>Ga0315278_10000267_pt1 | contig 47216 bp, 44 predicted proteins | sample YL17G06_0_MG_FD_203880 | JGI IMG/M metagenome (GOLD analysis project Ga0315278, IMG submission 203880) | Sediment microbial communities from Yellowstone Lake, YNP, Wyoming, USA - YL17G06_0 | ecosystem: Environmental > Aquatic > Freshwater > Lake > Sediment | place: USA: Wyoming | collected... | reverse complement strand
CAACGCTTCAGCCACTGTGTTACCACAGCAGCCGCATGACTCGGGGCCAATGTGATTTGCTATTTCTTCATTGTAAGGAACTTTCATCCTCTACCTCATGCCGATTTTTATCGGCGCTTTCTGCCTGGCCCCTTTTTGGGCCCGTTTGTTTCGCTCCCCGTTTTTTCGCCGAAGGCGTTAACCAATAATGCCCGAAGGGCACAACTTTTTTCCTATCTGTGCAAATCGCCGTTACGTGTAATCTGTGGACACATCTTTATATAGAATGATGAATGATGAATGATGAGGAAAAGATAGAAGGTGAGAAGGTAAGAAGGTAAGAGGGTGAGAAAAAAAATGGATTCGTCAGTAATTGCCCATACGTGGGCTGTTTTTAGATTCCTTCGCGCTGGGTTGACTTTTCAAAAGTTTTGGAGTATAAATGTAATCGGAGGCATGATGCATATAAATGAAAACAATTTACGAAATTCAAAGGCAGTTATTTGCTGGAGAGTTTGAATTTAGCAGGCATGCCTTCAAGCGATCTGTTGAACGAAACATTAGCGAAACAGAAATAAAGGAAGCTGGAAAATATGCGGAAGTGATTGAAAATTACCCCGATGATAAATACTTTCCAAGTTGTCTGTTATTGGGTTTTACTCAAACAGGTCGCCCATTGCATATCCAGGTGTCGCTTGCCGATACGGATTTTGTCAAAATCATTACTCTATATGAGCCGGATGAAATCCAATGGATTAACTATTCAGAAAGGAGGTAAGTATGTCCCGATGTAACGTTTGCGGTGCAACTGAAAAATTAGAAAGTTTTGTTGACGAAGTATTTCTTATCGATAATAAACCCATCATGGTGGAACACATCCCGGCGGCTATTTGCTCACGCTGTGGAGAAGAAACCTTTACCCGCGAGATAACTGAAAAAATCCGCCGAATGGTGCACGGCGAGTCAAAACCTGTAAAATCCGTTTCCATGGATATATTTGCATATGCATAATCCTTCTGCATAATAGTCGAAGCTCACATTGGGGTGGAATAGGGGAATAGGGGACAGACGAATTTTTTCTGATTCTTAAGGAACCTGCTTGTTTAAAAATGGGGGGTGCCGGAAATTTAAATTGATTTTTTTAAACAGGTCTGCTATACTCTTACCTTACACAAAAGACAATGAAAGAAGTGTTGAGATTTTTAGATGACAATCCCGCCGCGAAGATCGCTATCTTTATAGTCATTGCCATTGTCATCTTAAAATTCATCCTGGAGATTTTGAAAGTAGCCAAAGTCATCAACCTCGAGGAGAAAGGCCTGTTCGAAGCATTGTATTCTATCTTATTCAAAAGGTCCTATTATCTCCGCAGGGGAAGACAGGCGCTTAAGCAAGGCAATTTTTATGACGCGGGCAGGATCTTCGAGCAGGTGGGGGATTATCGACTGGCGCTCAACGCCTACGAATCAGGCGAACAGTACAATGAGATGGGCGAATTGTATGAGAAACTGAACAAAGAAACCCAGGCCATCGAAATATACAAAAAAAGCGGGAACTTCGATAAACTCATCAAAATCTATTTGAAACGCAAAAATATCGAAATGGCCGGCACTCTTCTTGAAGACAGTAACCGTTTCCAGGAAGCGGCCGAGCTCTATTACAGCCACGAACGGTATGATAAAGCCGCGCAAATTTATGAAAGAAAAGGTTTCTACAAAAAAGCCGCTTATATTTACGAAAAATCAGGTAATTTAAAAAAGGCCGCCGTCAATTTTGAAAAATGGTTCTCCACTCACGCAGAAACCTCCAGCGGATTCCAGGGCAACCAGGCCCAGATGGATAATGACCTTTTCAAAGCCGTGGAACTGTATATCAAGATCGGCGAGATCGATAAAGCCTATGAACTACTGCTGAAAAACAATAAATTCGATAAAGCCGCCCGGCTGGCTATCAAGCTGGACAAATTGGAAGATGCGGCGAAACTTTTTGAAAGGGCCCAACAACCGACGCTGGCGGCCCAGGTTTATGAAAAATTAGGCCAAAATAAAATGGCCTGCCAACTAAGGGGAGAAGCCGCCCTGGCCCAGGGCAAAATGGGCGAAGCGGCCGAATGGTTTAAAAAAGGCGAAGATTACATCCGCGCCGCGGAATTCTTCGAGTGGGAAAAAGAATACGAAAAAGCGGCTTACTGCTATTTTATGAACCAGAATTACCTGGCCTCCGCCGATAACTACCAAAAGGCCGGCAAAGAAGAAGAAGCCGCCAAAATGTTCGAACTGGGAAGGGAATGGAAAATGGCCGCCGACATTTCCTATAAATACAAAAAATACCAGAAGTCCGGCGAACTGTATGAAAAAGCGGGCGACTTCTTCAACGCCGGCAACTGCTTTTTAAAAGTAGACGATGATAAACGCGCACTGGCTAATTTCCAGGAAGTAAAAGAAACCTCCCCGGATTTTGAAAAGGCCATTACCCAGATGGCCGCTATATTTTTAAGAACCAGGAAACCCCAACTGGTCATCGAAAAAATAGGGAAATTACTGAAAGACACCCCCATCAATAAAGCCAACATCGAATGGTACTATATGCTGGGCCAGGCCTATGAAAACGCCGGCGAATTTAAACGGGCCTATGAGATTTTCCAGGGCATCCTCTCCGAAGACTACTCCTTCAGGGATGTTCACCAGAAATTGAAAGAAGTCGAAGCATTGATTAAAAAATACAAAGAAATGGAGTTAATCAAAGAGAATTCGGCCAAACGGTACAAAATTCTCGAAAAAGCCGGCGAAGGCGGCATGGGCGTGGTGTACCGCGCGGAAGATACGGTATTAAAAAGGGTCGTCGCTTTAAAAGTCCTGAATAAAAGCCTGATTAAAGATAAACGAACCCTGGAACGCTTCTACTCCGAAGCCCGTTCCACCGCTTCCCTCAGTCATGCCAACATCGTGACCGTGTACGATGTGGGCCAGATCGATGAAGACTATTTTATTTCCATGGAATTCGTCGAAGGCGAGAATTTTATGGAAATCCTGCGCAAAAAAAAAATCTTCTCCATTCCCCAAATACTCTTCATCGCCATTAAACTACTCAAGGCCCTGGATTATTCTCATAAAAAAGGTATTATCCACAGGGACATCAAACCCCACAACATCATGATCACCCGCCAAAAAGAAATCAAGATAATGGACTTCGGCCTGGCGGTTATCCGGGGCGAGAGTAAAAAAGGGGAAACCGGCGTGATTACCGGTACCCCCTACTACATGTCCCCGGAACAAATCCAGGGGGCCAAAATAGACCATCGCACCGATATTTATTCATCGGGGGCTACCCTGTTTCACCTGATCACGGGGAAAGTCCCTTTCAAAGGCGAAAATATTTTTTACCAACATCTATTCGAAGCCATTCCCTCCATCAAAAGCATCCGGCCCGATACCCCGGACAAACTGGTGGAGATCGTGGAAAAATGCATGCAAAAGAGTCGGGAAAACAGGTATCAAAGCGCCCAGGAAATCTTAAATGAGATTAAATTGATAAAATAAAGGAGACTATAAATGGATTTTTCTCTAAATGAACAGCAATTAGAATTGAAAGAATTAACGCATCAATTCGCAGTAAAAGAAATGAGACCGGTAGCAGGCGAATACGATGAAAAAAACGAATTTCCCGTGGAGGTCATGAAAAAAGCCTTTGAAGTGGGGTTTTTAACCTCCGGGATTCCCGTGGAGTACGGCGGCACAGGGTTCTCCACTCTCGACAATGTCGTGGTTTGCGAAGAACTGGGCTGGGCATGCGCCGGTATGTATACCTCCATGATGGCCAATACGCTGGCTACCACCCCCATCGTGTTGTTCGGGACCGAAGAACAAAAAAAAGAGCACCTGACCCCCTTAACCCGGGAAATGAGTTTTGCCTGTTTCGCGCTTACCGAAAGGGAGGCCGGTTCCGACAATTCCATGATCAGGACCACTGCCGTAAAAAACGGCGATCATTATATTATCAACGGTTCCAAGACTTTCATTACCAATGCCGGTATTGCGAAACTGGGCGTTATTTTCGCTTCCACGGACCCGTCGCGGGGGGCCCGGGGTTTGTCCGCTTTTATCGTTCCTATGGATACCCCCGGCGTCAGCGTGGGCAAACATGAAAATAAAATGGGCCACCGCGCCTCCAACACTGCGGAAATTTTCTTCGACGACGTCAAAATCCCGGTCAAAAACCTGCTGAAACGGGAGGGGTTCGGATTTATTATTGCCATGAAAACCCTGGATTTCGCCAGGCCGGCCGTGGGCGCTGGCGCTGTCGGACTGGCCAGGGCCGCTTACGAAGAAGCGCTCAAATACGCCCAGAACAGGGTGCAATTCGGCAAACCCATTGCCTCTTTCCAATACAATGCCTTTAAACTTGCGGAAATGATCACCGAAATCGAGGGCGCACGCCTGCTGGTCTACCGTTCCGCCTGGATGCTGGATAACAATATGAAGGCCTCCAAGGAATCCGCCATGGCCAAAGTGGTGGCCACGGACGTGGCCATGAAAGTCTCCACCGAGGCCGTACAAATGATGGGCGGCTACGGTTATATGAAAGAATACCCTGTGGAAAAGATGATGCGGGACGCCAAGTTGTTCCAGATCTACGAAGGCACCAATGAAATTCAAAAACACGTCATCTCCCTGGAAATCCTGGGTTCCATGAAGAACATCGGGTAAGCGGCGGACGGCTATGATCGTACGTTTTTTCCGATTTCTCCTGTTGGTGGGCCTGGGCTATTTCCTTTATAAATGGTTGTGGAAAGGGGATGGCTTTTGGCCCTTTCAGTCCAAAAAGAAACAGCGGGATGAGGCCACCGCCACTCCAAACTCACCGCCTAGAATTATCGCGGAGATGAAAAAGGACCCTATTTGCGGCACCTATATCCCGGAGAACCAGGCGGTTATATGCGAGTTCCACGGCGCCACCCATTACTTTTGTTCCGAGGAGTGCAAGCTGAAGTTCCAGGAACCGGATGCCGTGTAACCGCGTAACCGGCATCCGTACCTCCGCAAGTCAATCGGCATTATCGGTGCTTCAGTGTTAGTGATAATCGGTAGAACCGGAGGACGAATCAGTTAAAGCCAAAACTACAGCTAAGACCAAAAGAAGACTACCTCCCACCAAAATACCCTCGGTGCCCAAAAGAGTTTTACCCAGGTTTAATTTTTTTACCCATACCACCTCGACTTCCGAAAGTGGAATAATGATGGTTTTTCTATTACCTGTTTCATCGAATACCTGGCCTTTGATGTTATCGCCGACAATTACAGCCGGCTCATGCTTGGAGAATATGATTCGTTCACCGGTTTTTTTTTGGAGCTCGTAGACTTGCACAACTTTTCCTGGTTTGAAAGTTGTGGTTTCCACTCTTTTGGGCCCTATGGATTGGCAGGAAAAAGTAAAAATGGTGAAAGCGATTAATGTTAATAACGAAACTCCTTTTTGGTCGGTTGAGACCGTTTTTGTTTTTTTCATTTGAACCTCCTGTTTAATTTAGGTAGGAATTAAGATAACACATATTCCGATTATTTTATTCCAAAGTGATAATATCATATATCTTTTTATTGGATGCGTCTATAGTAAGGGTTTCGAGATTTATTGATTTATAAATCAATAATATTTTCTTGTTAGTCCCGGTGATTTTTTTGTTTTTTGTATTGGGCCGGCGTCTTTCTGTTCTTCCCCGGTTCTACATCCGTAATAAATTCATCAAACCCGAAAGATGAACCGCCTGTGCCGGGCAATTATTTTTAATTTTTAACCAGTCGTTCGAAACCGGGGTTTCCGTGCAAGGCAGATAAATCTCCATCCGCCGCGGCTTGTTTTTTTAATTTCCCGTTCAGGGTCAAGGCTTTTTCCAGGGCCGATAGGGCCGCCTCTTTTTTACCCGCAGCCAATCGAATCACCGCCAGGTCGTAAAACACCTCGGCATTGGCAGGCGGCATATTGGCCGCTGTTTCCATGCGGGGCAGGGCTTCCGCGTATTTCTTTTTAGTAAACAAAGTCCAGGCTTCGTTCCAGGCGTAATTCATCTGGCCCAAATCCAGTAAACGGCCCAATTCTTTAAATGGTTCCGGGTGGTCGTCCACGCGGATATCGATGGCCCGGTCCGTGTATCCGGCGTAGCCGGCGCCTTCTTTTACCACCAGCAGGGCGGCCGATTGTTTACCGCGGGAGTCGCCCCCGTTTTTATCGCCCGCCACCAACGCCGCATACATACGTTCCGCCAGGGTGCCCCTGGTTTCCAGGAACGCTTTTTCCACGGCTGCGACCACAGCTTCGCCGGCCAGGATATTGCCCTGGATAGCATAACTGGGGCCGCTTCTTCCGCCTGCCCAGGCCAGGCAATTTTTCCCGGTGTAAGTAGCCGACTTGCCGTCGGCTGCCACCATACCCAGTTGTCGTTGAGCCGGGTTTTCATCGTTACGGGTCAAAACCTGTACTGCTTCTTCCGGGGTTAAACCTCTTTCCAGCAGTTCCAGGCCGCGCCATCCGAACGACGTATTCATGAATGATTGAGTCGCCACTGCGCCGACGCCGGCTTTTGCCCACGGGACCACATTTCCTACGGCAAAAAAACGCGAGGCCACCGCGACGCCCAGTTCGCCCGTAACTTCATCGCGGGCCGCGATGGAAAATGTATTCACATTAAAATGTGAATCCTTCATTTTTTCCTCGCCCCAAACCGGCCCTGGATTTAGAAACCACCCCATGAAGATAAGTAAACCAATCATAACAACAGCACTTTTTTTATTATTCACTGCTAACCTCCTTTTTTCCTTAATCATAAACGAAAAGCAGGTAAATTTCAATCCACTAATGCCTCCGGCAGGTCAGAACCCTTTTGAAAAAGGGTTCCGACACCTCCCAAAACTTTTATTTATTCCACTAACTCACTGACAAAAACAATGTCCACCCCACGGGACCGAATATAGGGAATAGAATCCCGGAGCGCCTTCAAAGTACTATCATTGGGATGCCCGATGCCGATGGCTTCGCCTTTTTGCAAAGCAATTTCCACAAGCCGATGAATCTGCTCGACGGAATGCGAATACGTCTTGACATGATCCAGGAACGCATCCTTATAATTCGCTTTCATACCCAGGCTTTGGGCTACGTCATAAGCCACGGTATTGCCAATCGTACGGGAATCCACGAAAAACAAACCCTCTTCCTTAATGATCTTTAACGTCCGGGTCATTAATCCACTGTCTGAAGTAGCCAGCGACCCCTGGTGATTATTGACGCCGATGGCATTGGGAATAATTCGTTTGGCCCTTTCGATTAAAGACCGGATCTCATCGTCGGTGGATTGCAGGTTGATGGTCTGCTCCTGATCATACGTCTGACCGTCGCCGTTTTGGGGCGCCATGGGCAGATGGATCAGCGCTTGCAAACCGTACTCCCGGACCCACTCCGCCTCTTCGTGGGCGCGGGGCGCATCGGGCAATATGGAAGCCGTAATGGGAATACCCAATTTCTTTAAATCCAGGGCGCCGATATCATAAGCCCCTACATCATCGATTATAAAAGCCAACCTGGCAGGCTGGTCCGGCCGCCGCGCCGGACGCTGCGGAACTTTGACTGCCTCTGCTCCCGGCTTTTCTTCCCGCGGCTTTGTTTCCGTTACTTTCCCAGGTTTCCCAGCGCCTTTCTTTAACCTGGTAATCAAAATCCAGTGGGATACTTTCCTTCCCAGGGTAACTTTATAGAGGGCGATGGATTTCCCCGTCATACCCTGGACCTGGGCCAGCGTTACCTTGCCGTCCAGGCGGTGCGCGATCCCTTCTATCCTGGAAACCAGGCTGTCAAAACGGGAAGCGTCTACTTCCAGGCTGAAATGATACATCCGCTGATCATCCTGGTGGTAACTACACTCGATATTGTTTTTATTCAATACCTCCAGGAACTCCTGGTTGAATTGCTCGATTTTATTGGAAACCCTTTCCAGGGGAATCAATTGGGTGAAAATAAACGATTTTTTGCCTTTCCGGAAATCGATGTATTCCAACAACACCACGGTAAAAACCGCAACCGCGATCAATACCACCAGGAAGAGGACGGATGAATTTTGTTTTTTACTGCGTTTTCCCTTTTTCTTTACCATTGTCGTGTTTCTCAGTCGTCGGGCCGCCGGGGACGGCGCCGGCAGTAAGAATAGAAATACATGTGTCCATGATCTGCCCCGAATCTTTATCTTTTATTTCGATATCCGGCTCGATTCCCCTGGACGCCGTGGATTTACCGTTCAACAGGAACAGGCCTTCGGTCAGCAGTATGGAACTGCCGTCCTGGAGGGGAATGGATTTCAACTCCGAAATAAATCCCTGGGTCGTTGTTCCTACCAATGTTACGGGATGCCGGGGCGCGGTCCCGTTCCCGTTTTTGTTTTTGTTTCTTGTCCCTGGATTTTTTAAAATGGCTGCCAGGAGTTCTCCATAAACCCGGGTAGAGCGATTTATGATGACTACTGCCGTATATCCCGGAACGTTTTTTTCTTTTGTCTCCGGGAAGATATCTTTTACCTTATCTTTTAATTTAAGGGTCAGCGCTATTTTATCTTTAAAAAAGAGGTTGGCAATTTGCTTGAAAGATTCCAGGTCGCCGCCGCGGTAGGTCCTGAGATCGATAATCAGTTTCAAGGGATTATTTTTACGGTTCGGGGCGCCGCTGTAAGCGGCCAGTTGTTCTTTTAAAAGGGCGGCGGCGCCGGCGTCGAAGCGGGGTAATTTCACCAGCAAGATGTCCTTCGGCATGGGTGTGACGATTGTGCGCAATTCGATCAAGCGGGTCTGTAATTGAAATTTTTGGGTATCCCTGGAGTCCTTTTTAAATAAAGTAAGCTGGATATTTTGGGGCCCGGTGGAGAGCAGCGAGAGGACCATTTCCCAGTAGGAGCGGGAATAGAGGCTTACGCCGTTTACGGCTTTGATCATATCCCCGTGTTTCAGGCCGGCCCGGTGGGCCGGGGAATCCGGGGTCACATCGGTAATAAAAAAATAATTCAATACTTTGGCGCCGTAGATGCCGCAGCCATAGAACCGGCCCGATTGATAGGCCCCGTATGTCTGGGTTTTAGCGGGGTCCAGGTACGCGGAAAAGTGGTCCAGGGAATTGAGCATGGCGGAAAAAGCGCCCGGGAATTTTTCGGCGGGATCGACGTCTTCGACATAATTGGTTTTCACCTGCGAGACTACTTCTGAAAAAAGGGCTAAATAGCGATATTCTTTTTCCACTTCCGGGTGGGACTGAAAAATGATCCTGTCGGCCAGGAGCAGGAAAAATGCGAACAACAGGACGCCCACCAGGAATAATATTCTATTTGTCTTTATCATCGATCAACCTTTACGCTTTATGCTTTATGCTTTATGAGAGCAGATTATAACACAAAATGGACTTGCTGTCGCTATCTCTTTTTTTTCAGCCATTCCAGGGGGTCCTGGGATTTCAGGTGGAGTCGAATCTCGAAATAAAGAGATTTGCCGTAAGTGGTGCCGGTATCCCCGGCGACAGCGATCTCTTCGCCGGCGGTAATGCTGTCCCCCGGCTTTTTCAAAATATCCTTGCAGTGACCGTAGAGCGAATGCAGGTCCCTTGAATGTTGGATAATGACCAGGTTTCCATAACCCTTGTAATACTCGGCATACACCACATCGCCGGCATAGACCGCTTTCACCCTGTCTGAAGCAGTGGGGTTGATTTCGATGCCGTTATTAATAATATATGTGTCGAAACGGGTGCTTTTTTTCTTGCCGAAGGAGGAGATTACTTTGCCGTCCAGGGGCCAGTTCAGGCGTCCTTTTACTTTTTTCAGGTCGATGACTTTGAGGCTGCTTTTCACTTTTCGGCCGGAGAGCACTTCATGCAAACGTGCCGCTTCATACCTCAGTTCTTCCAGCAATTGCATATGATCGTCTTTGTCGGCGTTAATTTTCTTTACCAGGTTTAGTTTTTCTTGTTTAAGGCCCCAGATATTCCGCATCTTCTGGTCTTGTAACTGTTTGAAACCCTGGAGTTTTGAATATTCTTCCTGCAATTGCATTTTTACATTGTTCAGCAGGAGGATATTGGCTTTTAATTTATCGATCTCTTCGGATTTAAAGCGGATCAGGGACATGAAGAGGCGGTAGTTTTTAAACAGTTGGTCGATGGTGTCAACGCGGATAAAGATTTTTAAGTAGGTATTACTGCCGATTTTGTAGAGGATGCGGACTATTTTTTTCAATTTTTGTTTCGAATCTTCGATCCGGGTTTCCAGGTCTTTTTTTTCCGCCTCTTTGACATTTATTTTTTCCTCGGCGTTTCTTAACTGGAGTATTACTTTATTGGTTTCGATCAATTCTTTTTCATAGCGCAGTTCGATGTCATAGATTTCGTTCAGCAGGGATTTTTTTTCTTGTTTCAGGGCGATTATTTTATTGTTAATCGTTTCCACCTGGCTGTTGATGTCGGCCAATTTTTTTTTGTAGGCCGCGCTTTCTTCCTCCGCCGGGACCGGTAAAACCTCCGCCTCCGCCCATATGCGGCAGGGAGAAAGCATAAGGATAAAGGTCAGCAAAATAAGAGCGCTTGTTTTTTTCATTTTACCAGCAACTATTAAGCCCGGTATCCCGGTTTATAAGATAGGATTATACGATATATTGCCGGAATTTTCAAATAAGATACGGGGACAGTCAAATTTTTTGCTTCAATCTCATCGATAACCAGGACTATTTTTTGGTTAATATCCTCAATGCTTTTTTATAACTCTCTTCATCGAAAATAGAATGGGTATGTACAAATTGTCGCGGGTAGTATTGGTCAAATTTCCAGTAGCTGTCATCGTCCAGTATGACAAACCGGCGAATATCCGGGTTTTTTTTCAAATAATCGGTGACTTCTTCACACCGGTTTCTCCCCGGCAATTGCTCGATTACCCCGGTAACGAATCGATCCAGGTCATGTAGTCTAAAATAATCTTGCAGTCGCGATAACGGCGAAAAGACTCGCCAATCGGAACTGATTACTATTTCAGCGGGAACATCGACGCAAAGTTTTCTTAAACGTTCGACAGCCTCTTTGTCCCAGTCGTACTTGATGGCGCCAAGATCATACTTATCCATTTGGAGATATTCGTCATTATTATATTTTGCGGCTAAATCAATTCTCAGTTGATCCAGGTCATGGCTAAATCGGTCTTGTTTGCCATGGGGCTGCAGCACCCCGTCGATATCTAAAAAAATAATTTGCCTGTTTTTTTTCTTCATATCGATATGTTACTACAAAAGCAAAAAAAATTCAAGCGCCCCGTGCCGACGCAGGACTGCGTCATTCTAAAAAAGCACGAAATCGCGTTATTTCAAACAAATCCAAATGACCAAAGCGGTAAAAAGATAAAATGATGAATGATGAATGATTAAAAAAAACATTCGTGAAAATTCGAGACAGGCCGGGGACAGCTTCCTGGCGCCTGGAAATGGATAAAATGGATGGTGAAGCTTGACTGATTTTATTTTATGTACTAAACTTCTATTATGAGAAAAAAAATAATATTCATTTTCATGTGGTTAGTTTATGGCTTTTTTATAGGAACTGTCACTGGGGAACACACTGCCCCGGATGACCGGCAAATTAAAAAATGGCCTTACTGCAATTTTGCTTATGTAAAAGCGTATCTGTACAACCTGGAGAATAAATTGTACGGCAATCATGCTATTATTAAAAATGGCCAATTAGACAGTACTGTGACCGGCGCCGGCATATTACTTACTCCACCGCAGGTGGAAAAAGTATTAGAGGCGACCAATAAAGACATTGGCGGCCTGATTGTGGGTTTGTCTAAATCCTACATCCCCCATCATGGGATCGTGTTTTACGATAATACCCACCAACCGGTGGCTTACATTACCTTGTGTTTCGATTGTGAAGCGGTAAGGGTCTTCCCGGAAATCCCTTTTAAACCGATTACAAAGGAATTATCCGAAAAAAAAATTAAAAAACTCCTGGATATATTGGCAATCTACAAAAAAATCATCCTGGAGACAGGTCTTCCTGTGTTTAATTCTCCTTTTGATTACCGGGAAAATTGAAAAAAGGTACATACAAGAAATCACCTCTTCCCAGTTTCGGATATTTCCGGCCTATGGAACACCTGGAAGGAAACAGAATTCTGAATTTGATGGGGATTGTTTTATAAACTCAAATACGATAAAATCTCAAGATGCTATTTCCGTTTATTTTATTAAGCTTAGGTCTGGCCCTGGTGTTGAAGGGGGCGGATTACCTTGTCGATGGGGCTTCCTCCCTGGCCAAACGCCTGCGTCTACCGGAAATCGTTATCGGCCTTACTATCGTTGCTTTCGGCACCTCTGCACCGGAATTAATAATCAATTTATTTTCCAGCATTTCCGGGAAAAATGAACTGGTATTGGGTAATATCATCGGCAGCAATTTGTTTAATACCCTATTTATTCTAGGAATTGCAGGATTGATTTATCCCCTGGATTTCCAGGGGAATTCCGTCCGCAAAGAAATCCCCTTTTCCCTGCTGGTGACAATGGTATTCTTTTTTCTTGCCAATGATCATTTTCTTTTTAAGTTCGCGGCCAATCGCCTCTCACGCTTCGATGGAGCGATACTTTTGGTCCTGTTAGGTTTTTTCTTATATTACACCTTCGGACTTTCTAAAATTAAACTCGATTCCCCCGATAAGATTAACGTTTATTCTCTGCCGAAGACCTGGGTTCTCATTATCCTTGGTTTTGGCTTTTTGTTCCTGGGGGGCAAGCTGGTGGTGGACTATGCGGTTATTATCGCCCGGGAACTCCAGGTGAGTGAAAAATTAATCGGTCTTACCATCGTATCCATGGGTACATCGCTGCCGGAGTTGGCCACTTCAGTGGTGGCCGCCTTAAAAAAACGATGCGACCTGATCGTGGGAAACGTGGTGGGATCCAATATTTTTAATCTTTTACTGGTCCTGGGAGTTAGCACCCAAATTTCTCCCATCTCTTATAATACGGGATTCAATCTAGATATTTCCATCCTGGTGTTGGGTACGGTTTTCCTGCTTTTAGCCATAATTTTCTTTAGGCCCCGGAAATTGGATCGCCGGGAAGCGTTGGTTTTATTAGTTATTTATATCGTTTACCTGGTTTTGATTATCTCCAGGAGATAAACCTCCGATGAATAAATATGCCTTAGTCATTATTATGAGTTTTGCCGGTCTCATCGGCGCAGGCACGCTGCTGTTGATGATGCCTTTTTCAACGGTAAGCGGGACTATTACGTTTGAAAATGCTTTGTTCACTGCCACTTCCGCCGTCACCGTAACCGGGCTTGTGGTAGTGGACACTTCCACTTATTTTACTACCGGCGGCCAAACAGTGATTATGATTCTTATCCAGTTGGGTGGGTTGGGATTTATGACCTTTTCTATCTTTACGATTCTCTTGATGTCGAAATCAGTCTCCCTTAAACGAAAATCCTTTATTGAAAACACTTTCACCGCCGGCATCTACAAAGACGTCAACGACTTAATAAAAAAAATCGTACTAATGACGTTTGCCATCGAATTCGTCGGCGCTTTACTGCTGTATTGCCAGTTTACGAATTTATCCGGCGGCAGCCGGGTCTTCGCCTCCATTTTCCATTCCATCGCTGCTTTTTGCAATGCGGGGTTTTCCGTTTTCACCAATAACCTTGAGGATTACCGTGCCCATTTCGGGATCAATATAACCGTCATGATGCTGATTATCCTGGGGGGCGCGGGGTTCCTGGTTCTCAATGAAGTCAATCTCCTGCTCAAACGTAAAATCAAATCATTTTCAAAATTTACCCTCCATACGAAATTGGTGATTGTCAATACCATTATCCTGGTATTTGCCGGGGGAATACTGATTTTCCTGGAAGAATTATTCAACCCGGGCAATACCCTCCCGATCGGGACGAAATTGCTGTCGTCTTTTTTCCATTCGGTATCGGCCAGGACCGCGGGCTTCAACACGGTCAGTTTAAATACCTTTTCTAACCCGACGATATTCCTGCTGGCGATTTTAATGTTTATCGGCGCTTCCCCGGGCTCGACGGGCGGCGGCGTTAAAACCACCGCTTTCAGCGTGGCCATTAATTACTTACGCTCCAGCCTTAAGGGACGGGATAACGTCGAAACGTACTTCCGCCAGATCCCGGCAAAAACCGTTGAAAAAGCATTTATCGTCATTATTATCTCGTTTATAATTATCACCTGTTTGCATTTCGCACTGCTTACGTTTCAACCGGGTTACAGGTTCTTCGACCTGCTGTTCGAGACGGTTTCCGCATTCGGGACAGTGGGCCTCAGCCTGGGCGTCACTTCGCAATTAACGTCTTCCGCTAAAGCGGTTATTATCATCACGATGTTCATCGGCCGCATCGGCCCGCTCACGCTTTTATATGCTTTAAGCAAAAAAGAATCCGGCGCGATATATCATTACCCGGAAGAAAACATCATGATCGGATAAATAAGAGGAAAAACAACCATGAGAAAAGGAAATGTTACTAAGAAGGTGGCCGTCATCGGGTTAGGCGGCTTCGGTGAAAACCTTGTAAAAACTCTTTCGGAAAAGAAGAATATAGAAATTATTGCCATCGATCTTGACCAGGTCCTGGTGAACCGCATCAAAGATTTTGCTTCCAGGGCCATTTCCATGGACGCCACTGTAAAGGAAAACCTCGCGGCCGCGGGGATTGATGAGGTCGATTATGCAGTGGTGTCTTCGGGCCCGGGCCTGGAATCCAGTATTATTACCGTTCACAGCCTCAAGGAGTTGGGGGTCCCGCATATTATTGCCAAGGCGCTGAATAGCGAGCATGAAAAAATTCTTCACCTGGTGGGCGCCACCGGGGTGGTTTTCCCGGAGAGAGACAGCGCTGAAAAAGTGGGAAACCAAATTCATATCCCGAATTTAATCGATTATATCCCGCTGCCGTCGGGATACGTGATCCAGGAAATCAAACCGCCGGCTGCTTTTGTGGGGAAAACATTGGCGGAAATCGATTTAAGAAAAAACTTTAAAGTGACCGTGCTGGCGATAAAGTCTGTGTCGCCGAAATTAAATACGCTAAACCCTTCCGCGAATGCCCGAATAAGTGCGAATGATGTTTTAATCGTATTCGGCGAAGTAAACGACATCGAAAACCTGGACGAAACCATGAATCATTCGTGATGGGATAGCTCATTGGTTTTAATAATCTTCTTCAACAGCGCCGGGTAAATAAAGGCCGTTAAAAGCGCAGCCAATAAGATCGAAGCCGCTTGATCCCTGGGAATAACTTGCTGTTCGAGTCCAAAGGTGGCAATGGCTACCAATAGCGTCAACGAAAAGGAGGTCGAGACGGGTACCAGTATGATTTCCATCAAGGTAAGCTTAGACAACAGCAGCACCGGCGCGGCCATGATGCGCACGGCAAAAATAAGAAAAGAAATCACAAGGGCCATTACCAACACCTGGATATCTATAAAATCTTTGAGATCGAAGCGCAGCCCGACTTCGATAAAAAAAACCGGGATCAAAAAACCATAAGCAAAACTCCCGATGCGGTGCTGGACTTCCGCCCGTTTTTTGAAAATAAGTGCAAATGCCATGCCACCCAGGAACGCGCCGATAATAAATTCCATATGCAGCAGCGCCGCCAGGGCGACAAATACGAACATATTGACAAAATTAGCGCGGATACCGCTTTCCGTCGGGTCACCGCTTTGTAGAAACGGACGCACTAACCCGGGAAACCACCACACCACCAACCGGAATAATTTGTATATGATATATGCCGAAACGATAAAAGCCCCTATTTCGCCCAGGTGTTCCAACGATTCCCATGAAAAGCCCGTGCGATAATACAGTATGAATACCGTTAAACCAAACAGGCTCATCACTTCACCGATACTGCCGATGATCAACAACATTTGCCCCGTATCCTTCTCCAATAACCCGGTTTCCTTTAACACCGGGAACAATAACCCGATCGCCGTGGTGAGAAAAATCAGCGCATAAATGGGCGCTAAACCATAAACATACGCAGCTCCCACGGATAAAATAACCGTTGCCGCGATCATTGTCACATACAGGAGAAGCTCTTTCAGGGGCGTGATTTTAATTTTTTCAAAATCGATTTCCAATCCTGCCAGGTACATCAGGAGCATAAAACCTAATTCTCCCAGGTATTTTATGATGGTGGTTTGATGGAAAGCCTCTTTAAAAAGCAATCCCACACCTAATCCGAAAAGAATTTCCCCTACCGCCGAAGGAATCGAAAGCCGCTTGCAAATGAACGGCATTATAAATGCGCCGATACAAATACTCAACAGCAGCAGCGCATCCAATTTACTCATCGGCTTGCGCCCCCGGGATCACAAGGGCGGATAGATGTGTTTTCTTCGCTAAAAGGTAGGGAATATTGGGCTTAAAGAAAGAAATCGCGGCCTTCGGATTCGAAGTTATCACCAGCAGTTGATTTTTCAATGGAGAAAGGTATTTTAAAGTTTCTATAACCGGGTTACCTTCGATGATGGTAAAATCGATGGCCCTTTTGTAAATTCCCTCGAAATCCGAAACGATTAGCTTCCGGTTACGAATTTCATTCCCTTCTTCTCTTCCTCTCATTTCCCTGGGCAGGGTGACATACACGACCCGGAACGGGACCCCCAGCAATTTGGCGATTTCAAGTCCCGATTCCATGGCCATGCCGGGGTCCGGTCCGTTAAACGATATAATGACCCCTTCATAAGGAAAAGATAACCGGGAAAGCAGGAAGGGCTTCGAGGATTTCTTAAAACTCTCCCGGATGCGGGTCATTTTCATCCATCCGCTTTGGCTGTCGGCGGGGACAACCAGCACCCCGGTATTAAGGGGAAGCCCGAATATGTTTTTAAACATTTCGATGGTTTGACCGATTTTGAACCGGGACACTTCCTTTTTGATTTTCTCCGCAAACGCCGGGGAAACATTTTTTTTAAAAGGGAGAAACTGGATTCGATTGGCTTTGAAAGCGTTCAGCCAGTAAATCGCTTCATCGATATTGCGGCGGCATTTCACATGAAGGGGAAACACGATATCCGTACCATATTGCAGGGGGAACTGGGGGTCTCCCTGCAGCAGGATATTGGTCACATTTTCCAGGATTTTCGGTTCGCCCACCAGTACCACCCGGTCGCCGACTTTGAGTGATGAATCGCCGTCCGGCATTATTAAAGCCCCGTCCCTATACACTGCTGAAATATGCCACATGGATGGCCGCAGGTATTTTAATTTACGGTCCACCAGGTGGGATTTCGCGCGGATTGCCACTTCCAGCAATTCTCCTTTTTCAAGGCCGATATTCACCGCATAAAGTAAGTTTTTATCCATTTTTTTTGCCACCGCCTGGATGGCCGGGTTTAAGGGATTCAGCAGCGTCGCTTTGTATGGTTCAAAGAGTTTTTCATCGACTTTCCGGAAGGTTAATATAATGATGGGTAGTTTCTGGCCCAAAACTTCGCGGATGATCCGGCAAAGTTCTACATTAATCTCCGTATCTTTGAGGGTAGAGACGATGTATTTTAACCTGGTAAAATCAACTTTTTTCCAGGTTAAGGCGCTGTCCGCGGCGCCATTGAGATATTCAACTCCCGGGAACTCTTCCCTGGCCCTGGCGAGTCTTTGGCTGTCTTTTTCCAGGACAATCACATCCCAGGTGGTGGAGAGATTTCTTAATAGCTCTAGCCCGAAATAACTCAATCCGACTAACAAAGTACGTTGTTTTTCCTGGTTCATTCTTGCTCCGCTTGCTCCGCTAGTTCCGACGTATAAACCGATATGGTAAAGTATATAGTATCCCGGTTCCGTTTGTCAACTATAAAATAACCGATTAATAACCGGTTCGATTATTTCTTCAAAGGAATCCATGGCAGGTGCAGTCGCAGCCGCTTCTTTTCCTTTGGTAAGGAATCAATGTCCGATGGTAAGGAATCAATGTCCGGCGGTAATCTGTCAATGTCCGGCGGTAAGGAATGAATGTCCGTTGGTAATCTATCAATGTCCGATGGTAAGGAACCAATGTCCGGCGGTAAGGAATGAATGTCCGACGGTAATCCATCGATGTCCGACGGTAATCCATCGATGTCCAATGGTAAGGAACCAATGTCCGTTGGTAATCCATCAATGTCCAACGGTAAGGAACCAATGTCCAATGGTAAGGAACCAATGTCCGTTGGTAATCCACCAATGTCCAACGGTAAGGAATGAATGTCCGTTGGTAATCTGTCAATGTCCGTTGGTAAGGAATGAATGTCCGGCGGTAATCCATCAATGTCCAACGGTAAGGAACCAATGTCCGTAGGTAATCTGTCAATGTCCGGCGGTAAAGAATTTATGCCGGGTAGTTCCATATTCACCGTTAACAATTATTCCTTTTCTGCCGTGCCTTTGTGGCTATTTTCACAGCAGTTGCGGCAATTACCAAAGCGTTTGAGGCAAATGCCACAGGCGTTGTGCAAGATTGCACAGGCCCCGTGTATGATCGCACAGAGGTTGTGTAAGATAACACAGGGCTTGTGCATGATCGCACAGCAGTTGTGTAAGATAACACGGGGCTTGTGCTTGATAGCACGGCCTTTGTGCAAGATAACGCAGGGCTTGTGCATGATCGCACGACGGTTATGCAAATTGCCCACAGCGCCTGGGGAAAATGACAAAGAGGTTGGGGCAAATAGAGCAATGCATGGTGAAAATGCGGAAAGGAGAAAGCATTTTTAGGCCAACTTACTTTTCCTTGATATTATGAATTTCTGCCTGGATAGCAGAAATCCACGCGGGACTTTTTATTACAGCATTGCATTTGACGCGAAGTATTTTTGTGCTATAATTTAAGTCGCTTGAAACGCAGAAGAATTTTTTGAAAAGGTTGTAAGGACCCAAAATTAGGTAGAAAATGAACAAGTTGAACTTTTCAGGGCATGAGTCATTCCAGTGCAGAGAGCTTTGGCTGAAGAAAGGTTTCGATTTCGTAAACAGCGGGAAATCGTTTAATGACCCCGATGCCGTTGTCGAACTGGGGGTCGGAAAGAACATGGTGAATTCGATCCAGTATTGGATGACGGCTTTTTGCGCCCTGGATTCAAAAAAAAATTTGACGGATTTCGCGCGATATATATTTGGAGAGAAAGGGAAAGACCCATTTATCGAAGATATTGCTTCACTCTGGCTTTTACATTATTCCCTGGTTAAAAGGAATCATGCTTCCATTTATTCTCTTTTCTTTAACGAGTTCCGCAAAGAGAAGTCCGAGTTTTCCAGGCAACAACTGGTTAATTTCTTAAAACGCAAATGTGAGGAACTCGAGACCGTTGTAAGCGAGAATACCATCGAGAGAGATGTATCTGTGTTTCTAAGTACTTACTTGAAACCCGGACGAGAGGATAAAGAAGTCAAAGACCTTTCAGCCGGACTATTGGTAGACCTGGAGATGATTGAAAAAATTAACAAGATGGGAGAGGACGAAACTGTATGGTTCCGGGTTGTCAATACTGAAAAAGAAGAGATTCCCCCTGAAATATTACTTTTCTGTATCCTGGATAATGAAAATTACGGGAATTCGATCTCTTTGCATGGTCTATTAACCGCCGTAAACAGCATCGGAAGTGTTTTTGCAATTAGTTCCGGCAGCATTGTAAAGAAACTCGAAGCATTAACCGGAAAGTATAAATGGTTGACATATATGGATGACGCCGGGATTAAAGAAGTCCAATTCAAAGAGAAGATCGACAAGTGGGAAATACTGGATAACTACTATGGAAAATAAGTTCACCCCATCGGTTAATATTATTAGAGACCTGGATAAGAGTTTCAATTATATCCATACCCCAAATGCCGAAAGAGTTTTGGAACAATTGGACAACAGTTTTTCGGCAGGAATTCATTCATTCAATATCATCGGCAGTTTCGGAACCGGTAAATCATCTTTCTTATTGGCTTTTGAAAAACAACTTAAAGGAGAAAAGAAATTTTTCACTCTATCCCCCTCTGCCTTAAATGGTTCACGACCTTTTAAATTTATTAATATAACCGGGTCTTATCAATCCGTTGAGGAGGCTTTTTCAAAAGCGTTAGGCTCAGCCTCAACAGATAACGCACTGGTCAAGTTAGAGAACTTATACAAAAAAATACGACTGGACGGTCAACGTTTGGCAATTATCATCGATGAGTTTGGGAAATTCCTCGAATATGCGGCGAGCAATATCGCAGCATTGCTGGGATTAGTCAAGGATCAATTCGATAATGAATAAAAGAGTAAGGCATGTTTTAGGGATTTCCGGCGGAAAAGACAGCGCCGCTTTAGCCATTTACTTAAAAAGAAAATATCCGCAACTGGACATCGAATATTATTTCTGCGATACAGGCAAAGAACTTAAAGAGACATACCGAATACTGGAAAATCTCCAGGTTTTCCTGGGCAAAGAAATAAAACGGTTGAGAGCCGCCAGTGGTTACCACGGGGATCCATTTGATTATTATTATGAATTGTACCGGGGATTTTTACCTTCATCAAATGCCCGGTGGTGCACAAAAGCATTAAAATTAGTTCCCTTCGAGGAATTTGTAGGAAATGATCCGGTCGTTTCGTATGTCGCGATCAGGGGGGATGAAGATAGAGAAGGATATATTTCCAAAAAACCTAATATCCAGTCCATCTTTCCGTTCAGGAAAAATATCTGGAGTGAAGATGTCATTGAAAAGGTGTTGGACAACAAAAATAAAAACATTATATCCGGTATCTTCCAAAAACAATTGGAAAATGATAAAATACCCAACATGATCGAAGACATCTTATACAAGAACACAACGCCCTCCTACACGAGAGAGCGGAAGTTGAAGGACTTGCTTTCAGCCGGTGTGGTCTTGTTTAATAAAGCTGTTTTCGAGTTTTTGAAGACGACCGATTACCCACTCTCTCATTTAGAAACTTTCCCACTGCTGGATAATCAAGATGTGCTGGTACGCGATGATATATTCAGGATTTTGGAAGAGAGTGGAGTGGGAATTCCCGAATATTATAAAAGTATAGAGTTTACCGTAAACGGGAAGACGGGAACTTATTCCCGAAGCCGGTCCGGTTGTTTCTTTTGTTTTTTCCAGCAGAAAATAGAGTGGGTATGGTTGTACGAACAGCACCCGGATTTGTTTAAAAAGGCGATGGAATATGAGAATAGTGGTTTTAATTGGAAACAGGATGAGAAATTGGAGGATCTAATTAAGCCGGAGCGGATAAACCGTATCAAAGAGGAATACATAAAAAGGAACGGCATTTCTTCAGGTAAGAAATCCGGGTTTTTGATCGATATACTTGGAATAGCGGAGGAGGAAGGATGTACTGTATGCTTTGTATAAAAAGGATCTCAGACAATGTATAAATTGAGAACAATATCGATAAAAGCTCAAGTTAGACGGCTTAAATACTTTAGCATTTTTATCGATTTTTTGGGAACAGATGGACTTCAAAAACAATTCTTGGAAAATAAGGTTTTGGATTGGAGTAATACAAGTAGGGAAGATTTTCAAAAATTAATTTCTCCAACGGGAGAAATTTCAAAAAAAAACTCAAAAATAAAATCACAGAGTTTTCAAAATTATCTTGAAGCCACTCGTAAATTAAATCTAATAGAAGAGAATTCAATCTATATCCAAACAACACGGACCGGTCAGGTATTATATACTCTGAAAAAATTCCCTGGCAATTCTGACACCCCAATCAACGCATACCAATTAAACAATCTTGAGAAAGCTTTTTTTCTTTATAATATTTTGCTGAACGATGCGGATATATTTATAACGGTTCTCCGGATGTTATATGAAGCGCCGGGGAAACCTCTTAATAATTATTTGAAAAGTTATCAAAAATATTTTATATCACGGCTAAAGCAAAAGCTGAAGGTTCTACGGCCACCGGATAGTGATAAAGTATTAGATGCATTGAATAGAGTTATGGGATGGAGAAGTCCGGAAAAGTATTGTGAGGACATCGTCTCTCCAAGGCTGCATTGGATGATTGATCTATGTCTGCTTTCCGAAAAAAAATATGAATTAAACCCGCAAGGAAAAGCAATATATGAACATTTCCCAATTATCGAGAAGGACATAAGAGATATTGGGGCAGAATGGATAGAAAATTCTCTAGCCGATCTTCTAAGCTGCTTTTTTATTGAGCATGAAATAAAAATGTGGTCAGCGTTGGGGAGCATACAAAAAGATGAAGTAATAACCGAAAGCCTTTTTTATGCCATCAAGTATTTGTCCGTACTCAACATCCCACGGTTGTCTGTTCCCCAAACTTTTTTGTTTACAACTTTATTTTTACTTTATCAGAAGAATGTAAAAATTGAATTTTCCGATATTTCCAATTGGATAGGGTTCGAAAAAGTAATTAACGATAAAAAAATAGGACTAAGAATGGCTGCAAGGCCAGAGGAGTCCTACATAAGGATTTTAAATGCATAGAAAAATAAAGGCTGAAAAATTAAACCTGATAATCGATACCAATTCTCTGAATCATCTTTCGACGCTTGAATTCAACCAAAGAAAGCTGATTAAACTCGTTCTTGAATACTTCAATGTGTATATTTGCCAGGTCGTCTTCAAAGAGTTTTGCAATGGGATTGGTAAAGCAAATCAAGAAAACAAAACGACTCGTAATTTATTGAAAAAAAATGACAGGATAATTTTATACCCAACTAAAATTACCTCAAAAATAGAAGAAACACTTTTCAAATTGGAATATTATGGCTCCCGGTCAGAGAAAGATAAAGGTGAGAGGTTTATGGTTTCGACAGCTATAGAAATGGTTTACCAGGATAAATTCTCGCAATCGATTTTACTTACGGAAGACCAGAGCGCAATTGATAAATTTCTTAAGACTCTCAACAATGATTTCCATTTTGGAAATATATGGAAAACGCTTGATTTAATCTCTTTTTTATATTTTAAACTCAAAATAAATGATGATGAAGCAGAGGCGGCAATTCGCAATCTTGTTGCCAATACTTCCACTTCTACAAAAGAATTCCGTAATGATAAAAATATTGCTGATTACGAAGCAAGACTAATCATGTTGAACAAAAATTTAAAACGATTGAAGAATATAAAAGAAATTCGCTCAGTTTTAGCTGGAGGTAACTGATGAAAAAGCATTCTGATTTTGAAAAAATAGGATTACGTTTAAATCCCTTTGGAGTTAAACCGGAAATGGGCTCAGAAAATTTAACCTGGGCAGGATTAAAAAAAGTAAAAGGCAACTTTGATTCCCTGATTGGAAATTGCCTGAAAGCAATGGAGACAAAAGTGGTTTTGCACATGAGCAGATGGGGTGGCGGAAAAACACATACTTCATTCTATTATTCGAACCCCAAAAATCTTCCCTCAATCGGTATTGACTATCCAACTCCGTTAAACCTGTTTGTTGTAACCCCACAAGAAGGCGAAAAAGCCTCGGATGAATTCTATAAAAAGATTATTGAAGGTATCCGTATTACTTACATTTCGGAGTCCATCAATACCATGCGTTCCAACTCTGAAAATGATAGAAGCTCACTAGGGGAAATCCAAAATTATTGTAAAAGCGAGGATATAGGTAGGATACTCTGGCTTCTCGGCGATCCGAACCCTGAAATAGCGTACGATGCCAGCGAATTGATTTTTTTACCTAAGCCCACAGCCTCTTTGAAAAAAGCCCTGAAAGTAAGAAGAGGAATTGAAAGTACCAGTGATAAATTCGTTGTCATAAGTACTCTATTTAAGATACTCTCAATCTATGACGGAGAGAAGAAACTCGATACCCAAAGGCGAATATTTTTGTGGCTAGACGAAATCGAATCTCTTATTTACTATTCCACCAGATATTATAAACCCTTCACCCAGGCTTTACGGGAGTTGATCGATATGACTCCAAACCAATTAACTTTTTTCTTGAACTTTTCGTTTGCTGAAAGGGATACCATAAGCACCTTAGAGTTTATAATCGGTAAAGCATTGAGTGATCGAATAAATGAAAAGATAATTTCCGAAGAACTCGATATTTCGGGAGCCATAGAATATGTGGGTGACTTATTAAAATTTTTTCGAGCCAGTGATTTTAAAGAAACGAATGAATTTTACCCTTTTAATAAAGAGGCGCTAAAGATCATGTTTGACAATTTGGAAAATAAATTGAAAGAACCCCTCATGCCAAGAATTATAAACAAATGGTGCGAAAAAATTATAACTCGGGCGTTCGAGAAAAGTTATTTTTCCCTGGGAAAAGAAATCGATGAAAATTTCATGAACCAGGTATCTTTTAGAGACGAGGCAATGGAAGATATCTGAAGCTTTTAAAAAATGGAGGATTGAAATTAGGGGACATTCAAATATTTTTTCTAACACTGCCGGGTGTTTTCCCAGGACTGCGGAAACTGCAAAGGGATTATTTGGGCTGAGTTAATAATTCTATCAGTTTTTCCCTGACGATCCCGATAAATTGTCTTATCGCTTCTCCGGGATTATCAGATATATAACTTTCGGACGTGTTTTCGTCTGTGCCATTATGGCAATGCCTGGGAAAGGTTTTTATCGCAGACCATTTCAATTTCGATGTTTTTTAACTCGAGCAGGTCTTCCCAACAGGGGTGTTCCTGGATTTCGCCTTTCTTTATTTTTTCTTCCAATTCTTTGACAGTAGATACTCTATACCTTGATAGGATTTCGATTCTTTCATTTAGAAATTCGATTTTTTTTTCTTTCAGTAAGGACCGGGAGCTTGTTTTGACAAAATCATCCATGGTCATGGAATATTTTCTTGACAGTTTCTCAATCGCTTCAAGTCCAATCATTTGTTTAACTCCTTTCCTAAATTATAATCTCCCTTTCATTTAAAATCAATAGGCTAGAAAAAAATTGGCCTGGCCCAAAATCATATCAAGGTCCAGTTAGACAGCAGCAGTACAGGCGCGGCCATTTAAAAGCGGTTCGATTATTTCTTCAAAGGTTGGTAAAAGAGGGGACAGGCCGGTAAAATACAGCGTAGGGGCGAACCGGCGCCCCCGTGTCTGCCCTACTTTTAAAATGAATCGGGATAATTGTCAATTGTCAATTGTTAATGGTCAATTGTTAATAAAAGATATAGCCTCCCTATTAAATGGAAACACATTGAAAACAGGGAAAGGGAAATAAAAATTGGAAAATGCAGGAAATACCCTTGTATTTTCTGCAAACTTTGCATATAATTGCCTTGTATTTTCTGCAAGGAGACCTATGAAACGTGATATCGACAATGTATTATTAACATGGAAAAATGACCCGCAACGCCGCCCCCTCCTGGTTCGGGGCGCCAGGCAAGTCGGTAAATCGTATTCCATTACCCTATTCGGTCAAAAGGAATTTTCCAACCTTACTATTATCAATTTTGAACAACGCCCTGAATTCAAAACCTGCTTCGATACCCTGAACCCTAAAGAAATAATAGGCACTATTTCACTTCTCTCAAAGAGCGATATCACCCCTGGAAAAACCCTGCTGTTCCTGGATGAAATACAAGAATGCCCAAAAGCAATTACCGCCCTGCGCTATTTCTATGAACAAATGCCGGAACTCCATGTCATTGCCGCCGGTTCCCTGTTGGAATTCACCCTGGCGCAAGAAAATTTTAGGATGCCGGTCGGTAGAATCCAATATCTTTATATGAAACCCCTTTCATTCTGCGAATTCCTGGATGCAGCCGGTGAACATAAAGCCAGGGAGTTAATCGAAAATATCGCCTGGGAAAATTTGCCCAACGAAACCATTCATCAATACCTGGTTACACTGGTGAAAAAGTACGCCGTCGTTGGGGGCATGCCCTCCGCGGCGGCGGAATATATTTCCAGCGGTAACCTGGGCCGGTGCCATCAAATTCAATCCATTATCATCCAAACTTACCGCGATGATTTTGGGAAATATGCCGGCAAAACCAAATATAACTATCTTCAGAAAATATTTTACGCCGCCCCGAAAATGGTGGGAAATAAATTTAAATACTCTCAGGTGGACGATAGTATTCAATCGCGAGACCTTAAGGAGGCCCTTGAACTGCTGGAAAGAGCGGGGGTGGTTTATCGCGTCAAACAAACAAGCGGCGAAGGCCTACCTTTGGAAGCCAATGCCAATGAACGGCATTTTAAAGTAGTGTTCCTTGATACCGGCCTGATGCAAAACATTTGCGGTTTAACAAGCGAAACCATTATGACCGAAGATTTCATCCAGGTAAACTCCGGGGCGGTGGCCGAACAGTTTACAGCACAAGAACTAATGGCTTACCAGGATGTCTACCGGGACGCATCCTTATATTATTGGGCAAGGGAAGAACGCAGCAGTAATGCCGAAGTAGACTACCTGGCCCCATATTCCGGGTATGCTTTCCCTATTGAAGTCAAAGCCGGGAAAACAGGAACTTTACGCAGTATGCATCTTTTCCTGGAAAAATACCCGGCGCCGGTTGGCATAAGGGTTTCCCAGCAGCCGTTTAGTAAAAATCCGCCGGTTATTTCAGTACCTTTTTATGGCATCACAGTAATTCCCCATCTGCTCAGGGATTATCTCGCGAAAAAGGAGTAAAGAGGGTATTCCCCTCCGTAAACTTCATGACAATTTTGAAAAAAGCTTGAAATCCGGTTCGACGCTGTGCTATAATAAAATCTTCCGCTTAAGAAAAAACAAAGGGTGCGGCGCCGCCTCCGGGCGTCGCCGCAGGTTAAAAAATAACCGGGTGGTCGGGCCGCCATCCATAATAAATAGCCCCACATCGGAGGCATTATTATGGAGGTAAAATGTCATCGCAAGGTTGGATTTTCTTTATCGTAGGTTGGACTACCATTATCGGTTTGAGCCTGTACCTTTTCGCCCGGGTTTTGTTGGCCAAAAGGCAGAAAGTACTGATGGAACCGGCAGAGGGTGGCCGGGCGCAGTGGGCTTCCCGCATCGGTTTAATCCTGGCTATGGCCGGCAATGCCATCGGGCTGGGCAATTTTTTACGTTTCCCGGTGAAAGCCGCGGCCAATGGCGGCGGCGCCTTTATGATCCCCTATTTTTGCGCGTTAATATTTTTAGGCATCCCCCTCATGTGGGTTGAATGGACCATCGGCCGCTACGGCGGCGCACACCACCACGGAACTTCCCCGGGCATGTTCTCCCTGCTGTGGAAGAACCGCGGCTCCAAATACCTGGGTGCACTGGGCATTGCCCTGCCCTTTGTTATCGTCGTATATTACAACTTCATCGAATCCTGGACCCTGGGCTTTGCCTGGTTCTCCGCCACGGGAAAATATTTCGGCAACACCAACCAGACCGCTATGAACGAGTTTCTAAGAGGATTCCAGGGCGCCGAAGCCAACCAGTTCTTCTCATCCATTATCCCTATCCTGATTTTCCTGGGCATTACCCTATTGATTAACTATTTCTTCCTCAGTAGGGGCATTTCAAAAGGCATCGAAGTGCTGGCCAAATTCGGCATGCCGGTTCTTTTCGTATTCGCCATTGTCCTGGTTATCCGTGTACTGACCATGGGAACCCCGGACCCCGCTCTCCCCGACCAGAACATTATGAACGGCCTGGCGTTTATCTGGAACCCGGACTTCAGCCGACTGGCCAATGCAGAAGTATGGCTGGTGGCAGCCGGCCAGATATTTTTTACATTGAGCCTGGGACAGGGAATCATCTGCACCTACGCCTCATACCTGAGGGAAAAAAACGATATCACCCTCAACGGGATAACGACATCGGCTACCAATGAATTTGCCGAGGTGATCCTGGGCGGCACCATTGCCATTCCCCTGGCAGTGGCTTTTTTCGGGCTGGCCGGCACCCAGGAAATCGCCAAACAGGGCGCATTTAACCTGGGTTTTGTTTCGCTGCCCGTGATTTTCCAGAAAATCCCCTTCGGTCAATTATTCGGCGCCATGTGGTTTTTGCTGCTCTTTATTGCCGGGATTACCTCCTCCGTGGCCATGACCTCACCCGCCATCGCCTTCCTGGAAGATGAATTCCACTGGAAACGTTCAAAAGCGGTTAATACGGTTTTTACCGTGCTTGCTACAGCCACGGTACTGGTGGTGGTTTTCTTCAAATTCGGTTTCCTCGATGAATTGGATTATTGGGCCGGCACCTTCGGCATCGTGGTCTTTGCAGCCATTGAAATTATCCTTTTCTCGTGGGTTTTCGGGCTCAAGAGGGGCTGGCACGAAATGCACAAAGGAGCGGACCTAACAGTGCCCCGTTTTTTTAAATTCGTAATTAAATATATCACACCGGTATACATGCTGGTCATGCTGGGCGTCTGGACCTACCAGGAAGCGGTTCCCAAATTTATAATGAAGGATGTGGATATCGCCAACCGCCCGTATCTCTGGGGCGCCAGGGGACTTATCCTGGCATTGATACTCTTGACGCTGTGGATGGTGCGCATCGCCTGGAAAAGCAAAAAAGAAAAAGCGACCTGAAGAAGCCTTTTTTTCGCTGCTTTTGCTGCTTACGAATGCCAGGAAGCCTGGGCCCGGATCAGATCGTGTAGTGTCAGAAGACCCGAAACTTTTCCCGATTTGGGATCCCCAACCAGCACCAGGGAAACTGAATGAGTAATAAATTTCTGACTGGCCTCATGAATCGTTTCCCCAGGAGTGCAGATTACTGCTTTTTTTTGCACGGGCATGGCCCCGGTTTTAATGCCGTCAACCAGGGCCTGCCTTGAAACGGTCCCGGTGAGAACGCCCTTTTCAATAACCGGGAAAAAATTATAAGGGAAACGATCGATCAGTTCCTGCATGGCTTTGACAGAGAAATCTTCGAGAAAAACCGGCTTGGGGTTGGCTACTGCGGACAGCGGTAGATTTTGCCAACCCCGCAAATCTTGCGGGGGTTTAACTTTATGGAGTTCATGTCCATCCTGGACAAGGAGGGCGTCGTAAAAGTTGAGATGGCTGACAAAACGTGCTGTGGCTTGACTTATGATTGCCCCCAGCAGCAGCCCGGGCACCAGGGAAAATTGGTGGGTCATCTCGAAGGCGATCAATATGGATGTGAGTGGCGCCTGGACAATAGCGCCCAGGCAGGCGCTCATACCCACGACTGCCAGCACGATGTGATCCGCCGGGGTTAGGGGTATCCAGATACTCGCCAGCCCACCGAGAAAATACCCACTCAAACCCCCGATAAACAACGCGGGCGCGAAGATGCCGCCGCAGCCGCCGAAACTGTACCCGGCCATGGTGGCCAGCAATTTTGCCACCACCAGCAAACCGGCAATTTTCCACTCCAATTGGTTGTTAAGGGCGCTTGAAAGGTCATTGTATCCCAGGCCAAACACACCGATTTTCCCGGTTTCAAGAAAAATAATAGTTCCCAATATCCAGGTGATGAGCCCACCAAACAAGGGCAGAAGCCACTTTGGGATTCGTTTTTGCTTGTTGAGGCGCCCTCTCCACTCCAGGACGCCGGTTTGAAAAATGATGCCGGCCAGGGATGCGATAAGTGCAACAATAGGGACAATGAGATAGTGTATCCAACTGACATTATCGACGGATGGTAATTCAAAGGCCGGCTGCCGGCCCAGGATGGCATAAACCACGAAGGCGCCGACCACCGAAGACAGGACGACTCGGCCGAGATAGCGGCTGTTCCAATCTCCCAAAATCTCTTCTATGGCGAAGGTGACGGCGGCGATAGGCGTGTTGAACGCCGCCGCCAACCCGGCGGCAGCGCCTATGATGGCAGCTCCCTGGCGTTTTTGCCGCGGTCTTCCCATTATTCCATCAAGGTTGGAAGCCACCCCACTGCCGATGAAGACGGAAGGTCCTTCCCGGCCCAAACTATTTCCACCGCCAATGCTGAGCGCCCCGCCGAAGAATTTAACCAGGACATTTTTCCAATTCATAAATCCGAGTTCCTTCCAGTAGGCCGTCTTAATCTGTGGGATGCCGCTTCCGGCGGCTTCGGGGCTGATTACATTCAACAAATAACCCACCAGGAGTGAGGTAGCGGAGATGAGAAGAAAACTCGCCACGATAAAGTATGATTTGGATTTGGTTACAAAAATGAGATAGGTTTTTGAAAATATAAAATTGGTGAGAAACAGGAAAGCAACCGCTGAAAGTGCGGCGGCCAGGCTTATAAGCCCGGTCGTAATCGTTAATTGAATATTATCAGGGACTTCCTGGAGTAAATGCAAAATCGTTTTTTCCCCAGGCTTTTGATTCATCATTGTTCCTTTTGTGTAAATTTTATTTTACCGAACAATGTAGTAAAAGTCAATTTTGTTTTCCGCTGCCCCTGGAAGAATCACCGGGAGGATTGCTCGATTTCATCTATTGAAATTCATTTAAAAATATGTTAGATTATAGCCTTAAAGTTGCGATTATACGATTATTAAAGAGAATAACTTCCTGATCAGTTTTGGCTGAACTTTATGGAGTGACGACAAAGAGACTAAATGAACAAGTAAAGCGTAATCGAGACCGTTTCCCAGCGGATTTTATGTTTAGGCTCACTGAAGATGAAACGCATGAGGTGGTCGCAAATTGCGACCACCTGGGTCGCCTAAAATTCTCCAGGTATTTGCCAAATGCATTTACAGAGCATGGCGCTATAATGGCTGCCGCTGTACTAAACACCAGCCGTGCAGTTGGAGTGAGCATTTATGTAGTGCGAGCATTTGTCAAACTCCGGGAATTATTCTTTCATAATAAAGAATTGAACCAAAAGCTTGAAGAATTGGAAAAAAAGGTAGCTGGCCACGATGATTCGATTAAATCTCTTGTTGCTTCGTTACATAAACTGACAAACTCTCAAGAATTGAAGAAGAATCGAAAAATTGGTTTCAGTAACGAATTATGCAGCACGGAATGCTCTAAAATAAGATAAATATATTAAGCTTCGTCTTTCTCAATTGCTCCCCAATATCATCAACTCTCCCGGTCGCCGAAGGCTATTTCGATTTTCGAAACTTACGAAACAATTTACCGAAAACAGATTGCTCCTGCAGGGGATAAACGCCTTCCCTGGCGGATCGGATGCTTTCAATGGTGTAAAAAGCATTGGGCGCAAGCTCGGAAACTGCCGTTAAAACGTGCTCAAGATTTTTTCGCTTGATGATGGTAAACAGGATTTTTACTTTTTCCCTGGTTCCTTCTCCTTCCATAATGGTATACCCATAATTGTTTTCCCTGAGAAAATCCGCCAACCCGTTGTTTTCATGCCGCAGTACCAGCCGCACCAAAACCATGCCGATGGAAAGTTTTTCCTCCAGCCAAAGACCGATAAAATTTCCCGCCGCAAACCCGAGACCGTAAGCCAGGACACAAACGAAATTTCTCAGGTTTACCAGCACCTCGCGGATGGCCACCAACCAGATGGTAACCTCGAAAAATCCTACGGTCGGCGCTAACCACCGGTACCCCCTGGAAATGAATATAAACCTCAATGTTCCCAGGGTCACGTCGGCTACCCTGGCGGAAAAAATCAACATCGGTATCACTATCCATGCGTAAACGTCAAATCCCATCGCTGACTCCTTTACTTTTTTGTTCGCCCCATCCAGGATAGGTCTTCAAGGTTCCCGAAATGTTCCTTAAAAATCCGGTAGTACATCAGTTCTTCCTTACTGTCCAGCATCCAGCCATTTTCCAATTTACGCTCCCGGTTGAAATCATCCGTGGTGATGTGCTCTTCAGCGTAATGCGCCAGGTGTTCTTTAACTCCCGCGCCTTCCCAGAACTTGGCTTTTGTCCTGTTCAAAACCCGGTCCGGCAGTTTTCCTTCAATAGCCCGGCGCAGGATCCATTTTTCCACGCCATCACGAATTTTATATTTAACCGGGATGCGGTGCGCATATTCGACGACATCCTGGTCCAGAAACGCCACATGGGCCACTGTCCCATGTGCGGCAGCGCTCCGGTCCACCCGCTGAAGTGCGGTATTGTGAAGTCTGCCGGTTATATCGATTAATTCCCCGGGCAGCATTGCCGGGTCCAGGGCTTTAAGGTATTCGTAACCGGCAAACAATTCATCGCCGCCCTCCCCGGAAAATACCTCGGCAACATAATCGGATGCAAGTTTGGCGGCCATGTAATTGGTAATACTGGAACGCACCAACAGGGCATCGAAGGATTCCAGGTGATATATTACTTTGGGCAGCGCTTCCAACATGCTGTCCAGGGTAAGCGCCACTTCGTGGTGTTGGGATTCGATAAATGCGGCCACTTCACGGGCAAATTCCAGGTCGGGGGCGCCGGCAAGCCCCGCGGCAAAGGTATGAAGAATACGTACATGCGGACGCGCCTGCGCTGCCAGCGCGCTGGAATCCAACCCCCCGGAGAGCCATGATCCCATCACATCCCCATTGATCCGTTTTTCTACCGCCGCCGCCAACCGCCGCTGAAGCTCCCCGGTTATAGTCTCAACCGGCTCATCGATGGGCGGGTATTCCTTTAATTGGAAATATAAATCCAATCGGTTCCCGTCGAAACGATACCCGGGCGGTAATTCAGACACGCGCGGTGTAAACTCCGCCAGGGCCTTTACTTCCGACGCAAAACCCAGGATGCCCTCGCTGTTGGTCCCGTAATACAACGGCGCTACCCCCAGGGGATCACGCATAAGCATGGGGCGTCCAGCGGTTACTTTTACTTCCGCGCAATGTTCGCTGCCGGCCACATCCCGAAGGATTTGCTCTTGTTCCAGCGCCGCCGCGGAAATTTCCTGCGACGTTGTCCAGACAATACCGAAGATCGCCGCCCCGGTCTCTACGATTTTTCTTCCCGCTGGGCCACGGTGTGCGATCCTGTCCAACATCCGTTCCACTGCACCCTGACCTCCCGGTGCGAAAATTCCTGCTATTCCCGACATTTCTTTACCTCCTGTGATTTTACCATCATTTTTGCCTCCGGCGGGTCAGGACCTTTTTGAAAAAAGGTCCCGACACCCCCAAAAACTTTTGATAAGAGTTAGATTCGCGCCACTCTATCTTTTTCCGATAATACATCTCCCGTCTCCGAATCCACCGCATACCAGGCGCCATCTATCAACCGGGTTATTATCTTCCCACAAAGATGCGGATTCCCCCTGAAATGCGGCGTATCCAATAAACCCATTTGAATCGCTTTCTCTATGACTTGAGGATCGCTCCAGGGATCGCCGCCTCCTCCGAAATTCACGCCGACCTTTTTGACGGCCTCCAGCAACACATCTGCCTCCTCCAACAGATGCTTTTTCCGTTTTTGCACCGCCGGGTCCCCGGCCATATCGGGCAGACCGTCCAGGCAATTGTACAACACACCGTGAATAATGTTGCAACTCTCGATGATTTCTTTCGGGAAAACCGCATGATCCCCTTCACTGAACCCCACCACATGTAAAACATGAGGTTTTAGCGCGAAGCTTATGACCGCGGAAGCAGCCAGTTGCCCTTTGGCCACATCAGGGTGCGCGGAAAAGTGGGCAATTCCGGCCCGCACTTCCCTGAACACAGTGAAACGTTCATCCTGGAGAGATTCTATAAGCTCCGTTTTCGCCAGCATTTTGGCGATATCCATGCCTGCGGAAGTGCCGGGCGGGGTATTGAACATCAATTGAGACACATAATGCCGAACCCCCATTTTTTTGGCGTTGTAAGCGGCAAGAAAAGCCATACAAACCGCCAACGAATCGTGGGCGTCGCGCAAACTCCACTGGTGGGACTCATTCACTTCCACCGGGATATCCCTTTCCGCATACCAACGCATGGTTTGTTGGTTTTCAGCGATGGCATCCGCCAGCGACCGCTGCGAACGACCGTCCATAACGCTGTACCAACACAAAGGAATAGCGCCCCAGGCATTATGTATCGTTTTGACGCTCATTTCCGCCCATTTGAGCAGGTCCCGCGTCCCGCTGTAGCATCGCATCAACGGGTAATTGCCGCGGCGCGAAGCGGCGTAAATGGCTTCCATATCGGCGGGTTTCCGGAGCGGCGCGCCGCCGGCCCCATCCTGCGCCGGGTCCATCTCTTCCGGGTGAAAAAAATGTTCCTGCGCCCCCTGGTCCGGTCCCAATGAAATAACATCCAGCAAACCCGATTCCGCGATTTCTTTCGCCCCCGATACCGTCTCCGCCAGCGATGGCCTGCCAAAATGATGCCGCAGCAGCGGGTATGGATATTTCTGCTGTATCCTTTCAACAAGTGTTTGGGCGAATGCTTCTTCTTTTTTCAATTCCCCTGCTTCATATAAATAAGCTTTCACGTGATCGAGGGGTTCCGTACCGGCAAAGACTTTTTCAAAAAGACCCGATTCTTTTGCCGCTTCCGCCGCCGGTGGGGTTCCCCCAAAAACAAAACGCAGGGAAGTAAGTTTATTTTTTTCCACCAGTTCCTTAAGTTCCGCAAATAAGCTTTTGGCCACCGTTGGAGTTAGCCGGTAACTTATTGCCGCAATATCCGGGTGATGTTCCATGATGGCATTCACCAAGCGCTGCGGCGATACGGCCGGGCCCAATAATACCGTCTCATACCCTGCCGCCTCCGCCAATTTCAAAAAATGATACAGCCCGCTCACATGCACACATGTCCCCAGGGCTGCCCCTAAAATTTTCTTTTTCATTTTATGCTCCTCCTATCCTGGGATTTGCGCCTGACCTATCGACAGAAGGCGAAGTTCTTTGAGGGTCATCCCGGCGATACCCAGCCGTTCGACGGTTCGGCCTTCTTGCCAATAATCGCATTCATTGATTAGCGAGCCCAGGTGAATCAGTGCTTTTAACGTGGGGGTGGGCACCTTGAACATATCGCCGATGGAGGCGATAGGCACCAGGCTGGCCGGGATATCTTCGGTAAGATAACGAATATTCAAGTGTGTAGGGGCCATAATCCCGCGGTAACCGGGATTTGCGTGCATGGCATCATAGAGTGTTTTACCGGCAGTGCTGTAGGCCAGGTATAACCATTCGCGGGCAGTCAGCGCCCGGATTCCCAGCGCTTCCGCAACCGCCACCCGCTCGGCGTCCACTCGATCCAACACCTGGGCAACAGAACGCGTTACACCCTGCACATAAAATTGAAATTCGGAAATGTCTTCGATCCATCCGGCATTCAAAATGCTTAAAGCCGGGTGAAATACAGCGCCGATATTATCTAAACTGGTCTTGAATATGTTATCGCCGGGTACGAATTGTGGAAACGCGCATCGCAGCCGATTCAAGACTTCCGGGATACGATGGGCCCGGATCGATGCGATGGGGATGGAATTCTTGATGCGAAAAATTCTTGCTTGCGCAGGGCCTATGGCCCGGGATGCGTAAATAAAACTTTGCGTCTCGGCAATAATCACATTGGCGTTACATCCTTTTGCGTTCAGGACCTGTTTAAATTCCAGCGCCCCAAACGTACGCCCGGGATTTAGCACTACGATCTGTCCGTCTTTTAAGTAAGGTGCGCATTGTTCCGCGATAAACCGGTGGGCCGTCGCAGGCACCACTACCATTATTATTTCCGCGTCCCGGATAATTTCTTCCATATTGGTGGAAGCTGCCTGGATTTTCCCAAAACCGGTTATTTCGCCTTCGATTTCGATTCCTTCACGGGCTTTGACGCCCCAGATGCGTTCCTCGGTTCGATTATACATCCTCACATCGAAACCCATTATTCCCAGGTGCCCGGCCATCGCCATACCACCGTGGCCGGCCCCCAGCACCGCAAATTTCGGTTTTGTTTGCTCTATATCTTTTATATCCATGGTTATATCCTCCTTCATGCATTTATTACTTAAATTATAAATAGTTTCGCCACAATTCGAACTTGCGTCAGGCTGTCTTTCTATTTCCCGATTTCCCGTTTTTCGATCTACTCGCAGGATGTACTGTGTACTGTGCGCTTTGTGCTGTGTGCTCTTCTCTAGATTAATAATAATAAATATTTGTAGGAATTTCAAGAGAACAGGACCATTTTTTTTGAAAAAATTAAAAAGAAAATAAGGGACATACAAGAAATCACATTATCACGGCCGCTGCCAGCAGCAGGTGAAATGAAATAGCAAACATATAATCACGCCGGGCCAGGCAAAAAACATATGACCCCATCCAGGGAAAGGGGGCGCTGTTCTCCCGGTATCCCCGCGATATCATGGCCACATAGATACGCTGACTCTGCTCCAGTACCCGGAAAAGAAACAAAGGAATTATTGCACCCACTGATTTCAATCTCTGCCGCTGCCATCTCCAGTCACATTTCTTGGGCCTGCCGAAACTCCTGGATCTCCTGGCCTTCATGGATCGCACCGCCTCCCTTTGAAACAGGAACACATAATGATAGGCAAAACCCAATATTACTGTAAGTATCTTTGGCACTCGCATCGATTCCAGGCTTCTAATAATGTGTTGAAATTGCACCGTCAAGGCAAGTATGCCGAAACAACAAAAGGTCAGCAGGGTTTTGACCCAGAGATTGTAAAGAATCAACATTTTTTCAAGCCATTCTTTTTCCGAAAACACCAGGACCGTTACCCCTAAAAAAACCAACAACGGTACTAGAATAATAAACCTGGCCAGGGAATACTTAATCGAAACCCGGGAGATAATGCCAAGCAAGATAATCATCGACGCATAGGCCAGGAATTTCCCGTAAAAATGCACCGGTGTGAACGCCACTGCAAATGCCAGGGAAAACACACAGGCCATCTTCACTCGTGGGTCCAACCGCTGCCAAAAATTCCCGTGGTCCGGCCCGGGGGTGGTTGCGGTAACCAGGTAAAGACCCGGAGCTTCCACGATAACCACATCCTTGAAACCCGCTGTTGTAAGTATTTTCCGCATTTGCGGTTCATCCGGCAGCAGGTCTTTCTTTACCGGGCCGTCAACGTTTCCATGAAAACGATTCAATTCCTCCCGGTTCATCTGGTGGGCAATGGTCAGTTTACCCCCGGGTTTCAATACCCGCGCCAATGCCCTCATGGCTTTTACTTTGTCTGAAAGATGGGGAAAAAAGGCCATACAGATAACGGCATCGATGCTGCCGTCTTTCAAAGGAATCGTGTGGCCGTCCGCCTGTACGAAAAGGATATTGCGAAAACGGGGATCATATCGTTTCCTGCCGATTTTCAGCATTTCGCCGGAGAAATCCAGTTCCACCAGTTTCCCCTCATCCCCAATCATCGCTTCCAGTGTCGGAACCAGGCGACTGGAGCCGCAGCCTACATCCAATACGGTTTCGCCTTTGTTCAAATGGAAATGCTGGAAAGCAAACTGTCGGGTCCGCTCCATTTCCTCCGGGGTATTATGTTCGTTGTCCCAATTGCGGGCGATTTGTTCGAAATACCCTTGTTTCTTCTTCATTTTTATTCCGACATGCGCGACACACGAACGATGGCTTCCATTTTTTTTACCAGCGGCGGGACAACCAGCGGGATCAAAATTGTTCCCGGGAGTCCCTTGAACAGCGAAGCAGCCGTTAATACCCCCCCCGGGAGTTCCAGCATACGGGAAAGCAGCAGGATGGCAGCTAGCATTATCAACCGGTCTACCGCCATCGCCATGATGGCAGAAACCCAGGCATTTACCTTTAACTGCCGGTAAAGTAGGGCCGGGACCGCAGTTAACGCCAAGCCCTCCGCCATCATGATGAACACCACCGGTGGGAAAAAGGGAGGCATACCCGTAATAAACGCTGAAACCAGGGGAGACATCACGCCCACCGCTATGGCCGCCGGTAGGGCGACAAGGAACCCGGCCGCCATAATGGGGAAAAACATGGGTAAAAAAGCGCTGCCCAGCCCTACCGCATGGAATAGCACCGGGAATACCAGCGCCAGGGCCATTAGCAAACCGCCCAACAAAAGGTCGTAACCGGAATATTTACTCCTGGAATTTGACATTCAGTAATCCTTAAATTCATATTGTAGTGACACTAATTATTTAATCGTAGCACGAATGGAAAGAGATGTCAACCAGGTTTTGTTATTTATAAATTGGAACCTGTGGAAGTCATGTTCAGCGCTCCGTGTTTGACGCCTTTGGTACTGGCAATCTCATTGGTGATTTTCTTAATCACATCAGCCTTGCCTCTCAGGATAATCACTTCCAGGCAATTATGGCGATCAATGTGGATATGGGTGGAAGAAACGATCACATCCAGGTGATTGTGTTGGATAGACGTTAATGTCTTATTCAACTCCCGTTGGTGGTGATCATAAATCAGGCTGAATACGCCGACTGTTTCCTGTTCGGAGGACCTCCACTCTTCGTTCACCAGTTTTTCCCGGATCAAGTCCCGGATTGCTTCGGAGCGATTTTTATAACCGGTCTGTTCGTTCAGTCGGTCGAATTTCTCCAGCAGCGACGATTCCAACGAAACTCCAAATCTTGTTATTTTCGACATTGCAATCACCTTACTTAATAAACAAGATACTCACCCCAATAGTACCAGGAAAAAAACACAAAAGCAAACCCCCATTCTGCCCGGAAGTTTGGAAGTAGAATCCGGTAACCCCTCATTTCTTTGACATTAAAATATGGTATACTTCTATTTGTCCATCTTTGACATTAATACCAGGAGATATCATGCAAATTATAAATCTTATCGATTGGATATTGTCGATTTTGACAACTCTTTTTTGTGCCCTGTTCCTGTTCTCTTCTATCCGGGAAAAAGAACGCAGGGCAACCTTTCTCGCTTTCACCTGCCTGGCAGGAAATGCGGGACTGTGGGGTTTCTTTATTCTTTTCAAGCAGGTAAAATGGGTTTCCTTTTTCAACCTGGCGGTACTTATCGCCGTCGCCCTGTTTGTATTGGTATCAGTGATAAAATACTTTCCACCCATGAAGGAAAGAGACCTCTCCGGCATTCAAAAGTATGATGAACGGGACATCATGTTTGCCCGGAACAGCCTTCAATACCACCCCCAGTTGGCGGAAAAATATTACGCCGCCCACCCGGAAAAGCGGCCAATCGATGAAAAAATCCAGGGCAAACCCGAATTGGGTGAACCGGGTCATCGTTTCTATGACGCCTATTTTTCCCCTTTATTCGAGGCCGCTTTTACGTACCTCGAGCGAACGCGGGATGATTCCAGGGGGGCGGTTTCGCCGGGGAAAAAAGAAATCGATATAAGGAAAATGAGCGACGTCATCAGGGCGGTGGGCTGTTCTTACGGCGCCGTCGATGTGGGCATTACCCCCTTAAAGCCCTTTCATACTTACAGTCATTACGGCAGGCGCCCGGGGAATTGGGGAGAGGAGATGGTTGTCCGCCATAACTTTGCCATAGTAATCGTAGTGGCCATGGAAGTTGGGATGATGAAATACGCGCCCGCACTGCCGGTTATCCTGGAAACCTCCAGGCAGTACGTGGAGTCCGCAAAAATCGCCCATATTATTGCAGACTACATCCGTGGTTTCGGGTACGACGCCCGCGCCCATACCGACGGTAACTACCGGGTCCTGTGCGTACCCCTGGCAGTGAGCGCCGGGTTGGGGGCGCTGGGCCGCATGGGGATTTTTATGCACCCCGTGCACGGCCCCTGTGTACGGCTTTCCGTTGTCACCACCGAATTGGAATTACTCCCCACCCCGGCTAACAAGCATACCGCCTCAATCGGGGCCTTTTGCGCAGGATGCAAAAAATGTGCGGACAACTGCCCCAGCCAATCCATTGCGAACGGGGAAGAACCGGTCAGCCGCGGATTCCGCCATTGGTCTATCCACCAGGAAAAATGTTTTTCTTACTGGAAGACTATCGGCACAGACTGTGGGCTTTGTATCCGGGTGTGTCCTTATACCAAACCCGATACCCTGGTCCATCGGCTGGTACGTTTTTATATCTCCAGGAACCCCTTCAACCAGCGGCTGGCGCTTTTTTTGGATGATCTATTTTATGGGAGGCGATTTCCCACCCCCAAAAACTTCTAATAAATTTTTTGCCGCCGGAGGTGAAATGGGACATACACGAAAGCACCCGCCTAACTTCGTCGTTTACTGCTTTTCCGAGGGCAGTTTTATTTGGGATTTCACGGTTTACAGTCCTACCATAATAATTTTTTTATTGTTGTAGGTAATATCTTTGTAATAAATCTTTTGCTCCCACTTTTTCTTCCCCGGGTCAAAGATGACCAGGTATCCTTCCGGGAGTCCCAGCCGGTCCAGGTAATTTGACAATTGCTCTTTACCTTCTTCAATGGTGATATTATCCCGTTTAATTTTTATTTCCAGGGCGAACTCCTGTTTGTTAAATTTAACCAGCATGTCGAGGCGGCCATTCCCTACGGCCATTTCGCGGACGATCTCGCCCCCGTTCACGATTCGCTGTAAAAAAGCCATTAATAAAAGATGATGCGCCGATTCTTTGTATTCGTACCGGTTCAACCACGCCTGGCTATTTCGTTGATAAAAAACCTGGAAACTTTTTAATAGTTTTTCCATATCCAACAATCCGTTTTGATCGACATATTTATCTTGTTGGATTTCTTTCGGAAGAGAATCTTGAAATCCCGAGGCCATGACGCGCGGAATGATTTCGGCATAGATGGGATTGGCAAACTCAAGGGGAGACGCTTGCGAGACAATCCCCAGGTCCCTGACGTATGAAACCGTGTCGTCCAGTTTGTCGAAGATGATATTATCCCCATTAATAATCGCCTGGACGATGGTTTTAACTCTCTCTTCATTTAATTTATCGATCAAGCAATCCAGGTGGGTGTCACGTCTCAGGATCAGTTGTTTTTTGGCTTCGGTTACCAGTTCCAGTGAAATATTTTGAGAGTGATCGTTTTTAAGGATTTTCTCTACGATTTGGCGCGCCAGGGCATTAGTCAGCCAGGGTTGACCGTTGGATAAACGGTATATTTCTTCTTTGGAATCGATGGGGAATTCCTGGCCCGTGGCCCGGGTATGTTGGTCTAATAAATCGTAGACTTCTTCCTTTGTAAAATCCTCTAAAGTCAGTGAATCCGAGATAATATTAAATGGAGAGGCGGTTCCCATGGATTCCCGGCCTTCTCTTATTTTGGCTCTATAATCCCGTATGTCACGTAATCCGACCAGGGCAATCGAGGATGGAAAATATTTCGGTCTGCTTTGGTACCCGTCTCTTAATTGACGCAACATGGCAACCAGGACATCATCCATTAATGAATCGATCTCGTCGATAAGAAGAACAATGGGTTTTTCCTGGCTTTCACACCACTTTTCAAGGTACACTTTTAGGTTTCGAGCTTTCCCTTCTTTGGGCCTTTCGGCTGCCGGGATTTGCTTGAGGGCTGCACGATAGACACAATCGATGAGGGCTTCATTGGCTTCTTTTACTGTGATGCTTTTGTAACCGGCTTCTTCAAAGGAAACAACTATTGCAATATATTTTCCTTCAGAGTTGAGTTTTTGCGTTAATGCGTGTAAGTAAGTTGTTTTCCCGGACTGGCGGGGGGCATGGATCATGAAATAGAGTTCTTTGTTTACCAGGTTTTCTATATCGGTTAAGCGCTTTAATGGGGCAACCATATAATGTTTATCCGGTGTGCATAGCCCGGCAGTATTAAAAAATTTATTCATAAGGTACTCCTACGCTTTTTTCTACCTCTTCGGGTTATTATCAGGCGTATCACTATTGTAGCGTATTCCAGGTAAAAATGCAACAACGTCATCGGGAAAATGGGGCATGCAAGAAATCATGAAAAAAATCCAGTCGCCCATTGCAATAACTTAACAAGTATGTTAAGTTAACGCCATGGACTGGAATAATTTTTTAAATCGATTCGCAGGGCAGCCCTTGTTTCATTCAGCGATGCTGGACGTATTTCCCGATCCGCCGGCGCATCGGCAGGTGCAGCTTTCACGGTGGACCAAAGCCGGGAAGCTTTCCCAGGTTTGCAGGAGTTGGTATATCATCGAGAAGCCGTGGCGAAAACATGAAACGCCGCTCCCGGTTATTGCAAACAGCGTTGTTCATCCCTCCTATTTATCCCTGGAGTGGGCCTTACAGTATTATGACATGATCCCGGAACATGTTCCCAACCCCACCTCTATTACCACAGGCCGGGGGATGCAGTTTGAGGCGCAGGGGGCTTTATTTCTATACTATCACGTGCAGCCCTCATTTTTTAAGGGATACCGGCAGGATGTGGTTGGCGGCTTTAAAGTGAATATTGCGTACCCGGAGAAAGCGCTTTTAGATAAAATTTATTTATTCTTGCTGCGGAATCCTTTCTCTTTATCCTGGTTGGAGGAATTGCGACTCCAGAACCTGGATGATTTCGACATTCACCGGTTCGAAGCATTTGCGTCGGGATTGCGGAAGAAAAAGCCCAGGGAAGCCGTAATCGAGACCTGCCGCTATATTAGCCATTTAAAAGGAGAATTGTAATGAAAGATATTGCGCTGCAATTGGCCAGTGAAACCGGGTGGGCAAAAGGGGACATACACGAATGCCGCTAAGATAACCGGCAACTGGACTGTCCCGAATGTCAGTGTATAAAATTCTGAGTAAAATTTGAATTGCTCATCAATCTATTGTAAAATGGAGATATATGGAGGTACAATATGGGACAATATTTGTGCGTAGGGATATGTCGGAACATTACAATCTATAAAGAAGAACTAAAAGGAGCAACCGCCCCGGATATAGCAACGAAAACATTGCAGGAAAATTTCGATTTAGACCTGTACGATAAATCGGAAGACGACACGTCGTTGTCCTGGAACATTAAAAAAGATGTATTAGAGAACGGTTTGTTGGATTTTCTCAAAGCCCAGTTGGAGATATGCTGTGGTGATAAGGATAATGCCGACCTGTATGAATTAATCCGCCAGGCCAAAACCTACGAAAACATTATAGCCAGGGCAAAAGATAAGTGCGATGAGCACTTTCAAGAAGAATATTTTTCCCAAAGAGAGATCGATCTGGGATTTGGTCGGTGGGGAAGGGTCCATTATGAAATAATCGTGTTCCTGATTGCAGGGAAAATCATGATGGAAAGTTACGGGGGATTATTTAATTATTTCGAGAAAATGATTCGCCTGCAAAAAGATAAATACCCCCTTGCCGGATCGGTTAAAATTTTCATCAGCGAGTAAAAATGGCTATTGACCACCGAAAAATTGGGGGAACATCCTCAGAAAGTTGTATTACCTACTTCTTGAAAAACCTGTTATGGCGCTTTCCGCATGTCCCCTTTTTTCGCTTTTATTTCTTCTGAATTTACGACGTATATGAGCCCAGCAACCAAATATGGATTGCAGCTAAAATAGAGAAAATGAATAGATATTGTTTTTTTGTTAATTATTATTGTTGATTCTTCTACTTTGATCCTATATCGGGGGATATTATATATATTTCTAATCGCTAACATGAAATTTTTGTATTTGTCAAGACTTTATTTGGTTATCTGACATTGTTTATTAGAGACAGCCAATCATTATGAAAACAAGTGCGGACATTTTTTCCCCGGTAATGGCTATGATGAACTGATAAACAATTAAGAATACAGCCTGTTCCAACGAGGCATTTGGAGGAACAGGCAATGCCTGTTCGCGGTACTCTACCAATTTTCGCCTTGCGTGAGGATGAAATATGGGGCAGGCCAATTTATTCCACCGATCATATTCGGATCCAGCCAATTTGAACCTAAATTGTTCATGACTTAATCAATTTTGATATTATTGCATCAATATAGTATAATTCTAGTATAAAATCCATGCTTGATTATGAACTATTATAGATTTGTTTTATCTTTATTCAGCTATTTTCATGCTGCCCCATTGATTGCTTGAAATGCATTAATAAGGCATTTCAAGATATTTTGGAGTCATTTTTTTGTTTTGCACAATTTTTAATAAACTTATAAAGTCAAATTTTCAAAATGCACTTATAGCGCATGATTGATGAGAATTTTTTCGATGGTATTCTTTTGTATAATTTTGCTGGAAAATTTTGAAATTGATTGCTGACTTTCTGGGAAAAACTGATCAACGACAATTAAAATTCCCCTTTCTATTTTCGGACGATTCCATTTGCACCTTCAATAGAAAAAGTGGTCAGGCGAAAAAAGCTAAAAAGCTTGGGTCTATAAAAAATCTGTGGGTGAAATGAGAATAGCCAGGACAAAAAAATGGCCTCCCTTCGGGAGGGCATGTTTGGGTGGGGGGAATTAGGCAACCTATTTATCCCCCCACACCCCCCAACCACCACCTTTCCAGATGCAAGCCCCCCAAAATTGAATTCTGACACCAGCTAAAATATCGGAACTGGAGGCGAAAACATAGGATAAACAATGCTTATCGTTTCATTTACCGCCATGGCTACCTACAGATTCTTTTAAGGAGGCAAAAACCTGAATTAATATTGTTCTTAAGTTAATCCATATTGATGGTTTCCCCCAGGGGGTGCAATTTTAAGCGCTTATATAGCATAAACATTTAATTTTGTCAACCCCCCCTAAATATTGTGCATATCAAAATAGATTAAAGTAAAAACAATATAGTTGACTTTTCTGTTTTTTTTTTTTATAATTCTTCCATGCGTGAAAGAAAGAAACCTAGTTTACGAAACCTGCTTAAAAAGAAGGACAAGATTTTGTTTGAAAAACATAAAAGTTTATGGGAATACGCATCAAAGAATTATTTAAAATTTATGAACATTGAGAATTTAACAGATCATGGCGAAGCCCATGTCTTAAATGTTGAAAAAAACATAACCAATATACTTACGGATAAGGCATTAGAAAAATTGTCTTCATTCGATATTTTTTGTTTGCTGTCCTCATGCACCCTCCATGATATAGGGATGATATCTAAAAAAGAGTCAAATGAATCATTTTCTGATACCCGTAAAGATCACCATTTACGAGTTAAAAAATTATTAGAGGAAAATTACTCCCAGTTTCAATTCAATCAGCAGGAGGCAAAAATTATTGGAGAAATTTGTTTTGGACACGGCATTCCCAATATGGATGAAGTAGATATGTATGAAACCTGGTCATTGGCTCCCCATGGAGAAGTCAATGTGATTTTTTTGATAGCACTTCTAAGGATCGGAGATCTGATTGATTTGAATTTCTTAAGGGCGCCTACATTAGTCGCTGATTTAAAAAAAATAAAGGGAGTAAGCCTTAACCATTGGAAGCTCCACAGTAAAATTTCTGACGTAAAAATCAGCCATGTTGATAAGGAGATTACTATTTTTGCACAAATAAATAATCAATACGAACTAAGCGAGCTTTACAATCTTCGTAACTGGTGTGAAAAAGAACTGAATATCGTAAAAAACATTTTCGATAAAAATGGGATATTTTTAGATAGAATCTCTTTGCACACTAATCTTGATAAAAAAAAGGTTCTTTCCAAAGAAAATCCATTCTTGAAACTAGCTTCTTTTGATTGGGCAAAACATGTAGCTTTTTTTGGACGGGATAAAGAAATAATAGATATTTTTGAGAAAGTTCTTAATTGCAAACTGACCGTTTTGGCGGGGGAATCCGGGGTTGGAAAGACCTCGTTGCTAAATGCCGGATTAAAGCAAAGATTAATCGAAAATGGTTTTTATGTATTTGAAACAAGAGTATCGGAAAATTTTGAAGAAGGGCTTTTTAAAAATATAAAGGAAGAATTTCCTGAAATCAGATCAAAGGATATTATTGATTTATTAGAAAAAATTTCATCTGAATCTCTTGATCTAATAGTATTTATAGATCAATTTGAGGAAATTTTCACTTTATATGGCCAGGATGCCGCAAAATCAAAACTGATTAATTTTTTCAAAAATATTTTGACCAACAGAAGCATTTCATTTAAAGTAGTTTTAAGCATTAGAGAAGATTTTTTGGCCGAATTATGGGAGATTTCCGAATTAGTACCGGAACTGTATGACCGAAAAAACACCTACCGGCTAAAAAAGTTAAATAGGGAGAATGCAAAACAAACGATAGTCAATACAATTCAGCATATAAATTATTCTATTGAAAATGATTTGGTAGAAAAGCTTTTAGATGATTTTACCCAGGAAGAAGAGACTATATATCCCCCATATATTCAAATTGTATGTCATGAGATTTTCAAACAGCATAAGGAAACACAAAAAGAAAACAGTGAAAAAATGGCATTAAATCTGGCTATATATGATAAGTTAGGAGGGGCAAAGAAGATTATATCTGATTATTTTGAGGAAATACTTGAGGGGTTCAGTTTTGAAGAAAAAGTAGTAATCAATGAAATCCTTGCTCCAATGATTACATACTTTTATACAAAGCAGAGAATATCATATGAGCAATTAGTTGAAATAAATGCCAATCGAATAGATATCGATAAAACATTGAATAGGTTAATTGACCATAGGGTTATCAAGAAAATTGAAACAGAAAAAAATGAATACGAATTGATCCATGATTTCCTGGCTAAGAAAATCCTTGAAAATAAACCATCCATGGGCATTTCCTCTCGAATAAAAAGGGCAATCGAATATATCGAATTAAATTTTGATAAACAAATACTACTGCAAGAGATATCCTCGAAAGTAAATCTTTCAAGAGAGCATTTTTGCCGACTCTTTAAGGCTGAGACCAAATATAATTTTGTCGATTATGTTAACGAAAAGCGGATAAAGCAAGCAAAGACTATCTTGAAAAAAGACCCGCGGATCAGAATAATCGACATTTATAAAAATGTTGGATTTGCGAACCAGCAGCATTTCATTAAAATTTTCAAACGATTTACCGGTGAGACACCGACAAAATTCAAGCAGCGAATTTTAGACGAGGCTTCTTCGCGGTAGCTTTTATAATTCCCGGCGTTAAAGAATGCTTAAGGGTAATCACGAGCGACTGAAATGGGTTCATGACGAACAGTCCTCGAAATAACACCGACTAATGTCCGGGATTGTTTTCGCAAATCCTGTATAGCCCTATGATATTGCTCTTTACGGCGAATTAAAATTTTATATGCCCCTGCCCAATCCGCCCAATCAAGAACCCAATACTCATTTTCCGGTTCTTCCCCATTCGTATAAGATTCGTAAAATGTTTCAGATAGGACTCCATACTTACACTCGTAGGCTTCCAGGTCTTCGTTGACCGCATGAATGTCGGCAAGAATGTCTTGCAATGTCATTACCGTCACCTCCAATCATAATTATATCAATATCATCCATTTAATGCAAGAGAATGATCAGCGACAATTAGATTTACCTCCTAACGACAATTAGATTTACCATTCAAC
>Ga0315278_10000266_pt1 | contig 47264 bp, 28 predicted proteins | sample YL17G06_0_MG_FD_203880 | JGI IMG/M metagenome (GOLD analysis project Ga0315278, IMG submission 203880) | Sediment microbial communities from Yellowstone Lake, YNP, Wyoming, USA - YL17G06_0 | ecosystem: Environmental > Aquatic > Freshwater > Lake > Sediment | place: USA: Wyoming | collected... | reverse complement strand
ACTAAAAAATTGCCGGTCATAATCCCTTTGCTGATATACCACGGAGAGCAAAAATGGGACGTGGATACGAGTTTTATTTCGTTTTTCGATATTCCCGGCACATTGAGGAAATATATCCCTGCGTTTAATTTTGAGGTATATGATGTCTCGCATATGCCGGAGGAGGATATCCGGGGAGTAGTAGAATTGCGGATTGTTTTGATGGCGTTCAGGTATATTTTCCACCCGGAGATTTTGTCGCAGTTGAAGAAGATATTCCAATTGTTCCGGGAGTTCGAGGATAAGAATAAATTTAGTCAATTCCTGGAGTTGTTATTGGTATATATAGGCTCGAATGTTACCAATGTGAAAGCTGAACAACTCCGGGAATCAGTTTCTGAGGCTTTAAAAGAAGGAGGTGCGATTATGGGAACCGTATTCCAGGAATTGTTGGATAGAGGCAAAGAAATCGGTATAGAAATCGGAGTAAAAGAAGGAAAAGAAATCGGGGAGAAAGAAGGTGATGAAAAAGCAATGTGGAGATTCGCTTTGAGTTGTATCAAAAAAGGAATAGACATTGAGACTATTGCCGAACTTACCGATTTGCCTATCGAAAGAATCGAATTATTAAAAAAAGTTATTCAGCCGGAAAGCGCTTAAAACCGGGAGCTGGGAAAAGAACCGGAAAAACCTTTTAAAGGTCGGTTTCCTGCCCGAATAGATCCTGAACTTCATCGCAGGGTCGCTTTCCTGGCCATGCATCAAAACATGTCACTCGATAAATATGTGGAAAAGGCACTTGAACGGGCCATTGAAGAGGATAGCCGCCAGTGAAGACAAAGTTAGGAAGGTAGGAAGGTAGGAAGGTAGGAAGTTGCGAAAAAGAGGCGCGCCTAAAGGCGCTTTGAGAAAGGGCGCGAAGCGCCGCCATCTCTTCTCAACTTCATAATTTCCCAACTTCCTAACTTCCTTCTTTTCAAGGGGTACTATCTCAACGCGATGCACATGTTTATGTAAAACGCATGAATTAAACTGTTTCACGCGTGAAGCAAAGTGTATCACGAGTGAATCATTTTGTTTCTTGAATGGATATTTTTATTCGCGTGTTTCGCGGGCAATTTGTAAGATTTTTTTACCTGACCAGCGTAAGGGCGGTTTGAGTTATCGTATCTGCCGTCGTAATTGTTTTCGAGTTGGCCTGGTAGCCCCTCTGGAATACCAACATCCTGGTAAATTCCGTTGCCATATCCACGTTGGAAGATTCCAGGGCGCTTCCGATGATGGTTCCCCTGCCCCCCGTATTGGCAGCGCCGATGGAAGAGTTACCCGACGCATTGGTTTCCCCGAATAAATTCTGGCCCAGGCGCATGAGACCTTTGGGATTATTGAACTGGGCAATGGCCAACTGCGCCATCTGCTCCACCTGGCCATTGGAAAAAACACCCTCGATAATCCCGTCGGAGTCGATGATAACGGAACTCAAATTCCCGGGCGGATAACCATCCGTGTTGGTGGCGCTGGTGGTGGACGGGATCGGATAACCGGTAATAATCGCGACATTGTTGTCATCATACAGGTCCCAATCAAAAGTTAAAGCTCCGGCCCCATTGGCAAATGCCGGGGTGGTGAAAGACACATTGGCGGCCGGCGTCAACAGGGCGCCGGCGGCGTCGAATTCCAATGTACCGGCCCCCAATATACCGGAACCCGCCGCACCTGTGGCGGTATCGGCGTCCGGTATGGATGCGCTGTACGCCCACTGATCATTCCCCCCCACTAATCCATTGTGGGTAAAGGTAATCGTTAATGTATGGGGCGCGCCCTTGGAATCGTAAATGGTCGTCGAAGCGCTGTAATTCGTACCTGCGACAGTCCTTACATCCAGGTTGGAAAACACCTGGAAAAACGTTGTGGCCTGGGGGTCCGATACGGTATTGGACGGTAAAAATATCTGCTGCAGAGGACCGGAAGTAATAATGTTATTATCGGCATCCTTTGTCGTATAGCCCAACACATACTGACCCGAAGGAGAGACCAGGTATCCATCGTTGTTAAAGAAAAAATTTCCCGCCCGCGTGAAAAAACGGTCCTGGTTGGTATTACCTACTACAAAAAAACCATTTCCTTCCAGGGCCACATTGGTGGCATCCCCCGAAGACATGATGGACCCCTGGCTGAAAATGCCGCTGATGGAATTGGGCAGCGTTCCCAGGCCCACCTGCATGGGGTTTCCCGCGCCATTGGTGGCCACGCCGCCGAAAGTACGGGTCACCAGGTCTTCAAACGATACATCCGACGCCTTGAAACCCGTTGTATTTATATTGGCCAGGTTGTTGCCCACGATATTAAGCGCACTGGCATAAGCCGATAACCCCGATAACCCGGAATAAAATGATGTATTCATCCGCCGCCTCCTAATTCATGATCACTTCGCTGATATCGCCCAGGTTAATGGCGACACCCGCCGATTTTAAAAGAATAGTCGAACCGTCGAAAGCCACCGCATCCACCAGGTAATTGGCATAGGTGGTCAACCCCTCGACCTTGTCGCCGCTCGCCGAGACGATTTCATACGTATAATTACCCGCGGCCAGCGCGTTTCCATTATTATCTTTCCCATCGAAAGAAACCTGGTTCGTCCCCTGTTTGAACTCCGTGATACTTATTTTCCTCACCACATTACCATCTTTATCCTTAATAACGATTTCCGCCGGCGTACCGTCGCCTTCCAGGTCAAAACGCAGCATCACAGTTTTTTCACTTTCCAGGGAGAAGTGATTCCCCGGCGTCAGCACCCGTTTGCCGATCAGGTTGACCATCTGGCTGTTGGTGGAGGCCGTCTGGCTTAACGCCAGCAGTTGGATGCCGGCCGCAATGTTTTGCTGTTGTTCAAGGGCCGAGAACTGCGCCAACTGCGATATAAATTCCGTATTTTCCATGGGTTCCAGCGGGTCCTGGTAGGCCAACTGGGAAATCAACAACTGCATGAACGCATCTTTTCCCAGTTCCTGCAGCGGTTGGGCGTCTTTTTTGGATGGCCCTATCGATAACCCGGTATTCAAATAAGTTACTACATCGATCATTTTAACCTCCGCTTTTATTTAGCAATTCATGTGCCAGGATAGGAAGATTCCCTTCCGGTCAGGAAAATGGCATCCACAGGACCTGTCTCCTGCCATATATTACCTCCGGTTCTATGGAAACAAGGAAATATTTTCCGCTCTCCTATAAAATTTTTTCTTTCCTTAAGTTTTTTCTTAAAAAAAAAAGAAAATAATTAAAGCTTTTCCTCGAATGGCCGAAATAATAGACAAAATCAGGAACATGTTTTTAATCGAATTTTTACAGAGCAAGGATGCTCGAAAAAATTAAATCATGGAGGATTTAACATGTCAGGACAAGCGTTTTCAGTTTTAAACAATTTTTCATCGATGAAGGCCCAGAAGGACCTTTATTTCACCAACATCGGCTTAAACAGTACCCTCGCCAAGTTATCATCGGGTAAACGAATCGTGGACGCCGGGGATGACGCCGCGGGTTTGGCCATCGCGGCCTCCTTGAAAGCGGACTCTCTTGCGCTGCAGCAAGCAGTGAGAAATGCCAATGACGGCATCGCCATCGTTCAAATTGCGGACGGCTCCTTAAACAAGTTGACCGATTTACTGATGAGGGCAGTGACGCTGGCGGAACAAGCCGCATCCGATACTGTCGGCGCCGATGAAAAAGACATACTGAACGTCGAGTACCGGGAGATTTTGAATGAGCTTGACCGTGTGGTTTCCGTGGCAAACTTCAAAGGCGAACGGTTATTCAGCGTCGGTAACGCTTTTACCAAAGCAATTTACGTGGGCGATACCCAATTTTCGTCATTCATCACCATCTCCATCGGTGGGCCCAGCGGCGCCGGTACTGCCGCCCTCGGATTGGCCAATTCCGCCAGGACCAGTTTCTCATCGGTAGCTACCCAGGACAGCGCCATCGCGACGCTGCGCTTACTGCAAACGGCCATCGCTTCCCTATCCCGGTTCAGGGGTGTATTGGGCGCGCAGCAGAACCGCTTGATCAACGCCGTCAGCATTATCCAGGTGCAGGAGTTAAATATCAAGGCCGCGGAATCATCGATTACGGACGCCAACATGGCGGAAGAAATCGTCAACATGACCAAATGGCAGATACTGCTGCAATCGGGTATGTCTTCACTGGCACAGGCAAATGCATCGTCCCAGATGGTACTCCAGCTATTGAGGTAACATTAAAATGGGCTGGAAGGGAGGTGCCCAATGATCGACATCATTTCGACAAATGAGAATTTAGTGATAAACAAAGGGGAAGGAGTCTATCCTTCCCCCCCTCCCTCCTCTCCAGGGGCCGATGTTAAGGTTAATGCCGTTGTTACCGGCATAACCGGGGAACCCCCCGGAGCGAGGGAAGGCTCGGCAGTCCAATTATCGCCGGGAATCCGGACCGAACCCGGTAAAGTAGACCGGGAAGAAGCATCCCGGGACGAAAAAGTGGAAAAAGAACTTAAAGAAACCATTAAACGATTGAATGATAAATTGGGCGGATTGGACAGGGAAGTCCTGCTGAAAATGGATGAAAGGATCGGTAAGTATTATGTTAGCGTCATCGACAAGGCGTCCAAAGAGATCATCAGGGAATTTCCGCCGGCAGAGATACGGACGTTTATTGCACGGTTCGTGGAGTTTAATGACAAATTGACGGCCGCAACGGATCTCAGGAGTTTAATCGTAAACTTAGAAGTGTAGAAGTCTAAAAGACAAGGAGTCTGGTATGAGCGATATCGGTATTTTAAGCGGAGGCGCATCGGGCAGCGTTACCGGGCAGTTGGATGTACAGTGGATCGTCGAACAACTTATTAAAGCCAAACAACAGCCCATCGAGGACCTGGAAACCTATGAAACCTTTTATAAGGCAAAAAAAGAGGCGTTCCAGGAATTAAACACCAAAGTGTCGGCGCTGGAGAGTGCGTTGTACAATCTTAATACCGCCGGTTTCAACGCCAAAGGGGCGACCCTCAGCACGGGAGATTACCTGGCGGCCTCGGCTTCCACTTCGGCTTCCACCGGTTTATATTCGATTATCGTACAACAGTTGGCCTCCGCTCAATCCGATTCATCCATCGGTCTTACCGGCCCGAATGAGCCATTGTTAGCCAATAATACTTTTAAAATCTGGTCAGACGCATCGAAAACCACCCTGCTGGGTGAAGTCGATTATTCCACCGGGACCCTGGGCCTTAACGGTCTAAAAAACTCCGTTAATGATCTGGGACTCGATATCAACGCGGCGGTCATCCGCTACGGCGCCAATGATTACCGCCTCCAGTTGACGGCGGCCGAAACCGGGACCGATAACGGTTTTTTTGTAGAAGCGGAAGCCGCCCTGGGCTGGACTACCAAAATGGCCGCGGCCGACGCCCAAATCTATGTGAATAATCCCGATGATAATATCAATTATATTACCCGCTCTGCCAATACGATTACGGATGTGATCCCAGGCGTCACCCTGGACCTCAAACAGGCGGACGATACCAAAACCACCACCTTGACCATCGGTTCGGATACCGGCGGCCTAAAAGAAAAAATCCAATCCTTCGTAGATGCGTATAATGGCGTGATGGATTACCTGAATACGCAGTTCACCTTTGATGAAGAGAAACAGAGGGCCGGCGTTCTTTCCGGCGAAGCGGCCGCCCTCAAGGTAAAGAACGATTTGCTCACCATTGCCACTTCCAGGGTCCAGGGCGCGGATGCTTCGGAAAGCTATAAGAGTTTATCCGTCATCGGGGTGGAACTGAACCGGCAGGGGCAATTGGAAATCGATGATAAGAAATTGGATGACGCCATTGCCAATCACCTGGACGCAGTGAAACGTATCTTTAAAGACGTGGGCGTGGCCGGCAATTCGGAAGTCACTTATGTCGGCAAGTCCGACGATACCGCGGCCGGCAGGTATGCGGTTAAGATTACCCAGGCGGCGAAACAAGCAATTGCCGGCGGCAGCACCGATATCGAAACATTGACCGGCGCCGAGACTTTAACTATCTGGTATAAAAATAATGAATACCAGGTAGCCCTGGAAAGCGGTTGGACTTCAAGCCGGGTGGCGTCGGAAATAAACAGCGCCGTGGACGAAGCCGGGGTTTCCGTATTTGCCCGGGTCTCCGGCGACGGGAAACTTGAAATCGTAACCGACGAATACGGCTCTTCCCAGGCCGTGAAAGTGAAATCCGACCAGGCGGCGGGTGCAGGGACCACGGGAATCGGTACGATTTACATCGAAGGCGCCGGCCTGGACGTGGCCGGGACCATCGGGGGTAACGCGGCTTCCGGCAGCGGCCGGACCCTGACCGGGACCGCCGGCGACTCCAAAGGGCTGGTGCTTTACATTACCACCACCTCGATTGTGGGCGGCGGCGGCGATGATAAAGGCGAAGTCTATTTTACCCGCGGCGTCGGTGAAGCCTTAAGAGAGCGGATGTATGAAATCAGCTTCCCTTATACCGGGCTGCTGGCGAAAAATATCGGGTCCTTCGACGCTCAACTGGAAAACATTGCCGATAAGATCACAGGTATCAATCGGCAGCTTCTATCCGAACAGGAGATATTGATTGCCCAGTTTACCAGGGCCAACGAGGCCCTGGCGCAAATGACCTATTTGCTGTCCACCATAACGAATAATTTTGCGAAATCTTAATATCGGCGAGGAGCATTGACCATGATGGAAGGCGACGTGTACCTGAAAAATAGGATCGAAGGAATGTCCAACGATGAGTTGATCCTGTTTATCTACCAGGAGATGCTGAAAATTTTGAACCAGGCCGTATACTATTTTGAGAAGAACGAAATAGAAAAGCGGGTCAACGCTGTCAATAAAGGGCTCGAAGTGGTGCATGCCTTATTATCCGTCCTTAATTACGAAGCCGGTGGAGAGATCGCACTCCGCCTGCGCTCGCTGTATCTCTACTCCATAAAGAAGCTAACCGCGGCCAATTTCCACCGGGACCCCAAAATGGTCGGCGAAGTGATGAATATCTTCAGGAACCTTCATGCGGGCTGGGCGGAAAAGATCGAAAACGACAGGAAAACGAATATGATGCCTTCGCCGTCGCCGCCGCCGGTGAACGGTTCCGTCAACGACCGGGGCAGGGGATTGGAAATCTATGGATGAGAAAGAGATCCTGGCCCAGTTGCGCCGGATTTCCGCTAACCTGGGGAAAGTGGGTGAAAGTCTTAAGAAAAATGACTGGGATAATGTGGAAAAATTGTTAGCCCGGATCGACGAAATTCAAGCTAAGATAAAAGGCAGCGCGGTCCCGGTGGAGACTTTCCTGGCCCGGGACCCTTCTTTCAAAAAGGAATACGCCGCCGTCAAAGGGAAACTCCTGGAACAGGTCAAACAAAACCATACGGCCATCGAAGCATGGAAAGTGAAACAAACTGAAAAAATAGCCGGGTCCAGGAATGTACTGGATACCATCGCGAAGTATTACAGTCCCCCCAACACCCCTTATTACATCGATAAAGAAGAATAGCTTTAGATTTTAAGTTTTTTCTCTTTCAAAATGAAGCGTTTTATGATAAAATAGGGTTTCATTTCATCGGGGTGTAGCGCAGGCTGGTAGCGCGCACGGTTCGGGTCCGTGAGGTCGGAGGTTCGAATCCTCTCACCCCGATTCTCTTTTTTCCCTTTTCTTTTCATTAACCATTAACCATTAACCATTGACAATTATCCCCTGGCAGTGAGTCGTGAGAAACACGGACCGGGGGACAGGGGACCTGCGACCGCGAAAATCGCAAAGAACCAAAGGGTGGGAAAAAAGGTAGGAATATCGGCTTTAAGATTGCCACCTTTTGCAGCAAAAGTGAACCGGCGCCGGGGATACTTTTTCCAGGGTCCTGCCGGAAACATATTGGACGCGATTTCATATCGTTAATTCCAAACAGAATTTAAAGTTACGAATTAACGTTATGGAGCTTTTAAACATTTTTTGTGGAAAAAAAACGCGGCAGGTCTAAGGGTTCATTACCGGTTCTTGATTGTTATCGGTTAATAAAGAAGTTGATTACAACAGGCGTTACATCGCTGAAACTTTTTATGCTTTCCCTTAATTCATGACTTTTGCGGCCCCAGGTTAGCAACGGGCCCGGGTTCGGGACGGGTCAATAGCCAAAAGTCGTGGTCTTAAAGCCGCGGCTCCATAAATATGAATTAAAGGTCGCCTGGTTGATATTCATCAGGACATTATGTTCAACCATACTCAGGGGCTTAGCTGATTTCCCGGACCCGGGATAATTGGATGCAGGGGCAGAAGTTTGGGTAGTTGCCGGGGCCAATTTTAACAATTGGCCGCGAATTTTTTCTTTTTCAGCGGCGCCGCCGAATTGGAGCAGGGTGCGAAAGGTGAGCCAGAGGCCGGGCGTGGTTAAAACATCGCTGCGTTCAGCGGCGGTGAATTTGCCCCAACTTTTTTGCAATGAACGGCGAATATTATCTACCTGGCTGGAAGAAATATCTACCGGGGCTGCATTTGAATTCGCAGCTAACATATCTGCAAAAGCCGTCATTTCAGAGTATGCCGTGGCCGCCATTTCGGTTAACGGCGGGTTGTCCGCGGCCAATACTTTACTTCTCTGCTGTAATTGACTGCGTACGATGCCAACCACCGGGTCGTTTTGATCCGATTCCTCCAGCCATTGGCGGGTGGATTTTTCAAGTTCCAGGCGCAGCTTTTCCAGGTCATGCTGACCGGAAGAAAGAATTAAAGCCACCAATTGGGGATAGGCGTCGAATTTTTTCAATGAGTCGCTGGATTGGGTTTTCCAACCGGCCAATAATTGGTCCAGTATTATTTTTTCCTGCGTGTGATTTAAGGGCGCGCCCAGGGCGAATTCCAGCACAAATAGAAAAGAACGGGCGTTTTTATCTAAAGATGAAGGGGGTTCGGCCGCGGTAGGGCTTACGCTTGCGTTTCCTGGGGGTTGGGAAGAATTGCCTGCCGCGATAGAGCTTACAAAAGTTTGCAGCAATCCCAAACCATATTCCTGTTTATAGTTGATGGTGGGGGCGCTGTAAGAAAACCAGTGGGCGTTTTCCTTACCTTTCACCACCAGGACTTCGGCGCGATATGCCGTACCTTGCTCCGAATAGGTGGACTCAAAATAAATGGAATCCCGGTTGTTTTCACGAAACCCGGAGGCTTTTATATCGGGCGTGCCTTGTTTAAATAATGTCACCATCTGTTGCGCCAGTTGCAGTGGACTTTTTGTTTTGTCAAAGGGAACGGCCACCATCAATAGTTGTTCTTTTGTTTTGGTATTGGATATTTCTATATTGGTATCCTGTTCTTTTACTTCCCATCCTGTGGGGTAGTGGAAAGAAAAGGACGCGGCTGTATATTTCTTCCAGGTTGCAGCGTCTATGGATATGGTCGCTAAAACCAACATGGTTATGGCAAAAATGGAAATCAATCGTCTCATAATAGCTCCTGGAAGGCCCTAAAGGGCCCCTGGTTATTTATTGTTTAACCGATTCGACATATAGGAAATCAGAACCAATCCTGTTGGAAAATGGCTTGTTTACGTCCCCATACGGTGTCGTTGGCGTTACGGATATATTCGGGTGTATATTCGGCGATGCGCATTAATTCGATTCCCAGTTGGGAAAGATTCGGGATCAACAAGTCATTGGCCTGGAAGTGCCACCATTCGCACCCGATGTATTTCCTGTCTTTGGCGCGGGTAAAGCTCAGCCTTGGGCGTATGGGGGTAAATCCGTGTTTGGCCGCGGTTTTAGTAAAGCTGAAGAATTTTCCCTGGATTGTTTTGGTGCGGTCTTTGGCGCTGGAGGTGTCATCCCAATACAGGGCATTTAGTTTTGTTTCTTGACCGCGTGGGGCGCGGCACCAGGCTTCCCAGTAGCCGCTTCCGCCGAGGGTGATTACAAAGGGGTCCGTGTCGGGTTTAAAGAAGCCGGCGCCGCCGGCCAGGTCGAAAGCCAGGCCGGGGTAGTGCATGGATGTTGCCGATCGGCCCAGGGCCGCCCCTTCGGAAAGATCGCGTTTCCCGCCCGCGGTGGGAATTACGCCGCCTAGAGAAAGCACTTCGTTTCTCAATTCATTGTATCTTTCGGCTGCATCCTGACGCAGCAAAAGGTGTTCATACCCTTCAATCCCGGGTAACTTATCCGCGTCGCATTTTACAAAGTTTAATTTGGGTTGTTGTTGTATCCATGGGAATTGTAATTGCCAGAGGGTTTCCCACTTGGGGTTCCCGTCAGACATGATATCCACTTTCTCCTGGAATTCGACGATCGATTCATCGAAATTGTCATCATTTAAATCTTCGGGCCGGTTAATGATTTTGTGAAACGCCAATAACTCGCCCATTCGTTTCATAAAATTGGCTTCTCTTTGCATTTTTGTTCCTCCTGTTTTACGATTAGTTAAGATATATAATACCATTTTTCATAAATATATTCAAAGGGATATTGTCCGAGTTTATGATATATTCACTAAAAATAGGGGTGTATCCGCCCCATTCCAAAGTGAGCGCGCCTCATTTCCCGGTGAGGGTGCGACCGCATGACCGATTATTCAAATTTTTGTCCCGGATTACGAAACATTCACTGAAAAAAAAGGCGTATTCGCACGGGGGAATGGCGTATTCACTCAAAAAAATGATGTATTCACTACATGCGATGATGTATTCGCTGCAAAAGTTGATTGATCCGCTCAAAAAAATGACGTATTCGCACCTGGACGTGATCCGTTCGCAATTGACCGGCGAGAAAATTGCGTACGAACGATTTATTTGTGCGAATACGTCATTTCCCGGTGCGAATACATCATTTTTTTGAGTGAATACGCCTCATATTTTAGTGAATACGCGGCATTTTGTGGTGAATACGCGACATCTTTTAGTGAATACGCCTCCTTCTTGAGCGGATACGCCTCACTTTTTTATGAATTGATCATTTTTTGAGGCGAATATACGGTTTTTCCCAATGATTTTGCCGCATGATCTTGTGACTGCTATGAAAATAGCCACCAAGGCACCAAGGCACCAAGGTACACCAAGGGGTTTATTATAAAAAAAACTGGTAGCTGATGCGCTGTCTCCTGGCAGCAAAGATTTTCATTGTCTCCGGGCGACGGCGGGCCGTCATGACGAACTGATACGAAAAAGTTGTGCCACGGACAAACACGGACGAACCACAGACAAAAACTACCCACGAATTACTCGAATTTTCACGAATTAAAAAAACTTACGTCCACGTAACGGCGATTACACGGATTCACACAGATTGTTTTTTCTTACCTTCTTACCTTCTTACCTTCTATATTTTGTTCATCATTCATCATTCTAAATTTTTCTTGACTTCCGGTTTTCTATGTGATATCGTGGAGTATTCTTTTTTAGTGGAGGAGCAGCATGGCCCTGATTTTTAAAGTGATAGTCGAAACTGCCGAAAAAGAGGGTTGTTATCGCATTACCTGGCAGGACAAACAAACGAAGAAGGAAGAGTTTTTCGATAGTTCCGCGGCGGATTTGTCGGGGGATGAACTTGAACATTTGTGGTTCCGAAAGGAATTTCAATTTTCCATTGGCGAGAAGTTGTTTCGCTTTTTGGATGGGGACCGACGGTTCCTTGAACAGGCGGTATCGATGGGTCAAGAAATGGATGAACGGGTTATCCTGCAATTATATTTATGCCGGGAAACGGCTAATTGGCCGTTTGAGTTATTGGCGAATGAAAAGGGGTTCTTGTTGGTGAACCGGGTGCACCTGGCGCGGTGTGTTTCGGATTGGGGGAAAGGGAAAGAGTCAAAACGGGAGAATCGTCCGTTGAAATTGATTTTCATGGTTTGTTCGGCGTTGGATGTGGAGCCGGAGTTGGATTTTGAGAAGGAGGAGGAAGCGATTGTGGAGGTGACGGGGAATTTGCCGATGGATATCGAGGTAGAGGATTCGGGTTCTTTGGCGGGGTTGGGGGAGAAGTTGCTGCATACGTGTTATGATGTGGTGCATCTTTCGGGTCATGCGGGTATCGATGAAAAGGGGCGGCCTATTTTCGTGATGGAGGATGAGTTGGGGTTTTGTGATGAAGTGGATGCGGGTGCTTTATGGAATAAGGCATTGAAACTTAATCCGCCCAGGGTATTATTTTTATCCGGGTGCCGAACAGGGCAATCGCCAGCCTCATCAAAAGTTTTTGGGGGTCAAGGGACCTTTTTTCAAAAAGGTCCCTTGCCGCCGGAGGCACTTTTTTTCTCCATGTCCTTTGCCGGGAGTATAGCGGAATTGGAGAGGGTGCCTATTGTTTTAGGTTGGGGGCGGCCGGTGAGTGATATGCAGGCGATGGCAGCGGCGGAGGTTTTTTACAGGGAATTGAGCAGGGGGTGTACGGTACTTGATGCGTTGGCGAATGTGCGGGAGGAATTATTAACCGGGTTCGGGGATACGTCTTTCCCGGAGTGGCCGCTGCTGCGGGTGTTTGGCAGTGAGATGGTGGTGGATGCGATTGTGGAGCCGGGGCAGAAGGCTGCGCCGAAGGCGCGGGAAATGAAGCGCCGGTTTTTGAAGAACAGCCGGGTGCAGGTTTTGGAGACAGGTTTTGTGGGGCGGAGGCGGCAATTGCAGGCCAGTTTGAAATCATTGTTAAGGGATAAGGATAAGGTGGGGGTATTGCTGCATGGGACCGGCGGATTGGGGAAGAGTTGTTTAGCCGGGAAGTTGTGTGAGCGGTTGGGGGATCATCATCTTATTATTGTGCATGGGCGGTTTAATGCGATTACGTTGGCCGCGGCGTTGAAAGATGCATTTATTGCCGCGCGGGATGAGGAAGGGAAAAAGGTATTGGAAGCGGCGAAGGAGATGGGGGAAAAGTTGGCGGAGTTGTGCGCCGGGAGTTTCAGGGAAAAGAATTACCTGGTGGTGCTGGATGATTTTGAGCAGAATCTTGAGTTCACTGACATGAAAACCCAACCAAAAGTTTTTGGGGGTCAAGGGACCTTTTTTCAAAAAGGTCCCTTGCCGCCGGAGGCAAAGGAAATCAAAGATTTCGTGTTATCCGAAGAATCGGCGGTGCTGCTGCACACGCTGCTGCATTATTTGCCTTTCGCCGGGAAAATGACGCAATTGGTTATTACCAGCCGGTATTTGTTTACGTTGACGGAGCAGGGGAGTGACCTGGCGGCAGAGCGATTGCAGCGGGTGGGTTTGACCAGGTTTCGCGGACCGGAGCAATGGAAAAAAGCGCGGGAATTGGCGCATATTATGGGGTATTTAATTAATGAGAAATATGCGGCGCTGGCGGCGGAGTTGATTGAACTGGGAAAAGGGAACCCGAGGTTAATGGAATGGATCGATGTGTTGGTAGGTGAAATGGGGGAAGCGGAAGCGCCGGAGTTAGTAGCGGCGGTAAAGGGGAAGCAGGAGGAGTTTATTCAATCGCATGTGCTGCGGGAGTTGGTATTGCGGGCGGGAGAGGAGGTGGAGAGATTTTTGAAATGGTTCAGTATTTACCGGGTCCCGGTATTTAAGGAAGGCGCGGGGTTTGTTGCCGCCGGCGCGGGTTTGGAAAACTGGGAAGAGTGTTTGGCGCGGGCAGTGGGATTGAGCCTGGTGGAATATGATGGGGCCAGGGATTTATTTGGGGTTACGGAGATGCTGCGGGAGGAATTGGAAAAGGGGTTGTCGGAAATAGAAACGGTTTCCGCTCACCGGGGGGCGATAGAGTATTATGGGGAGTTGTGTGAGGAAAAAGAATCCATCGATCCAGTATTGCACGAGGAGTGGATTTATCATGCGTTGGGGTGCGGGGAAGAGGAGATTGCATCGGAGCAGGGCGGGAGGTTAGTTACTGCCTTACGTGAACGGTTGGCATTCCTGGAATCAGTGCGGGTGGGGGAATGGGTGCTGGCGCTGAAGAAAAAGGAGTGTTCCACGGAACATGATGCGTTTTTATTAAACGAACTGGCCTTTACGATCAATGATCTGGGAGATAAACGGAAGGCGATATCCTTGTATGAACAGGCGCTGGCCATTTGGAAGGTAGTTTATGGAGAAAACCATCAAGATGTTGCAACTACATTGAATAACCTGGGGGCGGCCTGGGATGATCTTGGGGATAAACGGAAGGCGATCTCATTATATGAACAGGCGCTGGCCATTGATGAGCGGGTGTTTGGAAAAGAACATCCCAACGTGGCGATTCGATTGAATAACCTGGGTGAAGCATGGAGAGGTTTAGGTGAAGCAAAAAAAGCGATCTCCTTGTATGAACAGGCGCTGGCCATTGATGAGCGGGTGTTTGGAAAAAATCATCCCAACGTGGCGATTCGATTGAATAACCTGGGTGCGGCCTGGGATGATCTGGGAGATAAACGGAAAGCGATCTCTTTCTATGAACAAGCGCTGGCCATCGATGAGCGGGTGTTTGGAAAAGAACATCCTGATGTTGCCATTGATTTGAATAACCTGGGTTCGGCCTATTTTAAATTAGGCGAGAAAAGCAAAGCCCGCCCGTATTTCGAAAAAGCCTATGCCATATTAAAAAAATTCTTCGGCGATCAACATCCAAATACAATCACAGTAAAAGAATGGCTGGACAAGTTTTGAATGATGAATGATGAATGATGAATGATGAAAAAAAACAAAAACAGCCCACGAATGACACGAATTGACACGAATTAAAAAAAGAGCCCCTGTTACATAACAAACACAGATAAGTCACGAACAAAAGAAGTCCATTACTCTTCGCCATACATTTCGGTAATAAGCTGTCTCAACTGCCGAGCTTCTGTTGGACTCAATAGATCGATTCTCTTCTTTAGTCTTTGTTTACTTATTGTGCGGATATGGTCTACAGAAATTTCCGCGGGTTTATTTGCGCACAAAATATTTATCCTACTACGCCATTGGGGATGCAAATTTGAAGTCAATGGGCAAACAACAACCGTCTCCAGGTAAGCATTCATCAAATCCTGGCTTACAATAACTACGGGCCGAATTTTCTTTAGTTCACTCCCCATGGTTGGATTTAAATCAGCGAAATAAATTTCATATCTTTTTGGAATCAAATTCATCTCCCGGAAGTCCATCCATAAGTGCAATATCAAAGTCGTCCCAATTTTCCTTTTCAGCGGCTATCTCCTGGTAAGTCTCCTCCCAGGAAAATTTCCGGTCATGATCTATATTCTCATCTACTTTTTCATGAATTTCAGCCAGCAATTCCCTGGCAATTTCGTCCTGTAATACTTCCGGTAACTTCGACACACTCTCAAAAGCTTCTTTTAATAGTACCGTCATCGCCTGACTCCTAAAAACGAAATAACCTAATCATGATTGATATAATATAATTTTAATCTTCTTTTGTCAACCGCGGGAAAATTGGAAAAGATAATTTGACTGCCCAAAAATCCAAAACAGCCCACGTATTAAAAAACATATGAGCCACCAAGGCACGAAGGCACAAAGGTACACCAAGGGGGTTATTATAAAAAAAACTTGGTGTCTTGTACCGGCGTGCCTTGGTGGCCATTTTCTAAACAATAATTGTTAATTGTCAATTGTTAATGGTTAATTGTTAACGGGAAAAGGCAGCGGCGCCCTTCGGACCTCTAAAAAAAGGTTGCATTTTGGACTTTTTTATTGTATTATAATCTATGTTTCAGCGGAGGTTAAATATGAGCATCGGCATTCGAGTTTCAGATCAATTAATAAAAGAAGCCAGGGTAATCAGTACTGTTCAACATCGCTCCCTTAGCGGCCAGATCGAATATTGGGCAAAAATCGGGAAATATGCCGAAGATAACCCTGATTTAACACTAAATTTGATCAAAGAAATTATGATCGGACTGGAACAACTGGATGAAGGATTAGGTTCAGAATATAAATTCGGATGATCAACCAATGAATGTAATCCAATCTCCACAGTTCGAGCGGAAAATCAAAAAGTTCAATAAAAACCAAAAATCAGATTTGGATGAACAAATCCGTAAAATAATGAAAAACCCCGGGATAGGCGAGGAGAAAAAGGGCGATTTGAAGGGCGTTTTTGTCTACAAATTCAGACTTCTAAATATACAATACCTATTATCATACCGCTTTCATCAAGGGAACATCGAGTTAATCACAATCGGCCCACACGAAAACTATTACCGGGATTTAAAAACATACCTAAAGAGCCGCTGAAATCCTGTGCGCCTGTACCGGGCTGTGCGAGGCCGAAGGAAAGTCCAAAGAAGCCGAGATTTAGCCGCGAAGAACGCGAAGGACCGCGAAGAAAAACTTAGCCACGGACGTACACGGACTAAACACGGACAACACGTAAAAAAAGATATGTCTGAGACACGAATCGGGCGAATTAGTCAGTGTCCGTCCGTGTTCGTCCGTGGCTTATCTTTTTTCGTGTTAATTCGTGTCATTCGTGGGCCTGTTTTTCCCTCAAACCCCTTTCCAAAAACTCAAAAATGTATTATTATATGATCTCATAATAAAAAACCAAGGAGGCCTTCATGGAACTAGAAAAATTTATTCGCGACGTACCGAATTTTCCTCAAAAGGGAATCATGTTCAAAGACATTACCACCCTGCTAAAGGACAAAAATGCCTTTAAATACGCAGTAGACCTGATGATCGAAAAGTATAAGCACCAAAAGATCGATAAGATCGTGGGCATCGAGTCCCGCGGTTTCATCTTCGGCGGCGTGGTCGCCTACCACCTGGGCTGCGGCTTTGTTCCCGCCAGGAAACCCAGTAAACTGCCGGCCGATACGATCAAAGAAGACTATGCCCTGGAATACGGGACCAATACCCTGGAAATGCACGTGGACGCCATCCAACCGGGCGAAAATACGGTCATCATCGACGACCTACTGGCCACCGGCGGCACCGCCCTGGCCGTCGCTAAACTGGTGGAACGCCTCAAAGGCAAAGTCATCGGCATCGATTTCCTCATCGAACTGGAATTCCTCCACGGCAGGGATAAACTCAAAGACTATAATGTCAACAGCTATTTGAAATTTTAATATGAAAATAAGAAGGTGCGAAAAGAAGGAAGAGCGGTGAAAAAGAAGGAAGAGCGGAAGCGAGGAAGCGAGGAAGAGCGGAAAAAAGAAGGGGAAAAAATAGAAGGTGAGAACTTGAGAAAATATTTGAAAATGTTTTTAATTCTGTTCTTCGCTTCTTCTCTTCTTCGCTTCTTCTCTTCCCCTCTTTCCTCACAGTCTATGGGACAATTCCTGCTGATGCAACCCATCGAAACCGCGATACGCTCCGCTAACTTTTCCCAATTTAAAGGAATAGCGGCAAAAAAGATTTCCGTTAACCTGGAAGCGCCCTTTGATCTAAGGGGCTATGTACTCATCGAAAAATTTATCGAGGATTTTTCAGAAGAATACTCCCCCTACAAAGCCGAAAGAATCGAATGGTCTTCCAAGCAAATCGATGAAAATTACGCGGTCCAATCCCTGAACGTAGTGTTAAAAAACAAACGGTCCCGGCAAGAGATTTATTATAAATTCATTTTTTTTATGAAAAAAAATATACAATGGGAAATCTATTACCTAAGAGGCCTGGGTTTTTAAAATTCGCGCTCCCCGGCGTCCTTATCCTGGCGGCAGGGATTCTATACCTCTGGCAGTTTAAACCGCCGGCCCCGGATAACGCCGCCGTCGAAAGAACGGTCCTGGCCAACTTGCAATCCATCGAAACCACCCTGTCCGAAAAAGTGGAGGATTATAAACAAAGGGCCGGCTTTATTTTTAAGAAATACCAATCAAAACAGCTCCCGCATGCGGAACTGGGACCGAAAGAAGCGTTGATCATCGCCCCCGGCGGCGTCATCACAGATTACTACGGCGAAATCTTTTACTTTAAATTCAAAGATATGGACGTGAACCAATGGCTGTTCAACGAAAGAAAAAACGCCCTTTTCTTTATGCAGAAAATGGCGGACCAGGTCTTTTACGTAAGGTATTTCTGCAACCTGGAAAGCAATTTTATCCTGGACCGGGTGAAATACGGCGCCGCCGTCAAGGAAATTACCTTTTTTAAAGAAGAAGAGAACGCCAACAACAAAACAAACGCCTATCAATACGACGATGCCAGGGGCATGTTTTTCTATTCCCACCTGCTGAAAGGGTCCAATAACCGGTTGGCCCTCTATTTGAAATTTTCCAAAAAAGATATCGAAAACTATTATAGTAAAAGAGAAACCCTGTTCTTCTACGCCGTTCTCCTGGGTTTCCTGTTAACGGTAATGCTTGCGGCGGGCAGGAAAAAGCCGGTCCTCGGCAAAGTCCTGTGGCTCGCCCTGCTGTCGATACTGTTTGTTATGCTCTCCCGCACGGGGGGAAGCGACCTCTACTTAACCGTGGGAAATATTCCGACTTTCCATTCCCTGGCCCGGGTTTTGCTTATCCTGGCGGCCGGCGCATCGCTGTGCTACTGGGGCAGGCATAAAATGAAATTGAAATGGCCGGGCGCCGCTTTCCTGCTCTTCAATCTGGCCTTGCTGGTTATGCTGAAAGCAAGCGACGCCATTTTGAAAGCAGTCGATTTCAATCACACGGAATTCAACAGCCATTACCTCACCCTGGTACTGGTCCTATTGATATTACATTTGTTTCCCCTCTTCTTTATAAGAAACATCTCCTGCAAAAGAAACCTTATTGGCGTCGGTGGGTTTCTCATGCTGCAAGCGGCGGTAACGGCGGCCGGGTATTACCTGCTTAAAATCAACGCCGCCAGTATACTGGTGGTCTCCATCATCGCTTTCCTGGTGATATTTTTTGAAAAGAAGTTTCTTACCCGCATGGCCGTGGTGTTTTTGTTGGCCATCTCCATCTTTCACCTGGCGAATCGCCAGTCCGTCGCCGAAAAAAAAGAATTCATCGCCGATAATTTGAAAGATATATTCCTGAATCAAAACAATTACGCCAAATTCATGGCCCGCGAGATCGTCCATGAATTGAACCTGGAGAGCATGAATTTTTATAAATTTTTCCAGGAAGATGCGTCGTCCCGGTTGGAGACCACCTGGAGAAGAACCATGGCTTCCCGGGAGAATATCGCCTCCGGCATATTCGTCCTGTCGCCGGATGGCGGCGTCTTAAGCCAATACGCTTACCTGCTGCAGTACCTGGACGTAGAGGCCCGGGCCGTTTTCCCTTTCTGGGCCATCGAGGACGCCGAGGCAAACCTTTTCGGCAAAAAAACGCCCCTGGCTGTCGCCTCTATCACCGTGGTCAGGCAAGGAAAAACCCTGGGCCGCATCGTTGTCCAGGTGCTGAATGCGCCGGAATTGATCTTAAGACACCAGGATAAAGTCAATATCTTTACCATCGATAATAAAATCGACGGCATGGACCTGAGTTATATCAAGCTGGATGAACAAAACCGCATCGTGGAAAACCCCTCCAATATTAACCTGGAAAATGTGGCCGGGCTCTTAAAAATTCCCCCGGACGACCGCGGCCGCTGGACTTCCTTCCGGTTTATCGATCTCACCTTCAGCGGCTATATATTCAAACATGAAAAAGACACCATCATCATCTTTTTCCCCGCGGCGACGCTGTTTAAAAATTTTTCCGAGATCATTAAAATATACCTCTTCCTGGCGCTGCTATTTTTCCTTATCTATTCCCGGGATATGAAGCGGCTGGATTGGAAGTCCATATATTATTCCTTTTCCATACGGGTGTTCGGCATATTAATCGTCATTTCGCTGCTCACCGCCGTTATTTTTTCGCTTTTTTCCATTAATTTCAATTCCCGGTCTTCCCTGCGCCAGTCCCTACAAATGATGTACGAAAGGGGACGCGCGGCCCAAAATATCGGTTATAACCTGCTGGCTGAAAACGAAGAGTTTACTCCCAATCACCTGGTCCTGCTTTCCAGGATTTTGAACAGCGATGTGAGCATCTATAAAAAAGGGGCTTTGCTGGAAACCTCTAACTACAGGAAAACCATCGATTACGAAGTGCCGAACTTTCTCCACTCCAATATCGTCCAATTGCTGACCCGCAAAAACCAGAAATTTGTGCTGATGGACCAAGAGGACGGGTATCACCTTTATTTCCAGGTTTATGATTACATCCTGGACGTGGAGTTTTCCTACCAATGGCCCAAGCTGCTGTCTGAGAAAGACTACTATACCAACTTTATCATTACCCTGTTTTTTATCCTCGCCATAATCGGTTTTTCTTCCGCTTTCTTTTTCAGGAAAAAAATTCTTGCCCCGGTGGATGACCTGAATAAAGGCATGGCGGAAGTGGAAAAGGGCGGCCTGCCCCAATTGAAAAAAATTCCCGCGGAAATCGAACTGAAAAACCTTTACATGGGTTTCAACGCCATGATCGAAGGTATCCGGGAACAGAAAAAGAATATCTCCGAAATTTCCCGGATGAAAACCATTATTAAGCTGGGACGGCGCGTGGCCCACGAAGTGAAAAACCCCTTAACGCCCATTAAGTTATCCGCCGAACAAATCCTGTTGGCGCTAAAAGATAAGAACCCGGACTATGAGAATATTATCCGCCAGTCCATCAACTATATTATCGATGAGACCGAGCATTTGCGAAAAGTATCCTATGGGTTTTTAGACCTTTCACGGTTGGATGAATTGAGCCCGCAGTCTTTTGATATGCGGGACCTGGTGAGAGAAGAGGTGTTTAATGCCGCGCAAATCTATTCCCATATCGATTTTCCCATCCATGAAGAGGTAAGTGAGGATGTGGATAAAGATAAAAACCCGTTTATCGTTACCCTTGATAAGTTCAAGATCAAACAGGCGCTGAAAAATTTGATCAACAATTCCATCGAAGCCATCGGTGAGAAGAGCGGGGTGGTGGCCATAAACCTGGCCCGCCGGCGCGACCGTATTTCACTGGAAGTCGTAGATAACGGCGTCGGCATGGATGAAGAGGGATTGAACCGGATTTACAATATCGATTATTCCACCAAAGAGAGCGGCACGGGCCTGGGTTTGTTTATCGTGAAACGGATCATCGACCTTCATAAAGGCCACATTGTAATCGAATCGGCAAAAAACAAAGGCGCCCGCGTGAAACTGGAACTGCCGATAAAAGCGCAATGATGAAAAAAGATAATTATAAATGATAAATGATAAATTATAAATTATAAATGAAGGCGCCCTACGGGCAAAATAATATAGATATCGTCCGTAGGACACAATTTTCCGTTTATAATTTATCATTTATAATTAATAATTTATAATTTTAACAGTTTAGTGAGGTGTGAAAATGTTGAAACCGGTTGAATTACGCAAAGGCGATAAGGTCGGGATTATCGTTCCCGCATCCCCGGTAAAAGAACCCTATCGAACCCGGGGCCTGGAAAAAATAAAAGAAATGGGCTATGTCCCGGTGGAAGTGGAAGGTATCCTGTCTAAGAACGATTTCCTTGCCAAACCCACGGAAGAAAGTTTCGCGGACTTGCGGCGGTTTTTCGTTGATAAAGAGATCAAAGCCCTGTGGGCCGCCCGGGGCGGGTATGGTTCCAATCACCTGCTGCCGTTATTGGATAAATTGATCATAGAGGACCCCAAAATCGTTATCGGCGCTTCCGATATCAGTTACCTGTTGTGGCATCTGTTGGACCGCTTTCAAATGGTGGTCTTTTACGGTCCCATGGCCTATTCCTCGCTGCCGGAGGACCGGTTCGACGCGGACAATTTCCAGGAGGTCCTCAGCGGCAATTATACGGAGATAAAAATCCCCGGCCAGGCGCTGGTTCCCGGCAGCGCAAAAGCAATCATCACCGGCGGTTGCCTTTCCAATTTTGTCTCTTTGATGGGCACGCCTTATCTGCCCATTGTGCGGGACCGTATCCTGCTGCTGGAAGATGTGTCCGAAAGACCCTACCGCCTGGACCGCATGTTCTGGCAGATTGCCCAGGCAGGGCTGTTTTCAAAAATCAAAGGCCTGGTATTGGGCGAATTCCGCCATTGTTTTAAGAGCGACGAAGAGAAAGAGAATTTCCAACAGCGGATTCGTTATTATTTAAAAGAGTACCGTATTCCCGTTATTTACGGTTTGCCCTTTGGGCATGCCGAAAACATTCACACCTTGCCCCTGGGCATCGAAGTGGAAATCGACACGTCCCATTTCCAGGGATTGGTTATCAAAGAAAAGGGCGTCCGTTAACAATGCGGTCCACAGCCTGAACTGTTACGATATTTGTTCCTTTTTATATATAAGCTGATTCATTTGGCATTCGTTCGTATCCACATCATCGCGAACCCCCTTGTAAATCGGTTGGTATAAACTCCCCCCTTCATAGGCGTATAAGTAACGTACCTCGATGACCGCGCCTACAGCGGGAACATCCTGGTTTGGGGGAATAGTCACATTTCCCACCGGCATTTTTTTCTCATTGTCGATTAGTTCCATGGCGATACTGCGTTTATCGTTGTGTTTGGACACGATAACCGATGCGGTCTTATAAAACTTATACTTAAATTGATCGCCGCCGCTAGCGGGAGAACCCGGGATATATGGGGCAGAACGTTTCTTGAACACGATTCCTTCGCCGCCATTTTTTTCCAACTGCTCGAATAACCGTTGTTTTTCCGCCGTCGTACGGGCGGTGGTAACCACCCGGATACTATCGCCAAACGTTGTATTCTCCAGTTGAGCCAACCTTTCCTCATAGGGTAAATTCCCGGTATCTACGCCCTTATTCTTTAACATATCAAAGACAAATACCATTTCATTTACCGTTTCCCCATCGATAATGCAGTTTTGAGGCATTAGCTTTGCACTCTCGATTACCGGCGCGGGCGCCCCACAGGAAAGCCCCTTTTTATTAATAGCTGTCACATCGGCGTCCCCCTTTGATAATAGAAGGCGTTTACCATCGTGTTTCTCCTGGGCAACGTAACCATCGTCCTCAATAAATTCTCTTACCTTTGGGAACTCGATTTCATTTAACAGTTGACAGTGAATACCCGTATACTGAGATTCCTTATCCGTATGAATGTAAGGAGTGCCGGCATCGCCCGGGGTATACCCTTTTGCCGTCTTACTCTTTATCAAATTATCATACACTTTTTTTGCCCCGTCATAATCCAGGGGCTCGTTGGTTTTGGTTTCGGTTTTTAAAGTGGTCCCCCGTCTGCCAAACGCATAATTGACTGTAAAACCGCCGTCAACTTCTTGAAGAGAGGCCTGATACACCTTATCGGATTTACCCTCTCGAAAATACAACGTTACAGATTCTTCTAAATTTTTCATTAAAATATCTCCTAATATTCCAAAAGTTTCCAATATGTCCGTTGGAAGTATACATGAATTGGACAGTATATTCAAGATCATGCTTTTTGAGAGTTGAATGAAAAAATGGGGAGTTACCGGAATATTTTAGATGACATTCCCCTTATTCTGTGGTAAAATATAGGGACTGTCGAAAAACCAATAAGTTTGTATTCAAAGCAGGTTGCCATGAAAATAGCCGCGAAGAACGCGAAGGACTGCGAAGAAAAAGAGAAAAAATCCTTGGTGTCTTGGTGCCTTGGTGGCAAAAATTTTTATGGTCTCCGGGCGAGGGCGTATGCGACCTCATGACGAAATGCTATGTAAAATGAATCCTACCTGAGGAGGCGTTATATGAGCGTAAAAACCATTGCAGTAATCGGCGCGGGTATCATGGGAACCGATGTGGCATTAGATTTAGCCAGTTACGGCTATCCGGTTATCTTAAACGACCTGGACAATGAAATCCTGGAAAAAGCCGGGGAAAAAATCAAAAAGGATTTTAAACTGTTCAAGCTGATGAAAAAGGAACTGAAAGAGATAACCATCGATGATATCCTGGCAAAAATAACCTTTACCGTCGGTTATGACGGTTTCGACGCCGTGGACCTGGTCATCGAGAACATCGTGGAAGAATGGGAAGCCAAGAAAACCCTTTACCTCCAGTTGGGCAAAGTATGCAAGGCCGATGCCATATATGCCGTCAACACCAGTTGCATCTCCATTACCAAAATCGGGGCGTTGACGGCAGACCCGGGCAAAGTTATCGGCGCCCACTTCATGAACCCCGTGCCACTGAAGAAAATCGTCGAAGTGATCCGGGGTTTCCATACCGCGGAGGAGACCGTCGTCGCCATGAAAGAGTTTCTCAAAACCCTGGGCAAAACCGGCGTCGTGGTCAATGATTTCCCCGGTTTTGTGACCAACCGCGTATCCCATCTCTTTATGAACGAAGCCGCCTTCCTGGTTCAGGACGGCGTGGCCGGCCCCAAAGAAGTGGATATGATCTTTACCCACGGCTTCGGTCACAAGATGGGCCCCCTGGCCACCGCGGACCTCATCGGCCTCGACACCGTGGTCAAATCATTGGAAGTACTGTACGAAAGTTATCAAGACCCCAAGTTCCGCTGCTGCCCGCTGCTGCGCAAAATGGTGGACGCCGGCCTACTGGGCAAAAAATCCGGCAAAGGGTTTTTCCAATATTAATTAAAAACGAGGAGTTAATCGATGTCTGAGAACGATAAAGAAATCAAGGTCGTCGTGTGGGACCTGGATAACACCATCTGGGACGGTATACTGGTGGAGGAAGATAAGATCGTATTAAAACCGGGGATAAAAGAGGTCATCCGGGTACTGGATGCCCGGGGCATCCTCCAGTCCATTGCCAGCAAGAATAACTACGAAGATGCCATGCAGAAACTTAAAGAACTGGGATTGGATGATTATTTCATTTACCCGGAAATCCACTGGAATGCCAAGTCCGTTTCGTTGGCTGCTATTCAGAAGAATATCAATGTCGGGATGGACACCATCCTATTCGTGGATGATCAGCCCTTTGAACGCGAGGAGGTTCAAAGCGTTCATCCCGAGGTTACAGGCATCGATGCATCCCAATATAAAACCTTGCCGGACCTGCCCCGCTTGAATCCCCGGTTTATCACCGAGGACTCCGCGCGCCGCCGCAAAATGTACCAGGACGATATCAAACGCAAACAAGAGGAAGACGCCTTCCAGGGACCGTCCGAAGAATTCATGTCTTCCTTGAAAATGAAATTCATCATTTCAGAGTGCAGGGAAGAAGACCTCAAACGGGCCGAAGAACTGACCGTCCGCACCAACCAGCTCAACGCCACCGGCAAAACCTATGATTATGATGAATTGAATGAATTCCGGGTATCCGACAAATACAAACTCCTGGCCTGCGAGTTGATCGACCGGTACGGTTCATACGGCAAGATCGGCCTGGCGCTGGTGGAGGTGTTGGACGCCCACTGGCATTTACGGCTCTTGTTAATGTCCTGCCGCGTTTTAAATCGGGGAGTCGGTACGGTCGTCATGTCCTATATCATGCAGGAATGCAAAAAAGCCGGCAAAAAACTCCAGGCCGATTTTAAACACACCAAGAGGAACCGGCAAATGTATATCACTTACAAACTCGGGAATTTCAAAGAAATTTCCTCCGACCCGGAAGGGAATGTGTTGTTCGAGCATGACCTGGCCAATATACAACCTTACCCGCCCTATATCGACCTGGTATTACCATAAGAAAATGAAATATTTAATACAAACATAGAAGAATTAGGAGATTAAGACCATGGAATTAAAGGAACAAATAAGAAAATTCATCGAAAGCAACCTGGTGGTATTCGAAGATGAAGCCGCTTTCAATGACAGCGACAATATCTTTGAAATGGGATTCGTGAATTCGCTGTTTGCCATGAAACTGGTTAATTATATCGAGGAAAATTTCAGCATCCAGGTGGCGAACGATGACCTGGAGATCAGTAATTTCAATTCCGTCAACCGCATTGCCGAATTTATCGAAAAAAAACGTTCGGCGGCTGCTTGAAGCCCTGACAGGAGAGAATCATGGATAATACCTCTCAACAAAAAATAGTAGATGAAGCGAGGGAGTTTGCCGATCGAGAGATACGGCCCTTTGCCGCCCAGTTCGAAGCGAATGAAGCCGTACCCCGCGAACTCATCGACAAAATGGCCCAACGGGGCTACCTGGCCGCCACTTTCCCCGCGGAATACGACGGGCTCGGGCTTGACCCCATTTATTACGGGCTTCTTACCGAAGAGATCGGCAAAGCCGACGCCTCCACTCGCGGCCTGCTCACCGTTCATACTTCCCTGGCCGGCGAAGCCCTGCTGCGCTGGGGCAATAAAGAACAAAAAGAAAAATGGCTGCGGCCCATGGCCCAGGGTAAGAAACTCGCTTGCTTTGCCCTCACCGAACCCGAAGTGGGCACCGACGCCAAAAATGTTAAAACCTCGTACCGCAAAGAAGGCAACAAGTACATCATTAACGGCGCCAAGAAATGGATCACCTTCGGCAATGCGGCGGATTTATTCCTTACCGTTACCACCGGCGAGAAAGGCATTACCGCTTTCATCATCGAACGGGGGATGCCCGGGCTTAAAACCACCCCCATCAAAGGGTTATTGGCCGGCAAGGCCTCCCATATCGCGGAGATCCAATTGGACAATGTGGAAGTGCCGGCGGAAAACATCGTGGGCAAGGAAGGCAGCGGGTTTACCTATATCGTCAACACCGCCCTGGACCACGGCCGGTACAGCATTGCCTGGGCCGGGGTTGCCATTGCCCAGGAAGCCCTGGAGGCAATGATTACCTATTCCCGCCAGCGCAGCCAGTTCGGTAAGAAAATCCATACCCACCAGTTGATCCAGGGCATCATCGGCGACGCCGTCACCAAGGTTCACGCCGGTAGGGCGCTCTGCCTCAGGGCCGGCCAATTGCGAAAAAACAACGATGGTAACGCCGTTATCGAAACCACCATTGCCAAGTACTTTACCTCCAAAATTGCCATGGAAGTCGCTGTCGATGCCGTACAGGTGCACGGCGGCAACGGGTGTTACAATAAATACCCCGTGGAACGGCTTTTCCGCGAAGCCAAAATACTGGAGATCATCGAAGGTACATCGCAGGTACAGCAGGAAATAATCTCCTCTTACGGTTTAAGGGCTTATTTCAAGCCGCCGGCTAAAATATAAAGGAAAAAGAGGAAAACATGCCGGGAAATTTAACCGCCCAGGTATTTTCAGAATGGGGATTCCCCATTAAAAACATTTTTCATATTGCCGGTCCTTGCAGCGCCGAATCCGAAGAACAGTTGCTGCAAACCGCCCTGGCCCTGAAGAATTATGAGGTTCATGTGATGCGGGCCGGCGCCTGGAAACCCCGCACCCGGCCCGGTTCCTTTGAAGGCGTCGGGGCCGTGGGCTTAAAATGGCTGAAAGACGCCGGTAAGGCCGCCAATTTGGCCGTCGCCACCGAAGTGGCTACGCCGAAACATGTGGAGGCATGCCTGGAACACGGCATCGATATCCTGTGGATCGGCGCCAGGACCACTTCCAACCCTTTTGCCGTCCAGGATATTGCCGATGCCCTGCAAAGAACCGATGTACCGGTATTGGTGAAAAACCCCATCAACCCGGATATCGAATTGTGGCAAGGGGCAATCGAACGCCTGGCCCAGGCCGGCGTCAAAAAACTTGGGATCATTCATCGCGGCTTTTCCACCTATGAAAAAACCGTCTTTCGCAACCAGCCCATATGGCGAATTCCCATCGAGATGAAACGCCGGAACCCCCACCTCCCCATGCTTTGCGATCCCAGTCATATTTGCGGCAATACGCAACTGCTTTTCTCCGTGGCCCAGAACGCCATGGATTTACTTTTCGATGGGTTGATGCTGGAGGTGCACATCAACCCGCCGGCGGCCTTTAGCGACGCCAAACAACAGTTGACCCCCGAAGAATACGGCCGTCTGCTGGACCGGTTGAAAATAAAGAAAGTTTCCAGCGAAAGCCCCGATTTCCTTGAAAATTTTAACACCTTGCGGCAGGAAATCGATAAAATCGATCATCAAATCCTGGAGCTGCTGGCCCTGCGTATGGATAACGCCAGGGAAATCGCTTTATATAAAAAGAAAAACAATATTTCAATCCTTCAACCCGCCCGCTTTGATGAGATCATAAAGAGCAGGACTAAAGAGGGCGTGGAAAAGAAATTATCCGAAGATTTCGTGTCCCGCTTATACCAGTTTATCCATGAAGAGTCCATCCGCCTGCAAGAGCAAGTGGTAAACGATTGACAATCAACTTGCGTTTTTTCGAGTACCTTTGATCAGTAGGGCGGTTCCGATCATAATTAGAATAGCAGGGACAATGTAATCATGAATATGCCAATGAAGCCACCAGTAGAAGTCATGGAAAAGCGGGATATTTCGCATCAGGAAATAGGCGCCTAAAACCATCAGGATGACGCCGACGATTAGCGCCCCATTATTGTGCGCCGAGGCGGACGGGGCAGCCGGGGGCGGCTGGGCCGGCGCCGCGGAAGAGGTCGCGGCAACTTCGCCGGGTTCCAGCGGTGGGAAGGGTATGATAATAGCGCCGATAATATAAGCCAGCACCGCGAACCCGCCGAAAATAGTGAAGACAATAAATATTATTCTCACCAGTACCGGGTCCACATCGAAGTATTCCGCGATTCCACCGCACACACCCGCCAACATTTTATTCTTTCTACTTTTATACAAATGTTTCATTTTACAGTTCCTCCTTGTTTTTATTTACAATACCAATAATACGAAATAGGCCCGCTTTTGTTCCACTTGATGATCTATTTTATTTTTTTGCTACCATATGTTCTTAAAAGAAGGTTTAACAATGATCGATAAACGTTATCTCAAATTTGCGGCGAGTGCAATGGTATTGGCGGCCATCCTGGCGTTTACGCCCGTCAACGCCTATTCGTCTTCCAAACTGCAATTGGATAAGACAATATTCGCCGTAGGGGAAGAAATTGCCGTTCATTTTACAGCCGGTCCCGGGTTTGCCGAGAATGCCTGGATCGGGATTATTCCTTCCCACGTCCTCCACGGCAGCGAAGCGGAAAACGATAAAAACGACATCTCGTACCAGTATTTAAAGGGGGTACAGGGCGGCACATTGATTTTTAAAGCCCCGGGCCAGATCGGCGATTACGATTTCAGGATGCATGATACCGACAATAATGGCAAAGAAGTGGCTTCGGTTTCATTCCAGGTCAACCGGTAAGTTGGTAAGTTTATTTTAGCGCCGGCCGCCGGCCATTATTCGTAAATAGTTTGGGCTCTTTAATTTCCAGGGCCTCGCCCTTTTTATTACCGGTAAAAGAAATCCCGGCATACAGTGGAGCGATGCCTTTTTGTACTTCCAGGGTTACCCTGTATTCAACCCAATCCTTGCTTAAGAAAAATTTGGCCGCGGTCTTTTTCAACCCGGCCTCGGTGATAAAGATTTCATTATTCGGATTATTGGCGAAATTGCCTTTTATCCATACAGTGAAATAAATCCTGTCACCGGGTTTTGCCTTTCCCGGGTTTCCCAGCGGGACCGTTGAAATAGCAAAGTCGCTTTTGGCGGAACCCCGTGGTAAAAAAGATAAGGTCTCGAATGTATCCACGAATACCGGTTTAAGATTCCTGGGGACCGAAAAAGTATTGCGTAGGGTCAATTTGCAATGTAATGACGGTAACTTCTCACCCGGGGTTTCCGGGAATTCGATACTCCCGGTCCTCATATACCGGATAATCGTTTCCCTTAGCCTCTTGAGGTAATTGGTTTTATAGTGAATGCCGTCATGTTTAAAGGCTTCTTTTTTAAGGTAAAACATTTTAGCGAAGAAATCTTTAAACAAGTCTGTTAAACCGTTTTCCCGTATTTGGATTTTAATGAAGGAAAAATCCGATAGATAATTGTCCGACAAAGGGGGGCAAAGCAGGTGAAATTTTATCCGGTTCTGTTTGCACAGGTCGTCCAATTTAACAAGGTATTCCCGGGCGATGGGCGCAAGGTATATCCTGTCCGCCGTTGTATAACCGTTAAAGTCAAAGGGATGATTACCAAGGGTGCTGAAATCCACCTGGAAATGTTCCAGGTGCTTTTTTATAAATTTTTTTATGAATCCCTGCCGGTACAGGTAGCAGTATTTGCATTTTTTCATTAATGAAAAGACCAGGGGGGAAAAATAGCGGTCGTTTTCCCTGGTAAAAAAGGGCAGGAAAAAGTAATTAAAGGTCCATTGTTGGTCCAGGTTGTTGGCCAGCGTATAGGGATGGAAAATGGCAATCACATCCTTGACCTGGCCGGGGAACCGGGAGATGTATTTCTCCACCAGGATATACTGCGCCGTCATGGAAATGGCCTGGTTCGAGGTGAGATATAATGATTTTTTCCCGGGGCCGGTGGGGAGTAACTGGCGGCCGACGCTGTCGCCGATAATCACTTCCGGGTAAGGCCCGGCCGTTTCCGCCAGTTTTATGGCTTCATAGATATCTTGATCGACGGTGGTTTGTTTAAAAACAAACGTTTCCAATAACAGGAATATAGCCATTCCCACCAAAATGAAAAGTATGGATTGTTTTAAGCCAATAAACGGGCGAACACGGGGGTTCGCCCGTACTTCACGGTCCTTCGCGTTCTTCGCGGCTACTCTCATTTCAATCACCTAAAATTGGGCATAAATAAACGGGGCCGTCCTGCGGAACCCGAAATAGAGAATGATAAATATCAGCCCATAATAAGTCCCCCAACGGACAACCAGGGGTTTCTTTTTGAGCCATGCGCCGGCGCTTCCTTTGCCCTGGAGGAACTCCACCCAACCCAGCGCCCCGATGCCCAGGGCCAGCGCGATCACGTGTAAATAGTCGATATTGAACTCCAAATAGAGATGGTTGATGGTAGAACCGATGGTCTTAAAATTAAAGGATAGGAACAGTTTTTGAAACAAGTCCCACAGTCCCGTGGGCAGGTTTTTAATAATATAAAAAGCGTCGGCAATGGAATTGGCCCTGAAAAATATCCAGGCGAAACACACCAGGCTGAAGGTGGTAAACACCTGGAGCGCCCGGTACCATCTCCATGATTTTTTAATGGCCAGGGCTTTGCGGATTCTTTTTTTAGGTTTCCGGGTGATGAAACCCACGAACAGGTACATGCCCATTAAGAGTCCCCAGACCACGAAGGTCCAATTGGCGCCGTGCCAGAGGCCGCCCAGGAACATGGTTATGATGATGCCGCCGATGTAGGCCCAGGTTTCGGTTTTTACTTTCAGTACTTTCTCTTTCGGCGTGCGTCTTAATATGGCGTAAGAGATGGGCAGGAAGAGGTAATCCCTTAGCCAGGAGGAAAGGGAGATATGCCACCGGATCCAGAATTCCGTCAGGGTTTTGGAGAGGTAAGGGCGGTCGAAATTCTTCATGGTATCGAAGCCCAGGACTTTTGCCGCGCCCACGGCGATATCGGTATAGCCTGAGAAATCGCAATAAACCTGGAACGCATAAAACCCCGCGGCGATTATAAAAAAGATGCCGTTGTTAAAGTCGCGGTGATGAAGGTCATTGAATACCCGGTCCACCATCACGGCGGCGTTATCGGCAATGACCAGTTTTTTAAAATAGCCCCACAGCATTAATTTCAGGCCGTCGGTGAACCGTTCATAGTCGAAACGGCTTTCCCGGTAGAATTGGGGGATCAGGTGGCCGGGTCGTTCGATGGGGCCGGCCGGCAACTGGGGGAAAAAGGAAACATATAAGGCGTAAATACCGATGTGCCGGGTGGGTTTTTGCGCTTCCCTGTAGACTTCCAACAGGTAGCTGATGGCTTTGAAGGTGAAAAACGAGATGCCCACCGGTAAAACCAGGTTTAAAAGGCCCGGGCGGGGAGAAAATGCCCGGATAAAAAAATCCGCATATTTGAAATAGAATAACAGGGCCAGGGGGATGGCCAGGCCCAGGATGAGAAACGCCTGTTTTTTTCGTTTCACCGGCGTCTTTTCGATGCCCATGGCGCAGAAATAGGTGGCGAAGGTAACCCCGAGAAGTAAAAGGATATAGGTCGGTTTCCAGCACATATAAAAAAGATAACCGGCGATTAAGAGAAAGGCCCAGCGGAGTTTAAAGGGGAGGAGGAAATAGAGAACGATGACTGCCGGGAAAAATAGCAGGAATTCGAACGAATTAAAATTCACAACAAACCTCTTTTACCCGGGATATCATTATAGAGTTCCTTGTTTCCCTTCGTGATTTGATGAAGTGATATTGTATCATAAAATCAAACCAATATGCAAGGTTAACAAAATGGAGGGTATGATATTTTTCATAGTGAAAATTGTTGTAGATGAAGGCTATATTAAAATGAAAAATCGAAAAAGTTGATATATATCATTATAGATCACATTCATATGGGCAATTGAAGTTTACTAAAAGTGCTGGAATAAAATTTATTAAAAAATTATAATTTTTAGAAATCAATTAATAATAGACGTTTCGAATCAATTTTAAAAATGCAACAATTTTATGGATTGAAAAGTCACGCATATTCTGGTATAAATAAACTTTCCCTTAAAGATAGGGGCGATAATCTGTTGGATATATCGTCAACCATTATCCTTGATGACCAGAACCTTTTCGAGATAAGGATGCTGATTCCCAAAAGCTTTTGATATTAGCTATTATCGGGAGTTTTCGCAGGTGTTGGAACCATTTTTGAAAAAGGAGCTGACAAATAGTCGGCAGATTCAGGTTATCAATAGTCTCCTGAAAGTCTAAGAGAAGAATCTGTTAAAAATCAGCCTGGAGTGTAGAAGCGGAAGCTTACGCAAAATTAACTCGATTTCCCGGCTTTGATTTAACATATAAGAATCTAATCAATAACCATCTTTAGATTTGAATAGTCGAGTCACTGTATGGAAAAATTAAACCCCAAACGTATCGAAAATATCCTTGCGTTAACTCCCATGCAAGAGGGGATGCTCTTTCATTATTTAAAGGATCCCCAGGGTGGGCTTTATTTTGAGCAATTAAGCCTGGAAATATCCGGTGAGATCGATGCGGAGATTTTTGAAAAAGCATGGAATGTCGTTGCTGAATGCAATGAGATGTTACGAACCGTATTCCATTGGGAAAAATTAGAAAAGCCATCACAAATTATTTTGAAAAAGAACCACTGCCGGGTGATTTATTATGATTTGTCAGGTAAAGACGGAAACCAAACTATAGCAACTTTAGAAGAGATAAAAAATAAAGATAGACATGAGGCTTTCGATTTGCACCAGGTTCCTTTTCGTGTCATTTTATGCAAGCTGGCTGAAAAAAGATACGAAGTGGTCATTAGTAACCATCATATATTATATGACGGGTGGAGTAATGGGATCATTTTAAAAGAATTTTTTAAGACCTATCATAAACTGTGCAATGGTGAGCGATCGACAAAAATTCCCGCTAAACCTCCCTTTAAGGAATTTCTCAGATGGATTCAAAACCAGGATAGAAATAACCAAGAGCAGTTCTGGAAAGAATACCTGGCGGGTTTTGATACCCCGGTACGATTACCTATCACAAGAATAAACGAAGAGGTAGAAAAAGAAGCAGTGGTTTATTCGGTCAATTTAGAGGGGAATATAAAAGATAAGTTAGAAATTTTTGCCAGGAACCGCCGGGTGACATTGGCTTCAGTTTTCTACACAGCCTGGGGGATATTATTGCAAAAATATTGCAGCAGTGATGATGTGGTTTTCGGAACCACAGTAGCCGGCAGGTCCGCCAGGATAAAAGGAATAGAGGATATGGTAGGGCTTTTTATCAACACCATTCCTTTGAGGGTTCAGGCATTACCCGGTTTTAAAATAATCGATATAGTGGCCCATGTCGAAAAAACATTGCAGGTACGCGAAGAATTTGAGTATGCATCATTGGTGGATATAAAAAGTTGCAGCCCGGTCGAGGTCAGCGGTTCACTATTTGATTCCATTGTCGCTATAGAAAATTATCCGTTAGACAAGCGCCTGGTTCCCGGAGACAGCTTATTATCTGTTCATTCGCATTCCATAGCGGAAATGACTCATTATGATTTAACCGTCGGGATAATACCGTTTGATGATATAAAGGTCAATTTTGCCTATCACCGGGGGCTATTTGATAAAGAAACGGTTGAAAATTTGGCCCGGCATTTTTTAGGAATCGTACAACATGCTGTAGAACACCCGGAAGAGGAATTATACCAACTGGAAATACTCTCAACAGAGGAAAAGAACCGGATATTATATGAATTCAACAATACAGCGGTGGAATACCCGGAAGATAAGACCATCCATGAATTGTTTACAGAGCAGGCAGCAAAGTCGCCCGACAATATTGCCGTTGTAGGGGCAGCCCCCCCTGGCCACTCTGTCTGCCTGACCTATCGCGAATTGAATGAACAATCTTACCGATTGGCCCATTTATTAATAGAAAAAGGGGTCCTGGCGGACGATATTGTGGGTATAATGTTGGAACGCTCCATTGAAATGATGATTGGAATTTTGGGAATATTAAAGTTAGGTGGAGCCTATTTACCCATTGACCCGGATTACCCGGAAGAGCGCAGCGATTATATGTTGAAAGACAGCAGGGCCAAATTGCTCATTACTGCTGGCAATTTGGACGACTTACCTTCTTACCCTCTTACCTTCTTACCCTCTTACCTTCATGATTCTTCAAATCTCGCTTACATTATTTACACTTCCGGTTCCACCGGAAAATCCAAAGGCGTTATGGTGTGTCAGCGAAATGTAGTGCGACTGGTGAAAAACACTAATTTTGTATTGTTGAACGGGGAGACGCGCATTCTTCAGACCGGCGCGCCCGTATTTGACGCCACTACCCTTGAAATATGGGGCAGTTTACTGAATGGGGGGCAACTGGTATTAACCGATAAGGAGACTATACTGGATGCCCATCGATTGGACGAGGTATTGAAAAAAAATCGCATCAATACCCTCTGGTTGAGTTCGCCGCTGTTCAACCAGTTAATGAAGCAAAGCATAGAACTATTTTCGTCCTTGAGGTATTTGTTGGTAGGCGGCGATGTGTTGTCGCCGGTTAATATTAACCGGGTAAAGCAGCGATTCCCCGGGTTGAGTATCATTAACGGCTACGGACCCACTGAGAACACCACTTTTTCCACGACGTATTTAATCGAAAAAGAATTTGAACATAATATACCCATTGGTCGACCCATTGCCAACAGTACTGTTTATATTTATGATAAAAACAATGGATTAGCTCCGATTGGGGCAGTGGGCGAGTTGTATGTAGGGGGGGACGGTGTTTCCCTGGGTTATTTGAACAACCCGGAGTTAACCGCGGAAAAATTTAATAGATACTATAGGTCCGATAAGACCTATATTCTCTACAAAACCGGCGATCTGGCCCGTTGGCTGCCGGACCCTGCGGCGTGGGGGGCCTATATAATTGAGTTCCTGGGCCGCATCGATCACCAGGTCAAGATCAGGGGATTCCGCATCGAATTGGGAGAAATAGAGAACCGTTTACTCAGCCACCCAAAGGTCAGGGAGGTCGTGGTAGTGACCCGGGAGAGTGAAGAGGGAGAGGATAAATATCTTTGCGCATATATTGTTCCCGCAGCCCTCCATCCGGCCGAGACCCTGGAGACCGCGGAACTGTTGGATTACCTGGCCGCTGAATTGCCTGATTACATGCTTCCAACCTATTTCGTGATGTTGGAAAAGATGCCGTTGAATCCTAACGGCAAAGTTGATCGTAAGGCCCTGCCGGAACCGTATCGCGATCAAACTGCCGGTAGGGACTATGTGCCGCCGCGGGACGAAGTGGAGAATATTTTGGCGGACATATGGTCTGAGGTATTGGGTGTAGAGAAAAAGCAGATCGGCATACATGAAAATTTTTTCCGGTTGGGTGGCCATTCATTGAAAGCCACCGGGCTGGCAGTGCGAATTCATAAACGATTTGATATCGAAATACCCCTCCGAGAGATATTTAAAACCCCCACCATTAACGGCATCGCCTTGTATATACAAAAGGCAAAGAAAAGCAAACAATTGCCAATCGAACCAATAGAAAAGAAAGAGTATTATGCATTATCCCCTGCCCAGGAAAGATTTTTTGTCTTCCAGCAAATGGAACCAGACAGTGTGAGTTATAACATCCCGGAAATCCTGCGCCTGGAGGGGAGGGTTTTTAAAGAAAAATTCGAAACTGTTCTTGAAGAATTGATTCGGCGGCATGAGAGCCTGAGAACCTCTTTTGAACTGGTGGATGGAAAACCTGTACAGAGGGTTCATGACTGGGAAGAAGCAGCATTTGCAGTGGAATATAATGAGTTTGCACTCAGCAGCCGGCAGTTGGCGAGCAGTGAAATACCCGAAGAGTTCAAGGTCATTGAAAAGAGTTTTATTCGGTCATTTGATTTAAGTCTTTTCCCATTGCTGCGATTGAGGCTGGTAAAAGTTGCAGCGGAAGTATATTTCTTATTGTTCGATATACATCATATTGTTTCCGATGGTGTTTCCACGGGTATCTTCATCGAGGAGTGTCTTGCCCTTTACAACGGGGAAAAATTGCCGGCATTGACTATTCAATATAAAGATTATATAAACTGGATTAGCGAAAAAAGAAAAATAGACGGCGTCGTGACAGGTGGCAGCGGCGCCATGCGGGGGGGCCGTCAGGCGGAACCTCCGCAAAGCCAGGAAGAAGTATTGCGTTTGCCCACCGATTACGTGAGGCCTGCGGTTCCCAATTATGAAGGGAAAATCATTCCTTTTGAGATCGAGGAGTGGGAAAAAGAGGCCCTGGTTGCTTTTTCATTGCAACAAAATACCACGCTTTTTATGATATTATTGAGCGCCTTCAATATATTCCTGTCAAAGCTCAGCGACCAGGACAATATTGTAGTAGGAAGCCCCATGACCGGACGGCAGCATCAGGACCTGGCGCCATTGATCGGACTATTTATCAATACGTTGGTTTTACGAAATTTCCCTACCGGGGAGAAGCGTTTTCCCGAATTTTTAGCTGAGGTCAAAGAGAACACCTTACAGGCCTTTGACAACCAGCAATACCAGTATGAGCGGTTGGCGGACGAAATCCGTTTGGCTGCAAATACCGGTCGGAATCCGTTATTTGACGTTATGTTCGTTTTACAAAATATGAAGATGCCGCCGATAGTTTTTCCCGGCATAAAAGTGACACGATACCGGGATCTTGGCTGGTCCTCCAAATTTGATATGACATTGTATTGCGAAGAATATAACAACTATATCTTTAAATTAGAATACCGTACCTCCCTCTTTAAACCGGAGACTATCCAACGGTTTATCGTGTATTTTAAAAAGGTCATTGCCCGGATCGCGGCAAACCCCGAGCTAAAGATAGCGGAAATAGATATCCTCCCGGAGGAGGAAAAACAGCAGCTAGTGTACAATTTAAATGATACGGTCGTTGATTTTCCACAGGACCGGACCATTTTTCAATGGTTCCAAGAGCAGGCCATTCGAACGCCGGAGCGTATTGCGGTAATTTGTATGTCACAGGATGCAGGGAACACGGAGAAAATGGCCGTTACTTACCGGCAATTACAGGAAAAGGTTAACCGACTGGCGAGTTTCTTGAGAAAGCGTGGCTTAAAAGCCAATACGGCTGCCGGGATTATGATGGAACGATCTGTTGAAGCGGTGGCGGCAATACTGGGAGTTTTAACGGCAGGTGGTGTCTATGTGCCAATCGATCCCGAGTATCCCGGCAATCGTATCATTACCATGCTGGAGAATTCCAGGGCTGCCTTTTTATTGACCGACAGCGGCATTGTTCGAAAGCGGCCCCTTGATTCCCTTTCCCGGCAGCAGGAGATCCTGGTGCTGGATAAAGTGGAACTGGCAGAGGAAATACGGCGTGAGTCCGCGGCCGATTTACCACCCGCCAGCGCACCGGGAGACCTCATATATATCATTTTTACTTCCGGTTCCACGGGTACACCCAAAGGCGCCGGTGTTTATCACCGCGGATTTATGAACCTGATGCACTGGTTTGTCAGCGATTTCAACCTGGGGGAAAAAGACTCCAATTTGTGGCTAACCTCTTTAAGTTTTGATCTGACGCAAAAGAACCTGTACGCCCCCTTAATCACCGGCGGCACCTTATCTATTCCCCATTTCAATTATTTCGAACCCCGGTCCTTACTGGGCGAAATCCATCATAACCGGGTTACCTGGATCAATTGCACTCCTAGTATGTTTTACAAACTGGTAGAATATGAAAGCGCCGTTGAGGAAAAGCAACTAACCTCGCTGCGTTACGTTTTTCTGGGTGGGGAACCCATTTACATGTCCGTCTTGATCGATTGGTTGGAGTCGGCAGAATGCCATGCTGAGATAGTAAACACCTATGGCCCTACCGAATGTACCGACATTTGCAACTCCTACTGCATCAAAGAACCCCGGGAATTCCTGGAGCAAGCGATACCTGTGGGTAAACCCATATATAACGTGCAGTTGTTTGTAACCGATAAAAACCTACAGCTCGTACCGCTGGGGGTTCCCGGCGAGTTGTTAATCGGCGGCGCCGGCGTCGGGATCGGTTATGTCGATGACAAAAATTTAACCGGGCAGAAATTTATCCGGTATTCTTTTGGCGGTGAGCCGAAACGTCTGCTTTACCGCACCGGAGATTTGGTCAAAAGACTTCCGGGTGGTGACGTCGAGTTTTTAGGTCGCATCGATCACCAGGTAAAAATAAGGGGATTTCGCATCGAACCGGGTGAGATCGAGAATCGACTACTCAGCCGCCCGCAGGTCAAAGAAGCGGTAGTAATGGCCAGGGGGGGGGAAGGGGGAGATGATAAATATCTTTGTGCATATATTGTTCCCGCTGCCCCTTATACCGTCGAGACCCTGGAAGCCCTTGAGTTACGCGAGTACCTGGCCGCGACATTACCCGAATATATGATCCCGGCCTACTTCATGATGCTGGAAAAGATGCCCTTGAACCCCAATGGCAAAGTTGACCGCAAAGCGCTGCCCGAACCGGATCGAACTGCCGGCAGCAACTATGCGCCGCCGCGGAACGGAAGAGAGAATGTCCTGGTTGGCATATGGTCCGAGGTATTGGGAATAGACCGGAAGCAGATCGGCATCAATGATAATTTTTTCCGATTGGGCGGTCATTCGCTGCGAGCCGCCGGTTTGATAGGGCGAATTCATAAGGCATTTTCTGTTGAAGTTTCCATTGCAGAATTATTTAAAATCCCTACTATCAAAGGCATCTCAGATTATATTGAAAAAACCGGTGCGAGTATTTATTTGTCGATTCAACCGGTGGAAGAGAAAGAGTATTACCCACTCTCTTCCGCCCAGAAACGGCTTTTTTTCGTCCATCGAATGGACCCGCAGAGTATCGCTTATAACCTGCCCAGTATCATGAAGCTGGAAGGCAAATTAGAAAGGGAGTGTTTTGAAAAAACCTTTAAACAATTGATCCATCGGCACGAAAGTTTGAGAACCTCTTTTGACATCATTGCTGAAGAACTGGTGCAGAGGATACGCAAAAATGTGGAATTTGAGATCGAATATATTAACATGGAGCATGGAGCATGGAGCCATACCCCATGGCCTGTGGCCCCTGCAAGCACCATAAAAGCCTTTGTGCGGCCCTTTGATCTGTCCCGGCCGCCCCTGCTGCGGGTTGGGTTGCTTAAATTAGCAGCAGAGAAGCACCTCCTCATGGTAGATATGCATCACATCATATCGGATGGAATCTCTATCGAAATTTTTATTCGTGATTTTTCAGCGCTGTATTCAGGGAAAGAATTGGCGGCCAAAAAGCTCCAATACAGGGATTATGCCGTTTGGCAGATTCGTGAACAGGAAAGCGAAGGACTCCGGGAACAAATAATGTATTGGAAAAAGGAGTTTGAAGGAGAAATACCCGTACTCGATTTGCCCATTGATTATGTAAGACCCACTGTTCAAGGTTATGAAGGAGAATGTATAAAATTCGAATTAAACCGAGAAATCATCGATGCGCTGAAGACCTTAGGGTTAGAACTGGGGATCACACTTTACATGGAATTATTGGCAATATACACTATCTTTTTAGCGAAAATAAGCAGCCGAGAAGATATTGTTATCGGCGCTCCAGTGGCAGGGCGACGGCATGTCGATTTGGAAAAGATCATCGGTATGTTTGTCAACACGTTGGCAATGAGGAATTTCCCTTCCGGGGAAAAAACATTTAGCGATTTTCTGGGCGAAGTAAAGGAGAGGACCTTAAACGCATTCCAGAACCAGGATTGCCAGTATGAAGACCTGGTGGAACAAGTGGCGGTAAACAGGGATATAAGCCGTAACCCGTTGTTCGATGTCATGTTTGTGTTGCAAAATATGAACATATCGCAAATAATGATACCCGGTTTGAAAGTGGCTCCCGATGAATACGAAAATGAAACATCTAAATTTGATCTAACATTAATCGCTGTGGAAGTAGAAGAGAAACTGGAGTTTACTTTCGAGTACAGTACAAAATTATTTAAGAAAGAGACCATAGATCGGTTTATAAACTATTTTATAAACATTGTATCGCTTGTATTGGCTGACAAAAACAAGAAAATATCTGAACTGGAAATAATATCGATCGAAGAGATGAGCCGGATACTATATGATTTTAATAATACAGCGGAGGAATACCCTGGAGATAAGACCATCCACCGGTTGTTTGAAGAAATGGTAGAAAAGATGCCGGATCATATTGCCCTCATCGGTCCATCCATATCCGCACCCCAACAAATCACATACAACGAATTGAATAAAAGATCCCAGCAATTGGCGCATGAGCTACTGCAAAAAGGTGTCGCTCCCGATACCATCGTGGGTATTATATCGGAACGTTCCCTAGAAATGATTGTCAGCATATTTGGGATATTAAAATCCGGTGGAGCCTATTTGCCTATCGACCCGGAATACCCGGAAGAACGAATTAATTTTATGTTAAAAGACAGCGGGGCAAAGATAATGATAGGAAGAGCGGAAGAGTGGAAGAGCGGAAGAGTGGAATTTGTGGTTTCTTGCTTTTTCCTCGCTTCCTCGCTTCCTCACTTCCTCGCTTCCGATTCTTCAAATCTCGCTTATGTGATCTACACTTCCGGTTCCACAGGAAAACCCAAAGGCGTTATCGTTGAGCATGGTCCTGTTGTAAATTTATTATATGCAATGCAAAGGCAATATCCTTTTGCTGAATCGGATACTTACCTGTTAAAAACTTCGTTTATTTTTGATGTCTCGGTAACAGAGTTATTCGGATGGTACATGGGCGGCGGTAGACTGGCGGTTTTAGAAAAGAAAGGCGAAAGAGATCCACAAGTGATATCCGATTGGATTGAATGGTATTTTGTCACCCATATCAATTTTGTACCTTCCATGTTTACGGCGTTTTTAGAGTATGTGACCGGGAAAAACAGGACCCGTTTGTTCAGTTTGAAATATATCTTTTTAGCAGGAGAAGCACTGCTGCCGAATTTGGTAGAGAAAAGCCAAAGTTTAGGAGCCGGCATTTTGTTGGAGAATATATATGGCCCGACAGAAGGGACAGTATATTCGACTAAATATCCCTTATCCGATTGGGACAACAGGTCAAATATCCCAATTGGACAACCGTTGCCGAATATTCAATTGTTTATTTTAGGAAAGTATAATCATTTGTTACCCATCGGTATTCCTGGAGAATTGTGTATTGCCGGAGATGGATTAGCCAGGGGTTATTTAAATCGCCCGGAATTAACTTCGGAAAAGTTTGGACCACAGATTACTCAGATTAATCAGATTAAAAACAAAAAAATAAACAAAAGTTTTTCAGGGGGTGCAGGGGGGCTGTTTTACAAAAAAAAAATCCTGCTCTACTGTACCGGCGACCTTGCCCGGTGGCTGCCGGATGGCAACATCGAGTTCCTTGGCAGAATAGATGACCAGGTTAAAATAAGAGGCTTTCGTGTTGAAATTGGTGAGATAGAAAATCAATTATTAAGACATGAGGAGATACTAGAGGCGGTAGTACTGGTAAAAGAAGACAATCCCGGGGATAAATATTTATCGGCATATTTTGTCTCAAATAGAGAGCTTTCTTATACTGGCTTAAAGGAATATTTATCGAAAAATTTACCGGATTATATGATTCCAACTTATTTTACGAGGCTGGAAGCGCTGCCTTTGACGTCCAGTGGGAAAATCAACCGGGGAGCATTGCCTTCCCCGGAAGCGCAGGTGAAAGAAGGATATATCCCCCCTGGAAATGCAGCAGAAGAAACCCTGGTAGGAATATGGTCTGATTTATTGGGGAAGAAAAAGGAACTTATCGGAATAGGCGATAATTTTTTCCAATTGGGGGGGCACTCATTAAAAGCAACTTCGCTGGGGTCCCTGGTATACAAATCTTTTAATGTAAAAATCCCATTGCAGGAGATATTTAAACGGCCAACCGTCAGAGCGCTTTCCGAATATATAAATGAATCGTTAAAAGAACACTATAGGCGGATAGAAAAGGCGGAAGCGAAGGAATATTACCCATTATCGTCTGCCCAGAAGCGGTTATATTTTTTGCAGCAATTGAATAATACCGGCACAGTATATAACATTTCCATCATATGGGAATTGGAAGGTGTGTTAGATAAGAGTAAGTTGGATGAGACATTCATTAAATTGATAGAGAGGCATGAGAGTTTAAGAACCTCATTTAAATTGGTTAATGAAGAGCCGGTTCAACAAATCCACGAAGATGTGGAATTTGAAATCGAATATAAAAAATCGTCCACAGATTACCCAGATTACACAGATAAAAAAGTACAGTTTATCCGTTCTTTCGACCTGGCGAAAGCGCCGTTATTGAGGGTCGGATTGCTGAGAGTTGAAGATGAAAAACATATCCTCATGGTGGATATGCACCACATCATTTCGGACGGGATGTCGATACAAGTTCTAATGCAGGAATTTTCAACCCTCTACATAGGGAAAGAATTGGCGGACATAGAACTCCAATATAAAGATTATGCCGAATGGCAAAATAGAGAAAAACAAAGCCTCCACAATCAAGAAGAGTATTGGAAAATTGAATTTGAAGGGGAAATCCCGGTACTAGAACTTCCGACAGATTATGAAAGACCATCAGTTCAGAGTTTTGAAGGGGATAGCCGCAATTTTGAAATCGACGGTGAGACTTTCGCAGGTCTAAAGGCCCTGGCATTAGAGACAGGGGCAACCTTATACATGTCACTGCTTAGCCTGTATACTTTGTTCTTATTGAAAATAACCAACCAGGAAGATATTGTTGTCGGCGCTCCGTTGGCAGGACGTCGGCATGCCGATATTGAAAAGATTATCGGGATGTTTGTCAACACGTTGGCATTGAGGAATTACCCGTCGGGAGAGAAAACCTTTAGCGGATTCCTGGCAGAAGTCAAGGAGCGGGCCTTAAACGCTTTTCAGAACCAGGATTATCAATATGAAGACATGGTGGAAGAAGTGGTAGTAACACGGGATGCCGGACGTAATCCACTGTTTGATGTCATGCTTGTACTGCAAAATAACGACCAACAAGCAATGGAGATTCCTGGGTTGAAATTAATCCCCTATCCGCAGGAAAATAAGAAATCAAAATTTGACCTTTCATTAATCGCCGTGGAAGCCAGGGAAAAGTTATTGCTGACGTTTGTATACTGTACAAAACTATTTAAACCTGAGACCATTGAACGATTTATAGCCTATTTTATCAGCATTGTATCGGCCGTAAAGATCGACAGCAATAAAAAAATATCTGAGGTGGAAATCATATCCCCTGAAGAGAGAGAAAGGTTGTTATATGATTTTAACAATATAGGAGTGGAATACCCGACTGATAAATCTATCCACCAAATGTATGAAGAACAGGTGAAACGGGCGCCGGATCATATAGCCCTGGTTGGCATGGGGCATGATACATGGGGCATGATGGAAAATGCAGAAGAATGTTCTCGCGTGCCTCTTAAATGTATCCAACTGTCTTACCGGGGATTGAGTAGTAGGGCCAACCGCTTGGCGCACCTGCTTCGAGAAAAAGGGGTACAACCGGAGACTATTGTCGGAATAATGGAGGAGCGGTCGGTGGAAATGATCATTGGGATAATGGCAATCCTGGAAGCCGGGGGAGCCTATTTACCCTTAAGCCCGGATTATCCGCAAGAACGCATCGATTATATTTTGGCAGATAGCAATGCAAAGATATTATTAGGAAAAGTAGAAATACAAAAAGAAATAATTGTTAATTGTAAACTAGAAGTCCCGCCGCAGGCGCCTTATCATCATTCATCATTCATCGTTCATCGTTCAAACCATCTCTGTTATATCATCTATACCTCCGGGTCTACCGGTAACCCCAAAGGTGTGATGGTGGAGCAGCGAAATGTCTGCAACCTGGTATTGGGATTAAAAGAGAGGATTTACTATAGGTATCAGGGAAAAATAAAGGTATGTTTGGTTGCACCCTATGTATTTGATGCCTCGGTCAAACAGATATTCGGAGCTTTACTTTTGGGGCACAGCCTGCATATTGTACCGGTAGAAACGCGAATCAGCGGCGAAGAATTATTGGATTACTATGAGAAGTATCAAATCGATTTATCCGATGGGACCCCAAATCACATTCGCATTTTGACGGAGAGTGTGCGGGAACCGGGGAGATTACCAATAAATATAAAGCAATTTTTAATAGGCGGTGAAGCGTTAGCGCAGGAGACAGCGGCAAGATTTTTAAACAATTGCAATAGGGGAAAATCCGATAGGATGCCGATAATTTCAAATGTTTATGGGCCTACAGAATGTTGTGTAGATACGACTTCCTACGACATTACAGAGGAGAATGTAGGATTAATCGGAACGATACCGATAGGTAAGCCGCTGCCGAATCAGAGGGTGTATATAGTGGATAGGTTTGATAAATTACAACCTGTAGGCATAGGGGGCGAGTTGTTGATTGGAGGTGAAAGTGTATCACGTGGATATCTCGGGAATGTAGAATCGGCAAAAAAGAATTTTGTAGAGAGCCCTTTCAGACTAAATGAACGGTTATATAGGACGGGAGACCTGGCAAAATGGTTAGCAGATGGGAATATCTACTATTTGGGGAGAATTGACCGACAAGTAAAAATAAGGGGATATCGCATCGAATTGGGAGAAATAGAAAATTGTTTATTGTCCCATAATAATATAAAGGAAGCAGTGGTTATCGACTGTGAATATAATAGTGGTGGGGATAAATACCTGTGCGCCTATATCGTATGGGGTGATGGATTAGCTAGAAGTAATCCGCTGGAAATAAAGGAATTCCTGCTGGGAAAGCTCCCGGAGTACATGATACCGTCATATTTTGTGGAATTGGGACGAATTCCTTTGACTGCGAATGGAAAGCTAAACCGGAAGCTGTTACCGGAACCTGAGATAAAAGCAGAAGGAACATATGTGGCCCCTCAGAATCCAGTCGAAGAAAAATTAGTAGAAATATGGAATGAGGTTTTACATAGAAACGAACAGCGTTCGTCTACTAGACCAATGGGTATTGACGATAATTTCTTCCAACTGGGGGGGCATTCGTTGAAAGCGATCATCATGATATTTAGGATAAATAAAACCTTTCACATTAATATACCATTGACGGAGGTTTTTAAAAGACCCACCATAAGGAGGTTATCGCAATATATCCGGGGGAGTGAGGCGGAATTATATGCCGACATCGAACCCGCAGCAGCAAAAGAATACTATGTACTGTCGTCGGCCCAAAAGCGGCTGTATATCCTGAACCAGATGGATGAAAGTAGTACGAGTTACAATATGCCGTTCGCTGTGGTATTGGAAGGAAAGGTAGATAAAGACAGACTGGAATGGACATTTAAAGAGTTGCTAAAGAGGCATGAGAGCTTGCGTACTTCATTTGAGATGGTTGGTGATAATGTGGGGCAGCGAATTCACAAAGAGATCGAATTCAAGATCGAATATCATAATGGGGGAATCGCGGCGGTTTTTGAGAAGCCCTTTGATTTATCCTGTGCACCGTTAATGCGGGTGGGATTAGTAAAAGTTGAAATGGGAAAATATATCCTGATGGTGGATATGCATCATATCATCGCGGATGGGATATCTCGGCAAATATTGGTAGAAGAGTTTACTGCGTTATATAGGGGTGAAAATCTGCCGGAATTAAGAATCCAGTACAAAGATTTTTCAGAATGGCAAAGTCGACAGAAGGATTCAGGAGAAATAAAAAGGCAGGAAACGTTTTGGAGAGAACAGCTTGGCAAGGAGATACCGGTAGTTCAACTGCCCACCGATTCTCCCCGGCCCACTGTGCAGAAATTTGAAGGGAACCGGTTAACTTTCGAACTGGTGGGGGAAAATGTGGCGTCTTTGAAAACCCTGGCCCTTGCGGAAGGAATCACTATGTATATTGTATTACTTTCCCTTTATTATCTGTTTTTATCGAAACTATGTAGTCAAGAAGATATTGTAGTGGGAACACCGACAGCGGGGCGCAGGCATGCAGATTTAGAAAGAATCATCGGGATGTTTGTCAATACGCTGGTGCTGAGAAATTACCCCAGTGGAGAAAAAACATATAAAGGATTCTTAAGCGAGCTAAATGAGAGATTGTTGGAAGCATTTGAAAACCAGGATTACCAGTATGAGGAGTTGGTGGATGCGTTATCCGAAAACCGTGATACCAGTCGCAATCCACTGTTCGATACCATGTTTGTACTACAAAATCCCGGTATACAGAAAATAGAGATTCCCGGTTTGAAATTAGCGCCCTATGAAAATGAGAACAAAACGTCCAAATTTGATTTGACATTAATCGTAGTGGAAGCAGAAGAGAGATTATCGTTCACTTTTGAGTATAGTACGGGGTTATTTAAACAAGAAACCATCAAACGATTCATTAGGTATTTCAAAACGGTTGTCGACAGCATATTGGGCACCCCATGTGGTCCGCATAAGAAAATATCGGAGATCGAAATAATATCGGAAGAGGAGAAACAACAGGTATTAAGGTATTTCAATAATCCGAATGCCGGTTATTCGACAGGGAAAACGCTTCATGAGTTGTTTGGGGAGCAGGTAGGGCAAACTCCCGATCATATAGCGGTGATATACGATAATAAGCATTTGAGTTGTAGAGAAGTGGCGGAGAAGAGCAGTAGGTTGGCCCGGTTGTTGACGTCGAAAGGCATAGTAGCTGGAGTTGTCGTAGGTATCATGGTGGAACGTTCCCTTGAAATGATCATCGGGATACTGGGCATATTGAAAAGTGGGGCCGCGTATCTTCCCATCAATCTGAAATATCCTGAATCCAGGATAAAATATATGATATTGGACAGTGGCGCAAAG
>Ga0315278_10000265_pt1 | contig 47437 bp, 37 predicted proteins | sample YL17G06_0_MG_FD_203880 | JGI IMG/M metagenome (GOLD analysis project Ga0315278, IMG submission 203880) | Sediment microbial communities from Yellowstone Lake, YNP, Wyoming, USA - YL17G06_0 | ecosystem: Environmental > Aquatic > Freshwater > Lake > Sediment | place: USA: Wyoming | collected... | reverse complement strand
AGCGGGGCCTTGCCGAGCGGCCTTACCCTTAACGCCGACGGCACCTTCAGCGGCACGGCCGCCTATACCGCCGCCGGCAGCTACTCGGCGACCATCACCGTCTCCGACGGCAAGGGCGGCACGGATACCACGACCCTGGCTATGACCGTGACCGACACCAACCGGCCGCCGGCCTACACGGGTGCGGCCGCCAATACTTCCCAGACCATCGCCGAAGGCGCTGGTCTGGCGGCCCTCGTAGCCACCGACCCGGATAGCGACCCGCTCAGCTACAGCCTGACGAGCGGGGCTCTACCCACCGGCCTCACCCTCAACGCCGACGGCACCTTCAGCGGCACGGCAGCCTACACCGCCGCCGGCAGCTACTCGGCGACCATCACCGTCTCCGACGGCAAGGGCGGCACGGATACCACGACCCTGGCCATGACCATCACCGACACCAACCGTCCGCCGGCTTACACGGGGGCGGCCGCCAACACATCCCAGACCATCGCCGAGGGCGCGGGGCTGGCGGCCCTCGTGGCCGCGGACCCGGATAGCGACCCGCTGAGCTACAGCCTGACGAGCGGCAGCCTACCGACCGGCCTCACCCTCAACGCGGATGGAACCTTCAGCGGCACCGCCTCATATGACGCCGCCGCTGGTGGCAGCCCGGCCGGCAGCTACTCCGCGACCATCACCGTCTCCGACGGCAAGGGCGGCACGGATATCACGACCCTGGCCATGACCGTAACCGACACCAACCGGCCGCCGGCCTACACCGTGGCGGCCGAAAACACTTCCCAGACCATCGCCGAGGGCGCGGGACTGGCGGCCCTGGCCGCCACCGACCCTGACGCGGACCCGCTCAGTTACAGTCTGACCAGCGGGGCCTTGCCGAGCGGCCTCACCCTCAACGCCGATGGCACCTTCAGCGGCACGGCCGACTATGACGCCGCCGCGGGCGGAAGCCCGGCGGGCTCGTACAGCGCGACCATCACCGTCTCCGACGGCAAGGGCGGCACGGATACCACGACCCTGGCCATGACCGTGACGGACACCAACCGCCCACCGGCCTACACGGGTGCGGCGACCAACACCTCCCAGACCATCGCCGAAGGCGCTGGCCTGGCGGCCCTCGTGGCCGCGGACCCGGATAGCGACCCGCTCAGTTACAGCCTGACCAGCGGCAGCCTACCCACCGGCCTAACCCTCAACGCCGACGGCACCTTCAGCGGCACGGCCGACTATGACGCCTCCGCTGGCGGAAGCCCGGCGGGGTCGTACAGCGCCACGATCACCGTCTCCGACGGCAAGGGCGGCACCGATATCACGACCCTGGCCATGACCGTAACCGACACGAACCGGCCGCCGGCCTACACCGTGGCGGCCGCCAACACTTCCCAGACCATTGCCGAGGGCGCCGGCCTGGCGGTCCTCGTAGCCACCGACCCGGATAGCGACCCGCTCAGCTACAGTCTGACCGGAGGTGCCCTGCCCGCCGGTCTCACCCTCAACGCCGACGGCACTTTCAGCGGCACGGCCGCCTACACCGCGGCGGAAGGCGGGAGCCCGGCCGGGAGCTACTCGGCCACGATCACCGTCTCCGACGGCAAGGGCGGCACGGACACGACCACGCTGGCCGTCACTGTCACCGACACGAACCGCCCGCCGGCCTACACCGTGGCGGCCGAGAACACTTCCCAGACCATTGCCGAAGGCGCTGGTCTGGCGGCTCTCGTGGCCACCGACCCCGACAGCGACCCGCTGAGCTACAGCCTGACCAGCGGGGCCTTGCCGAGCGGTCTCACCCTCAACGCGGATGGAACCTTCAGCGGCACGGCCAGCTATACCGCCGCCGGGAGCTACTCGGCCACCATCGCCGTCTCCGACGGCAAGGGCGGCACGGATATCACGACGCTCGACATGACCATCACCGACACCAACCGGCCGCCGGCCTACACCGTGGCGGCCGAGAACACATCCCAGACCATCGCCGAAGGCGCTGGTCTGGCGGCGCTCGTAGCCACCGACCCGGATAGCGACCCGCTCAGCTACGGCCTGACCAGCGGGGCCTTGCCGAGCGGCCTTACCCTCAACGCGGATGGAACCTTCAGCGGCGCGGCCGCCTACACCGCGGCGGAAGGTGGGAGCCCGGCCGGGAGCTACTCGGCCACCATCACCGTCTCCGACGGCAAGGGCGGCACCGATACCACGACCCTGGCCATGACCGTGACGGACACCAACCGGGCCCCGGCCTACACGGGTGCTGCCGCGAACACATCCCAGACCATCGCCGAAGGCGCTGGCCTGGCGGCTCTCGTAGCCACCGACCCGGATAGCGACCCGCTGAGCTACAGCCTGACCGGCGGGGCACTACCGACCGGCCTCACCCTCAACGCGGATGGAACCTTCAGCGGCACGGCCAGCTATGCCGCCGCCGGCAGCTACTCGGCCACGATCACCGTCTCCGACGGCAATGGCGGCACGGATACCACGACCCTGGCCATGACCGTAACCGACACCAACCGGCCGCCGGCCTACACGGGTGCTGCCGCGAACACATCCCAGACCATCGCTGAGGGCGCGGGCCTTGCGGCCCTCGTAGCCACCGACCCCGACAGCGACCCGCTCAGCTACAGCCTGACCAGCGGCAGCCTACCCACCGGCCTCACCCTTAACACCGACGGAAGCTTCAGTGGCACGGCCGACTATGACGCCTCCGCTGGCGGAAGCCCGGCGGGGTCGTACAGCGCCACGATCACCGTCTCCGACGGCAAGGGCGGCACCGATATCACGACGCTCGACATCACCATCACCGACACCAACCGTCCGCCGGCTTACACGGGGGCGGCGACCAACACCTCCCAGACCATCGCCGAAGGCGCGGGCTTGGCGGCCCTGGCTGCCGCCGACCCCGATAGCGACCCGCTGAGCTATAGCCTGACCGGCGGGGCTCTACCCACCGGCCTCACCCTCAACGCGGATGGAACCTTCAGCGGCACGGCCAGCTATGCCGCCGCCGGCAGCTACTCGGCCACGATCACCGTCTCCGACGGCAAGGGCGGCACGGATACCACGACCCTGGCCATGACCGTAACCGACACCAACCGCCCACCGGCTTACACGGGGGCGGCCACGAACACGGCCCAGACCATCGCCGAGGGCGCGGGGCTGGCGGCCCTCGTGGCCGCGGATCCGGATAGCGACCCGCTCAGCTACAGCCTGACCAGCGGGGCCTTGCCGACCGGCCTCACCCTCAACGCCGACGGCACCTTCAGCGGCACGGCCGACTATGACGCCGCCGCGGGCGGAAGCCCGGCCGGCAGCTACTCGGCTACCATCACCGTCTCCGACGGCAAGGGTGGCACGGATACCACGACCCTGGCCATGACCGTCACCGACACCAACCGGGCCCCGGCCTACACGGGTGCGGCGACCAACACTTCCCAGACCATCGCCGAAGGCGCTGGCCTGACGGCCCTCGTGGCCGCCGACCCGGATAGCGACCCGCTCAGCTACAGCCTGACGAGCGGCAGCTTACCGACCGGCCTCACCCTCAACGCCGACGGAACCTTCAGCGGCACGGCCTCCTATGACGCCTCCGCTGGCGGAAGCCCGGCGGGGTCGTACAGCGCCACCATCACCGTCTCCGACGGCAAGGGTGGCACGGATACCACGACCCTGGCCATGACCGTCACCGACACCAACCGGGCCCCGGCCTACACGGGTGCGGCGACCAACACTTCCCAGACCATCGCCGAAGGCGCTGGTCTGGCGGCCCTCGTAGCCACCGACCCGGATAGCGACCCGCTCAGCTACAGCCTGACGAGCGGGGCTCTACCCACCGGCCTCACCCTCAACGCGGATGGAACCTTCAGCGGCACGGCCGACTATGACGCCGCCGCGGGTGGCAGCCCGGCCGGCAGCTACTCGGCCACCATCACCGTCTCCGACGGCAAGGGCGGCACTGACACGACGACCCTGGCCATGACCGTGACGGACACCAACCGACCGCCAGCCTACACGGGAGCGGCTACGAACACTGCCCAGACCATTGCCGAAGGCGCGGGACTGGCGGCCCTCGTGGCCGCGGACCCGGATAGCGACCCGCTCAGCTACAGCCTGACGAGCGGCAGCCTACCCACCGGCCTAACCCTCAACGCGGATGGAACCTTCAGCGGCACGGCCAGCTATGCCGCCGCCGCTGGCGGAAGCCCGGCGGGGTCGTACAGCGCCACCATCACCGTCTCCGACGGCAAGGGCGGCACGGATACCACGACCCTGGCTATGACCGTGACCGACACCAACCGTCCGCCGGCCTACACCGGGGCGGCCGCGAACACATCCCAGACCATCGCCGAAGGCGCTGGTCTGGCGGCCCTCGTGGCCGCGGACCCGGATAGCGACCCGCTCAGCTACAGCCTGACGAGCGGCGCCCTACCCACCGGCCTCACCCTCAACGCCGACGGCACCTTCAGCGGCACGGCCAGCTACACCGCCGCCGGCAGCTACTCCGCGACCATCACCGTCTCCGACGGCAATGGCGGCACGGATATCACGACCCTGGCTATGACCGTGACGGACACCAACCGCCCACCGGCCTACACGGGTGCGGCGACCAACACTTCCCAGACCATCGCCGAAGGCGCTGGTCTGGCGGCCGTTGCCGCGACCGACCCTGACGCGGACACGCTGAGCTACAGCCTGACCGGCGGCGTCCTGCCCGCCGGTCTCACCCTCAACGCGGATGGAACCTTCAGCGGCACGGCCAGCTATGCCGCCGCCGGCAGCTACTCGGCCACGATCACCGTCTCCGACGGCAAGGGCGGCACGGATACCACGACGCTCGACATGACCATCACCGACACCAACCGCCCACCGGCCTACACGGGGGCGGCCGCGAACACATCCCAGACCATCGCCGAAGGCGCGGGCTTGGCGGCCCTAGTAGCCACCGACCCGGATAGCGACCCGCTCAGCTACAGCCTGACGAGCGGCGCCCTACCGACCGGCCTCACCCTCAACTCCGACGGCACCTTCAGCGGCACGGCCGCCTATACCGCCGCCGGCAGCTACTCGGCCACGATCACCGTCTCCGACGGCAAGGGCGGCACGGATATCACGACCCTGGCCATGACCGTGACCGACACCAACCGTCCGCCGGCCTACACCGTGGCGGCCGCGAACACATCCCAGACCATCGCCGAAGGCGCGGGACTGGCGGCTCTCGTAGCCACCGACCCGGATAGCGACCCGCTCAGCTACAGCCTGACCGGGGGCGCGCTGCCGACCGGCCTCACCCTCAACTCCGACGGCACCTTCAGCGGCACGGCCGCCTATACCGCCGCCGGCAGCTACTCGGCCACCATCACCGTCTCCGACGGCAAGGGCGGCACGGACACCACGACGCTCGACATGACCATCACCGACACCAACCGTCCGCCGGCCTACACCGTGGCGGCCGCGAACACATCCCAGACCATCGCCGAAGGCGCGGGACTGGCGGCTCTCGTAGCCACCGACCCGGATAGCGACCCGCTCAGTTACAGCCTGACGAGCGGGGCCCTACCCACCGGCCTCACCCTCAACGCCGACGGGACCTTCAGCGGCACCGCCTCATATGACGCCGCCGCTGGTGGCAGCCCGGCCGGCAGCTACTCGGCCACCATCACCGTCTCCGACGGCAAGGGCGGCACGGACACCACGACCCTGGCCATGACCGTAACCGACACCAACCGTCCGCCGGCCTACACCGTGGCGGCCGCGAACACATCCCAGACCATCGCCGAAGGCGCGGGACTGGCGGCTCTCGTAGCCACCGACCCGGATAGCGACCCGCTCAGCTACAGCCTGACGAGCGGGGCCCTACCCACCGGCCTCACCCTCAACGCCGACGGGACCTTCAGCGGCACCGCCTCATACGACGCCGCCGCGGGTGGCAGCCCGGCCGGCAGCTACAGCGCGACCATCACCGTCTCCGACGGCAAGGGCGGCACGGATATCACGACCCTGGCGATGACCGTCAACAACACCGACACCGCGCCGACGCTCGCCGATCCGCCGGACCGCACCGATGACGAGGGCGACACCATAAGCCTCCAGCTCATCGGCTCCGACGCCGACGGCGACACTCTCACCTACAGCGCCGCCAACCTCCCCGATGGCCTTTCGCTCAACCCAACCACGGGGCTCATTTCCGGGACTCTTTCCTACAACTCCGCCGGAGTCTACGTGGTCACCGTCACCGTCGAGGACGACACCCCGACCGGCCCGGTCAACACGGCCAGTCAGACCTTCGCTTGGAGGGTCCGGAACCGTCGGTCCCCGGATGAGGCCAAGACCACCGGCGTCCTCAGAGGAGTCGTCGTGGACAATGAGACCGGTCAGCCCCTGGCAGGCCTCACGGTGGAGGTTTTCGCGGACCGTGACGGGAACGGCGTCCTTGACTTCTCCGCTACCTGCGTCACCGACGCGAACGGCGCCTACCAGGTAACCATTCCGTGGGGGAACACCACCTACGGGGTGCGGATCACCCGTCCGGTCCGGATCAACGGCGTGGTCGGGGATGTTGAGTTCGAGCAAGTGGTCCATGTCGGGGCCTTCAGCGACGACGGACAAACCGTGTTCAACGCCGGCACGTCGGCTACAGGCCTTCTCACCCAACCGCTTCCGGATGGCAGCGAACGCAGACTGCCAGGCGTCAGCGGGTTTGACATTGACGTAATGCGGCTTAGCGGCAGCGGCGCCGAAGTCGATGCCGGTCTCCAGGCCTATCTGGCGCCCGGAGGCCTCTTCTCCGTAAGCGGGCTAACCCCCGGCACAAGCTACGTGGTCAAGATCCTCCGCGAGCTTCCCACGGGGGAGGAGATCGTGGTCGGCCGGGTCGACGTCACCGTGGATGAGAACGGGGAAACCAGGATCGGAAAGACCCAACTGGTCGATCCTTGTGGAACGGTGACGGATGCCGACACGGCCGCCGCGATACGTGGCGCCGAGGTCACCCTGCGCTACGCCGACACAGCCCGCAACTGGGCCAGCGGGGTTATCCCGGGCGCCGTCGTCAGTTTGCCGGTCATGGACGACTTGCCCCCGGCCGGCAACGCCAACCCGCAACTGAGTGACACCTACGGCAAGTTCGCCTACATGGTCTACCCGCACCGCGACTACTACTTGACGGCCACGAAGGCGGGCTACGAAGATTACCAGAGCCTGGTAATCCCGGTGGAGGACGGGCTCATCAAGCATGACATCCAGATGCATCGGTCCGTTCTGGCCATCAACCTCACGGTCGGCGGACGGGTCTTCGGGGAAGGAAGCGTCATCGAGTTCGTCCTGGAGTATGAGAACCGGTCCACCGCGGCGGCCAGCGACGTTTTGATCAGGGCGACCATTCCGGCCTACACCGGCCTGGTCGACTGCGGGGCGGGGACCTTCGACGGTTCGACGATATCCTGGACTCTGCTCGAACTGGGCGCCGGCGAGACAGGGACCCTCACCTACAGCGTTCTCGTTGGGGACCTGCCGGCGCCGGAGGTAATCGCCGGCAGCGGCGCGTCGATAAGCTGCCCACCCGGCGATGTGCGCGGGCGGGCCGAGGTCGAGGTCCTGCTCTTCTCCAATTGCTACGGCCCCCAGACGCACCGTCTCTACATCATTGGTTACCCCGACGGGGAGTTCAAGCCCGCGGAACTTCTCACCAGGGCCCAGGTGGCCACTGTTTTCATGCGCATCATGGGACTAGAGAACCTGATCACGGGCGACCCTCTCTATAGCGATGTCGACCCGGCCTTCTGGGCCGCGGGCGCCATCGAAGCGGCGACAAGGACGGGCCTCATGGAGGGCTACGCCGACGGGACCTTCCACCCCAATCAGCCGATCAGCCGGGCCGAACTGGCTACTATCGCGGCCAGGGCCATGGGAGGCGCCGAGGTGTCACCCATAAGTAGCCACTTCCAGGACGTGGGCGGCCACTGGGCTCTCGACTTCATCGAAGGCTGCTACCGCGGTAGCGTGGTGCGTGGCTATGAGGACTCGACCTTCCTGCCGGACGCCCTCATTCCCAGGGCCGAGGCCGTGACGATTATCAACCGCCTGTTCTACCGTGGGCCTCTCCTAAGTCAGGCGGCCAGCTTCCCGGACGTCGGGCCCGGGCAGTGGTTCTTCGGCCAGGTCGAAGAGAGCGCCCAAGATCATAGCTTCCTTAGAAACGAAGACGGAAGCGAGAGCAAGGCCCGCTGACAGAGGGGCACGCGCCCCCCAGGCAACAGGGGAGAGGGGGACCTCCGGGTTCCCCTCTCGCTTGTACGTGACGAGAACTCCACTCCTCCCTCGGTTCCTCGCCTCCGCGCAGTCCGCCGCGTCGCCTGGAGGGAACTCCTGGGTCTATATCGAAAAACAGGGAAACATAGTACATCCTGACAGCGGTAGAGCTACGCGGCGCGGCGCCTCCAGCACACGGCGCGGCGCCTCCAGCACACGGTGCGGCGCCTCCACTACACGGCGCGGCGCTCCGCCGGCATGGGAGGTGAAGGCCCCGGCATCCAGGCGCCCCGGGCGCCCGCACGCGCACCATCACCCGGTTCAAAGCACGCCAAACGTTGTGTGAGGAGGATCAACCTTGATGCGTAAACTGGCAGTGACTATTCTCGTCGTGGCCGTCATGGTCTGTGGCGCGGTGGTTGCCTTCGCCCAGGGCCCGGTGAGTTCAGGGGTCCCCTTCCTGGGCGACCGCGATGGAAACCGTCTCTCGGACGACCTCGACAGCCGCCTGGTGGGCCTCGGCGACGACGCCAAGCTCCCGGTGATAGCCGTCCTTACGGCCGCTCCGTCTAACGAAGTCATGGCTCGCCTGGGGAATTCGGCGGGCGCCTTTGTCCCGAAACTCACCTGGCACGACGCCCTCTACGGCTTCTCGGCCGACCTAACCAAGGGTCAGATTCAGGCCCTCTCGCGTGATTCGCTCGTGAGCCGCATCGAGTACGACCTTGTATCTCACGCCTGCATGGACACGGCCAAAGCCTGGACGGGTGTTACCCAGGCTTGGTCCGATTTCGGCGTAACCGGTGATCGTGACGGTAACCCCACCTCCTATTCCACGACAGATGTTGTCCTGGCCATCATCGACACGGGCATCGACACCGGCCACGTTGACCTCGACGGCGGTAAGGTTATCGGCTGGGTCGACCTCGTCAACGGCCTGACCACGCCCTACGACGACAACGGTCACGGGACCCACTGCTCGAGCATCACTGCCGGCACCGGTGAAGGCAACCCGGCCTACAAGGGCATGGCCCCCGGGGCGGCTCTGGTCGGCGTGAAGGTTCTCGACCGGAGCGGTAGCGCGACCAACTCCCTCTGCGTGGACGCCATCAACTGGGTCGTCGCCAACAAAGACACCTACAAGATCCGCGCCGCGAACTACAGCATCGGCGCCGACGGCTCCTCGGACGGCACCGACGCCGTGTCCGTGGCCGTCAACAACGCCGTCAGCGCCGGTATCGTCATGTGTGTGGCCGCCGGCAACGCCGGGCCGGCCAATTACACCATCGGCACCCCGGCCGCGGCCGAGTTGGCCGTATCGGTCGGCGCGATGCAGGATCCCGGCCACAACGGTTGGGTCATCGCCAAGTTCTCCAGCCGCGGTCCCACGGCCGACGGCCGAATCAAGCCCGACATTTCGGCGCCGGGCCGGTACATCATGGCCGCCGAGGCCGGCAGCACCAACGCCTACGTCGACATGAGCGGCACGTCGATGGCCACCCCGTTCTGCACGGGTCTCGTGGGCCTGATCCTCGACGCCAACTACGGTCTCGACGTGGCCGGCGTGAAGAGCGTGCTCTACAGCAACGTCAAGGACTTCGGTCCGGTCGGCAAGGATATCGACACCGGCTGGGGCCTCTGCCAGCCCTACTCCGCGGTAAGGCAGGCCGGCGGATTCACGGGGACCTGGAGCGACGGCCTGAACCTGCAGCTCTTTGCCGGCTACATGCCGAAGTCTAAGGCCACCCTATATCATTACTTCACCGTCACCGATCCGACCAAGCCCATCGGCATCACCTTCATCATTCCAGGGTGGGCGGGATCGAACCTGAACTTCGACATCTATCTCCTCGACCCGACGGGTAAGCAGGTCGAGTCGTCCTACACCCAGACCCGCCAGGAGACCATCGCCTGCATGCCCCTCATGACGGGGACCTACACGTTGAAGGTCTACTCCAAGCAGGGCGCCGGCGACTACTGGTGTAGCGTAAGCTGGAAGTAAGAATGGCAGGTGGCGTCCCGACCGGTGAGCCGGCGGGAGGCCTCGGCAAACGCAGCGGGAATGCGCTCCCGGCCCCGGGCCTCTGGCCCGGGGCCGGGAGCTTTTTGGGCCGTTGCCTCCGCCCAAGACGGCAGCGGGGGTGATGAAGCCGGGTGCGGGCCGCGGCTCACACAGGGAGACGGGTGGGCAATGGCGAATCTAAACGCCCTGCAACGCGTAGTAGTGATGGTAAGCGTAGACGAAAGGAACTAAGTGGGAGAGTTTCTGTGGTTATCGGCATCAAGTCCGACTCGGACAGGCTTCGGAGCCGTGCGGCGAGGCGAATTCGCCCCGAGCTCAGAGGGAGGCGGTTTGGGTGATCGATGGCGTTTTTGTCGGTGGTCTCTCTGGGCGACTGAAAGAGCAAGTCGGCGACCAGCGGAACGAGTACCTCGGCTGGGACTGGGACAGCCCGGCCAAACGCCTCGGTTTGAGCCTCGGGGAGATGTTCTCTCAGCTTCTGGAGCATCCGGCTTTCGACACTGAGATCTGCGCTCGTCCACTCTTTGTTATCATTCGGAGCCACCCCGGAGACGACACGACCAACTTCCTGATCCGCATGACCGGGGCCAAGAAGAACCAAGTTCGGGCGCTGGCGGCATCCACGCTGGGCTACCTCAGGGAGAAACGGGGCATCAGCCCAATGGTGGCCGAACTTAGCCGGGCCCAGAAGACGCGACCCGAGGCCATTCGTGACGTTGAGGAGACCTACTTCTCCCACTACGCTTGCATGATCGACGCCCTGGGCGAGATCCGAGTGCCCGACCCGGATGCGCTTTCCATCCTCAGAGACCTAGCCGGGAAGGCCCATGACTTCGCCATCAGGCGACGGGCCCAGAGGGCCCTGGCCCAGTTGGAGCGGATGGTCTGAGCGACACCCGAAAGGCCGAGGGGCCGACTCTCGGCCAGGAGCGTCTCTAGGTCGGCGAGGGCAGCTTCGTGGTCACGGTCGTCGTCGGGGGCGAGGCCCGCGGTGGACAACCCCGCGTGGCGGGGACGGCGGTAGCTTGGTTGTTTGCGTGCGCTCCGGCGAGGCCGAGAACACTAGGCGGGCCGCGAAAGGGTTTGACGCCGGCCCTCCGGAATGTCCCGTCCAGGAATTGCCGACCGGCAGGCAACGGGTCGTTCCTGCCTTTCGAGACTGGGGGGATAACGCGTGCGCCTGAACTACGGAAAGACCTTCACGCTCGGGCTCGGCTTCATGGCCATCAGCATCATATGGTCGATCTACAACGCATTTGTTCCGGTTCTCTACGAGAGCTTCGTGAAGAGCGGAGTGCTGCTTGGCCTCCTCATGGTGACCGACAACATCATCGGCATCACCATCCAACCCTGGATCGCCCACCGTAGCGACAAGACCTGGAACCGCCTCGGCCGGAGGATGCCCTACATCGTTCTGGCCGCGCCCATCGGGGCCGTCCTTTTCGCCCTCATCCCGTTCCACACGGGTCTTCTCGTCCTCGTCCTCACGGCCCTCGGCATGAACCTGGCCATGGGGCTCTATCGGGCGCCGGCGGTGGCCTTGATGCCGGACATCACCCCCCGACCCCTCCGCAGCCAGGCCAACGGCATCATCAACTTCATGGGCGGTCTCGGGGCCCTGATCGCCTTCTTCGTGGCGGCGCCCCTCTACCGGCTGAATCCGCGCCTGCCCTTTCTGCTGGCGGCGGGTCTGGTGCTCGTGATCGTGCCGATCCTCTGGTGGCGCATCAAGGAGCCGAAGACCCTGGCCGGGGAGAAGGAAACCCGGGATCTGCCGTTCCTGCAGGCGGTGACGTCCGTGTTCAAACCCGAACGCCGCAGTGCCCTCTACCTGCTCCTGGCCGTTTTCTCCTGGTTTATCGGCTACACCGGGATTGAGGCCTTCTTCACCCTCTACGGGGTCAACGTGCTGGGAGTGGACGCGGCCGCGGGCGCCTTCACTATGGGCTTCCTGGCCCTTGCCTTCCTGGTCTTCGCCATCCCGGCGGGCTTCATCTCCGGCAAGTTCGGGCGCCGCAACACCATCCGCGCGGGACTCACCTTCCTCCTCGTTGTCTTTGCCGCGGTCTTCTTCGTGCGGTCCATCTGGGTCATCCGAGGGCTGTTCCTGCTGGCCGGCTTCGCCTGGGCCTTGGTCAACGTGAACTCCTACCCGATGGTGGTGGAAATGGCCACCGACGCCGAGACAGGCACCTACACGGGTCTGTACTACTTCTTCTCGGCCGGCGCCGCCATCGTCGGGCCGCCCCTCGTGGGCCTGTTGCGCGACGTTTTCGGGTTCCAGTATCTGTTCCTATACGCTATCGTGCCGATGTTCGCGGCCCTGGTCCTGATGGGGTTCGTGCGCGGCGGCGAAGTGGCCTAGGGAGACGACCATGCCGGCGCCATTCGCCTACTACTGTGACCCCGCCCGCCTTCGGGCCGAGCGGGGTCACGCCTTGGTCCTCGGCCATCGAGGGCTGCCGGGATCCGGGGTGGAGAACCGCATCGAGGCCTTCCAGGCGGCCATCGACGCCGGCGCCGACGGGGTCGAGTTCGATGTCCAACTCGCGGCCGACGGGGTGCCGATGGTCGTCCACGACGCGCGCCTCGACCGCACCACCGGGCAATCCGGTCGGGTGGCCAACTTTACCGCGGCCGAACTTGAGCGCCTCGGGCTTCCCCGCCTGGAGACCGTGCTCGACCGGTTAGGCCACCCCACCGGGGCTGGTGGCGCGGGGATGGCGGCGGCACCCGCGGCGGTCCTTAACGTCGAAATCAAGGATCTTGGCGCCCGCGACCGGGGCCTGGAACGAAGCGCGGTGGAACTCGTGAAGGCCAAGAGGATGGAGGGCCAGGTCCTCTTCTCGTCCTTCAACCCCATGGCCCTCGGTCGTCTCCGGCGCATTGACCCGCGCTTCTACGCCGCCCAGCTCACGGGACCGGGATGGCTCCGGGCCTTCCGTCTGGGCTACCTCCGTTGCCCGGGGGCCATCCATCCCCACTTCTCCGAAGTGACGCCGACGAAGCTTGAGGCCTGGCGGCGCCGGTGTTGGCGCGTCGTGGCTTGGGGGGCCGACAGCGAGGCGGAACTATCGGCCGCCCTCGGCTGGGGCCTCGACGGCATCATCACCGACCGGCCGGTGGAAGCGGTGGGGCAGAAGATGTCGGCGTCGCACTCAGATCCCGTGGCCGACCAGGCTCGATAGGGCCGGCCCCGTCGCCACCGTCCCAGGCTACCTGCCAGAGCCCGGTACTACGACGCCACATTGGGGCGATTCCTAGGCCGCGATGTTGATCCCGGCGGGGTCAAGGAAGGCGGCAGCCTCAACTGGTACGTGTACGCTGGCAACAACCCGGCGAGCTTCATTGACCCCGACGGACGTGACAAGCTCGATGTCGCTCTAGGCGTGGCGGGGCTGGTGCTGCGTACCGCGGCGCTTTTCGTAGCGACTGCGACCCCGGTGGGCTGGATTATCGGAGTAGCCACGGTAGTGATTTGCATTGCCTCGGGAGTCAAGAGCGTCTTCGACTACAGCAATGGGAAGATAAGCGGTGGCGACTTGGCGATGAATATCGGGATGAACGCCCTCGGCGTCGCTGCCATAGGTGTCGGCGGACTGTCCGGCCAGGTGGTCAACGTGCTGTCGGGACCCTATGTGGCGTGCTCGGCTGGAATGGGATACTTGGATACGGTGGGCGCCACCAGACGCACGGGTGGCACGAAGCGCTAGCGCTAGATGGAGAGACCAAGGGGTGTTGGCATCGGAGGTGAACCTGTGAGCGAGACAAGACAAGCACTGGCTGTGGGCGCGGCGCTCACGTTGGCAGTAGGTGCCTTCGTGTACCTATACAGAGTTCGGCGTCTGGAGCCAAGGAGAGCCGGCCAATGGGCGTCGGCGGTGGGGACTGTCCCCTTGGTGCTTATGACCTGGGGTGTTCTGCCCTGGTGGGGAGTCCTTCTGTGTGCCGCAGGCGCGGCGGCGGCGGGCTGGTTCGGGGTTGTTGGCATCGTGCGCCAGAACCAGTACCTGCAGAAGCTCGTTCTGGGGAAGGTTCTGGGACCTCCCGTGCCTCCGCTCCGAGGGACAATCCGGAAGACGAACGGATCTGACGGAGAGGCCTCCGACGGCTAGAGGTCGGGCATCTTGAGCCAGTAGCCGGACCAGATTCGAGGTGACCGAACATGCCTGACGCGCCGCTCCGGCAACTGCTGTGGCTCGCGGCGGCCGGCCTTGCGCTGGCTTTGTTGGTCCTGGTGTTGCGTCTAAGCGGTTGGTATGTCTATCTGCCTGGCCGCAGGGTCGACGTGGTTCTGTACCCCGCCGCGGCCACGCTCTTGGGCTGGTTCGCGGTCGAGTGGAGCAAGCATCACAACCGAATGACACTGGACGTCATTCTGTACGCGGTCGCAGCCATTCCGCTCAGTCTCCTGGCCTGGACCATGATCATCAACTACGTTGCGGAGAGGATCGCCGCCCGGCTCCCATGACGCGGTACCTCCTGAGACGTTGTTGGTTCGGAATAGGCGTTCTGCTCCTGGCCTCTGCCTTGGTGCTGATCGCCCTATCGGCCTCAGACGCGTTTCCGGAACGAAGAGGCGATGTGCTCTACGATATGGGCGGCGTCGTTGGAGCTGTCTACTTCCTTGTCTGGGCTCCTGAATGGGGCGTCACTTACGCCAACCATGTCAAGAGAGTTACCAAGGGAAGGTATGACCGCCTGTACATGGGCGACTCTGCCACGCGGTTTTTCGCCAGGGTAGCGGGAGTAGTGTTGGGCGCGGCGTCGCTACTTGACCTCGTTCGCACGTTGCGTCAAGGATAGGCGATGTCCTTCGGTCGGGCGGGGCCTTCTTGAAGAGGGCTCCGCCCGGTGACCTCCTGGGCCGCTTCCCAAGCCGTGGCTCCCGCTGGCGCCGACCGTCCTCGCAGGCGCCTCTCCCGGTCCCGGAAGTCCCCGATGCCGAGGGATGGAGCTTCGGCGGTGGGGACTGTCCCCTTGGTGCTTATGACCTGGGGTGTTCTGCCCTGGTGGGGAGTCCTTCTGTGGGCCGCAGGCGCGGCGGCGGCGGGCTGGTTCGGGGTTGTTGGCATCGTGCGCCAGAACCAGTACCTGCAGAAGCTCGTTCTGGGGAAGGTTCTGGGACCTCCCGTGCCTCCGCTCCGAGGGACAATCCGGAAGACGAACGGATCTGACGGAGAGGCCTCCGACGGCTAGAGGCCGGGCATCTTGAGCCAGTAGCCGGACCAGATTCGGGAGGTGACCGGTGTTGACACACCAGTAAGACAGAAGTAAGATCAGAGTAAGACGCGACAGGAGACAGAGACATGGGCGTCGTGAGTGGGCGAGCGAGGATGTCCAGCCGGGGTCAGATTGTCATCCCCAAGGTCCTGCGCGAGGCGGCGGGGATGGCGGCGGGCGATGAGGTCGAGGTAATCCTGGACGGGCAGAGGTTGATTCTGTGTCCCTGCCGCCGGGATGGTGACCAGGCGGGCCTACCCGCTCCGGAGAGCGATGGCCTAGTCCGGGAGGCCCGACCCGGCTACGGGGTGGCCGGTGACTCCGGCGGTCAGGGTCGGCTGTCCAAGGTCTGGGCCGATCGGGTGAGGGCCCTGGCTGGTATCGAGAGGCTGCGCGCGGAGTTCGCCGGCCTTCGCTTCGAGGATCTCTGGCGCGAATCCCGTCGGGAACTGGAAGGCGGAGAGCCAGGTGACTAAGGTGGCTGCGGTCTGTGTCGACGCCAGCGTTGGGGCCAAGTGGTTCCTGCCAGACGAGAGCGACGGTCCCGCCGCCAGGGCTCTTCTGGAGGGCTACGTTCTGGGCAAGCTGAACATCGTTGTCCCCGACTTGTTCTTCTACGAGGTCGGAAACCTCCTCTCGGTCGCCGTCCGTCGGGGACGGCTGCCGGAGAGAGTGGCTCTCCAGAGTCTCGAAGAGTTGGAGAGGCTTCACCTCGAGACGATCAGCCCGCTTGGAGAGATGGACTCGGCTCTAGCCTTCAGCCAGCGCCTCGGCCTGTCCTTCTACGACGCCGCCTACCTGGCCGCGGCGGAGCGACGCGGGTTGCCCCTTGTCACCTGCGATGAGAAGCTCCGCCGGGCCGCGGCCCCCGTGCTTAGCTGGGTTGTGAGCCCGGCTGCGGTGGGGTAGCGGCGATCTATCCATCTACCCAGCTACCCATCCACCCGCGCGGCTATCTCGTGGGCTGAGAGGTCGGCCAGTCCCAGTTGGGCCAGGGTCCGACCGGTCTCCCAGAAGTTCGTGTCCGAGACCGCCGAGCCGATGTCGATGATGGCCCGCGTGAGAGGCGTGGGCACTCCGAGTTTCTCGCCGAACTGGACCACGGGAACCAGCCCGAAGGGCAGGTCTTCGGTGATGTAGCGGTCGGCGATGCTGTGCGGCCCGCCGATCGAGGCGATGACCCCGATGGTGTCGAAGGGGGCCTGAAAGGCCACGCCCATAATGCTGGCCGTGGTCCGGAAGTCTCTGTCCTCGTAGCCCTCCACCTCGAAGCCCCACTTGGCGGCCACGGCCGCTGTCTCGTCGTAGACGCGGCGGATGACCCGAGCCACGGCCTCGGTGATGCCTTCCCGGTACATCCAGAAGTCACCGCCGGAGTACTGGATGCGGCCCACATTGAGCAGAGACCCCGGTGGATGGACGATGGGGTTGGGGTTGGAGAGGGCGGCGACGATGACGTTCCGACAGGGTACGAGGCACGGATAGACCGGCCGTAGGGCCTCAACAAGTTCCGCACTCTTTCCGCCCGGTAGGGTGGCCAGGAGAACCCGGGGAGCGGTGAGGAGTAGGTCGGCCTGTCCTGGTCCCCGCAGGCGGGTGCCGTAGGGGAGAGTATTGGCCTCGGCGATCAGGACCTTGGCCTTGATTCCCCGCTCCTTGAGGAGGTGGGCCAGCCGGAGAGAGCCGTAGTCGCCGGCCCAGACAACCACGACCTGACCGTCCCGCAGGTGGGGGATGAGGGCCTCGAAGAAGACCTCGTGCCCGGTGGCCGGAATGGCCAGATTGATCCAGATAACCCCGTCCAGGGCTTCTTCCATCCTGGTCGTCACGCGAGCCACTCTGGCCGGCCCCCGCCGGCCGACGCCGCCCAGCTCGATGGTTTGGCTCTCCAGTACGGGGGCAAACCTGGGGCCTGAGGCGAAGCTGGGATGCTCGTAGAGGTGAACCTTCAGGCCGGCCAGGGTGAGATCGGCGGCCATGGTCTGGGCGCCGTTGCCGCCACCCAAAACGGCTACGGGTCTATGCAGCAATGTCAAAACCTCCTCTTTACTCTCCACGACTCTCTCTAGTCGCGCCCGCCGGCAGCGCCCCGGCCGCCTTGAGCCCCGCAGCAGCTTCCGGCAGCGCCCCGGCCGCCTTGAGCTCCGCCACCGCCGCTTTGAGCCGGGCCACGGCCTCCGCGACCAGACTGCGGGGGCAGCCCAGATTAACGCGCAGGAAGCCGCTCCCGCCGGGACCGAAGACGTGGCCGAAGTCGCTGGCGACGCGGGCCTTACGGAGCATGAAATCCCTCAGGGCCTCGTCATCAAGACCGAGCCCCCTGGCATCTACCCAGGCCAGGTAGGTTCCCTCCGGCCGGATGAGGCGAAGGCCGGGAATGGCGGCCACGGCCTCGCTGAAGTAGCGCACGTTCCCGCTGAGGTAGCGGTTGAGTTCTTCCAGGTAGCTGTCGCCGTCGCGCAGGGCGGCCTCCATGGCCACCAGGCCCAGGACGTTGACTCCGCCCTGGCCCAGCCTGGCCCGCTCGAAGTCTCGCCGGAGACGGGGGCTGGGAATGATGGCGAACGAGGCGGCCATCCCGGCCAGGTTGAAGGTCTTGCTTGGGGCCATGAGGGTGATCGTGTTCTGGGCCAGCTCCTCGGACAGGCCGGCCAGGGGCGTGTGCTCGGCCCCGTCGATGAGGAGGTCGCCGTGGATCTCGTCGGCCACGACCACGCACTCGTGGCTGCGGCAGATGTCCCCAAGCCGGCGAAGCTCGGCGGCAGTCCAGACCCGCCCGACCGGGTTATGGGGGCTACAGAGAATGAGACCTCTGATCCGATGAGTCTTGCCCCCGTGGCCGCCGGGGGCCGCGAAGCGTCGTTCCAGATCTTCGAAATCCATTTCGTAGCGGTCGCCCACCAGGCGGAGCTGGTTTGGGACCACCTGGCAACCGCTGTTGGTCACCACGCTGAAGAAGGGGTAGTAGACCGGGGGCTGGAGGATGATCTCGTCGCCGGGCACGGCCAGGGTCCGTACGGCCGCGTAGGTCGCGGTGACCACGCCGGGGGTGAAGGTAATCCAATCCTTCTCGACGGCCCAGCCGTAGCGCCGGGCCATGCGGTCGATGATGGCCTGATAGAGACCATCCGGCGGGAGACCGTAACCCAGGATGGGATGGTCGAGCCGGTGCCGCAGGGCCTCCAGCACCGGCCGGGGACAGGGGAAATCCATGTCCGCCACCCACATGGGTAGGACGTCGTCGGTCCCGAAGAGATCGAGGCGGGCATCCCATTTCACGCAGCTAGTGTTCCGGCGGTCGATGATCCGGTCGAAGTCGTAGTTCATGTGACCTTCCTCTCGCTGGCCGCGCCCACAATTGGGCGCCGGTGATCCGGGCCTGTGGCTGGCCCAAAGGGCCCGGGCTCCTATCCCCGCCTGAGTGACACCCGGAAGGCATGGAGTTCCGCCGTCATCACGCTCTCCCGCACGGCCGGGTCGGCCCGCATCAAGGAGGCGGCCTCTTCCTCCGAGGTCGCCTCGAAAATGACTACCCCGAAGGTGCCGTCGAGACACGGACCGGCCAGGATCAGCCGACCCTCGGCCAGGAGTCGCTGGAGATGGGCGAAGTGCTCCTCGACGACGGCCTCTTCGCGTGGGGTCATGGTCTCGACGAAACCCGGCCGGACCGGCCGCAAGAGATAGATAAAGGAAGCTGCCTTGTCTGGGCTCAAGCTGACCCCTCCCGGAGGGACGTCGCCGGCGCTAGGCCAGGCTTTCGCCCGCGGGCGGTGAAGTTCCTCCGGGCGGTCTGCACGCCCTTGGCCAAGAGGAGGACGCCACCTTCACCGTTGAGGACTCGCTCAAGGCCCTGGCCGGGTGGCGCCTTTCTACAGAGACGGCCGAGTGGGCGTCGCTCCTGCCGGCCATGCTCGACTACGCCGAGGCCAAGCTTGTCCATCCGGAGAAGAGCATCCTTCGCTTTGGGGTCTACGAGCACGACGTATCTAATCGGCTGGCCAGCGCACCTTCCCTCGGCCAAGAGCAACTCTCCCCAGGTGTCGTAGCGGTAGGTGGCCACTATCGGGTAGCCGCTGGTCTTCTCCGTCAGGGTGAAGACGGTCTCGCTGTCCTTCTTCAGCTTGCGGAAGACTCCGGGGGGCAAGGTGTAACCCCCGGCCCCGTCGGAGAGGTACCTCAGGGTGGTCCCGTCCTCGTGGGTGAGGTCCACGTAGGAGTCGTCGGCCGGGTTGAGAGGCAGTTGTCTCCGACTAGGACGACCAGGGACCGCGGTTCATCGCCGGTCACGGCCTGTAGCCCATAGCCACTCGGGTCTACAAGTCGCTTCACTACTCCTGGATCTGAGCCGATTCATCAGCACTCCGGCAGGCGGGCCTGCGGACCTTTGAACCTGCGGGGACCTGTAGAACCCAGACGAGAAAGGCGAGCGAGATGACTAGGCCGACCGCGACCGAGATCGCCAATGGAAGGAACCACGCCCACAATGTGAGTGACGGGAAGAGCAGTATGCCAGGGATCAACGTGGTCGCGTTCGGAACGGAACGGATCTCCCGCAAGAACCACCAAAAACGCGCCCCCTGTCGCGAGCGCTACGACGGCGTAAAGCCCGACGCCCGTGACGTCGATCCACAATACCGCGTCGAACTCCTGGCCACAGGCGGAGCAGCTCGCCCCAGGGACCGTAGCGGTAGTAGAACAACTCACCGTAGCGGCGGAATAAGGATGTGACGCAGCGGCGGTAGCCAGGTAGCGACTGGTACGCCACACCAGTACAGCTGCCTGTGTCAACCGAAAAGTAGGCCACCGTGTTCATCGAATTGGGGGCCAAGGCGGAGGGCGCCTCGCTACGACGCCTCTCGAAACTTCTCGTAGCGCATCGCCAGTAGTTCCCGGTCCGGGCGAAGCGCTTCGGCTCTGGGCAGCAGAATCTGCTGTCCGTGAAGGGCCTGGATCGCGTGGACCAGTGTCGGACCGGCATGCTCGCGCAGGATGTCCGGTCGAACCTCAAGGACGTAGTCCGGACGTAGACCGAGGAACTGTCGGTCGAAGGCGCTGTGATGGAGAGTGCAGAGCGCGAGCCCGTTGCGGACGACGGGCTCCCCTCCGGGCTCGGAATCGGGGACAATGTGCGCCGCGTCGAGCAACTCTTCGTGACGGAGGCGACAGAAGGCGCACTGCCGCTGATAGGCCTCAAGTACCCTCTCGCGGAAAACCCGTTGATGAAGACGGACCCGAACGACTCCGGTGACGTAGCTCCGTCGCACGCTGTCAGGATCCTCGGACACGGCGCCCACTTCCGGGTCCGGCCGCCGTTGGCTTCTCTGAAGTCCTCGTGGAACTCAAGTGGAATGGCCGTGCCGTCGACGAAGACCGACCAGTCAACTCTCTTGCGGCCAAGCAGGTCCGGAATGCCTTCGGGTTTCGACCAGCTTCTCACGGTCTTGACCACAGGAGCACCTCCCTGGATCGACTGCTCGCCCGAACCCGTCACCCCCCGCCCCTCCCCCCAAACCCTATCCCCCTCAGTTCCACGGTCACCCGCCGCCCCCCATGGAACAATTCCGCTCGGGACACATCCCTACCGCGGGCTCTCAGGGCCTCCCACGTGGCTGGCCGGAGGGGGTAGACCAGGGTGGCGGTGATGTCCTCGGCGTCGTGGAGGGCCGCGTAGGCCAGCACTTGATGCAGGTCGGCTCGGTGCTCCTCCCGGGCGTCCTCGGCGAAGCGGCGCCAGCCCACTTCGTCAAGCTCGGCCAGGTGGGCCTTGTACTTGGCGTCCACGATCCGGACCGACCGTCCCCGGCGAACGACGATGTCGGGGACGAGGTGTCCCAGGGACCGGTGGGTGGGGTCCGACCACTGAATCGGGAGCGTGGTCTGCCCCAGCCGCCCTACCCTCACTTCTCCTCCGACCAGGGTCGCCTCGCGCCGGACTACTCCTTCCACGTAGGCCTCCCACAGACGATCGAGGGGCAGGGCCCAGGCCAGGCCGTCGAGCTCGCGCCCGCCGCCGAGCCCCCGTTCTTCCACTACCCAGGCCAGGGCTTCCACTCCGCGCCGGAGGACCTCGTCGGCCAGTCCGTGGCCACTCAGGTTGCGGCGAAGGTCGTCTCTTGACGGCGCCAAGGGCTCCACGTCGACGAGAAGGTCGATGAGACGCAGGGCCAGCACGGCCAGAGCCGCCGCCACGGGGTCGGTTGCCCCGACGGCCACTAAGTCGGCCCGCACTCTCTCCAGGACCCACCTAGCGTTCCGCCGGAGTCTCGGATCCTGTCCGAGATCGGGGAAGCGGCACGGCAGTCTGTCCCATTGCCCGCGGGTCAGCGATTCGGCCAGGTATCTAGGCCAGAGAATGCGTCCCCTGGGGTGGCGCAGGACCGCTTCCTCGACTCTGTAGCCGCGCTTCAGGGCCCGGAGAAGGGCCTCCAGTCTGGCCAGCACCGGACCGGCCAGGACCCAGGGTGGAATCTCTCGTCCGCTGCCCGGAACGAAGGGAAGGTCGAGGAACTCCGGCGAGGCGGCCCAGCCGGTCTCCACCAAGACCCGGCCCATGCCGGCCCAGTCAAAGCGGGGCTTGACCACGAAGCCTCCGGCCACGTGGCCCGTTTGGGCCGACCGGAGCGGAACGGCGCCCACGCGTCCACCCGGCGCGAGGCGAATGGCCGCTCCATAAGACGATGGGGCGACCTCGATGGCGGTGTCGAGCGTGTCGAGGGCGGGCTTGTTCAGTCGGACGAAGGCTTGCACAAAGGGTCCCCAGCCGGCCTCGCGCTGGGCCGGGACGAAAAGGTCGGGCGGCAGGGTAACCGGCGGCCCGTGGTCGGTGGCGCTGAACAGCTTCTTCTGACCCGGCGCCGCGGTGCGCCGTCGAGGGTGGGGGAACGGTCGGCGGGACCGGGCCCTACTTGGGGGCATCGCGCTGTGGGTCTTCGGAGGCGGCCCCGCTCTCCGCCGCGACGGCGTCCTCGATGTAGTCGCGGACAGCCCGGAGTTCCGTGGCGCAGGGGCCGAGGAGACCCTCCCGCAGATACTCGTCCAGAAGCGGGAGAAGCTCAAACCGAAATCTCTGCCGCAGTTCGTCTTCGTCGCCGGCCAGGAAGTAGGAGTGGCCGGGGAGGAGGACCAGGGCCTCGTCCGGGGCGTGTTCGACGAAAACGTCCTGAAGGCGGTCGAAGACCTCGGTGGCCAGCGGCAGTCCTTGGCCGGCGACCACGTCGCGCTCGGGGGGCACGGTCACGAAGGCAAACCGCCGCCGTACGGCCAGGTCCACACCGGCGATGCTGCGGTCGGCCGTGTTCATGGTCGCCAGGACGTAGAGATTCTCGGGCAAGCCGAAGGTGTCTTCGCCGTCCACCGGATGGGGCAGTCGCACACGGCGGGCGTTCGGCCCGCCCACCTCGCCGGCCTCGAAGAGGTAGATGGCCTCACCCAAGACCTTGCCGAGGTCGGCCCGGTTGACCTCGTCGATGATCAGGAGGAAGGGTCCTCCGGATGCCTGTCGGGCCGCGTCCAGGAGCGAGCCGCGGCGGACGTCGAAACGGAGCGAACCCTGCTGCGTGTCCGGCGAGAGACCGACGACGAAGTCTTCGTAGGTTACGGCCGGGTGAAACTGGACGGTCATGCCGCGGCCGGCGAAGCGCTCGCGCCGCACCAGTTCGGCCAGGCGGGTCTTGCCGGTCCCTGGCGGCCCTTGGAGAACGACGAACCTCCGCCTGCGAAGAAGGTTATAGACCTCGTCGACGCCTGTCGGCGGAAAGAGGTCGGCTCGGAGGCTGTCCATCAGGGAGGCGGAGTCTTCCTGGGCGTCTTTGAGAACGCCCCAACCGCGCTCGTAGGCGTAGAGGTCGCAGAAGGCGGCAACCACGGTTCGGGCCAGGTTTCGGCTGCCGGGACTCGCCTCGTCGTTCTCCCGCGGGACCCAGGCGATGCAGTAAAGCTGCTCCCCGTACCTTTCGATGGCTCGCTCGAAGCCTGGAAAGCGCCGTCGGACCACCTGGGGGACTGTCACGCCCAGGGCCGAGGGATCGGGCTTGGTCCAGCACTCTACGCCTTGCCGGGCGAGCCGGCGGCGGAGAGCGATCACCCGACGACGGTGGCCGGGGCGGGTGAGAAGACCCTCATCGGGTGAGATGCCGCGGGTTCCGACGACAAAGGTAAGAATGCTCCCCGCTTCGCGGGTCGGAAACCAGACCAGGCTCGCGCCGCCGTAGGGTCCGGACGGAGGGTTATCGGGGTTGATGAGGCCGGCGAAAGGGACGCTCTCTCCACTTGACCCTCCGGCTGAACCGGACCCCGCCAGGCCCAGCGCATCGCGAAGCATGGCGGAATCGAAGTGACGCTTGTGGTAACGGCCGCCGAATAGGGCCTCAAGCAGCGGTCTAGCCCTATCCTCCGTGTCGCCCAGGCCAGCGCGGATGAAGTCCGTCAGTTCGCCAAGAGGGTCGGCCATGTCGGTGCCTCCCAGTCCCGCGTGTCGGTTTCGCTCGTTCCTGCTCGACCTGCGGCTCTTTGGGCGCTACTTCCATGTCCGCAACTCCGTCCCTGCCACGCCGGCGGTGGGCCCAGGACCAGAGAGGACCTGGGAGGGAACTCGTTCTCCTTTGTGGAAAGCATCCCGCCGCTTCGCTGCTTCTCTGAAAGGTCTCTGGAAGGGATGAAGCGTCATGAGGTCCCAAAGCCATGGACGAACCCACTTGGCACGGTCGATCGTCAGTCTGATCCGCGCCTGCATCTTGGCTATCGGGGGCTTGGCTGCTCGGGTCGCAGGCTTGCCGCGACGCCGGCGCATCAAGTTCACCTACGACCCCTCCCGGACCACCTGGCAGGCCATTCACGACCTCCTTCGCGAGACTAAGCCAACCGGCAAGAACGGCCCGCTGGCCCAGCACCTCGTTGGGGCCAAGCTCAGCCTGCGCTTCCCGGACGACGATGTCCGGAACGACTCCCACAGCACGGCCGATGACCAGCTCGGCCGGGCCGGTGACTACCAGGTCGGGGGCACGGTCTTCCACGTCACCGTGGCCCCCATGCCGGCCGTCTGCGAGAAGTGCAAGGTCAATCTGGATCGTGGTCTTCGCGCCTGCCTCATCGCGCCCGACGACCAACTGGCCGCGGCCAGGCAGATGGCGGAGAGCGTGGCCCCGGGGCGGATCACCGTCACTTCGGTGGAGGCCTTTGTCGGGCAAAACGTCGACGAGATGTCCCACTTTGGTAGGGGCGTTCCGACGGCCCTCGGCCAACTCCTCAGGAGGTACAACGAGCGGGTCGACGCCGTGGAGACGGACAAGTCCTTCCTGATCGACATACCTGAGAATCTGTAGACCGCCCGCCCCCCGGTAGGCGTAACCACCAGTGCCGTCTGTCGTCTCTACCCAAGGGGGGATCGCGCCGATGCGGGGACTGGACGGGGACCTCGACGCGATCTACCTCAAGCACGTCGGGCCCATCCGCGGCTACCTCCGACGGTTGAGCGGCGACGCCGAGCTGGCGAGCGACCTGACCCAGGAAGTCTTCTACCGGGCCATGCGGCAGCTCTGGTCGGGGGTGGAGGTCCGCTACGTTTCGTCCTGGCTTTACCGCATCGCCCGCAATCTCTACCTGGACCATTCTCGGAGAGGCCGGGCGCCGACCATGTCCCTGGATTACCTGCCCGCTCCCTCCGGGGCCGGAGGCCCTGCCGGAGCCGCCCCGCCGGTCACCCCAGAAGTGCTCCGGTCAACCCTGGGCCGGCCGGAGGACGAACTTCTTCGCCGGGAGCGCCGGGACGGTGTTCTCGCCGCCGTTGGCCGCCTGCCGGAGAACCAGCGGACGATCCTCCTCCTGCGCGATGTGGACGGTCTCTCCTATGAGGAGATCGCCCTGGCCATGGACATGACCGCCGGCGCCGTTAAGAGCTGCCTTCATCGCGCCCGCCGTCGTTTCGTGGAGATCTACCTCGAACTCGAAAGGGGAGAGTGAGCCATGCCCGAGATCACCTGCGCCGTAGTGAGAGATCTCCTCGATGCCTATCTCGACGGAGAGACGAGCGAGGAGACGCGGTCCGTTCTCGGGGAGCATGTCGCTTCCTGTCCGGCCTGCCAGGAGGCGGTCGCCACCAGGCTGAGTCTGCTGGGCGAACTGCGCCAACTTGGAGCGGCCACGCCAGCCGGCGCTTCGCCCTCCGGCGCCTCGCTGGTCGGCGCTTCGCCTGGCGCTTCGCCCACCGCCCCCTCCCCCGACCAGGCGCTCATCCGACGCGCCCGCCGGCGCCTGCTGGCCAGCGTCTGGCGGCGTCTGGCTCTGGCCGCGCTCGGCGTCTCCCTCTTGACCGGGTTGGGCTGGTACTTCATCACGCCCGCCGGTTCGGGGCTCTACTTGCCGCGGATCGGCCTGGCCCAACTGGTGGTCACGCCCGAGTCGAGCGAGCCGGGAAGTTGGCTTCCGTTCCTCTGGGTTCCCTCCTACCCCGGGCAAGCTCCGCCCGAACCGGGGCGCCTATTGGTCCGGTTCGACGACGGCTCGGTGGGGCAGTGGTACGCCTTCGACGCCCACCTCGAGGGAGGCTTCGCCGGATTTCCACGCTACCGCGAGGGAAGTCTGGGCCTCGCCCGCGGCTCCGCGCCCCCGCTCTGGTCGCGGGTAGGTGACGCTCTGGGCGTCGAGGGCCAGCCGCCCGCCCCACCCATATGGCCCGACGGGGGTTCTCCCTACGTCCAGCGGGAGGCCGCATCCATCACCCTGACTCGCCCCGGCGGATGGATCCTGGCCAGCGGCTCGGGCCGCAACCTCTACGTGGTCCAGGTCAACGAGACGCTGTGGAGCGAGGGGACGAGATACCTTTCCTGTGGCATGGGCGCCGGCCTTTCCGGCCCGTACTTCGTCCTCCGGAACATCTCTGCCGAAACGGCGGTCGAGCTCGTGGAGGTGGTCCTTCCACCCACCGGCTCCGTTCAGGTCACTCTGAACGATGCCACGAGAACCATACCCCTTGCTCTTCCGCTCACCCTGGCCCCGGGCGAGTCCGCCCAGATCTTTGCCGCCGCGAGCGAGGGCCCTGGTTCCAACCCCGGAGGGGACCCCCGCTGCTACGTGATCACTCCGCTCCTTGTCGTTCGGGTGGATGGTCGGCTCCACTACTGGGTGCCGGGAAGCTTCTCCACTTCCCTCGCCGGCCCGCTCCGCGAGCGCTACGACTTGGAGCCTCCGGAGTGACGGGGTCCTCTCCCTCCGCCCCGGCGAAAGGGCGCCGCCCCACCGGGACGGCGCCCTCGAAATCTGAAATCCCCCATTATCCGTCGCAGTCGCGGGCGTTCCGCTCCTACCCGCGGGCGTTCCGCTCCCGGACTCGCGGACGCTTCTCCGCTCCTACCCCTTCAGCTTCTTCTCAAACCAATCCACGATGCTCTTCAGGCGGTGGACCCGATGCCAGGGCTGACCGCCGCGCGACAACCCGTGGCTCTCGCCGGGATAACGGATGAACTCCGTCTCCACGCCCAGGGTCTTGAGGGCCATGAAGAACTGCTCGCCCTGTTCGATAAGACAGCGGTGGTCGTCCTCGCTGTGGGTGATCAGGGTCGGGGTCTTGACGTTGCCCGCGTAGGTGATGGGCGACCCCTTGATCAGAGCCTCCGGGTTCTTCCAGGGCGTACCGTGCCAGATATCGTCCCAGGTGTAGCCTGTGTCGCTGGTCCCGAAGAAGCTGTGGCAGTTGTTCACCGCCCGCATGGAGCAGGCGGCCTTGAAGCGGTCGGTGTGGCCGATGATCCAGGAGGTCATGTAGCCGCCGTAGCTGCCGCCGGCCACGCCCAGGCGATTCTGGTCGATCCAGGGGAGGGTCTTGCAGGCTTCGTCGACACAGGCCATGATGTCGGCGTAGTCGTTCTTGCCCCACTCTTCCTTGATTCCGGCGCAGAACTCCTCGCCATAGCCCTGGCTGCCCCGCGGGTTACAGAAGATCACCCCGATGCCCGCCGACGCGAGGAGCTGGAACTCGAAGAAGAAGGTTCCGGTGTACATGACCATCGGGCCGCCATGGATCTCCAGGACCGCCGGATACTTCTTTCCTTCCTGGCAGCCGGCGGGGCGGATGGCCCAGCCGTCTACGGACGGGCCACCTGGGGTGGAGAAGGAGAACCTCTCCGGGCGGCTCACGGTGTGGCTCTTGAGGAGTTGGGTGTTGGTCTTGGTGATCGGCTGCCTGGCGATGGCGTCGAGGTCGGCCAGACCGGCCGGGGCCGACGGCCACTTGGCCGGGCCCACACTCTCGGGCAGGCGCCCGACGTAGATGTCGTTGGGGCTGTCCGGGCGAGCCAGGGAGAAGGCGAAACTCCTGCACTCGACGTCGGCCGACCAACCGAAAATGACCCAGTCGCCGGTAGTCAACTGGCTAACCTTGCCCGTGGCCACTTCCACGGCGTGGAGGTGGGTTGTGCCCTGGTCGGAGGCCAGGAGAAAGACGTGCTTCCCGTCGGGGGTCCAGACCGGGCGGCGCGACGGCGCCTCGACGCGCATGTCCGCGATGGACTGATCGCCGAAGGAGCGCCCGAAGCTCTTGGTTAGGCAGCGGGGCTTGACCTTGCCCGAACCGCCGGTTTCGGCATCCACGACCCAGACCTTGTCGTCCGAGTACCAGGAGTATTCCCGCTCATTGCCGAGGAAGGCGATCTGCTTGCCATCCGGCGACCAGGACGGGGAGTGGAAGGGGCCGGTCTTGGCCGTCAGGCGCCGGGGTTCCGGGCCGCGGGCCGCCGCGCCACCCATCGGGGGAACCTCGAAAACGTAGATGTCCCGATAGCGCTGCAGGTCGGAGTCCTTGTCCCGGCAGGCGCCGACGGCGATGAACCTAGCGTCGGGCGAGAAGGCCGGCGAATCGTGGTCGAAATCGCCCGTGGTGACCTGAACCGGCCGCACGGCCGCACCCTTCTCGGGCAGGCCAAGGAGGGCGGCCTCCACATCGATGACGAAAACCTGGCACCGGCGGTTATCGAGGTAGCCGACGCCGTCGAGGCGGTAGAAAATCCGGGTGATGTGCTTCACGTCTTCGTTGTGCTTTCTGAAGAGGGCTTCAAGCTCTTCGGCTTCTTGGTCTGAGGTCGGGCCCGCGGCCTGGCCGCTTCCACTATCCTTGACCACGGTCTCGGCGCCGGCCTTGTCGGAGAAGCCGGCCTCGCCCAGGCTCTCGGCCTCGGGGCCGGCCGAAAACCTGGCGTCCTTCGCGGCTTCCTTTGGCGCTTCCTTGGGAGCTTCCCTGGGCGCTTCCTTGGGGGCCGCCGTGGCGGTCTCTTTCGGGGCGTCCTTCTTGGGTGGGTCGTCCAGGTACTCCGGTCCCTCGGCCTTACACAGAGACGTGAAGGCTATGGTCCGGCTGTCAGAGGCCCAGATGAAGTCGAGCGCGCCGCTCTTGAGGGCCGTGATGGGCCGGGCCTCACCGCCTCCAGTCGGGGCGACCCAGATCTGGGGCGCCGGCTTCTTCCTGGCCTCCTCGTCTCCGACCCCTGGGTCGCGGCCGGAAAGGAAGGCGAGGTAGCAGCCGTCCGGTGACCACCGAGGCGAGGAGTCGGTCGTGAGGCCACTGGTGAAGGGCAGGGCCGACCCGGCAGACGCCGGGGCGCCGGCAGCCGCCGAGACTGTCGGGGCGACCATGATAGCCGACCGGTACTTGTTGGTCTTGGCGTCGACGACCGTGCGGACAAAGGCTACCCGGCTCGCGTCAGGCGAAATCTGGGGGTCGCTCACGAACTCGAACTTCAGGAAGTCGGATGGGATGAAGGGCTTTCTGTCGAGGCTTGCCAATGGAGGATCGCTCCTTCCGCGTGCTGAACCCGTAATTCTTCGTGTTTCGCCCAGGGAACTCCTCCGCCTGTCGAAACGGAGACGCAGGTTAGATCGAGCGCCGGGCGAGGCGCCGGGCGAGACGCGGGGAGGGGCGGGGGCGGAGGGGTCCGCGCGGGCTACTTCCGCCGTCGCAGCCGGCTCAGGGCATCCCGGATGGGGAGGCCGAGCCGCCGCAGGGCGCTGCCTGAGGAGTAGAGGCGGCCCACGGTGGGGTCGGCGAAGTCGTAGTCGTAGCGCACGTAACTGCCCTTGAGGCGGCCTTGCTCGCGTAGGGTGGCCTCGATCGGTGTCCCGGCGTAGACCTCGAGCCGGTTCCAGGGCCGGGCAACCTTGCTCCGCACCTGGCCCCAGCCGCCGAAAGACTCTTTGAGAAAGCCAAGGTTGGCCTCCAACTCGGTCATCGTCGTGTCGGGGTCGAACATGATCATCCCGATGATCACGTCCAGGCCGAGATCGTCGAGGACGGCCAGGGCTCGACGGTTGTCCTCCACCGAAACCTTCTTGTTGAAGAAGTCAAGCTGCCGCTGGTTCATGGCCTCCACGCCCAGGAAGAGGCGATGGAGACCGGCCTCCTTGAGGAGGCGGAAGAGGTCGGAGTCCACATCGGTGACCCGGCACTCGAAGGAGAAGCGAACCTCGGGTAGCCCGCACCGGCGGCGCCCGACGAGTTCGTGAGCCAGATCCTCGGCCGCCTCGCGCCCGCGTTTCCCCGGGCCCATGAAGTTGTCGTCCCAGAAACGGATGGCCTCGACCCCGTGGTCCCGGACCAGCATCTCGACCTCGTCGGCCACGATACCCGCGCTACGGACGCGCCAGGCGGCCCCGGGTGAGGCGGCGTAGAAGGCCCGGGTGTCGCAGAAGGAGCAGTTCCCGTAACAGCCGCGGCTCCGCAGGACGGAGGCCACGCGGGGGCCGGGGGAGCGGGCGAGAAAGGCCGGAAGGGTGTCGCGGGCCGGAAAGGGGAGGGTGTCTAGATCGGCGACGAGGGGACGGGGGCGGGGGGCGGGGGCCCCTTCCGCTCCGGGGTTCCCCACCCCGGCGCCAGCCTCGCCACTACCCGCGGTCTCTCCCAGCCGCCGGGCGTCCCCGGCGGCGACGAGGCCGGGCAGACCGTGCCAATCGCGGCCGGTGTCGAGGGCTCGGAGAAGCTCGGCGAAGGTCTCCTCGGCTTCACCGAGGGCAATGGAATCGAAAGTGCGCGCGGCGCCACCTGCCACCGCGCCATCGCCCGCCGCGCCACCTGCCACCGCGCCATCGCCCGCCATGCCATCGCGCGCCGCGCCATCGCCCAACGCGCCACCGCCGTAGTCGCGGGCCAGTTCCTTGTAGAGAAAGGTCGGAGGGTGACCGCCGATAACGATGTGCCCGTCGAAACCGGCCTGCCGCAGGGAGGCGATTAGGCCCATGGCTGCGGGAATGGTCTCCTGAAAGATAACTGACACGCCGACAAGGTCGGGGCGAAAGGTGGCACCCGTCTCGCCGGTGGGTCCGCCCACCCCCAGGACGGCCCCGGCCACCCTGGCCGCCGGCAGCCGCTCGGCCGTGGCGTCCACGATCCGGACCTCGTGCCCGTCGCGGCGGGCCACGGCGGCGAGGTGCCCCAGGCCGAGGTGTTCCTCCTCGTCCGCGGGGCGGATGGCGGCGTTGCCGAGGTTGACCAGAGCGATCCTCATGCGGCGAACCTCCCGGGACTCCTGCCGAACCCTCGCACAAAAACCCTACCGGGGTGAACGTCGGGCCTATTCACCCGGGGGGAGGGTAGTCCTGCCATCCCTCTCCGCCGGAAGTCAGAACCGCAGGTAGCCGTGGGGGTCAAACCGCCGCAGGCGCCGCGTGAGTTCCGGTCCGGGAGGGGGGAGGGGTTGGAGGTCGGGGAAGACCTCCAGGTCCCAGCCGCACTTCTCCTTGACCCGGCGGATGGCGGCCTCGGGACCCGGGTCGGACTGGTCGTCGTAGTAGGCGGCCAGAGCGAACTCGGACACGCCCTGTCCGTCCGCGCCATGCCCAACGACGCCCTGTCCGTCCGAGCCCCACGCCCGTCCCCCGCCACCCTGGGTTCCGGCTGCCGTCCCCAATCGCCTGAACACCCCCCACTGGGAGACGATGGCCACGACCCGGTCTCCTGGCGAGGTAACGTAGGGGACCTCAGAAACGAAGCGAGCCTGGCTCTGGGCGGCGACGACCACGACGGCGGCGGCCGCCGAGGCCACATCATTGGCCCCGCCTGAACCCACCAGCCACATCCCGGCCGCCGGCATCCCGGAGGAGTTGACGTTCCCGTAGCGGTCAACCTGGGCCGCCCCGATCACCCCGAGACAACGGCCGGCGGGCGCCGGCGCGGCATCGGCCCCCTCGACACCGGCCCCCTCCGGCTCGGGCACGAGCATCCCCAGAACGGCGAAAATGTCGGTCGTCATCAGGGCCGTGGGGACGTTGCGGAGACTAAAGACAAACGGGTCGCCCGGGTAGGGGCGGTGCCCCAGGAGACCGATCTCGGCCATCAGCTCCACGGCCCGGCCCTCGGCGGCCAGGTCCTCGCGGGCCAGCCAGGAGGCCAGGTGGGCCGCCCCCACCCCGGCCAGAAGGGTGGCGTAGCCCCCGTCGCGCGCCTCCTCGGCCACGACCCCGGCCGCCAGCCCAATGAGCCGCTCACCGGCCGTAAGCGGGGCGTCGGGCGGCTCGCCGCCGGTCCACTCGGAAGGCAGGTCGGCCGGCCAGGAGTCCTCGGCCAAGCGTGTGCGAAGGATCTCCAGTCGGTCGGACCCCAACTGCTCAAGGTAGGCCTCGTGGTCGGGAAGGTCCAGGATCCAGCGCTGGATCCACCGGTCGATGGCCTCATTCTCGCGGCAAGCCTCCCGCGCCTCCAGAATGAACTCCCGGTCCTCGGCGTAGCCGCCGGGCGCGGCATCCCTCACCCCGTGGTCGTGCAACCCCGCCGGGTGGGCCCCGAAAGGGGCCTCGATCACGGCCAGCACCCGGTGGGCGGGAATCCGGACCAGGTCGGAGTGGGCGGTCACATAGGCCCGGTCGATAATCCGCTCGGCCGACAGGATCACTCCATCACGGGCCGCCAGGGCCCCGTAGACGTTGCCGGCCAGGGGCAGGGTGAAGAGGGCGTTGCCGTCGGGGTCGGCCGCCCAGGCGTGGGCCAGGCTGATGTCGGGGCGAAGGGCCCGGACCAGGCCGATGACCTCGCCCTCCCCGAACGGGTCTGAGACCACCTTGAACAGCCCGGCAGCCTCCGCGTCGCGCCCGAGATCGCTGCCGATCAGGGAGCGTGTTGGCAGGAAGGGGAGCCCCATGGCCCCGGCCATGAGGCGAAGGGTGAAGGTGAGCAGGCTCCAATCCTCCCATGCGACTACTCCAGCCGGGCCCGCGGACGTCGCCGCCGCATCCCCGGCCGCCCCGCCCGTCCGGGCGATCCCTCCCGTTCGTCCCGCCGCCCCGGCTCGCCGGGCTTCCTGGACAACCGGGTTTGGCCCCGGATGGGGGTAGCCGTCGCCGGCGAAGGAGGAAACCACCCGACGCACCAACCCACCTCGCAGGAAGGGGACGGCGTTGGTCGAGCCGGCGCCGCCCACCACCAGGGTGAAGCCCGGGTCCTGACCCCAGAACCGCCGGACAATCTCGTAGAGCAGGGCGGTTGGGAAGCCCCAGCCGCTACCGGCGTGGATAACCTGCCCGGGCCGCACGAAGCGCCCAATTGCGTCAGCGAGCGAGACGACCTTGCCGCCGCTCACCCGTCCGCCGTCTCCCCCGCTCACCCCGTCGCGCACGCTAGTTAAGCCTCTCGACGATCGTCGCCGTGGCCATGCCGTGGCCGATGCACATGGTCTGGAGGCCGTAGCGGCCGCCGGTTCTCTCAAGCTCGTGAAGGAGTTTGGTCATCAGGATGGCCCCGGTGCCCCCGAGGGGGTGGCCGAGAGCGCAGGCCCCGCCGTTGGGGTTGACCTTGGCCATGTCCGGGGGCTTGATCTCCTTCCGCCAGGCCAGGACCACGGAGGCGAATGCCTCGTTGATCTCGACCACGTCCATGTCCCCGATGCCGAGGCCCGCCTTGGCCAGAGCCTTCTTCGTCGCCGGGATCACTCCGTGGAGCATCATTACCGGGTCAACCCCGGCCACGCACCGGGCCAGAAAACGGGCCCTGGGCCGGAGCCCGTACTTCTCGGCCGCCTCCCGGCTCATGACCAGGACCGCCCCGGCGCCGTCGCTGATCTGGCTGGACACGGCGGCGGTGATCTTGCCGTCGGTCTTGAAGGGGGGCTGGAGACCGGCCATCTTCTCCAGGGATGTGTCGCGGCGCGGGCCCTCGTCGTTCTCCAGAACCGTCTCGCTTCCATCCGGAAGTTTCACTTTGACCGGGACGATCTGCGAACGGAAGTAGCCGGCGTCGATGGCCCGGGTGGCCCGCCTGTGACTCTCCAGGGCGAACTCCTCCAGCTCGCGCCGGCTGATATCCCACTTGTCGGCGATCATCTCGGCCGAGATACCCTGCGGCACCAGGCCAAAGCGGGCCATGAGTCTGTCGCTGAACGTCCCGGCGTCCGAGCCCATGGCCACCCGGCTCATGGCCTCCACCCCGGCTCCGATGACCACGTCCATGTCCCCGGCCTCGACGGCCTGGGCGGCGAAGTGGATGGCCTGCTGGCTGGAACCGCACATGCGGTTGATCTGGACGCCGCAGACCTCGACCGGAAACCCGGCGATCAGGCCGGCCACGCGGGCGATGTTGAGGCCCTGTTCCCCGATGGGCGTGACGCAACCCATGATGATGTCCTCGACCACGGCGGGGTCGAGGCTCGCCCGTTCGACCAGGGCCTGAAGGACGAGGGCGGCCAGATCGTCCGGCCGGATGTGGCTCAGGGTGCCGTTCCGGCGTCCGACCGGCGAACGAACGGCGCCGACGATTACGGCTGAAGGCATGGCTGGTCCTCCTATTTCTAGCTACCGCTATCAGGTTCTCTGTCGGGATGTCGCCGGTATCAGGCCTCCCGGCCGCGGTTCACTCTTTTGTTCCGAAATCACTCCCCGGCGGGCGAGATCGGCTATCTCGTTCTCGCTGTAGCCGAGGGACAAAAGGATGTCGCGGTTGTGCTCTCCCAGGGTGGGGGCGGGGCGATCCGGCGCCACCGCGCTCGCGGTCGGCGAAGGCTGATCCCGCGTCGTGGTCGGCGAAGGCTGATCCCGCGTCGCGGTCGGCGAAGGCTGAGCCCGCGCCACCGTCGGCCCGCCGGAGGAAAGCCCGGCCCTGAGTGGCGAGCCGATCTGGGCGGCCTCTTCGACAATCATCCCGCGCTCGCGCACGTTGGCCGCCCCGCCCAGCGGTCCCTCACCCCGCAGAGCCTCGGCCACGCTCAGAACGGGGGTTACGCAGACGTCGAGGCCCGCCAGGCGCGCCAGCCACTCTTCGGCTGTCTTGGTGGCGAAGACGCGGGCCGTTTCGGCGGCGCTGGCCCCGATGACCTCGGGCCTCTTCTTCTCCGGGTCGCTCTCCGCCAGGGCGGCGCACAGGTTCATCCAGAACTTCGGCTCCAAGGCCCCCACGGCCAGGAGGCGCCCGTCGGCGGTGCGGTAGACGTTGTAGAAGGGTTCCTGCCCGGCCAGAAAGAGGTTCGACCGCTCGGGGGCCCGCCCACCGGAGGCCAGGAAGTTGGCCGCCGTCAGGGTCATGAGCCCGAGGAGACCGTCGGTCATGGAGAGGTCGAAGTAGCGGCCCTCTCCGGAGAGCCGGGCCGCAAGCATGCCGGCCAGGAGACTGACGGCCGCCAGGCTGCCGCCGTTGAGGTCGGCGAACTGGATGGGAGGAAGGGGGAAGCGGCCGGCCGCGGCGCTGCCCGGCTCAGGGTCGCCGGGCACGTCGCCGTACGCGCCCACGCCGGCGGTGGCGAACAGGCTGAGGAGACCACTTCGGGCCATGTAGTTGAGGTCGTGGCCGGCTTCGCCGGCTAGGGCGCCGGTCTGACCGTAACCCGTGAGCGAAACGTAGGTGACTCTCGGGTTTACCGCCCGCACGGCCTCGTAGTCGAGGCCGAGGCGCCGGGTTACTCCCGGACGGAACTGCTCTATGACGGCGTCGGCTGTGGCGGCGAGCCGGAGGAATGCCTCGCGGCCCTCGGGGGACTTAAGATCAAGGGTCAGGCTCTTCTTGCCGCGGCTTAAAGCCTGGAAGAAAACCGATCCGGCCGGGGAGCCGCCTCCGGGTCCGAGCCCGCGAAGGGGGTCACCCCCGGCCGGATTCTCGATCTTTATTATCTCTAGGCCCAGATCGGCCAGGAGCCAAGTGGCGTACGGCCCGGGAAGGTAGAAGGTGAGGTCCAGTACCCGCAGCCCGGTAAGCACGCCGCTCATCCTTCCCGGCGCGGACCTAGCCCAGAATGCTCTGGAGCCGCATCGCCAGGCTCATATCGCCCTTGATCTTGAGCTTGCCGGTCATGAAGGCCTGGGTCGCGTTGAGCGTGCCGGCAACCATGGCCTTGAAATGGTCCGCGCTCATCAGGATCGTGACGTTAGCCGTCGTTGGACCTTCCGCAACCTCAATCTTGCCTCCGGCTACATTGGCGTGCCAAGTGCCGCCGTCGTCCCCGGACAGTTCGAACTGGAAGTTGGCGTTGAGACCGGCCAGTCCGGCCGGATTGGCCACCGCCTTCGCGCCGATCCCTGCGAAGATCTCTGCTGTCGTCGCCATGATGTATCCTCCCTTCTGGCCATGTTCTGGGCCACATTTGGATGGACTTATCCTGTTGCCCCGGCTCAAGGCACGGGAGGGGGCAACAAACCTCTACCTAGAGTTCTAACCGCTGGCGAGGTATCCTGCCGGTTTTTCCCGCGCCTGGTCTAGCAGGGAGGGCACTCCCCGCGTCTGGGACCAGCCGGTCTACTCCCCGATGCCGAAGAACGCCGCCGCCCAAGCTCCCGTACTGACGGTCACGGAGAGAACTAGATCCGAGCAGCCACTCCCGCACGCCAGCGCGCACTGCGGGCAGCGCACGGGCGCATCCTCCACGGGCTCATCGCCGAAGACAACCATGGGATCACCTCCCTCCAGTTGGCAGGATTCTCCGGAGACGGCGCGGGGCCTTGGCTTCTGTCAATGTCCGGTCAACGAATCCGGGGTGGGGTCAGAGATCAGGTAGAGGGACAGGGGGCAGGCGGTGCGGGATCCAGAAGTTCACGCGGAGGCTCGATTGTGGTGCGCAAGAAAGACTACGGTAACGTGGACGCGGAGCGCTACGTGGACTGGTTTAGGTCCTTTGGCGTCCAGTTCCACCGGGTCCTGACGCCCACCGGTTCTTTGGTCATAGATATCGGAGGCGCCTGGATCCCGGGACAGCCTACTCGCAGCCTGTATCACTACGAGCTCCTGATCATGCTCTGCCGTGAGCTGGGTTTCCACCTCGCCCAGGAGTTCTACTGGTGGAATCCATCGAAGCTGCCGTCCCCGGCTGAATGGGTGACCGTCCGCCGGATTCGAGTCAAGGACGCGGTCAATTGCGTCTGGTGGCTCTCCAAGACGCCGTGGCCCAGAGCCAGCAACCAGCGAGTCCCCTGGCCGTACAGCCAGTCGATGCTGTTCCTGCTTCAGAACGGATACCAGCACAAGGTGAGACCAAGCGGTCACGACATCAGCGAGCACTTTGGCAACGACAACGGAACCTCCATCCCGCCCAATCTTCTGGCCATTCCGAACACCGAGAGTAACAGCGCCTACCTGCGCCGGTGCAGAGAGCAAGAGATGGCGCCGCATCCGGCTCGGTTCCCGGCTACCCTGCCGGAGTTCTTCATCCGCATGACCACCAATCCGGGGAATCTGGTCGTCGATCCCTTTGCCGGCAGCTGCGTCACGGGCGAAGTCGCGGAGCAACTTCGCCGGAAATGGGTCTGCGCGGATCTGGTCGAGGAGTATCTCAAGGGCGCTCTGTTTCGATTTGAGGAGCCGCCGGCCCAGGCGCGACCAGGTCCGAGAAGAGAACCATACAACGTCTATCATCCAGCCGCGGCCTGGACGACCCACAGCTGGCCGAACCTGCCCGAGGATGGTGGTCGCACGCGCCCGGAGCGCGCGAGTGAAGTCGCGGCGGCCGCCGAAGACGATGCTAAACCCGGTTGCCCGCCCTGAGCCCGTCGGAGCTGAGCGCGAAGATACTTGATGCCCTATCCGAGTCGGGGGGCGTAGGGTTGCCGGTACCCGATGGGGCCACCAATCCGCGGCGGTTCCTAGTCTCACACCAGGACCGTTCCTTCTCGCTGTGGGCCTACGCCTGGACCCTCACGCCCGGCGGTAGGCCAAACCTGCCGTACGAATACCGGATCCAGGTCACCACGGTGAGCTCACCCATGCCTCGGAACCCGGGTGGGCCCACGGTCCTGCTGGGCTACGAGCCGAACCTCAAGACCTTCTGTGGCTTCGTTGATATCCGGACGCTCCAGCGCGCCCTCCAGGACGGGTTGGCTTTCGATCGTAAGAGTAACGACGAAATCGCCGTGGGAGTGCGACGGGACCTCCTTCTCTACTACTGCCTCCACGCGCCCGAGCTGCATGAGGCCGGCACCGAGACCGAAACCCTCGCCGCTCTGGAGAAGGCGACCGAGTTCAGGGAGGTCCTCGACGCCGACATCGCTCGGCTGTCCCAGGAGAGACGCCGCCCACATTCTTCCGGTGGCCGCCGGTGACGAAAGTATCGATGACGTTCGGAACGGCCTGGCTCTCTCACCGACCTATCACCGGGCGTTCGACCGTGGTCTCATCTTTCTGGACGAGAACCTGTCCATGAGGCTGAACGAGAGTCAGGCGAGCGAGCTGAAGGACGGTAACCTAGACGGCGGACTCGAGACCTTTCGGAGTAGCCTCGGCAAGGTCCACCTCCCGCCCGATCCGAGGCAGCGCCCGGATCTCAGCTTCATACGCCGGGCCAACGCCTACAGAGGCGTGGCCTGAGACGCGAAGAGGGAAAGTTCCCCAGCGTCGTCGGTCGAACGGACCCACGGGCTTCGGTTCTTACCTAACGGTCGTTAGAATATCTTCTCCCGGGTGACGGTAGTGGGAGGTATTGCTGAGAGTTGAGCCAATATTCCTACCACATTCTAGCGGACGGTTTGGTGGCGGGACCGCTTTCCGGCCCCCCAGGCTCGCCCTAGCCGGGCCCGCGCAGGCCCCCGCCGCTTCCAACCGTCGCGCCGCACAGGGGGTGCCTTAGCGTGGTGGATTTTGCGTTGACCGATGAGCAAGTAACCTTCCAACGCCTTTCGCACGACTTCGCCGAGAAGGAAATCCGTCCGGTAGCCGCCCAGTACGACGAGAGCGGAGAGTTTCCGTGGGATGTCGTGAAGAAGGCGGCCAAGATGGGGCTCACCTCCTTCTACTTTCCTGAGAAGTACGGTGGGGGCGGCGTCGAGGATCGCGTCACCGAGTTCATCGTTTCCGAGGAACTGGCCTGGGGCTGCGCCGGGATCCAGACCTGCATTCTGGGAACGGGCCTGGCGGCGGCCGGCATCTTGGCCATCGGGACCGAAGAGCAGAAAGACAAGTGGATCCCGATGTTCTGCGACGAGAACAACGCCCGGCTCGGGGCCATGTGCCTCACGGAGCCCAACGCCGGCTCAGACGTCCAGTCGCTGACCACAACGGCCGTCAAGAAGGACGACGGCTACGTTATCAACGGCGTGAAGTGTTTTATCACCAACGGCGGCATCGCCGACGTGCACGTGGTCTTCGCCACCACGGATCCGAGCCTGGGCTGGGGCGGCCTGGCGGCCTTCATTGTCCCGAAGGGGACGGCGGGCATGTCCATGGGTAAGAAGGAGCACAAGCTGGGCGTCCGCGCCTCGCACACGGCGGAGGTCGTTTTCCAGGACTGCTGGGTGCCGGCGGAGAACCGCCTCGGGGGCGAAGGGGCCATCGCCGCTCTGGGGGCCCTGCAGATGCTCGAGTACACCCGTCCCGGAGTCGGGGCCGCCGCTCTCGGTATCGCCCGGGCGGCCCTGGAGTACGCCATCGAGTACGCCAAAACCCGCGTCCAGTTCAGAAAGCCCATCATAGCTCACGAGGGCATCGGTTTTAAGCTGGCCGACATGGCCGTCGCGGTCGACGCGGCCCGCCTGCTTATCTGGCGGGCGGGCTGGATGTGCAACGCCAAGGTCCCCTTCACCCGGGGTGAGGGCAGCATGGCCAAGCTCTTCGCCGGTGACACGGCCGTCTCCGTCTGCATCGAGGCCATCCAGGTTCTCGGCGGCTACGGGTACATGAAGGAGTACCCCGTCGAGAAGTGGCTGCGCGACTCGAAGATTTATCAGATTTGGGAAGGCACGGCCGAGATCCAACGCCTGGTCATTGCCAGAAAGCTCGGCGGGAAGAGCTTCTAGGTCCGCCGGCGCGCGTGAAGATGATCGCTGAAACCGGGCCGGGCGGGGCCGAGATAGGGGTCCCGCTTGGCCCGGTCCGACTCTGGCCCAGGGTTTGCGTCGGGCTTCGGAACGAGTTCGGCGCGGTTCGCGAGCCCCGGCCAACGCCTGGAGGGCCGCCTTGCCGGAGATCCACCGTTTGACCCTACCCACACCCTTTCCCGTTGGTCAAGTCAATAGCTACGTTCTGAGACCCGATGGCCCCGGTCTCGGTTCCCTCACCCTGGTGGATCCGGGTCCGAACTACCCTCCGGCCAAGGAGGCCCTGGTTAAGGGCATCGAGAAGCTTGGGCTCGGCCTGGACCGGTTCGAGACTCTCTTTCTGACCCACCCCCACGTGGACCACTACGGCCTGGCCGGGGAGATCGCCTCTCGCTCAGGGGCCCGCGTTGTGGCCCACGCCGATGCCGTACCCCGTTTGACGGGACGAATTTCGGAGAGCAGTCCCGGGCAGCTTCTGGTCTTTGGAAAGATCCTGGCCCGGGCCGGCCTGCCGGACGAGTTTCTGGCCTCTCTTATGCGGCAGTGGGCGGCCAGCGACAGGCTGGGGGCCGCGGTCAAGGTTGATGTCCTTCCGGCCGACGGGGACACGGTTGAGGGGGGAGGGGTGACCTGGAAGATCATTCACACCCCGGGCCACTCTCCCGGCTCGGTCTGCTTCCACGACGAGGTCGGGCAGCGCCTCATCGCCGGCGACCACCTGCTTCCCCACATTACTTCCAACGCCATCATGGAGTTCCGGGAGATCTCGCCGGGCCCGGCGCCCGTGGACGTGGCCGAGGTCGGCCCCGTGGACGTGGCCGAGCCCGCCCGCGCTCCCGTTCTGATTCGCGAGCGAAGCCTGGAAATCTATATCGAGTCTTTGCGGCGCGTTGAGGCCCTCGACGTGGGCGAGATATTGCCCGGGCACGGGGCGCCCTTCACCGGCCACCGGGCCCTCATTGCCCGCCGGATGCGGCACTACGAAAGAAGGAAGTCGGCCATCACCGCTATTCTGGGCCGGCTCGGCCCATCGCCGGCCTTCGGCGTGGCCCGGGCCCTCTTCCCGGACCAGGGGGAACCGACCGGGCAGTTCCTGGCGTTGTCGGAGGCCCTGGGCCACCTCGACCTCCTGGAGGCGGATGGGCGTGTCCGCCGAACCGAGACCCGGGAGGTGGACCTCTACTCACTGGTCTAGATCGAAGAAGCACTCGAACGGCCTTTTACGGAGAGGAGGTGCGACAAGATGGACCTTGGCATCAAGGATCGGGTGGCCGTTGTGACTGGCGGCGCCCGCGGGATCGGTAAGGCCATCGCTCTCGAGTTCGCGCGGGAAGGCGCCAAAGTGGGGCTTCTGGACATCTTTGACGAGGGCCTGGCCGAGACGGCGAAAGAGATCGAAACTGTGGGCGGCACGGTTCTAGGCCTCCACTGCGATGTGGGCGACCCCGAGGCGGTGAAGGCGACCTTCGACAAGTTCAGCGCCGAACTTGGCCCGGTGGCGATCCTTGTCAACGGCGCGGCCGTTCTCGACAATGTCTCCAAGATCGAGATCATGGCCCAGAGCCGGTGGGAACGGGATCTTCGGGTTAATCTCACCGGCGTTTTCAACTGCGTTCGCGCGGCTCTTCCCACTATGCAGCAACTCGGTTGGGGGCGCATCGTCAGCATCTCGTCGGTGGCCGGCGTACTGGGTGGCTTCGGCCAGGCGGGCTACTCGGCGACGAAGTCGGCTCTCCTCGGTCTGATGAAAACGGTGGCTCTCGAGCAGGGGCGGTACAACATCACGGCCAACGTAGTCTACCCCGGCATCATCGCCACCGAGATGTTCCAGTTCATGCGAGACGACATGAAGGACCGCATCCGGAAGCGTATCGTTTTCAAGCGGGAGGGCCAGCCGGAGGACGTCGCCTGGCCGGTGGTCTTCCTGTGTTCGGAGAAGGCCCGCTACATCACGGGCGTGGCCCTCGACCTGTCGGCGGGGCTCACGCTCTTCACCTTCTAGAGCTCTCTCAAGGAGGCGTGAGGATGGGCAACTACCAGTTTTTTAGCGTTAGGAACGAGGACGGCGTGGCCCTGGTTACCATGAGCCGGCCCCCGGTAAACGCTTTGAGCCAGGGGCTCCTCGACGAACTCGAGGCCATCCTGGGCGAGGTCGAGACCTCGTCCGAGACCCGGGTCATGGTCCTGACCGCGGGCGAGGAGATCAGAACCAAGACCCGTAAGATGTTCTGCGGCGGGGCCGACATCACCGAGTTTGGATCGGCCTTCAGTTCCGGCCAGACCCGCGAGTTCATCGGCCGGGGTCAGGCGCTCCTGACCCGGATCGAGAACTTTCCCAAGGTGGCCGTCATCGCCCTCAACGGTTCGGCCTACGGCGGGGGCTGCGAACTCACGATGTGCTTTCACCTCCGGGTCATGGCCGAGGACGCCGAACTCGGACAGCCGGAGATCAAGCTGGCCATCATCCCGGGCTACGGGGGGACGCAGCGGCTGCCTCGGTTCATGGGCGAGACCCCGGCCCTCTACTACATGCTCACGGGCGACCCGATCCCGGCCCAGGAGGCTGTGCGGCACGGGCTCGTGAACTTCGCCGTTCCGCTGGCCGAGGTTGTGCCCAAAGCGATGGAGATCGCCAAGCGTCTGGCCCAGGGCCCGCCGGTGGCCCAGCGGCTCATCCTTGAGGCCGTCCATGAGGGTATCGGTCGAGGCTGCACGGAGAAAGGTCTTAAGGTGGAGCTCGACAAGATGGACGCCGTCACCAAGACCGAGGACGCCATCGAAGGGGCCATGGCCTTCATGCAGAAGCGGCCGCCCCAGTTCAAGGGAAAGTAAGCCTCGCCGGCAACTGAAGGGTGAGCCTCGCCTGCAACTGAAGGGTGAGCCTCGCCCGCGACTGAATGGGAGAGGGGGGGCGTTTCGCCCCCCCACCCTATTCGATCTGGCCCCTCCAGGCGATCTCCCCCGATACGCCCGGCGCCCGGCTTCCCCCGCTCTGCTTTCCCGCTCTACTTTCCCGCTCTCCTCCGACCGCGCTCGGCCTTCCCCTGGCCCACGGTCGACTCGTAGGCCTGGCTGAAAAGCTCCTTGGTCTCCGAGGCCGTCATCTCGCGCCGGGCGAACCTAGCCCCGGCGTCTTGAAGACGGGCCTCGGCCTCGTGGAGGGGGCCGTCGAGTTCAGGGGCCCCGCCGATCATCCGGGCCAGGTCGGCCAACCCGGTGCCCACGGAGGCTTGGGAGCGGCCGGCGTCGCCGGCGTCGTAGGCCCCGCTGGCCAGGCGAAGAGCTCTCGCTTCGATGAGGCGGACCACCTCGGCCACGAGGGCCACGTCGACGGGCAGGGTCTCGAAGCGGGAGGCATCGACCGCCGCCAGGACGAGCTCGGCCGTGCTCTCGCGGCTCGCGCCGGAGAGGTCGTCCCAGCGGAGGGTGGCTCTCACCGGAACCAGATCCCCCCGAAAGCCGGCCGGGGTGGCCACTTCCAGGACGAGGTCCCTGGTCCCGTTGAGATCGCCTATGTCGACCGCGACTCCGCCCGGCCGTGGTTCCTGGTGATAGAGGTTGAGGTTCTCGCTGACGGCCACCATAGGCGCGCAGGAAATCTCCAGCCTGACGCGGCGAGCTAGAATGGCGCCGGCGCCTCGCAGTTCGCCGAGAATGACCTCGGGTAGGTAGTAGGCGTCGGCGATGTGATGAAAGTGACCTCCGCCGCACTGGGCCAAGGTTGCCATGAGTTCGGCGCTGTAGTCGAGACCCACGCCCAGGGCCGAGACGGTGACCCCGCGACGGTGCGCGGAGAGGGCGAAGTCGGCCATTCCGCCGGGGGAGGTCACGCCGACATTGGCCAGCCCATCGCTAAGGAGAATGATCTTGCAGTAGTGGGTTCCGGGCAGCGAGGGCGGGAATTGCTTCTCCGCCACGACCAGGCCCTCGTGAAGGTTTGTCGAGTCCTCGGGCTGGAAGCAGGCGACGGCCTCGTGAAGGAGGCTCCGGTTCCAGGTGTCGATGAGGGTCAGGGGGGCCTCCAGCCGGCCGCTGTTGCTGAAGCTGACCAGGGCCATGGAGTCTCCGGTCTTTGCGGCGTCGATCAGGCCGTGGGCCGCGGCCTTGACGTAGTCCATCTTGGTCCGTCCGTAGACGGGGAGGTAGTCGGTCCGGGAGGCGACAGGGCGGTAGCCGCGCTCCGGGCTCCAGATGCGGTCGTGCCCGCCGGCGGGGCCGCCCATGCTGCCGCTACGGTCGAAGACCAGAGCCAGAGCCACCGGACGGCGGGGGAGATCGCGTCCGCCGCCGCGAGTGGCCGCGGCCCGCGGATCGACGATCACCTGAACGTAGACCGAACCACCCTCGCGGGCGATACCTTGGCGAGTGCTCCTCAGTTCCGGTCTCATGCTCCGGTCCCCCCGGATTTACCCTCCGGGGGCGTTTGGCCCGAGGGCTTGGCACCCGTCGGGGGCGTGTCGCCCGAGGGCTTGGCACCCGTCGGGGGCGTGTCGCCCGAGGGCTTGGCGCCCTCGGCGTGGTCGAGAGCTAGAGCGAGAAGCTTGGACACAAGCTCCTTCGGCGCATTCGGACCCAGGTGCAGGGTGACGCCGGGCGCGAGGTTGATGGTCACGGCCCGCGAAGCCTGAGCGGTGAGTGAGCCGGCGGGGGACGTGTCTGCCGCCGACGCGTCCGGGGCGGGCGATCGGCTCGGCGACGGCGGGTCGTAGAGCATGTTCTCGGCCACGTAGTAGTGACCGCCGCGGGACGGAAGCCTGATCACCGGGCGGACCGACATGAGTTCCCGGGCCGTGGGTCCGACGGATCGAGCCAGCCCGGCCAGATCCTCCTCGGACAGGCCGCCCAACATCAGGGCTATCTCGGCCAGGGTCGGACGGTCCGGCGCCCGCTGCAGGGCCAGAACGGCCGCGAGTTCCAGGAAGTGACGTTCACTGAAGCGCGGCTGGCTTCCGGCGGCCGCGAGCGGCGACAGGACGCCGATCTGGCGGTAAAAGTAGATCGTCCTCGGACTGAGGTCGGCGCCCAGTTCAAGCCGGGCCTTCTCGGCCAGTTCCTCGGCCGTGTAGGAGACCATAATCCATTCCTCCCTATGTGCCAGCCTACTGTTAGCAGTCCACAGTCATCATAGCCGCTCTCGAAGTCGGAGTCAAGAAGTGTGTTGGACCGGCAGGGACCGGTATGTTCCCCCAGAACCTCCCAGCCATTCCGCCGGGCTGCGGCGCCACCCGCGCCTCTCAGGCAGACCGAAGGAGGAGGGAAAAGGAGGGTAAAGCCAGTGGAGAAGAGGCCAAGCGAGAAACCCATGGTGGCCGGCAAACAGGGCAGCGTAACCGGCTATCGTCCCAGGATCGTGATCAAGTTTAAGGACTATGTCGAGCTTCCCTACCGGGATGGCGTCGAGACCATGTTTGAGAAGCTGAAGGTCGGACCCTGGGAGAACCTGTCCAAGCAGTTCCCGGGGCTCACCGTTCGCCGTCTCTGGAATGCCGTGCCCCCGGAGAAGATCGAGGAACTTGTCGCCAAAGCCAGGGAGGTCGACCAAACCTACCGCCCGCCGAACCTTCTGACCTACTTTGTCGTCGACTGCCCTCCCAACGTCGAACCGGAGACTCTGGCCAAGGCCTTCCGCGAGTGGCCAAACGTCGAGAAGGCCTACTTCGACCCCCCCGGACAGGATCCGCTTCCGGTCAACGACGCCGATGACCCGCTCTGCCCCTCTCAACTCTACCTCGACCCGGCGCCGGACGGGATCGACGCCCACTACGCTTGGGGCTTCGCGGGCGGAGACGGCCAGGGTCAGCACTTCATCGATCTGGAGCAGGGCTGGACCCTTGACCACGAGGACCTGACCGCCCACGGGGCGACCCTACTCTTCGGGACCCTGATGGACGGCTCTCGTTACCACGGGACGGCTGTCCTCGGCGAGATCTGCGCCGGCGACAACACGGTCGGTTGCGTGGGTATCGTGCCGAACCTGGCCTCGGTCAACGTTGTCTCCCATTCCGGCGACACCAACAACGTCCCCAACGCCATCCTGGCGGCCATGATCCACCTGTCCTACGGGGACACGGTGCTCCTGGAGGTCCAGTTGCCCGCCGCGTCGGGCCCCCTGCCCATCGAGACCGTCGACGCGACCTTCGAGGCCATTCGCCTGGCCACCGCCCTAGGCCTCGTGGTCATCGAAGCCGCCGGCAACGGCTCGGTTGATCTCGACGCCTGGACCGACGCCTCGGGCTTCCACAGCCTCCAGCGGGGCGATCCGCACTTTCGCGATTCGGGGGCCCTCATGGTCGGCTCGTGCACGGCGGCCGTGCCGCACGCCCGCTGGGTGAGTTCCAACTACGGCAGCCGCATCGACTGCTACGCCTGGGGTGAGCAGATCGACACGACGTCCTCGAACGCCGCCGGTTCGACTACCCTTTACACGACGAGTTTCGGCGGCACGTCCGGGGCCTCTCCGATCGTCACTGGGGCCGCTCTGGCCGTGCAGGGCATCGCCGAGATCAACCTGCTTCACCGTTTCGGTCCCTGGCAGCTCCGGGCCCTCCTCTCCGACCCAGCCAACGGGACGGCCTCGGCCAATCCGGCCGTTGACCGCATCGGGGTCATGCCCGACCTCCTCAAGATCATCCAGTCCGACGCCATCGGCCTGGCCCCCGACCTCTACATCCGCGACCACGTTGGCGACACGGGGGATCTCCACAGCGGGTCGATCTCCTCCAGCCCGGACATCATCCTCCTCTCCGCTACCGTCCCGGACCCGCAGGCGGCTTTCGGGGAAGGAAGCGGAACGGAAAACAGCGACACCCTTGGTTCGTCGGCGCCCGCTACCGGGCCGGCCTACATCTATGCCCGGATCCGCAACCGGGGTGGCACGGCGGCGGACGAGGTGAAAGCTACCATTTACTGGGCGCCCGTGGCCACGCTGGTAACGCCGGACCTCTGGAATCTCATCGGGGAGGCGTCCTTTCCGACCGTGCCGGTCGCCAACGTTCTCACGGTCTCGGATGCCCTCCCCTGGCCGACCCTGCCGGGGGCCGGGCACTACTGTTTTGTCGGTCTGTGCGGAAACCCGCAAGACCCGGCCCCTCTCCCGGCCGACTTCCCCGACTGGGATCATTTCTACGACTACATCCGCAATAACAACAACGTGACCTGGCGGAACTTCAACATCACCGGACCGGACCCGGATGCTTCGGCCGACCCGAAGGACTTTGTCGCTCTGCCGTTTCTGCTCGTCGGCGCCTTCGACCGGGTCCGGGAAATGCGGTTCGAAGTTACGGCCCGCCTGCCCAAGGGATCGCGTCTCTTCCTGGAGACTCCCCTTCACCTGCGCGGGCTCATCTCGCGACAGTACCGCCCGGAGGTTGTGTCCAAGCGAAACCTGATCCGGCTGCCCCTGAACCCGCAGGGGCGGACCTCCATCGGCCCCTTGCCCCTCAAAGCGAAACTTCGGGCCCCCTGCCGGTTGCTGGTCCAGATTCCCGAGGCGGCGCGCAAGAGTGCCTACGAGATATTCGCCCGCCAGATCTACAGGGACCAGGAAGTCGGCCGGGTGACCTGGCGCCTGGCCCGGCAAGAGCGGTAGCCGCCGCCGGCGGCGGCGGGGGCGCGCTCTGCGCGCCCCCGCCCCTGTAGTTTGGCCATTTGCCCCAGCATACGGATGGGTAGTGGGTTCTACGCTTCCCCTTTGGACGCTTATGAGGTATACTCTTCCTTGTGAGGAGGAGTGCACCGATGCCACGGCCGACGCGT
>Ga0315278_10000263_pt1 | contig 47530 bp, 27 predicted proteins | sample YL17G06_0_MG_FD_203880 | JGI IMG/M metagenome (GOLD analysis project Ga0315278, IMG submission 203880) | Sediment microbial communities from Yellowstone Lake, YNP, Wyoming, USA - YL17G06_0 | ecosystem: Environmental > Aquatic > Freshwater > Lake > Sediment | place: USA: Wyoming | collected... | reverse complement strand
CTTAAAATACTCAAAGAGATGGGCTGTAACGCTATTCGCACCGCGCACAATCCGCCGGCACCTGAATTTTTAGACCTTTGCGACCGGCTCGGCTTTCTTGTTATGGATGAGTCTTTCGACGAATGGCAGGGAGGAAAAGTAAAATACGGATATAGCAAATATTTCGATGAATGGTCCCAGCGCGACCTTGTCGCGATGCTTCACCGCGACCGCAATCACCCGTCGGTGGTAATGTGGAGCGTTGGCAACGAAGTCGGAGAACAACGCGACCCGAACGGAGGATACAAAATTATGCAAAGGCTGGCTGATATATGTCATCGCGAGGACCCGACGCGGCCGGTTACGCAGGGCTGCGACAAAATCGCCGCCGATGACGGAGATGCTACACCGGAATTTATGAAAGCAATGGACATAGCCGGTTATAACTATGTCGACCGCTGGCATCAGCGGCGTGAGCTGTACTACAGCATAGACCGCGAAAAGAATCCGAACCGGAAATTTGTCGGAACTGAAAGCGCATCGATGTGGAGCGTTCGTGGCCAATACAACTTCGGCGAAGTCAACACCCCCTGGTTCAGGCAAAACTATAATACCGTAATGATAAGGGCTGAACAGCTTTGGAAATTTGTCGCCCTGCACGACTACGTTATCGGCGATTTTATGTGGACGGGCATCGATTATCTCGGCGAGTCGTGGTGGCCGAGCAAGAACGCCAGCAGCGGCGTTATCGACCTTTGCGGTTTTCCAAAAGATTCGTACTTCTTTTATCAAAGTCAGTGGACAGAGAAACCGATGATTCATCTTTTCCCGCACTGGAACTGGAAGGGAAAGGAAGGACAAATAATTCCCGCACTTGCTTATACCAATTGCGATACAGTCGAATTATTCCTTAACGATAAATCTTTAGGCAAAAAAAGCCTTGAGTTCCCGCGTCAAGGCAATAGTAAAACGTGGATGGGTTATGACAAACCGCCGGTAAACGCTACCACCGCCGATTTGCATTTGTCGTGGGACGTTCCATACGAGCCGGGCGTTCTGAAAGCAGTCGGAAAGAAAAACGGCCAGATAGTCTGCACTCAGGAAGTCCGAACGGCTGGTGCGCCGGCTGCGATTCGTCTTAGCGTTGACCGAGAAGTAATCGCTGTTGAAACTCGCGACGCGGCCCATGTGACGGTCGAGATAGTAGACTCGGCAGGTGTTATTGTCCCCATCGCAGACAATCTCGTGCATTTCACTGTAGAGGGGCAGGGACGTCTCATCGGTGTTGATAACGGAAATCCGATAGACCATGATTCTTTCAAAGACACAAAGAGAAAGGCTTTTAATGGATTATGCCTGGCAATTGTGCAATCGGCACGCAGACCCGGCAATATCCGGCTGACGGCTCGGGCGGATGGGCTTAAGGAAGCATCGGTCGAAATTAAAGTTCTAAGGAAAAACCAAGATTAGACAACATATTCTCCCTGCGCTGTCGCTTGGGCTCTGAACACCGATATTTTTACATTAGATTTTTTACGCTGTACTGCGTAAGAGACTGACGGTAGTTATCGGTAATCTGTTTTATGACGATAGATTCATCGCCGGGAGCGACGAATGATGCGTTTTTGACGGCATCGTAAATCTCGGCAAGATTTAAATTCTCGGCAATAGTAGCAGGAGCAAAACCAACCGCCGGTTCAGTTATTTTCAAGAGCAGGCCCGCCTTAACAAGATGATTCAAAACCTTCTCGGTAAAATCGGCGGGAATATTCAACTGGCTGCAGATGAGTTCGGGCGGAACAGGAACATTTTTCTTTTCAAAGGCTATGCAGATAAATTTTATAATGTTCATCACCTGCAAATCGGTAGCGAGAAAATAATCCTGATGGCGCTTTGAGGCGGCTTTTTCGGCTTCCTCAATGGTTTTTAAATTCTGAGTCGTGAAAGTCAACTGCAAACCAAAAAGGACAATTAGCCAAGTGATATAAATCCATAAAACGCCCAGCGGCACAAGGCCAAGCACGCCATAGATCACGCTGTATGGAATGAGTTTAACCATATAAAGGCCGAAGCCCCATTTGGCGATAATCCATGCGATTGCGGCGACAAGGGCACCCCAGGCGGCGGCTTTGTAGCTGACCTTGGCATTTGGCATCAGGACATAAAGCGCAAACAGGCCGACAAAAGTTATGACAAACGGCACAACGGGGCCTATATAAGTAAAGACGCTTTTGCTGAGACTGCCGGCAAGGCTGTAGCTGGTATTGACGTAAACGGCAACGCCGAACAATAGCGGGCCAAGGGTAAGGAAAGCCCAGTAATTTGTTATCCTCCTGATGAGATTTCTGCCGCGGCTGACGCCCCATATAGAATTGAACGAATTTTCGATGGTAATCAGCAGCGCGATGGCGGCCCAGATAATAATCGCACTGCTTATAACGGTGATTGAGCCTTTGTTGAGATTGCTGTAAAAATTGTTTGTAAATTCATCGATTTTTCCTGATAACGTGATTGTTTCGTCTGAACTGTTCGGGTCAACAGGATATACAACATTTTTGACGAAGGTCTGCTCGTAGATAAAATTTCTAACTCTTGCACCAATGTCCTCGAAAGTGCCGAGCGAATGGAAAATCAGCAGCATAACAATAGCAAGCGGCACAATGCCGAAGATTGTATTGTACGAAAGACTGGACGCCTGCTGGTGGGCTTTGTTTTTATAAAGTAATTTTATACATTGCGGCCAGAGCCTTATCTGGAAAAATATAAAACGGGCAAATTTGCCAAGCTCATTAGTAGGCGTTGAAAACAATTTATCAAACATAGGTTCACCCTTTTACTTAAATATTTTCTCAAGACCCTGTTTTATTTGATTTTCAAGCTCCTGTTTCAACTGATCCTGAAGGAGCTGACCCATATCGATTTCGGGCTTGTTAATTGTGCCTTTCAGGGGGAGTTTAACTCTCTGTCCGTTGCGGGTAAACGGCAGGGTAATGGTCATCTGCATAGATTTATCAAGGCCGATATGGCCGCTGAAGTTAATGCTCTTATCGCCGATGTTCATCTGCATATCATCGTAACTGAGAATACCATTTTCAAGAACAAACAGCGTAGGCAGAACGGAAATACTGGCATCCGGAGAGACGCCTGAAAGCTGAGCAATCTGGCCAAGCAGAGAAGAGCCGCCAAGGTGCATATTATCGATGGTAAGCGTGCCTGTAATCTGAGTAGAGTTCTGATAGCCCGACTGGAGAGGAAACGCCAGTTTTTCACAGTCAAAACTCAGAACGCCTGTAATATCGGAGGCATCGGCAAATAGAGGATTGACATATCGCAAAAGCGTATCGGTGGTCTGACGCGTAATCTGAATTCTATCGAATATCTTAACGGGTGCGGGAGTTTTAAGCATCGGAGGCTTGTCCTTGAAATTCGCGGACGCGGCAAAGTTGAGTTTGCCTTCGTTGACAATCGTTGAAAACGGAGCGATTGTCATAAGGCCGTTGTCAATTTTAACATCGAACTGGCTTTTGCCGATATTCAGTCCCATATACTCGGCACTGTCGAAACCGAAAGATGTTTTCGCGCTCATATTCGATGTGAACAGAGCGGGCTGCTGTTTCGGATAAGACGTTGTGAAAGTTACCGAATCGCTCCTTTTGCCTGTTGCGGAAAAACCGCTGGGCATAAACGGAGAGATGAGCGAGCTTGCGGCAGCCAGGTCGTAATCGGCCTTGAGCGAGCCTTCGGTCTTTATATTCTGGCCCGATTCAGCATTTGTAAGTTTGCCTGACAGTTTTATCTGCGGACTTGTCAGGGAAAGTTTCTCAATCGTATAAATCTTTTTGGCGGTATCGAACCTTCCGTTGAAGGCGATGTTCATATATTCCTGCGAAAAAGTCTGTCTGCCGGGATAGGCAAGACTGAAATTCTTTATCGCTATCTGTTTTGTCATCGCATCGATTATGTTGTCCTTTATATTCAAAGCGATATCGCCCTGCAGCGAGCCGGCAAACTGCGACTGCGGGTCAACGCCTGCAAAGGTTCGCAGATACTGGCCGGACTTGTCAAGCTCAAGAGCCATATCGGCCTTTATCTGAGTCTGGCTTGCCGCATTCGAGCCGAACGGTATCATTGAATCTTTCAGATTGATTTTGCCTGCCGAGGCGACAATGTCAGCGGATTTTACAGTAAGCTGTTTTTTTTCTGTATCGCAGGTGAAATCAAATTTGACATTCGCAACCGGTTCTGAAATTTCATTGCCGTTCGGCATTTTCACTAAAATATTACTGAACGCTCCGGCTCCTGTGCTGCTGATAACACCTTTAACCAGAGAACCGCGGCCTGCAAGATTGACATCGCCGGCCAGAGTCTGTTTTATTTCGATAAACTGACCCACGTCGCTTTGCATTTTGGCAAGGTCGATGTCTGCGGTATAATTCATATTGTCTGTCGTGCCGTTAAGTTTGGCCTTTAAAAAAGCCGAATCGACGGCAAATCTTTCAACTGTTATTTTATCTCCCTGCGAGGTAATCTTCGCGTCAACTTCCACCGGTTTGGAAAGCACAATCCGTTTTACGGGGAATTTTCCTTCGAGAGCCCATAACTTGACTTTGCCGGTGAGGGTTCTTTTGCCGTTTTCAGCTTCGGTATTTATGTCGCCGCTTAACCTGCCGAAGTTAATATCGAAATCCTGTTTGAATTTCGCTATTGTTTTTATCTGTTTGAATGTTTTGGCGACATCACAATCGAATTTCGCCTGCAGCGTATCCGCGGAGTCAGCTTTCATGAAATCTTCAAAGCTGCGAAGAGTTTTCGGCACAGTTCCTTTTATATCGGCATCCAAACCATCGGCCTGGATTTTGAGCCGGTCTATATTTATAGCCTTTTCAGTCGTGCTGAGCTTGACATCGGTCTGAAATTTTGAGGTCTGAATCCGGTCGCCTTTGAGTATTGAGCCGGATATATCGAGATTACTCGCGTTAATTATTCCCTCAAGATTTTCAAACTGCCCTTTCTGAAGTTTGGCGTCCACGACGGCTTTTACTCTGCCGCTTGTTATCATATTTACATCAAACACTTTAAACAGCGGCGAAAGCGTAGAAAGGTCAAGGTCATTGACTTCGAGCGAAACCTCGCCTGTCGTATCCGCAAGCGACCATTCATTTTTGCCTGTCTTTATTTCTCCGGAAGCGTTAATTTCAGAAACTTCGTTTGCCGATGCGACAGCCATCGAAATATCAAAACTGCTCTTGCTGCCCAGCGGCCTTACGGCAAGTTTACTGTTTATATCTCTCAACTCGAGAGTCCGCAGGACATCGTTTGCGTCCGGAGCGGTGATTTTGAAATTGCCGCTGTTTATGGTCAGGTTGATATGTTCTATGGCAAACATAGCAGCGGAAGGTTCCGTCTTCGACGCCTGAGCCTGCGCCGCGTTTTCCTGCGAAAGCAGAAGCGTGGAAGGAGGAGTCTGTGTCTTTTTTCTGGCACACTCGCCGCTCATATTTATCAGCACTTCGGGCTGGTCAATAACGGCCTGGTCAATCGACAGTTTGCCGCCCAATAGCGCAATATAACTCGGACGAGCAGAGACCTGCTTTGCCGTTATCTTCGTACAGCCTGCCGTATCGGTAAAATCGAGCTTCTGCGCCCTTACGCCGTCGAACCAGCCCATCGAGAGCGAGTCTATTTTGACTTTGCCGTCAATGGCGCTGTTTATCCTGCCGAGAATCATAGTTTTGCCGCTGCTGCTGGACAGATACGCAGGAACAGCAAAGAACAGGATTAAAAAGAACAAACATAAAAAAGCCAGCATCCACAAAAAAATCCTTTTTGCGGAAGTTTTTGAACGTTTTTTTCCCTGCGAATTATTTTCGGTCTGCATTGTTTGCCCCTCACAAAAGAAACTAAAAACTCAAAACTGAGTAATCAGCTTTCCATAACTTCGTCTGTTTTTATTTTTATGGACCTGTCTATTTTGTCGGTATATATTTTCGTAAGGTCATCGATTTCTTTTTTGCCGTGGTCACGGTCGTCTTCGGTTAGAAGTTTCGCCTTCTGTTCGTCATCGAGTTTTTTATTGCCATCCCGGCGTACGTTCCGCATACTGACTTTCGCCTGTTCGCCAAGCTGTTTGACCTGCGAGGCAAGCTGTTTTCTTCTTTCGCCCGACAACGGCGGAACATTAAGCCTGATGATTTTGCCGTCCGACATTGGAGCAATGGAAAGGTCGCTGTTTTTAATCGCCTTTTCTATTTCCTTTATGGAGGCGGGGTCAAACGGCTTTATGACAATCATACTCGTCTCCGGAATCGAGAGAGTCGCAAGCTGTTTTAAAGGCGTCGGCGTACCATAATATTCGACCCTGAGATTTTCAACAAGTCCCGTGGACGCCCTGCCGGTCCTGACAGTTTTGAACTCACTGGTCAGAAATTCAAATGCCTTTTCCATCATATTTTTGTGTTCGCTGACAATTTTCTGCGTAGGCATAATCCGCTCCTGTAAATTAAGAAATAATCGTTCCTATTTTTTCGCCGAAAAGGGCTTTTGTGATGTTGCCTTTCTGGAAAATGTTCAGCACAATAACCGGAATCTTATTTTCCTTGCATAAACTTATCGCTGAATGGTCCATTACCCGAAGGTTTTTATTCAGGACATCCTGATACTCAAGCTTATCGAAGAGTATGGCTTTTGGATTTTTAATCGGGTCGTCGTCATAAACGCCGTCAACTTTTGTCGCCTTGATAAGCACATTAGCGTCAAGCTCGGAAGCCCGAAGAGCTGCGCACGTATCGGTTGAAAAGAACGGATTTCCCGTTCCGCCGGCCAGGATAGTAACCCTGCCCTGCTCCAAATGCCTTAACGCCCTTCTGCGGATAAACGGCTCGCAGATGGCTGAAACTTCTATCGCGCTCATAACGCGCGTCGGCTGCCCCATTTTTTCGAGAGTTTCCTGCAAAGCGCAGGCGTTGATGACCGTGGCAAGCATTCCCATATAGTCGGCTGTGTGGCGCGGAATATGACTTTTTTTGCTGAAGGTCTCGCCCCTGAGAAAATTGCCTCCTCCGACAACTATAGCTATTTGAGTGCCGAGTTTTTGTATCTGGATAATGCGCTCTGCTACCGAAGCAAGCTGCTCTCCATCAATACCAAATCCGCCGGATTTACAGAAGCTTTCGCCGCTGAGTTTCAGCAGAATACGTTTGTATTTTAATTCGCCCATCCTTAGTCCCTGTCTTTTTACAGTAACCCTATAAAAAAAGCACCGGCTCTTTCCGGTGCTTATTATATTACCCGATGGCGAATCGGACAAATGATTTTATTTTTGCCGTTCCGCCGGCCGTTTTTGCAGTATCGGCAAGAATTTTTTCAACCTGGATTTTTTCATCCTTCACAAAGCCCTGAGATAAGAGGCAGTTTTCGGCGAAAAATTTATTCATTTTGCCATCTATTATCTTTTCTATTATATTCGCAGGCTTGTCTTTTACCTGGTCGGCGGCAATGGCTCTTTCACGTTCGATTACATCTGCTGAAATGCCGGATTTATCGAGCGACAAAGGATTTATCGCCGCGATGTGCATCGCAATATCTTTTGCAATCAGTTTAAACTGCTCATTATCGGCAACGGCCTGTGTGCTTGTCTCTAACTCAATCATAACGCCTATTTTGCCGTTGAAGTGCACATAAGTAGCTATGCTTCCCGTGCTTTTGAGAGTTAATTTTGCGAAATTTCCGACTTCAGTTTTCTCACCTGTTTTGCTTACGCATTCGGTTATAATCTCAGAAAACTTTTTGCCGTTTTTGGCGGTATTGAGCAGATTTTCAATTCCATCGGCGGCCTTGCAGGCAAGCAGATAATCTTTCATCGCATCGGCCGTGGCAATGAATGCGTCTGTTTTCGCGACAAAATCAGTCTCACAGCAGAGCGTTGCCATCGCGGCCTCTTTGCCGTCGGGGCTTGCAATACATATTACTTTACCTTCAGTCGTTTCCTTGTCCGCCCTTTTGGCAAGAGTTGCCAACCCCTTTTTCCTCAGCGAGGTCATTGCTTCGTCGAGGTTTCCATTGCATTCCTCGAGAGCCTTTTTACAGTCCATCATTCCCTGCCCGCTCATTTTGCGAAGCTTAACAACCAATGCAGGTGCTATTTCTGCCATTTTAAAAAATCTCCTGAATCTTAAATTAAGTATTTACACAAAGGCCGTACCTTTTATCCGGGTACAGCCTTGTTTTGCCGTTTTTAAGCCTGTGCGGATGGGCCTGTTGCCGGTGCCTGTGCAGGTGCTTTGACCTCTGGGGCGATTTCAGCCTCTGCCGTTTCGCCTGCCCTTGCAAGCGACCGCCTGCGAAGACGCGGCTTGTGGGCATCGTCAGTTTTGCCGGTGGCCCTGTACATAGTTTTGCCTTCGGCGACCGCCGAAGCAAGTTCGCCGATTATAATATCTATCGCCTTTACCGAATCGTCATTGCCGGGTATCGCTATGTCAACCATATCCGGGTCCGAATCAGTATCGATAATGCCTATTGTCGGAACACCCATTTTCTTGGCTTCACGAAGAGCAAGAAGTTCTCTTTTTACGTCAACGACCACAATAACGCCCGGTATCTGGTTCATTTTGCGAACGCCCTCAAGGTTCGATTTAACCTTGCGAAGTTCGCGTTTGAGAGTCGAAGCGCGTTTCTTGCTTTCAGACTCAATCGAGCCGTCGGCCGACATGGCCTCAAGGTCGTCAAGTCTCTGAATCCTCGAATGGATGGTTCTGAAATTCGTAAGCGTTCCGCCCAGCCATCGTGTGATTACATAATGCATCCCTGTCGTTTCGGCGGCGCCTTTTACCGCCTTTTGTGCCTGTCTCTTGGTTCCGACAAACACAACATCCCTGCCGCCGGACACAATATCCTTCAAAAGCTTTTGGGCAAGGATAATGCCCCGGAGCGTCTCGCGGACATTAATGATATGAACCATACCCCTGCGGGCATAAACATAGGGTTTCATTTTGGGATTCCATCGGCTGACGGTATGTCCAAAATGCACACCGGCAGTAATCAAATTACGAGCCAGATCGTTAGCCACTAAATATGACCTCCAAAAACAATATTTATTCTTATACTATCTCCGCAAAATTAGAGAACAAAACAATTTACTTTACCCGGCCGGTACTGTCAAGTTTTTTTGTCTGGTTTAATTCAGATAAATAAGGACTTTGAAACTCCTATTTATTCACTTTTTTCTTGATTTTTTCTAATTTTGTAGTATAATACATCAAATAATCTAATGGGAGCAAGAAGAAGGTGTTTTTGGGAGACAGAAGAAGAGTGTATGTCTGCATTTTGGCAGGGATGCTGATTGCAGTTTTTTTGGCAAATCCATCTTTAGCCATCTCTGCCGGTCAATCCGAAGTTGTAATTACATCCTACAGTTTAACTAATCCAACGCTCGGTTACTCCGATGTTGATAAATCGCATAACGGTACCGGTTCGTGGTCTTCAAACTATTATAATGACCTGAATTCAAATGATAAACACGACCCTGGCGAACCTTTCTCTGACAGCACCCAGACCGGATGGAAACAAGCAGCCGATAACTCCTGCTGGCTTGCATCAGCCTGCAATATGCTCAAACAGGCAGGACTTGTCGCCAGTGCAGAGTCCCTCTATGCAGATTACGCAATGAACGGCGTGCCGGATAAGGCCGGCAATACTCTGACATGGGATGACGGCGGTTTGCAGGAATATGCTATTAACTATTTTAAAAATCAGAATCCGCAACTCTGCGCAAATCTGCAAATCCAGACGTTCGTGGGAACAAACTATATATTCACCGGAAACGGAGTATTTGCGTGGGAAGACATTAACCCGCTTCTGACGGTGGAAACATATCTGGCCCAGGGCGGACAGGTAGGAATAGGTATGTGGCCGCTGATGAATAGTACGGGCGAACACCTGGGAGGTCATGCTTTAACTATGCAGGAGTTAGATGCAACTACTTTTAGCTGCACCGATTCCGACAGAGACAGCGATTACATAAACGGCGCCGGCGACCTTAACACTTATAGCGACATCTGCTTTGGCCCGATATCTTCCGGCGGTCATAATTATTACGGCTGGTATAATGACTTTTACAATGGCAATATTAACTACTATCCCGTCGGGGATTTCGGCTATATCTGCGCAATAACGGTACCTGAACCGGCTACTGTCCTGCTGATGTTCGCCGCAATCGGGTTAATGCGAGCAAAACATAGAGCGTAGAGCAAGATACGAGATACGATTTTTCTGTTGCACATCAACTAAATCTAAAATATAATATAATTACTGTCTGCATAACAAGTTACCATAATCGCAAACGGACTTAAGATATGGCCAAAGAAAATTCACAAGCCCAGCGAGACCCCCTGGTAATTCTTGCCGCTACGGACAGTTCGGCCTTTCTCCTGCTCTACGATATATATTACGAAAAAATATTCCGCTACTGCGCCGGCCGTCTGCATTCGAAACAAATCACCGAAGATATAACCAGTATGGTTTTTATCCGGGCCGCCCGGAATGTCCGCCGGTTTGGCGGCAAAACAAGAGCGGAATTTTTCGACTGGCTTTCGGCCATCGCAACAGACCAGGTAAATAGTTACTTAAAGAAAAAACAATTCGCGGATCTCATAAACAAACTCGAATCCGAACCAATCGAGAACATGGACCCCGGCCACAAAGAAAAACTTCGCGCAAAAATACTTTCGGCTTTCGATACCGGCGGGGCTGAAAAAGGCCGACTGCTTTTATATTTTGCCGCCGTTGCTGTAATTGTAATACTGATTGCGGCGGGTATTTTACTGTCGCCGAAAAAATCTTTACAAAAGCCGGTTTCGGTTATTGCACCTGCTCCTGTAAAAAAAATAAATCCGCCGCCGGCACCTCGTCTCGAAAGGACAGCACAGCCTGCCAATAAAGAAGAAATTATAGAACCTGAAGATTTCAATGCAGTCAAAGCAAAAGCAGACGAGTCTGCAAAAATTGTAATCGGCGGAATCGTCAAAAACCAGCAGTCCGAGCCGATAGAAGGCGCAGCAGTAAGAGTACTTGTCAGGTTCGGCGAAAACACAAACACATCGAATCTCAGCCTGCTGGGCACATTTAAAACAGATGCCAATGGTATCTGGCGATGCGGCAGTTTTCCGGAAAACACGCACCAGGTTTCAATAATGGCAACTCATCCGAACTATACTCAATCGGAAAATTATCAGCCTGCAGTTGCCGAACAGTTAAAAAACTTTTCGTTCGAGATAATTCTCGAAAAAAGTATTACAGTTATCGGCAGAGTAGTCGACCGGGAGCAGCGACCCTTGCGGGCAACTGTAACTAAAGGCCCATTCCGCGAAAACAACACAAAGGGCGTAACCTGCGACGCGAACGGCTGGTTTCGCTTTGACAATGTAACGGCGGGCGTCGAAGTATTCACCGCTCAATACGCCGGCGCCGCGCCGCAGGTGCTGTCGGTAGAAATTAAACCTGATATGCCGCCGGTGATTTTCACTCTCGAACCTGCGGACGTAATTAACGGAAGAGTTGTTGACGTCAACGGCGAACCAATAAAAGACGCTTCCGTCGAAGTTGCATTCTGGCAGGGAACCGGCTCTGTAAGTTTCGAAACAAAAACCGATGCCGGCGGATTCTTCGAGTGGCCGGACGCACCGAAAGATGAGGCTTCTTTCGACATCCGAAAAAGCGGTTATATGAGCGTTCGCAACTTTGCCATGAAAAGCGGAAACAATTATACAATAAGGCTTTTGCCGCCATTCAGAATCAGGGGCAGCGTAACCAGCAGTCTGTCCAACCTGCCTGTGGGAACATTTAAAATAGCGATTGGTTATTACAATAACGCCAATCTCTCCTGGCAGGATGCAAACTCATCGGCAATTTCCGGCAACAGTTATGAACTGATGATAACCGAGCCGTTTGATTTCCAGTTGAAGGCGCAGGCCGATGGTTTTAAAACTGTCGAATCGCCGGTTTTTACACCCGACCAGAACGCCGCCAAATATGATTTTGTCCTCAACCCGCTGCAGTAACTGTACTGCTCTTCTATACTATTTCACTTAGACACTTACAGAGCGAATCGATTTGCTCTTTTGTATGGCCGGATTGAACGGAAATTCTCAATCTTGCTGTGCCGGGGGCGACCGTCGGCGGGCGAATCGCGACGACAAAAAATCCCTTTTCAAAAAGCTGTTTTGAAATTTCGAGCGTTTTTTTGTTGTCGCCAATAATGACAGGAATTATATGACTGCTGCTTGCGGCCGTATCAAGGCCGAGACTTTTTAGTTTATCTCTCAGGTAGTCTGAATTTTGTTTTAATCTTTTTCTTCTATCCTTTGCGTTTTTGATTATTTCGATTGCACAAAGAGCGGCGGCGGAATTAGCAGGAGACGGCGCGGTCGTATAAATGAACGGCCTTGCCTTATTAACCAGATAATCGATTACGCATTTATCAGCCGCAACGAAGCCTCCGCTGCAGCCTGCCGATTTGCTCAATGTCGCTATAACAATATCAATTTCGTTCAGCAGTCCGAGTTCCTGGGCAAGGCCCGCCCCGCTGTCACCAAAACAGCCGAAAGCGTGAGCCTCATCGACAATTAAGTATGCGTTATATCTTTTCTTCAGCTCGACAAGTTTCTTTAAATCCGCGAAGTCTCCGTCCATTGAAAAAACGCTTTCAGTAACAATGAATTTACGATTGTATTCCTGCGATGCGAGAAATTTTTCAACTCTATCAAATTTCGTCCTGTGATAGGTTCTAAATTCTGCTTCTGAACCCTTTGCGGCATCGATGATTGAGGCATGGTCGAGTTTGTCGAGTAATATTAAGTCTCCTTTTTGCGGGATAGTCTGCAAAACGGCAAGGTTTGCCATATATCCGGAAGGAAAAACAAGAGCAGCCTGTTTGCCGAACATTTCGGCCAATTTGTTTTCCAGTTCAACGTGAGGGGTAATTGTGCCGCTGATGAGCCTTGAGGCGGCCGAGCCGCAGCCGAATTTGTCCATCGCCTCTTTGGCGGCGGCGATAATTTGCGGGTTATTTGCCAGATTAAGGTAATTATTGCTGCAAAACAGCACTTTTTCGGCGTTTCCGATACGTATTACGGTATCGCAGGCAGAGTCAATACAGACCGGAACTCTGAGCAAATCCTTTTGTTTAAGCTCGTTAAGCTCGTTTTTAATAAAATCAAAATCAGCCATTTAAAGTTTTCTAATTGCAAACACTAAAGTCTTTCCGATATTATAAGAGACTAATCAATAAGACAATGATTTTTGGATAATATATGAGCGTTTACGACAGAGACTATTACCGGCCGGACAATGAGGAGGATACAGCCCGGCCGCAAACGCATTTCAGACTGCCGCAACTGACGCCGGTGGTTAAGTGGCTTTTGATATTGAATGTCAGTATATATCTGCTGAGCATTATCATAAAACCTTTGGGCTGGTTCATTTATGACTGGCTCAGTGTCGATGCGAGAAGTATTTTCCGTTCGCTGCAGCTCTGGCGGCTGGTAGGTTATCAGTTTTTGCACGACCTGACGAATCCCTGGCATTTGGTCTGGAATATGGTAGGCCTGTATTTTCTGGGTCCAACCCTTGAGCGGTTCTGGCAGAGTAAAAAATTCCTTATTTTTTATCTGCTCTGCGGTACAGCAGGCGGCGTGTTTTACCTGATGTTGGCAAATTTCGGCGTGGTTGGGGCCGGCGTTCTAATAGGCGCCTCCGGCGCGATACTCGGAATGCTTGCCGCCTGCGCGATTCTTTTCCCGCAGTTTGTGGTGTTTTTCCTTTTCTTTCCTGTGCCGATTCGCGTAGCTGCGGTAATTCTGACGTTCTTCTACATTGCAAATATATTTATCGGTTCACCAAACGCCGGAGGCGATGTAGCTCACCTTGCCGGTATGGCTGTCGGAGCGGGATACGTATATCTTTGGCCGAGATTCAAAAACAAATATAAACCCGCATCGCAGTCAGACGACTGGGAAAAAAGATTCAAGGCTTACAGCGAACTACAAAGAGAGGTCGACAGAATTCTGATCAAGGTCAACCTGCAGGGCATTGCAAGCCTGACGAAAAAAGAAAAAAATACACTTGAAGAAGCGACAAAACTGGAACAAATGAAAAGCAGGCTATAAAAAAAAGCCCCTTAAACCAAAGGGGCTTTTTGCTGGATGCTTTCGAAACTTTTTTAGTCCCAGTTGAGATTTTCTGACTGGCTCTGCAGTTCCTGCAGATGTTTTTCAATTTGTTCAGCCTTTTTACTTTTGATGTTTTCAAGCTCAGCCTGACTCTTGTTTACGGTCTGCTGAAGCTCTTCGAGTTTCTTTTTGAGTTCTTCATACTTAAGCTGTTTCTTCTGAACAATCAGGTCGAATCTTTCCCCAATTACAGTTCTTAATTGCTCGGTCAGCTCTTTTTTCTTCGCTTCATCAGTGGTGCCTTTAAGCTGTTCGAGCAATTCATTCCGTTTCTGTTTCAGAACAAGGTCCTTCTTGAGCACCTCGGCAAGGGCGGGATTAGCCTGTTCGGCATCGATAATTTCCCGGTAATTTTTCATTTCCAACATCATTCTTCTCATATAGCCCTGAGGGTCTGTTTCCTTCAAAGCCGCCAGTTCCTTTGCCTTTGCAGGTTCGTTTTTTTCGAGCCAGGCTGTCATTTCATTTTCCCTGGCCTGCATATGTTCGCGAACCTTTTCTCTGCCCATCATTTGATCCCTGTCGCCTCTCATATTCATAGGCCGTTCGCCCTGCCCCTCCATAGGCTGCTCGGTCAGAGGGCCTGGTCTCATGCCGTGTTCCCGCATAAATTCTCTGATTCCCATACGGAAAAGTTTTGGGTCTTCACTGCGAAGCTTTTCAAGTCTTGCCCCTTCATTGGGGTCGTCTTTTTTAATTTTTTCAAGGAGGTCGGTAAAGTACTCTTCGCCGCGCATAAGCCTTTCTTTTGTAAGTTCCGGTGCGTTTACTGTCTCATTCGGCGGTGCTACCTGAGGTATAGGCGGAACCGCAGTTGCAGGCTCCTCAGCCCGTAATGTACAGACAGCCAGGAGAATAACAGGCAGGGACAATAAAATTATTTTTACTGTCGTTTTCATTTTTCTCATCCTTTCCAAAAAAAGTTTTCAGTATCTATTATTTCAGCTTCAACATTTCCAACCTGCTCGGCAAGTATTCCATTCGTACCGTTATCTTCATTCAGACGAACGGCAAAAAGTTCGCTCCTGAGCAGTTCAATTTCTTTTTCCAGGGCGGCTATACTGCTGTCAACCTGCGATAGAGCCGCCTGATAGCCGTTTTCAGCATAATTATCAGCGGGCTTTTTTCCGCCTGTGTCCTGAAGCAGAAGTACGGCGCCAATAATAACAACCGCCGCCACCGCTGCTGTCTTAATAAGAATAGTTAAAAACACGATGCGTTTTTGTTTCCGGCTGATTTGCAGTTTAATCCTGTCGATAGTTTCCTGTGAAAGTTGCGGCGCCGGAAATTTTTCAAACAGCCGGTCTGTTTCCGTAATGTCAATTTTTATCCGTTCAACCTCGCCGGCTGAGTAGAATTTTGACAGCAGAACATCGACATTTTCTTTTTTATTTTCAGTCATCGGATTCTTCCATTAACTGCCGCAGCTTTTCAAGGCCGCGATGAACTTTTGAAAGTACTGTGCCAATCGGCTCATTTCGCATTTGAGCCATTTCTTCAAAACTCAACTGCGAATAATAACGCATAACAATGATTTCGGCTGTTTCAGGCTCAAGCCTTTGCAACTGCCGGGTTAATTTATCGGCCATAACATCATTTTTATTAGACAGTTGCGTTTCCGGTTCCACCTGTTCTTCGATATTAGCAAGCATCTTTTCACGGCGTTTCTTGGACCGTAAATAGTCGGTAAACAGGTTGGAAGCCATCCTGAAAAGCCAGGGTTCAAAGGTTTCCGGCCGGCAGGAGCCGATTTTCTCAACCATTTTTAAAAAGAGCTCGCCAAGCAATTCGCTGGCATCATCACGGTTGTACGTTAATCTGTAAAGATAGCTGAATAAACGAGTTGAATAAATGTCCACCAGCCGAGAAAAAGCCTGTTTATCGCCATTACGGGCGAGCAAAACGATGTCTTCAATTTTTTCAGGGCTGGCCATTTCTCGTTTTTTCATAAATATAGACGGTTAATAATCTTCTTATATTGCATAATATTTGCAATTTCCCCTATGCTGCAAAGATTTTATTTTAGGACCTTCTTCCATTAAAATGAGCCGGGGTCCTGATGATAAAATTTCTTCAGTTCATTATATAAATCGGGATGAACCTGTTTCAACTCTCCGGGTTTTTCAAAAAAGAATTCAGTAGCGACGGCGAAAAATTCGGCCGGGTCAATCGCGCCGTACTTATTTAAAAAGGCAGGATTATTCCTTTGGGCGGCCTCTCTGAGCAGTTCATAATCCTTTCGCAGTACGCGAGCCCATGCGATATAGCTGGAAGTATTTTTAAGAATTTCGCTGTCGTCGCCTTTGCCGGCGGAGCTGTCAATCTGATGGGCGAACTCGTGAAATACGACGTTCTGGCCGTCGCCGATGTCGGCAGAGCCGTGCCTGACATCATCCCATGAGAGAACAACAGAACCGCGACTGTGAGACTCGCCAAGCAGAACCTGCGGACCTTCGGCGATAACACCGCCGGGCAAATGCTCGGTGCGATTCGCTATAAAGGCGTGGGGATAAACGAGGATTGAAGAAAGGCCGGGATAGTAATCGGTGTTGCGATGAAGAAGGAGCATACAGGCCTGTGCGGCGATGACAACTTTTATTTCGTCAGTTATCTTAAGGCCGCCGCAGCCCTCAAACCGCTTTTCAGCGATGAAGATAAGAATATGCCGCTGCAATTCGGTTTTGTCCCCGGCAGGAAGGTGGTTGTAGAGCGGCACACTGCTTTCGATGATTCGCAGCCAATGTATGGGGAACTGCTGATTGGCAATTCGATTCCGCCGCCATTTTTTAAACCAGAACATATTCTTTAACCTTTTGTCCCGCAGGACGCAGGATGCAGGAATAAAAAACCCTTTGATAAATCAAAGGGCTAAATAATTTTGTCGGGTTTGGCTTTGCCAAAAAGCCAGATAAGCAAAAAACCGCCAAGCACCATCGCGATGCTCAGGTTCTGCGAAATGGTAAGGCCATTTGCCTGAAACGGATTATCATCGCGCAAAAACTCAATAAAGAACCGCATAATTCCATAAATGACAAACATCAAGGCAAATGTAACACCGGGTCTGAAAAAAATCGGGATTGTTTCACCGATGCTTTGCAGACGAATGCCTCTTTTGCGATGAATATAAAGAAGGATACAGCCAATAAGAGCTGAAATCGATTCGAAAATCTGAGTGGGCCAAACAGGCCGGCAGCGGTACGGGCCCTGCGTTACCTCAAACTTTTCCTGCGAGTTCAATAAATCATACGGTTTCAAATAGTAATAATTATTATCAATATTAAAAAAATCATCCGGCAGCTCGATATAAGGTTTTTCCCTGTGCCTGGCAAAATCAGGTCTAACCTGGCTTTGATAGGCCAATGAGCCGTAAGGAAAACGTATTGAAATCACCGAATCGGCGGGTTTGCCGAAGCAGCAGCCGTTAAGCAGACAGCCGAGCCTGCCGAAGACAAGAGCCAGCATAAGGCCTATCGCAAGGATGTCGAGATATCTCCGAATGGGAAGTTTCTGCGTCCGAAGGTAAAGAACAATAATAAAAATCGCAAGAAACACACCGCCCAATAATTCCAGTCCGCCGTTCCAGACGGCGAAAATATCAATCAGCCTTCCGCCTCGAAACTGCTGCCAATAATGAACGACATAAAACAGCCTTGCGCCGACTACGCCTGCGATAAGCGAATACAGGGCCGCCGTTGTTATATGCTCGGTATTTTTCTGACCCATACTGCGTGAAAGCCTGCGGATAATAAATATGGCCGCGACAAAACCACAGACCATCAGCAAACCGTAGCTTTTGACGGTTAAATCTGTGAACGGGATTCTAAATAACTCTGGATGCACACAAACCTTAAATAAAAAATTTAACTTCCAACATCGAACGCCGAACGCTCAACATCGAATTACTTTTTGCTTCGGGCAGTTTTTACACTTGTTACAAATATTTTTATCAACTGCTCCGTTTCATCAATTAATTCGTCAAGCCTTTCCGGCTTATTAATCAGATTAATATATTTTATCAATTTAAGCCATCTATACGCTTCACGCAACTCCTTCAATGCAATTCTTATTTTATGAATGAAATCTTTCGTGGATTCCGCCGCTTGTGCTTCTCCATGATTTGGATAAGGCGAAGTTCCACATCGAAGAAGCTGGTCGGCTATATGATTGCCAACTCTTGTTGGGGGCAATGATTCTACAACCTTTATTATCCTTGCAGAATATTCCAGCAATCTCTGCTCTAAATCATACTTCTGTTTCTTCATATTTTTCTTATTCAAAGTTCAATGTTCGATGTTGGATGTTGGACGTTAAATTCAGATGGTTTCTTTAATACCGTTCTTTTCGCCGATAACGACAACCTTCGGCTTAAAACCTTTCGCCTCGTCAGGTGTAAGATACGCAAAATTCATTATGATGACTATATCGCCTTTTTCCATAAGCCTGGCGGCTGCGCCGAGTATGGATATTTTGCCTGAGCCGCGTTTTTCCGGAACAACATAAGTCTCCAGGCGGTTGCCGTTAGTAACGTCAGCGACGAGAACCAATTCGTAAGGTAAAATACCCGCGGCCTCCATCATCGCAGAATCTATGCCGATACTTCCGGGGTAATCTATAAGCGAATCAGTTACCACTGCCCTGTGAATTTTGCTTTTTAATATCTTTATCAACATCTCATATCACCAGAAAAAAAATTGCAGAAACCGTAATATTCTAATCAAGGATTACTTAACATCAAGCACAATATTATCAATCAGACGGGTAGGACCCAACTTTACCGCCAGGGCAATCAGAACTTTGCCTTTCGCTTCGTTAAGCTCATCGAGCGTTTTCGCGTCAACAATACTTATATACTCAATTTTTATGCGTTTGCTGATTTTAAGGATTTTCTCCATTTCTTTTACAAGCTCGCCGCTTTTACGCATACCCGCCCCGATAAATACTTCCGCTTCCTGCAGGGCGGCGTATAATAATGCCGCGTCTTTTCTTTCGTCGGAATTGAGATATTTATTTCGGCTGCTCATCGCAAGGCCGTCTTTTTCGCGAAAAGTCGAACAAACGACAATTTTCAGGGGCATATTCAAATCCGCGACCATCCGCTGAACAACAATGACCTGCTGGGCATCCTTCTGGCCGAAAAAAGCAATGTCCGGCTGAACAATATTGAAAAGCTTTGCGCAAACAGTTGCGACACCTCTGAAATGGCCGGGCCTGCTTTTGCCGCACAAAGGTTCGGTAATTTTTTCGACGTTTACCCAGGTAATATTCTTCTGCGGATATATTTCTTCAGCCGATGGCGCAAAAACAATATCAACACCGCAATCTTTACAGGCCTTTACGTCCGCGTCAAAAGGACGGGGATATTTGGCAAGGTCTTCGCCGGGACCGAACTGTGTCGGATTTACAAAAATACTTACAACAACAAAATCAGCCTGCTTTTTCGCGGCCTTTATAAGCGAAAGATGACCTTCGTGCAGGGCGCCCATCGTCGGCACAAAACCAATTTTCCTGCCGGCCGATTTTGCCTTTGCGATAATTTTTCGCGTCTTGTCTATCGTTTCGACAATTTCCATTTTAATCCCGCCCAATATAATAATTAATCTTTTTGCCGATTGCTTCGACTTCCTGCTTTTGTCGAAAATCAACTGTATCGGCATCCAGCGTTATAACAGGACAACGATTAAATGTTTCAAAAAGTTTTTCATAGCCGGTATGAAGTTTATCAAGAAAACTCAAATCAATATTCTGCTCATAGGGACGGCTGCGCTGCTTTATACGCTTCAGGCAGCCTGCAGGAGAAGATTTAAGATATATCACAATCGAAGGCTGCGCAACTGTTTTGCTCATCACGGCATTGATTTTGCGGTATATCTCAAACTGTACCGAATCGAGCCAGAGACGGGCGTATATCATTTCCTTGTCCATTATATAATCGCTTACGAAATCGGTATCTGCGGACAAATTTTCCCGCTTCAATTGTTCACACCGGCTCAGTAAAAAATACAACTGGCTGTCGAGAGCGAAAGATTTTTGTCCGGCGTAAACTTTCGCCAAAAAAGGATTGCTGTCATAAGCCTCTTTTATCAGCTTAAAACCAAATATATTTTTCAAGCCTTCGGCAAGAGTTGTTTTTCCTGCTCCGATTACGCCCGCAACCGAAACAAGCTGCGGACGGTCTGCGTCAAAATAAAAATCTTTTCCGCCCAATCTACTGTAAAGAACAGAGACGTTTTCTTTAAGAACAGGGTGGACGAGTTGACTATCCAGTTCACAAAGGCCTTTTAGCGCAAACGACCTCAAATGCATCTGCCGATGCGGTAAACGCAAGTCTTTCTTGTGAATGGTTTTATTGCCGAACAGCAGAATATCAAGGTCGATGGTTCTGCTCGACCATTTTTCGTTCTGTTTTTTTCTGCCCAGCGAGGTTTCTATCTTTTTCAAAACTTTCAGCAGCTTATCAGCTTTTAAAGTTGTTTTAATTCCCGCAACGAGGTTGAGATAATCGCGCTGCGTTTTTTCAGCGAGCGGTTTTGTTTCCGTTATACTGCTTGTGCGAAAAAGTTTTATATGTTTATCAGCGGCAAGCGCATCAAGGGCTTTGGTTATATTCTTTTTTCTATCGCCGAGATTGCTGCCAAGGCCGATATATGCTGATGTCTCGCCGGACATTTGTATTCCTTACAATTTTTTAAAACGTTCCATCGCTTCTGCTATTTTGGCGGGATTGCCGAACGCGCTTAATCTAACAAAACCTTCACCTGCCGCACCGAAACCGCTGCCGGGCGTGCAGACAACGTTCGCTTTTTCGAGCAGATAGTCAAAAAATTCCCACGAAGTCATTTTGTTTTTTGTTTTGAGCCAGACATACGGCGCATTTACGCCGCCGTAAACTTTGTAGCCGAGTTTTTTAAGCGTACTAACAATAAGAGCGGCGTTGGACATATAAAGTTCAATGATTTTGCGAACCTGTTTTTTGCCCTGGGCGGTATAAGCCGCTGCGGCAGCAGATTGCGAAATAAAACTGGCGCCGTTAAATTTTGTGCAGTGTCGTCTGTTCCATATCGGATTGACCTGAACAGCTTTTCCATCAGAGGTCCAGGCTTTCAATTCTTTGGGCACAACAGTAAATGCGCATCTTAGTCCGGTAAAACCGGCTGTTTTACTGAAAGAACGAAACTCAACCGCAACCTCTTTGGCACCCTGTATCTCGTATATCGAGTGAGGGAAAATATTATCGGATATAAAGGCCTCATAAGCGGCATCGAATAAAATTATCGCTTTATTGTCTCTTGCGTAATCGACCCATTTTTTTAGCTGTTCTTTTGTGGCGACAGCACCGGTCGGATTATTCGGGAAACAAAGATAAATCAGGTCGACTTTCTCTTTCGGAATTTCCGGCACAAAATTATTATCGGGCCTGCAGGGCATATAAACTATCCCGCCAAACCGTCCGTCTTTATCGACTTTGCCGGTTCTGCCGGCCATAACGTTTGTATCGACATAAACAGGATAGACAGGGTCTGTTACGGCAATCACATTATCAATGCCGAAAACTTCCTGAAAATTGCCGGTATCGCATTTTGCGCCGTCGCTTACAAAAACCTCTGTATTTTCGAGACTTACGCCGCGGCTTTTATAGTCATTGGCGAGTATCGCCTCAATCAGAAAATCATAACCCCGGTCTGGTCCATAACCTTTGACACTATCCCTGCTGCCCATCTGGTCAACCGCTTTGTGCATAGCCTCTATAATTGCAGGAGGCAACGGCTCGGTTACATCTCCAATTCCAAGTCTGATAATGTCGGCTTCCGGCCTTTTTTCTGAAAATATTTTAACTCTGCGCGAGATTTCCGGGAAAAGATAGCCTGACTGCAGCTTCAGGTAGTTTGCATTAATCTTAATCATAGTAATTCCATTAAAGTCAATAAAATGAACAGGTTATATTACGGAAAAATTAAGCCGATATACCCTGCGATATCTCAGAAAGTGTACGTTAAATTACAGACAGTTTCTGCAACTGTCAATAAATAACGGAAGTTCTTTTACCAGAAAGGCTTGCTGAAGGCGATATAATGATGTTTTTGTCTTGCAATAGGCTGAATAATTTGATAAAATTTGTAATCTGTTTGGGGCTCAAGGAAGAGGAACACTCTGCCGCTTTAGCCGGTGAAATGGACTGCCGGTATATGGGTGAAGCAGAATTCTCAGAACAGACTTTTTTGAAACGACTCAGCCTGATACCAAATATATTGCGCTTAAAGTTTATACTTTTTTCAGGATTGAAAAATGACTAACTCAAAAAAAATCGAAGGTTATTCAAATTTGTCAGGATGGAGCAAATTTACCATGAATACAAAACTTATTTTCGGTTTAACTTTAACACTCTTCTTAACCACTATCTTGACAGCAGCGGTCCATGTACCCGCGGATTATGGCACAATCCAGGGAGCCATCGATGCAATCGTTGTTGGTGACGAAGGCAATACAGTTATGGTTGCAGACGGTACCTATTACGAACACGACCTTCACTTTAACGGGGTATTAATAAACGTTCGCAGCGAAAATGGTCCTGCAAACTGTATTATCGACTGCCAGTGGGCCGGCCGCGGATTCTACTTCAATAACAGTGAAACCCCGGCTACTGTTGTTCAGGGTTTTACAATCATAAATGGCGATGCAGGCGCCACAACTGACGGTGGCCCTTACGGCGGCGCTATCGAATGCGCCGAAGCTTCACCTACTATCGATAATTGCATCATAAAAGACAACGTCGCAGACTTCGGCGGTGCAATAGACTGCTTTAACGCTTCACCTGTTATCATAAACTGCCGTATAACCAACAACAATTCCTACTATGACGGCGGCGCTATAGAGTGCGGCAGCGAATCAAGACCTGAAATAACAAACTGTCTTATAGCCGATAACGCTGCGGGCGGCTACGGCGGCGCTATAGACAACTATGGTTTGTCTCAGCCTGTAATTGTAAATTGCACAATCGTAAATAACACAGGCAGCAGCAGCTTTGGCGGCATTTATTCCACCGACGCAAGTGCGATAATAAGAAACTCTATCCTGTGGAATAATGGGGATGACATATACGGCTCGGCAGCAGTAACATATTCCTGCATTCAGGACGGCAGTACGGGGGTAGAAAATATAAATACTGACCCGCTGTTCAGAACGGGTCCTTTGGGCAATTACTATTTAAGCCAGACTACAGCAGGTCAGCTCGCCAAGAGCGGCTGCGTTGACAGATGTGCGGAAATGGCCGACGCGTTCTTCGGTCCAGGTCATTCATTTACCACCAAAACCAATAACCAGCCAGATACCGGCAGGTTAGATAGGGGCTTCCATTATCCCTACGGCGGACCAATCGCACAGTATCAACTAACAACAGACGTTAAACCAAATGGCGCCGGTACAATAGACCCGAATTATCCGGCTCCAGGTCAGTATTACGAGCAGTACACTGAAAAACTTATTACGGCAACAGCGGCCGGCAGTTATAAACTTCTCCGGTGGATTGACGCAAACTCTGATACATACAATCCTCTTATTCCGAGTACATATCATACTACGCCGGGACTAAATAACACATTTATTATCACATTGAACGACGCAAACAAAACGGTAATCGCCGAATTCAGTCCAACGGCAACATATAAACTTATCAGTTACGTCATCGGCGGGAATGGTTCTATTGTCAACGTTGACCCAAATTACTATCCCGACTCGAATGACCCAGGAGCTTATTTTATACCTAAAGACGTAACCGACCCCAACCATACTCCTGTCACTATAACTGCTCAGCCCAATTTGGGATATATCGTAAAACAGTGGATTAAAGGCGATACGGCAACTTTCAATCTAAGCGACCCAAATACTTATACCCTTATTCCGGGTTCAGGCAATTCATTAACAACAACTATCGATGCAAATACTACTATAACAGTTGAATTCAAGTACCAGCAATATCTGCTGACCACCAGCGTTAGTGGCGGAAACGGCACACTAACACCCAAACGAGGCTACTATCCGGCGGGAACAACCGTTCAGCTTTTAGCGACACCAAACGACGGCTACAGAGTTCACGCATGGGGAAAAGGCGCGGCTAATAAACCTGCGTGGAATACGCCAACAAATACCGTTTTAATGAACGCTACTAAAGATGTCAACGTAATGTTTGAGACCAACTCCAGTAGATGGTTTTACGTCTCTGGCGATGTCAACGGAATTCAAAGCGCTATTGGCATGGCCCGAAACGGAGACACAATACAACTTGCTGCCGGCACTTATTCCGGAAGATATTTTTATATTAATAAAGTAATAACTATTTTGGGCCAACCGCTGCATCCTGAAAACGTAGTTATCGACTACAGTTATCCTACTCCTTTCTATGGTCTTGCCGGCTTTGAGTTAGGTCAAACAGGCACTCAACATCCAATTGTTCTTAACGGCGTTACGATAAGAAATTTACGTACAAATAATTCTACAGTCTGCGGCGGTGGAAATCCGGGCGTAAACGGACCCAATAGCCCCGATCACTATTGGGGAGCTATAAGAATTGACGGAAGTCACAAAGTCCTCAACTGCATAGTGCGGGACTGCAGCTTAACAATTTCCAATGCCTGTGACGGCCAAGCCGGCGGAGACCCAAACTTTGGAAATGATCAAGACGGCGGCAACGGCGGAAAGGGCGGAGACGCAGGCGGTGCAGGTATTACAGTTATATCCGGCAGCCCGATTGTTACGAATGTCCTTATCGAAAATTGCAGTGTTTATGGCGGTAACGGCGGCAACGGCGCTATGGGCTTTTATCAAAATGAACCTAATAATAGTGACCCGATCAATCCTCAATTTCGGCCAGGGCTTGCAGGCAAGGGCGGTGTAGGCGGCTCTGCTTTCGGCGGAGGTATCTGCATTCAGGGTGGCGCCGGGAACCCAACCTTCACTGATGTCATTGTCAGGAACTGCAAAGCTATAGCAGGCAGCGGCGGAAGCGGCGCAAACGCAATAAGCGGAATCGAAGTTAACGATATAGATCCCGCTATATTAACCGGCACAGACCCGAACGCACTAAACGGCGGCGATGCAAATCTGCCGGGCAAAGCAATGGGCGGAGCTATTTTCTGCGATTGGGGAACATCTCCGACATTTATAAATTGCAGTATTGAAAATTGTATCGCTTATGGCGGAAAAGGTGGAGATGGCGGAGACAGCACAGATGTAAATACCTGGGGCGGTGGCAACCCAGGCTATGGCGGCCTTACCACTCTTGCCGACGCCGGACAGGGAGACCTCAGATTAATTACCGCTAATGGCGGCGCTGTATTCTGCGACTTTGCCTCTTATCCTACTTTCATTAGCTGCTCATTTACAGGTAATATGGTTTATGGAAGCGTAAGCGGCATAGGCGGCCAAAGACCTGACGGTCTCCATCGCCAGCCGTGGGAAAATATGCGACTGCCGGCAAATGGTGCAGGCGTGATGTGCGATTTGACAGGAGTTGCTATTTTTGAAAAATGTCATTTTGAAAACAACAAGACAGCCTTTTCGGGAGATTATAGCGACTCAAATTATACCGATGTCATCGAATTTGATGATGCAAATGCTCTAACCGGATACGACGGCGAATATACCGGCATAGGCGGCGGTATTTGCATGCTATACCCATTCTACGTTGATATTAATGACTGCAACTTTATCGCAAATCAGGCACCTATCGGTGCAGGCATATACGGCCTGGGCGTTGGAAGTGAAATACATATTAAAGATTCCAATATAGTAAATAATATTTCGTATTCCGGCGGCGGCGTTATGCTGCTTGACAGTATCGGTTCGATAACAAAATCCCTTATTAAAGGTAATGCCGCAGGAACCCTGTTAAGCGATAATATGGACACGGGTTATGCCCTGTACGGAACTGGCGGCGGTATATACGCTATCTCCAGTCTGATTGATATTCACGATACTACCGTAACAGAAAACAGCGCAAGAATTACCGGTGGCGGTATCTGCTTCGACGGCTACTGGTGGCCGCAGCCTACATTGAAACCATCGATTAAAAACTGTCTTGTCACCAAAAACACGGCATCTGAAGAAGGCGGCGGTATTGCTGCTGTTTACCTTGCCAAACTGATAATCCAAAACTGCACAATCGCGGAAAACCATACAACCGATGTCAACAGTATGGGCAGCGGTCTGTTTGCCGCTTACATGGCGAATGTAACCGTAAAAGACAGTATTTTGTGGCAAAACGGCTTAGGAAACAGCGGCGTTGACGGTTCTCAAATCGCTTTAAGCAGCTACAACTCTGATATGCCGGCATCTTTAAAAATTTCATACAGCGATATACAAACTAAAGTTCTGGATGCCAACCTGCACATGGACATAGTAATAGTTATCGATACTACGGGAAGTATGTCCGCCGTGCTGGATTCCATTAAATCGGCAGCAGGCGATATCGTGGACAGAATCGCACAAAAAATGTCTGATTACAGAATCGCTGTTGTTGATTATCGCGACTTCCCGGTAGTCCCTTACGGAGTACCGGGCCTCGATTATACATTTAAAGATGACATAGCGTTCACGACGAACCGTACAGCGATTCAGGACGCTATAAATGCCATCACACTTGGCTCAGGAAACGACTGGCGAGAGTCTGTCTATTCTGCATTGATGCACTGTGTAGACGGTAATTCACTGGGCAACTGGCGCAGCGACAAGAACGTAAAGAAGCTGATAATACTCATGGGCGACGCACCAGGACATGACCCCTGTGAACCGTACGGCAATAATTATACGCTTGCTAACGTTATTAATGCGGCCAGCAATAAGAACATTGATATATATTCAATACTTACAGGCAGTGGTGTAGGCAATACTCAAGCAACCGACAACTTCAGGAGTCTGGCCGAAGGTACCGGCGGCGTACTTATTGAAACACCTGACGGGAGCACAGCTTCGGCGGCAGTTATCCAGGCAATTGACATGGTAACACTGCCATCAACATATATTTATCTCGACGACCAGATGTGTTCAATAACAGGCCTTGTGCAAGGCATAAACGATATGTGGTCTGTCGAAGGCAGCACCAATATTTCTGAAGACCCCAATTTTGTTGCAGACTATTATCTAAGCCATATCGCAACAGGTCAAAATATTGACAGCGTCTGCATCGACGCAGGCAGCACTACAGCAACGGCCCTGGGGTTGGGTACTTATACAACAAGAATAGACGGCATATTCGATACGGGTTTAGTCGATATGGGATATCACCATAAGATAGCCATGCCGCAATATGATATAACCGTAAAAATTATTCCGGACGCTAATGATCCGGGCATTTATGGATATATTACTACTGCCGACCCGAATAATCTTGTCTCTTATGACGTAAACACCGCAACATATAAATACAGAATCTATGAAGGTGTAAATCTGACATTAACGGCTGTATCTGACATAAACCACTATGTCCGCGGCTGGTACGACCAGAATGATGTATTAATTTCAACCGACCAGTCTTTCACATTCAGCGCCAGTGCCAACAAAGCATACTTTGTGCGATTCAAGCCGATACGTTATAATGTAACCGTAAAAGTCCTTGAAGATTCCAACTATCCGGGTATTCATGGACATATAACCGCTAACCCGAATAATCTTGTCTCTTATGACGCAATTACCTCAACATATACTTACAGATTCTCTGAAAACACTACTCCAGTCTTAACAGCCGTACCAGACACGAATTACTTTGTCAGCGGCTGGTTTGATTCAACAGATACAAAAATCTCCAACAGCGATTCGATTATTTTGACTGTTAATTCAAACAAAACATATTATGTCCGCTTCAAACAGGAACGAATTATTTCTGTTTCCGGAGGCGGTGCTGCCCTGCGAAATGCTGTAAACAATGCCCAGAACGGCGATAAACTCATAGTGGCAGCAGGTACTTACAGCGGCGATATAGATATTGCCGGCAAACAGATTAAATTATACGGCGTTAACCCGGACGATCCGAATGTCGTAGCAAGGACAATCATCGATTGCATAAATAATTCCCGCGGTTTTGTCTTCGCAGGCGGCGAAACACACAATACAATTATTGATGGTTTTACCATTATCAATGGCGGCAATATTGATGACGTAAACAGTAATGTTTATGGCGGCGCAATATTCATTGATGTAAACAGTTCTCCTCTGATTGTTAACATTGATATCAGAGATTGCGCAGTTCGCACCAGTGGCGGCGCTATTTATATCGACACAAACAGCATTCCGGAATTCAGGAACGTCGATATTACAAACTGCCGTGCTCAGACTGGCGGCGGCGTTTATATCAGCAATAACAGCAACCCAATATTCAAAGATTGCTCAATTGAAAGATGCTCGGCATCCCCGGGCAGCGGCGGTGGTGTTTATTGCGTCGCCGGAAACTCACCTTTATTTGAAAGATGTACTTTTACAAGCAATACAGCCGCGACTTATGCAGGCGCGATCTTCTATGATAATTTCTGCACAGTCCTTCTTGGTGATTGTAAATTCAGCGGTAACTCCGCCCAACTAAATGGCGGCGCTGTTATGTGCAGTACGACTTGTACGATAGAAGTAAATGATTGTAATTTTGCAGACAACCAGGCCGATTATGCGGGCGCTATATACATAGCCGCTGATTGCAACGGCAGAATATTTGATACGAATATGTCCGGCAACACTGCCCGGGAAGACGGCGGCGCAATTTACATTATCGATTCCAATGTTATCGATATCAATAATTGCGGCATTACTGATAACACGGCTCTTCGCGGCGGCGGTATCTTCGCCCTTGAATCACCGACTGTTACAATTGCAGGCTGCCGGATTAATTCCAACCGGGCACGCAGAGTTTTAACTTATTATATAGATCCTAACGATCCTAATTCTCTGGTGGAAGATGATGATTTTATCGGCCAAGGCGGCGGTATTTACGCATTTGCAAGTATCGAAAGAGTCGCAAACTGTCAGATTACAAGTAATATGGCCAAAACAAGCGGCGGCGGTCTATACATAGCAGGCCCGCAGGATGATGTAAATTATCCGTTTGTTTTTAATTGCCTTATAACCAAAAACTCTGCTGAACGCGACGGCGGCGGTTTATCAATAAACTGGTATGCTGAACCGGCCGTGAAAAACTGCACTATCGTCGAGAATAGCGCTTCGTTCTCAAAGGGCTTTGGCGGCGGTATAGCTTGTTCTTACAACAGCGAGGTTAATGTTACTAATTCCATTATCTGGAATAATATAGGCGCTAATGGTTCGCAATTGTCCACTGCCAGTGGAGACCCTTCTTATGAGCTGCCTTCGACAATAAATATCTCTTATAGTGATATAAGGGATTACAACGAGACCGGCATTGAGGAAATTGACCCAACTCAGGAAGCTATCAGGCCGGGCTTTGATGACCACAGTCTGGCTGCAAATGATGATAGTTCAACCGACGTTATCGACGCAGGCTTTGAGATGAACTTCTTCGGCACCAAATGGTCAACATTATATGTTAATAATAATGGCAATATAACTTTCGATGCACCATTATTCACATTTACACCGTTCGCCCTGACAAGCAATCTCGGAACACCGATTATCGCTCCGTTCTTCGCAGACGTCGATACGACAGATGCTAATTCGCAATTAGTAACCTACGCATACGGTGAAGGCGTAATAGATGGTCATAATGCATTCGGCGTTAATTGGATTAATGTCGGCTATTTTAACAGCCATTCAGACAAGCTGAACAGCTTCCAGCTTATACTTATCGACCGGTCAGATCGTAATCCGGGCGATTTCGATATAGAATTTAATTACGGAAGGATTCTATGGGAAACCGGCGATGCCAGCGGCGGCACCAACGGATTCGGCGGGTCTTCCGCAAGAGCAGGATTCTCAAACGGCACCGGTTTACCAGGCAGTTTCTTTGAAGTAGAAGGCTCAGGCGTAAATGGCGCATTTTTAGACAGCAATCCAACCGGTATCGTTCACAGGAACTTCAATAGTCCTGTAGTCGGTAGAATGCAGTTCAAAGTTGTCAATGGCCTGCCTGATTTAGGCGGTACGCCAATATACATTGACCCGAATTGTTCAATACCAAATTGGACTCCTGGCACACATACCTGGGCTGTCGCAAGTCATAATATCAAGTCCGATCCAAATTTTGTATTCGGATATTATCTAAGTCATTCGGCAACCGGCCAAACCAAAGACAGCAACTGTATTGATAAAGGCAAAGAAACAGCCGCGACGATTGGGTTAGGTAACTACACGACAAGTATCAATGGAACATTAGAAGATGGCAGCATAGTCGATATGGGCTATCATTATCTAACAGCCGCTTCAACAAGCAAATTGAGAGTAAAACTAAACGGAATCGGTGGCACTTATGATATTAATCCGAAGAATGTCATTGTATCCTCAACAACTGACCCCTGTGATGTAAATACTTATACAGTTTACAACGGTGCAACCGTCCATTTGACGGCAAAGCCAGCCGACGGATTCTATCTGAAAGCATGGTTCAACTCGAAAAATCAGGTCGCTTCTTACAGAAATGATTATGAATTGACCATTAATAAAGACACTAATGTAAGTGTCGAATTTAGACAGGGACAAACAATTCAGGTTTCCGGCGGGGCCAACGCATTGCGTCAGGCTGTTGATAATGCGCAAAACGGAGATACCCTGATTGTGGCGGCAGGAACTTATGCAGGCGATATAGATATCGGCGGAAAGCAAATCAAATTGTTCGGTGTCAAACCGGATAATTCTAATGTGACTGAAAAGACCATCATCGATTGCGGCACAAGCAAACGCGGCTTTACTTTTAACAGCGGTGAAACAGCAAACACTATTATCGACGGTTTCACAATCATCAACGCCGGCGGCGATGTAAATGATACACTATCGGGTGCCGCTATATATATTGATGCAAACAGCAGCCCGACTATCGTCAATGTCAATATACAAAATTGTACTATCTACAATGCCAATGGTGCGGCCATTTATATTGGTTACAAGTGCGGTCCGAGCTTAACTAATGTAAATATATCTAATTGTCAGGTATATAATGGTAATGGCGGAGCTATATTTATAAGCACAGAGGCCGATCCTGTATTCATTGACTGCTCGGTCAAAAACTGCAGAGCTTTCGGCGGCTCAGGCGGCGCTGCATATTGCTCAATAAAAAGTATGCCGTCATTCACCGATTGCTCATTCACTAATAACTCCGCGAACATTTCCGCAGGTGCGGTTTACTGCCATGTAGGCTGCAGAGCTATATTCTCCCGCTGCGATTTTTCCAATAACAGCGCCCTGCTCTTCATTGACGGCCAGGGTGTTACCCATCGCGCCAACGGCGGCGGTATATATTACTCGAGAACTAATGTCATTGAGGTTGATGATTGTAATTTCACCGGCAATACTGCCGGTTCAGGTGCCGCTGTTTTTGCAGACACAAGCTGCACCGGCATTTTCAAAAATATAACTTTCAATGCCAACTCCGCAGATAATGACGGCGGCGCGATTTATATAATCGATTCCAATGTTATCAATATCAATGACTGCGTCATTACCGGAAATACGGCCCTTCGCGGCGGCGGTATCTTCGCCCTTGAATCACCGAAAGTTAGAATTGCAGGCTGCGAAATCAACGCCAACAGAGCTTACGGCTCGACGCAATATCGAACCGACCCGAACGATCCGAATACTCTCATATTAAATGAAAACTTTGTCGCACAGGGCGGCGGTATTTTCGCGTTCGCCAGTATCGAACAAATTACGGGATGCAGTATTGCGAGCAACACGGCCCTTACAAGCGGCGGCGGTATCTATATCGCCGGAGACCAGGAAAACATAAACTGTCCGCGAATATTCAACTGTCTTATCACAAAGAACAAAGCCGGCCTTGATGGCGGCGGTATATCAGTCAACTGGTTCGCTACCGCAAAAATCCAAAACTGCACAATCGCGGAAAACATTGCAACAGGCGTAAACGGCAACGGCGGCGGTTTATACTGCTCTTACGCGGCACAAACAAACGTCAATGATACTATATTCTGGGCAAATACCGGTATAGAAGGTTCACAGATTGCCGTTGGAAGCGGGGATACCGCTTATCCGTTGCCCGGCACTGTAAATGTAACTTATAGCGATGTTGACCTGAGAATCGGAGCCGCTTTCGATTCACTTGACATCGGTTCAGGCACAACCAGCACGAGCAGCAACGGTTCTGTTCTGGTTGACCAGACAACAATTTACAATCAAATCAGCTCAACAGGCTCGGCAAAGGTCATTGTGAGCCTTGTAGAACCTGCAGGAAAATCCCAGATTACCGACTGGTCTAACAATACTTTAGTCGAACCTGTTCGAGCTCAAATAGCGGCTCTTCAAAATCAGGTGCTTTCAACGCTCAATACAAGTGAATTCACTTTGAGACATAAACTTACAAATGTTACGACATTCAGCGGCCAGGTTACACAGGCCGGCATCGATAAACTGCTTGCTAATCCAACGGTTGCCCATATTGAACCGGTAAAAACTTTCTACCCGGAACTGGCACAGGGTCTGCCGTTGATGAACGCCATAACTACCAGGGAAACCTATAACGGCGGCACAGGCACAGCAATAGCTATTGTCGATACCGGCGTTGATTATACGCATTCAAAACTCGGCGGCGGCACATTCCCGAACTATAAAGTCATCGGCGGTTACGATACCGGCAACAATGATAACAACCCGATGCCTGTCGGCGAAGCTCACGGCACCTGCTGTGCAGGTATCGCGGCAGGTTCACTCGGCACTGTCGGAGATTATATCGGCGGCGTAGCGCCAAATGCAAAAATTTACGCCCTTAAAGCAAGCCCGGATAACGCAGGTCTCTTCTATAATGATGCTATTCTGGCGGCCTGGGACTGGTGCATAAGCCATAAAAATGATGACCCGCAAAATCCAATTCTTGTTATAAGCAATAGCCTCGGAGGCGGAAGTTATAATAACCACGCTGCCGCGGATGCCGACAATCCTGCACTTGCAGCCGCAGTAAAAACGGCTAATGCGGCAGGTATTACAATACTGGCTTCGTCTGGAAATGACGCTTATACCAATAGCATTGCAGCACCGGCTGCTCTATCGAACGTAATCAGCGTAGGCGCGGTTTATGACGCAGCAATTGGAACAGCAGCATTTTCTAATTGCACCGATGCGCAAACGGCGGCAGACAAGGTAACCTGTTATTCGAATACTGCTGCGATACTTGACATGCTGGCTCCTTCACATAATGCTTATACAACTGATATCGCAGGGACCGGCGGATACAGCAGCGGCGATTATGACTCAACGTTTGGCGGCACAAGCGCGGCTTGTCCTTACGCAGCAGGCGCTGTAGCGGCTCTGCAAAGTGCTGCAAAACAATTAATGCACAAATATCTTACACCTGATGAAATAAGGACTCTGCTTACTGCGACAGGCGACTCTACAGCCGACACAAAGGCCGCTATTGCAAAACCAAGAATAAATCTCGGCGCTGCGACAACCATGCTTACTTCATCCGTGCCGATTTATGTCGAACATGACTGCATATTAACCGGCTATGTATATGATAACAATGAATGGGTGGTCGATGCTAATGAACATAATCTTGGCAAGGATCCGAATTTCGTGTTCGGTTATTATCTCAGCCATAAAGACGCCGGTCAGGATTATAACAGTCCGTGCTTTGATATAGGCCCGGATTCCGCGGCAAGCCTCGGTCTTAATACCCTTACGACAAGGGCTGATAATTTCAAAGATACAGGACCGGTCGACCTCGGTTATCATTATTCTCAAGGCGTAAAACAATTTAATTTAACTATAACTGTTGATGTTAATGATGCCAACGGTACAACAAACCCAACGCCCGGCTCTCCTCATCCTTATTATGATGGCGAGGTAGTAAAAATCGAAGCGATTCCGGGTGTCAAATCACGTGTTAAAGAATGGATTATTGACCATACTACCATAGTTACAAATAACCGTTATCAAAATGTTACGATGGACAGGGCGCACAATGTTACTGTTGTATTCGAATTCTATGAGCCGGCAAATCTGATTGTCCCCGACCAATACGGAACTATTCAGGAGGCAATCAATGCGGCAGAAGACGGCGATACGGTTTATGTTTACAGAAAGAGCAACGGCAATCCGCATTACATCAGCGACGTCAACGGTCTTGACTTCAAAGGCAAGGCCATAACAATACGTTCGGAAAATCCGAATGACCCGAACATAGTTGCGGCAACAGTTATTGACTGCAACAATAGAGGCCGTGCGTTTATCTTCCGTAACGGCGAAACCGCTGACAGTAATATTTACGGCTTGACTATAACAAACGGTCTGGCATCCGGCCCGATTGCCGACGGCCATACAATCATTTATGATCCGTGCGATGCGAATATCTATTATTCAAATGGTATGGATGCCGCGGGTGACGGGTTTGGCGGCGCTATATATATTGATGCCAATACGAGTCCGACGATTCGCAATTGCGTCTTTATGAACTGCCAGGTTACCGGCGGTCAGGGTGCCGATGGCGAACGAGGCTATAATCTGTCTATCCCACCGCAGGCAGGGTTGACACGAGGCGGCAGAGGCGGCGACGGCGGTAACGGCTCCGGTAATGGATTCGGCGCTGTTATTTTCTGCGATACAAACAGCAGCCCAAATATAAATAGCTGCACATTCAAAAACAACATAGCCAAAGGCGGCATCGGCGGCAACGCCGGAGACGGCGGTAATGGTACCATAAGCAATCTCGCCGGCGACGGCGGAGACGGCGGAAATGGTTTCGGAAATGGTTTCGGCGGAGTTATCTATTTTGCGACTAAAGCCAAACCAAAATTGCTCCACTGTACATTTAGCTCAAATGCAGGCTCTTTAGGAGTCGGCGGCACAGGCGGCAGGAAAGGCGTTGGACAAATTTCTACTCAACCGCCTTATTCATTCGACGGCTTTGACGGATATTCTTCAGGCCAGGGTTTTGGCGGCGCGATTTACTATGAACAAGGCGCAACTGCCGATATTAATGATTGCACGTTCCTTGATAATAGTATCCATGCAGATAATGTATTCGCTACACTCAATAACGGCGGCGGTGCTATCTACTTCGAACCTAAATGCGAAAGCATTAAGATAATTAAATCTAATATCTCCGCTAACCGGGCAACGACCGGCAGCGGCGGTGCTATCCTATTGGGGGCCAATAACGATATTACTCTTATAAGCTGCTATTTCGGCGGAAATACAGCCAACGAAAATGGCGGCGCCCTGGCAATAGGTTCTGAAATTGATGCCGGTAACTGCGACCTTAATTTTGACAATTGTACGTTTACCAATAACACCGCAGGTAATTGGGGCGGCGGTATTTACGCCAAGAACTTTGATGCCGACTTTAACGATTGCTATATCAACAGGAATACGGCTAGTTCCGGCGGCGGTCTGCACTTAGTTGCACATTCGACGCTTAAACTTACCGGCGGTTCCATTATGCAAAATAAAGCTATCGGCCAGGAAGCTGAAGGCGGCGGCGCTCTTATTCTGCATTTGAAGGCAGATATAATCAATTGTCAGATTTCCGGCAATACATCGCAATATGCCGGCGGCGGTATTATGTTTAAAGGCGAGGAAACGACAGGCTCCAATGTGATTAACTGTCTATTTACTCAAAACTCGGCAGCAGCGAGAGGTGGAGCTATTCTTACTACTCTATATTCTTTGCCAAACATATTAAGCTGTACTTTCAGCCAAAACGAAACTGAAGTTGGCGGTGCAGGCGGTGCGATATTCTGCTCTTACTACGGTTCGCCGACTATAAAAGATTGCATCTTCGACAAGACTAAACGAGTCGCAATTTACGCAAACAGTATCGATGCCCTTCCGGTCATCTCATACTGCCTGTTTAATAAAAATTACCACGGTGATTTCTATAGCCATCAAACAGGTATTACTTATGATACCAGCGACATTAACAATTCGGATGTAAATCTGGCTGCTCTCAATTTAGCAACTGATAGAAATAATATTGCCGGCGACCCATGCTTTGCTTCAGGGGCATTAGGAGATTATTATCTTAGACAGAAACCCGCTGATGGTAATGCCAACGACATCAACAGCCCCGCTGTTGATGCCGGCAGCGATGATGCTATCGACATTTCTGTTCTGCCGGGCAAAACTACTATGGCTAATTACACAACCAGAACCGATAGTATTAAACCTGATAGTCTGGGAAATACGAATGACCAGGGCATACTTGATATCGGTTTCCACTATATGGACCCAAATGCTGTAGCTCAATATAAGCTTACGACAGCCGTAATTGGCGGTCATGGCAGCATTGAACCGCTGACAGGATCTTTCTATGCCGGTACTACAGTTAAACTTACCGCCCTGCCTGATACAGGCTGGCGTGTAAATAAATGGTCAGGTACTGATGATGATAGTACAAGCAATACTACAAACTATGTAGTTATGGATGTCAATAAAACTGTAACAGTATCATTTGAACAACCTAATGATCTTTATGTGCCCGGCGAATATACGACTATCCAGGATGCTATTAACAGCGCAAAGAACGGCGATAAGATTATTATTTCAAGCGGCACTTACCAATATTATGATACAAACTTTGATTTCAGTGCTATTACCATCCGGGGCAAAAATATAACTATAACAGGCACAAATCCTGATGACCCGTGCGTCGTGGCATCAACTATTATATTGAGCAGCAGATTCGACATACGCGACGTTGATCAGGGTATGATACTTGATGGAGTAACTATTCAGGATGCTCATTATGGCATTATCCCCCCCATATGTCCACCCAATCCGATAAGTCCTGACGGTATTAATGGCGGGTCTCTTTTGGGCGGTGCGATGTTAATAACCAATGCCTCTCCGATTATCCGCAATGTCAGATTTGTCGATTGTTCGGCTTCGGGCGGCGATGCTTCGAATAACTGCGGCGGCGGCGGCGACGGCGGATGGGGCGGATATGCCCGTGGCGGTGCTGTCGGTATCGGCTCTGGAAGCAATCCTATATTTAAGAATTGCCAATTCATCAACTGTTATGTACAGGGTGGAAACGGCGGCAATGGCGACACTTCAATACAAACACCTGGACACGGCGGCTCCTGGGGCGACCCTAACGGCGATGTCGACCATACCTGGGATAATGCAGATGGGCGAGGTCCGAACGGCGGATATGCTCCATACTGGTTCTACAGCGGTTACGGCGGAGCAATTTATTGCTCTGAGGGCAGTAAACCTCAATTCGAAAATTGTCTCTTTAGAGGCAACCGTACGTACGGAGGCCTCTGCGGTTTAAGTGCGCCGAATATGTGGCCGTGGCCAATAAATCGCTATGTTATCGACTCCTTCGGCGGAGCAGTCTATCTGGCTGCCGGAAGCGAGGCTGAATTCACAGGCTGCACCTTCTCTGAGAACCAGGCGGATACACGCAATCAGATCGGCGATTCTAATACAACTTATCCGTCTACCGATTGGGTTTTATCTGACCCGGTTGTAAGTTACGGCGGTGCTATCTGTGCCGAAGGTACGACTACACCGGTCGTAAAGGGTTGCACATTCACGAATAATATAGCCTGCGCAGGCGGCAGTATGTATTGGGAAGATTCTGTCGCTCATATAAGCAAGTCCAAATTTGAAGGCTCAATCGCAATGCTCGGCGGCGGTATATTACTGATGGACAGCGATTCGATTATCTTCGATTGCAACTTTGTCAATAATCAGGCAGTCGACCCCGCAGGCCAGGGCGGCGCAATTTACTGTGCATCAAGTGCGGCAAAATTCTATGACTGCAAGATTCAATATAATCAGGCTTCTGCATCCGGCGGCGGCGCTTACTTCAGCGGTGAATTCGAGCCGAATATGCACAACTGTCTAATTACGAATAATACTTCCGGCCGCGACGGCGCCGGTATATCAGCAAATTGGGATGTGCAGCTTACTCTTTCAAACTGCACCATCGCAAACAACCTTGTCGTGGATAATAATTCTACTATTATAGGCTACGGCGGCGGTTTGAGCTGTGCTTATGATGCTTACGCTAAGGTTATTAACAGCATCATCTGGAACAACAATGCTCTGTACGGTCAGGAAATATCCATTGGAAGTAATTTCGATGCCGCTGACAAGAGAAAAGCGGAAGTCCGAGTTTCCTACAGCGACGTAAAAGACGGCGCAGCAGGTGTATTTGCCGACTACGCACACGGCTGTGTACTCGACTGGAATGACGTATCAAATCTCAGCGGTACAAATCTGGCAAATCCGTGGTTCGTTAACGGCCCGTTTGGCGGCAATTACTACCTCAGCCAGCGTGACGCCAATGACGCCAACTACTCCAACACGCACGACAGCAACTGCGTCAATGCGGGCTTTGGCACTGCTATAGCTAATGATATGTACAGACACACTACGAGAACCGACCTTAAACTTGAAGTGGATGATCCCAATGATGCTAACAAAGTGAATATGGGTTATCATTACACTCTGACCGCTGACATAGTCGGTGATTTTGATTTCGATGGTAATGTCGATTTCGTCGATTTTGCTGCATTTATGGATTACTGGATGCAGGATAATTGTACCTTCCCGTATTCCTGCCATGAGCGTGACATAACTGAAGACGGCGAAGTTGACTTCATGGATTATGCCCTCTTTGCGGAAAACTACGGCGCGGTAGAAAAAATCCCGCCGCAACCAGACCCGATGACATGGGCGCTAAGACCACGTTCTGCGGGACCGACTTTAATTACAATGACGGCAACTACCGCAAGAGATAGTTCAGGTTCGCAGGTAAAATATAAGTTTGAGTGTACATCCGGCGGCGGTCACGACAGTAACGACTGGGAACCGAATTCAAGATATACCGACACAGGTCTTGTTGCCGGCAGACAATACGGCTATCGTGTCAAAGCACGTGATGCCCTCCTCAACGAAACCGGCTGGAGCGTTATCGGTTATGCAGTAGCAGGCGAAGATACAACTCCGCCTTGGCCTGACCCGATGACATGGGCAACAACGCCTCCGGTAGCATCGCCTAATTCCATCCAAATGGTCGCAGCCGACGCCTGCGATATCAGCGGCGTTGAATACTATTTTGACTGCACCAGCCCCGGCTGCCATGACAGTAATAGCTGGCAGAACAGCCCAGTTTATGAAGATACCGGCCTTGACCCCAATACTGCATATACTTACAGAGTTAAGGCTCGTGATAAATCGCCAGTTCAAAACGAAACCCGGTATTCAATACCACTGCTTGCTATCACACTTGCCGCAGGTCAGGGACCAATTGAACCAAACGTAACAGATGTTAATGCACCGACTCCTGATCCGAGCGAGTGGCTTGTTACGCCTTTCTGGTACAAGAGCGGCAGCTATTACTACCATACTATGACCGCTGTAACAGCTGCGGATGCCAGCCCGCCTATCTTGTACTATTTCGAATGTATTACCAATTCGGATTTAAGCAGCGACTGGCAGGAAGAATCAACATACACCACAACAAAAATGACGGCTGTTAGCCATGCCGCTTACAGAGTCTGGACTATGGACAGTCTGGGCCATTTAAGCGGATCTTCGCTTACTTACCATACACTTTGCGGTTATGGGACTTATCCTTGTGCGCCGTAATGTCCGGCAGTTAGTCACATTAAATAAAAAGCCCCTGCAATCAGGGGCTTTTTTTATTAACTGCCGTTTTTCGGTTAAGTCGTCAATCTGCCCATTGGTGATATTATCTGTCGGCTTTACAAGAACATATAACTACTCATCTGCCAGACCATATTCCTCTGCCGATACAGAGGAATTTCGCAGATTCTCTATCTTCCCATCTTCACTGTGTAATCAATAATAACTACAAACTTTCAAACAAAAGAAGTGGTTTAATCAAAGTCTGACTAAAACTCACTATGAAAGAAAATTTGCAGAATTTTCCGCTTGGTTATTGACAACGGCAAAGACTAAAAATACTCTATTAGAGCTTAGTAAGTCAGCATCTAAAGATAATCCCGATATATGAGGACGGCAACGTTTAACATTCCTTGAAAATGACTAAGCAGCATCAGATGAATAACAGGGTTTTTGCCGTTTGTTTTAATTGTTTTGCAAAACAAGAGAGGATTTAAAAAAGTACTTAAACAGCATGGAAGCAAAAAGTTCCAAAAAAAAACCGCTAATAGTTAAAACGGCAATTGAATTTGTAATCATAATTCTTGCCACAATAGTTCTGTTTTTAACCGTAAATTCTCTGGGGATTTTTGGTACATTTTGCCGGTCTCATGCTCAACATGATAAGATTATGCTTGCCGCAATCCTCCTGGCAACGGTACTGTGTTTTTGTTCATTAAGAAGATGGCTTGAAGTTCGAAGAGCACATAAGAAACTGGCCGAATCTGAAGAACAACTCCGCTTTCAGGCAACGCTGCTGGACGAAATCGGCGATGGTATCACAGCTACCGACTTTGAGGGGAAAATTACTTATGTAAACCAGGCTCAATGCGACCGGGTAAAAAGAAATAGAGACGAACTCATCGGACAACGCGTCGAAATTTACGGTCAGGACCCTTCTTTAGGCGCAACTCAGAATGAGATAATTCAAACCACTCTCGAAAAGGGCAGATGGTCCGGCGAAATCGGCAACACGGCATCCGACGGCAGCAATATCCTCGTCGAGTGCCATACATGGCTGATGAAAGATAAAGCCGGCAACATCATAGGATTGTGCGGACTATCAAGAGATATAACCGAAAGAAAAATACGCGAACAGGAACTGCAAAAACACAAACGTTATCTCGAAGCTCTTGATGCGGCCGCAGGGGTACTTCTACACTCAATATCAGAAATAAAATACGATGAATTTCTCGCCGCTTTAGGCTCTGCTTCCGATGCCGACAGGGTACACATCTTTTTAAAAATTACTGACGAAAAGCTCAATATACCACTTAGACGAAAAACGCAATGGTGCCGCAATGAAAAAATCCCGCCTGTGCCGACGGAATTGACAGAAAAACACTTTTTTGAAGAAATCTTTCCTGCGTGGCAGAAGATACTGATAACCGGTAAACATATATGTCTCTCTACGGAAAACTTCCCTCCCCAACAGCTTGACTTTTGGAAATCAATACATATAAAAGCACTGCTTATCGTCCCTATACTGTTTGATAACCAATTGGGCGGTTTCATAAGTTTCGACAACTGTACGGAACCCCGTCAATGGACAGAATTCGAAATTGAATTTCTTAATACGGCCGCAAAAAACATGGCAATCGCAATAAAGCGGCTGGAAATTAAAAAAGAATTAAGGGAACAGAGAGATTTTGCCCAAAAGCTAATTGAGACCGCACAAACTATCGTTCTCGTACTGGACGTCAACGCGAATATTACAACCTTCAATCCATATTTTGAAAAACTATCCGGTTACCGGCTCGATGAAGTAAAAGGGAAAAATTGGTTTGATACTTTTCTTCCTGATGAAGACAGAGGAAGAATGAAAAAAATCTTTGCAACAGCCATAGCCAACTCTTCCACAAAAGGCAATATTAATCCAGTAGTAACAAAGGACGGCCAGCTTAGATATATCGAGTGGTTTGACAAAACACTGAAAGATGAAGAGGGCAAAATAACAGCCCTGCTTTCAACCGGTCAGGATATTACCGAAAGACTAAAGGCCGAAGAGCAGCTCAAAAAGGCTCATCTTGAACTTGAACAAAGAGTCATACAGCGTACCGCAGCTCTGCAGATAATAAACACACAGTTGACAAAAACAATTGAGGAAAAGGACCGCATCCAGAAAATTCTTCAGGAAACCGAAAAAAATGCCGCCCTTGGCAAACTTGCGGCACAAATCGCTCACGAAATCAACAATCCGATGGCAGGAATTAAGAATTCGTTCCTGCTGATAAAAGACGCTATTCCATCGAATCATCAGTATTTCGGATATGTCGCAAGAATCGAAAAGGAAATCGACAGGGTCTCGCAGATAGTCAAGCAGATGTTCGACCTTTACAGGCCCGATACACAATCGGCAGACAAATTCAGGGTTCGTGAGGTTATTGAAGATATTACTGAACTTCTGAGAATCGCCAGCCAGGAAAAACAGATACATATCGAAATCGGCTGCTCAAACGACATAACTGTTATCCTGTCAGAAGCGCTTTTCAGACAGGTAATTTATAACATAGTCCAAAACGCCATTCAGGCATCGCCGCCGCAAGGTATAATCAAAATAGCCGCTGCAATAAGCGATTCGAGACTTAATATCCAGGTAAGCGACGAAGGGCCCGGAATCGATGAAAAAATCAGGGATAAAATCTTTGAGCCTTTCTTCACAACCGGCATCGGCGGTTCCGGAAGCGGGCTGGGGCTGGGACTGTCGATAACAAAAGATATTATCAATGCGATGGAAGGCAAAATATATTTTGAAAACCGCCAACCCATAGGAACCACATTTAATATTTCTATACCCATCATAACCAATGAATCCCGCACCTTTTGAACCGTACAAAAAAATAACTGATTTAAGTAAGAGGAACTGACTTATATGATTTCTATGCCAGGTAATACAGTACAAAAGGTGCGGGATGAACCCTAAAACTGACAACGTACTCGGAAATATTCTGCTCGCAGATGACGAACAAACCTTTCTGGAAGCAACGGCACAACTGCTGCGCAACGAGGGCTTCGATTGCGACATCGCCGAAAACGCTGAACAGACCCTGAAAAAACTTTCACAAAAAAATTACGACCTGCTTATCACTGATATAAAAATGCCCGGCAACTTAAACCTTGAACTTGTCAAAAAAGCCGTTTCCGAGCATCCTGCAATGAGCATCATTCTCATAACAGGTTATCCTTCTCAGCAAACCGCCATCGCGGCAGTTACACTGCCTGTAACTGCTTATATACTTAAACCTCTCGATTTTCCCGAACTGCTGCAAAAAACCAAATCGGCTGTTAAAGCCAGTATGCTCTATAAAACGGTAAACAGGACCAAAAATAATCTTATGAAATGGGTTGAAGAACTGGAAAATATCGAGCTTACCCTGCAGCAAAACAGATATGACGCCTTCGATACCGCCTTAAAAAGCTTTCTCAGTATTACGACCGCAAAAATAGACGAAACTTTCGAGAATATTCGTCTTGTTACATTCCTGCTCGACGATATTAAACCTCATACTCAAGTCTGCAAAATTATGTACTGTCCTAAATTATCGGACCTTACAGATGGCATACAACAGGCTGTAAATTCCATCAAAAAAAGCAGAGAAATATATAAATCAAAACAATTAGCCGAAATAAGAACAAAACTGGAAAAGTTACTGGAAAATATCCAGAAAGCTTAATGTTTTTTATTGGAATTGCCGATAATATAATTAGCAATATACGTTAAAAAGTATAAATTTGATATCAGGTACAATGCTCGCTGCTAATAGCATATACATTTAGGGTATATGATAGAAGTATGCGGGGGCAAATCGTGCGAGATTGTGACCTAAAAAATGAGTTTCTCAAATTTATCAGTTATGGCAAACATCGGGCAAACAGAACCATAAGCAGCTACAGAAGCGACCTTGAACAATTTGTGACGTTCCTACTAAGTTATGAAAATGCTGGCACTGAGAAGTTGGAGAGTGCGCCCCCTTCCGAACAAACAACAAATCAGCCGGAGGAACGGGCTGCATCGTTTTTAATAAATGCGGACACAAAAAAAGTAAGGGCTTTTATGAGCCACTTACAAAAAAGAAACTATTCTCAGGCTTCCATAAGACGGAAATTCGCAACCCTTCTCTGCTTTTACAACTTTTTAAACTCCCAACACTGGCTCGACTATAATCCTATAACCAAAATCAAACCGCCGAAAGTCAAAAAACATATCCCTGAAATACTCACCGAAGAACAAATCTGGCAGTTACTCCACATACCAAATCTCGATAACTGGCTTGGAGCGCGAGACCGGGCTATACTTGAACTGCTGTGCAATACCGGAATCCGTGTCAGCGAGCTTGTCAATCTCGACATAAGCGATGCGGATTTGGATAACCTCCAACTGGTGGTTACTTCATCCGGCGATAAAAAAAGATTTATAAGTCTGACAGACGCTATTGCCGGAGCACTGAATTACTACCTGAAACTAATGGAAAGAAAAACGAATTTCGACAGCAAACATCAACGAAATCCCCTTTTTGTGAATAAATTCGGCACAAGACTTGATGTAAGAAGCGCCGACAGAAGAATCGAAAAATATATTGCACTTGCCGGGATGGACAAATCGATTACCCCTTACGACTTCAGACACAGTTTTGCACAAAAACTTTTACAACAGGGCGCCGGCATCGATGAATTGCATCGGCTTTTTGGTTTTGAGTCAACCTCCGCAACGCAGTTGTACGTTGAATCTCTTGGCTAAAAAAAACAAGAAAGTTATCTTGAAATTATCGCAACGAGGATTTAAAATACAGCTTTGAAAGTTAAATAATGGGCGAATCACAGAAAAGCTTAATATCAAGTTTAAATAAAGAAGAGGTTGTTATGGTTGGACACGGCCGAATTCTGCTGGCGGACGACGAACAAACCTTCTGTGATTCCACGGGCGAGCTGCTTCGGCGGGAAGGTTATCAGTGCGATTGTGTTCCGGATGCTCCGGCAGCAGTAGAAAAACTCAAACAGAATTCTTATGACCTGCTAATCGCAGACATAAAAATGCCCGGCAATTCAAATCTTGAGCTGATTAAGGACCTGTCGAAACTGGCAAAAGGCACTTTTGCTATACTTGTAACCGCATATCCATCACAAAAGTCAGCTATTGAAGCGGTTCAATTGCCTGTCGCGGCATATATGGTAAAACCTCTTGATTTTGATGAACTGAAGAAAAACGTAGCCCAGGCTATTAAACAAAAAAACCTTTTTCAAACTGTTTCCCAGACAAAACAGCGGCTTCAACAGTGGCAAACGCAGATGCAGGACATAGAGGAAATTCTGAAAAAAAGGAATCATGAAACATTCCCCACTTCTATTAGAAATTTCCTCGACTTAACCCTAAGCAATATAAGCGCTGCATTTATGGATGTAAAAAATCTTACTCAAATACTGGCAGACGACCAAAAAGAATCGGCGGTCTGCAATCTCCTGAATTGTCCGAAACTTACTGAACTTACGGAAGGTTTGGCTGAAACAATAAAAATACTTGAACTGACTAAAAGCTCCTTTAAGTCAAAAGAACTCGGTCAGCTGAGAATAAAACTGGAACAACTGACGAAAAAAGCCAAAAAAAATTAAAAATCTCGCGGGAATCTGCCGATAATAAAAAGATAAGTTGAGATATTTGCCTTTGCGGACGGCATTAAGGCTCGTAAGTAGAAGGCACAACCTATAAAAACGGTTGTGCTTTTTTGTTTGTATTTTTTTACGATTATAATGACTGAATAAATGCAATGGACAACCTGTTGAATCTAAACAACTGCGAAAAATTAACCAAAGAATGCGATTTGGATCTTTATACCGCATTGTCAATATTTACAGCTAATACTCCAAAACTAATTGATAGTATTCTCGATACAATAGAGACAGAAAACCTGACAGAGCTGGAAGAACTTGCGGCAAAATTGATTAGATACAGCAATAATGCCCAACTGACCGGCTTTACCGAAAGGGTAAAAAACCTCATTGTCGCTGCCAGAGAACACAATATCTCCATAGTAAAAAAACAAGCTGATTCATTAAAACAGTGTTTTGAGCAAATGACCAGGACGGCCTGTGCCACTGCATAGGCAATAAAGAACTAAACAAAACCACCTGACAATCCATAATTGCAGCAAATCAAGGATATTTACGACCAGTTTACCCTTGTTATAAATATACAAAACTGTAGATATTATTTTAAAAACTGATATAATCCTTTCTTATGGTTTTTAAACGAAGAGATTAGCGAAACTTATTAACCCTTTAAATAAGGAGGAAAAAATGAACACCGACGCTAAGTACGCACAATTTGCCCTTACCCGCGAAATGATGCAGACCCCGGACATCCTGCGAAATTTCAAACTTACAAATAGTGAAAAAGTCCTCAGTGCCATCAGGCAAAAAGGGAAACTCTTTTTTACCGGCGAAGGCTCAAGCAGAATCTTTCCGGCCAAAAACGCAATGTACTGCGCAAAAAGAGCGGGCATTAATCTAAACCTCGCGACAGAAGGCGGCCTGCAGTCATGCAGTTATGACCTTGCGGATTTTGTTGTTTTCGGCGCATCCAACAGCGGACAAACAAAAGAGGTCATTCGCCTGTTTGAAAAACTCAACAATATAAATCATAAAAATCTCTTTGCGCTTATCGCAAATAAAAATACCAAACTTGAATCCCTCGCACAGCAGACATTTATTTTGAGCTGCGAAAAAGAGCTGGCTGTGGCCGCCACAAAAAGCGTCGCCGAACAGGCCCTGTTCTATCAGGAACTGCTGTCGGCCTTTCAGGGCATATCGCTTGGCAAAAAATTATCTCAACTGGCTGATGCTTTTCAACAAGCACTGACAATGCCGGTAGACAAAAAAATCACGGATGCGATAGCGTCAGCAGGAACAATTTATTTCGCCGGCAAAAACGACGGCGTCGCAGAGGAATTAACATTAAAGACAAATGAAATTACCCGTAAGAAAAGCGACTTCCTCGAAGGCACTTATGCCGTCCACGGTGTAGAAGAGGTAATGAATAAAAACGATGTTGTTATTCTGATTGACCCGTTCAAGAGCGAACTGGAAAAGATAAAACAGACTCTCGTCGATGGCGTAGGCTTAAAGGTTTTCGCTGTCTGCGATGAAGAAACAATATTCCCAACAATTAAAATACCTGACATCGGAGAACTGACCAATTACGTGTATCTTGCCGCCGGATGGAATATACTTGTCGAGACAGGCGTAAGTCTTGGCATTAATCTCGATAAGCCTCAGCGGGCAAGAAAAGTCGGCAACGAATACCTCGGCGGTTAAGAATCTATTGAAAAACTTAAGATTGCTTCGCTTCTCCGCAAAAAGCGGAGAAGACTCGCAATGACAAAAATATGATTTTTGTCATTTTCGACTTGTCAGATAAATAGCCTGCTCGGCAAAGAGATTAGGAGCAAACTTTACAGGACTTCGGCGGTTGCCGATGAGCGGGATTTTTGTCTCGACCTTTGCGCCGATTTTATCGCAGAACTTCTCAAAATCCTTAAGCGATATAACGTGTATATTCGGCGTGTCGTACCATTCGAAAGGCA
>Ga0315278_10000262_pt1 | contig 47566 bp, 35 predicted proteins | sample YL17G06_0_MG_FD_203880 | JGI IMG/M metagenome (GOLD analysis project Ga0315278, IMG submission 203880) | Sediment microbial communities from Yellowstone Lake, YNP, Wyoming, USA - YL17G06_0 | ecosystem: Environmental > Aquatic > Freshwater > Lake > Sediment | place: USA: Wyoming | collected... | reverse complement strand
GGGGGGCGGGCCCCCCGCTGGGGGGGGGGGGGGGTGGGGGGGGGGGGGGGGGGGGGGGGGGGGGGGGGGGGCCCGGCCGCGGTCGGTGGAGTCTGGGCGACGAAAAAAGGAGCCACGGCCGCCGCGGGCGTGGCCGCGGCCGCAAACGGCGACGGCACCGCCCTCGCAACCGCCGGCGCCGGCCCCAGCGAGCGCAGCGCGTCGGCCGCCGCGTCGGCCGCGAGCGCCGCGGACTGCGCGCGGTCGTCCGCCGCCCGCGCCGCGGCGCGGGCAGCGACCGCGGCTTCCGCGGCTCGTGCGGCGTCGCCGCCGACGGCGAGGCGGGCGGGGGCGGGGGAGGGCGAGCGGGAAGGGGAGCGCGGCGCGAGCGTCGGCTCGGCGTCTTGCGTCCAGGCAACGTGCGCCCGCGCGGCGCGCGGGGACGTGCCGGCGGGGGGAGTGGGTGACAGCGCGGTGGCGGCGCGGGTCACGGGGGTGATGGCTTCCACGCCTTCGGACGCCGTGTGCGCGCGGCGGAGGGCCGCCGCGACGCGCGCCGCCGCGGCCGGCGCGCGCGCCGCGGCGCCGCCCTCGGAGTCGGATTCGTCCCGCAACACGCGCCGAGAGGGCGTGGGCGCGATGAGGCCGTCGGCGGTCGACCCGCGAGGGGACACGAGCGCAACCGCACGCCGCCGCTTCGGGCGCGCGCCGTCCAGCCGGTCGGCGAGCGCGGTGGCGACCCCGCGCAGAGCGTCGGCCGCGGCGGCGGCGTCGGCCGCGGCCAGGGACGCCGCGGCGCGCGCGAGCGGGGAGCCCGACGCCAGCCGCGGCAGGGACGACCCCGGCGCGGCGGGCGCGGGCGCGCCGCGTGTGGACGCCGTCACGCTCACGCTGGCGGTGGAGCGGCCTTTGGGCAGGGCGGTCGACTTGGGGCCCAGCAGGCCCGACGGTTGCCGCGCAACGGGCGCCGGCGCCGCGGCCGCGGGCGGCGAGCGAGAGCGGTGGCCCATGGTAGTGTGTGGTCTGACTAGGGGGGGGGGAGGGGTGGGCGGGCGTCGGGGGCGTGTCGGGTGGTGCCAAATGCGAGATCCGGCGCGCGGCGCGCAGCTCAAGCCTCGGCGCACCTGCTTGAGCGCCGAGTGCCACTCGCTGGTTGACTCTCTCGCGTCTACGGCGGCGCACGACCTGCGTCGACTGGCGGGGTGCGGGGAGAGAGTGGCGCGTCCCCGCGCGGCGCGCGAGGCCGCCCACTCTTGGGCTGCGTGGCCGCGGCCGACCGAGCGCCGCCCGCCCGCATGCGGCTGTTTGCCGCGTGCTTTGGCGTGCCGCCGGCGCCGGCCCCAGTGTCTCAGGTGGGCGCGCGGGAGGGCGCCCGCCGCATCTCAATTGCTCGGCCGCTCGCCGCCGCCTACCCCTTGCCTCGGGCGACCCCTGTCCCCTCACAATCAGGACGAACTGGCTGGTGCCGTCATTGCGTGGGCCGAGGCGCAACCGCCGACGCCGCCGGCGCCTGCCGCGCCCGCCCCCGCGCCCGCCCCCCCGCCCGGCCCCAAGCCGCTCCCCCAGCCCGCGCCCGCGTCCCGCCCCCGCTGGGGCCGGCGCCCGCGGCGTCAGGCGTCGGCCGAGTTTCGGCCGCTGCCCGACCTGCCGCGCGCTGACTCGCTCACGCGCCCCAAAGCGGCGTCCTTCCCCCGCGCGAGAGGCGCGAGAGGCGCCGGCTGGCGCGACCTGACGCTGGCCGTCGTGCCGGGCGCGACAGCGACGCTGCGCCTGGGGCCGGCGCCGACCGCCCAGGGCGGCAAGCCCGCGCCGTCGTCGGCTGTCATCCTCGCCCCGCCGCCCTTGTGGGCTATGCTGGGGGGCGCCATGGCGCCGTCCAGCGTGCGGGTGGAGGAGCTGGCGGACGAGTGAAGGGAGAGGGTCGAGGGGGCCCCTTTTTTTCCTTTGCGGCGGCCGCGGGCCGTTGTCGCGGCCGCCGCCCGATTTTTCGGTGCTGCCCAACAACGGAACGTGCCACAATCCACTCTGCCAGGGACGCTGCCGCCCCTTACACCTCTGCAACACACAACCGACCCCCTTTCTTTTTTTTCTCTCTTAAAACTTGTCCTTGTGCGCGCGCACAGCGGCGAACGCGGCGTCTGGGCTCGCGCCCGACGGCGCGCCCACGCCCGCGCGCACGGCGGGGGCGTCGGAGCGGAGAAAAGGGTTGGTGGCGAGCTCGTCGGCGAGGAGGGAGGGGACCGTCGCCTCCCCCGCCGCGCGCGCCGCCGTGATCGCCTCCGCGCGGGCGGCCAGGGCGGCATTGGTGGGGTCGACGGCCAGCGCCCACTGAAAGAAGAGAGGATTGGCGTGGTGGGCGGCGCGCGGCGTGGCGCGCGTGCGGCCCAACGACCCCATTCCCCACTCTCCTCTCCCACACACTTTGGCGTTGGACGCCGTGTACTCGTGCGCGCAAAACACGCGCGTGTCGGGCGGCAGCGCGGCGAGCTTGGCGAGCGAGGCCCGCATCTGGGCGGGGGTGCCCTCTAAGACGAGGGGGTGTGGGGCGGGAGCCGTGGGCGCCTCCCTCGCACACACCCTCCACCCTTGCCGCTCCCTCCCACCGACCACCCACCAAAGAGGCGGCCGCAGCCGAGCGCAAACAGGGTGTCGCCGACAAACGCAGCGCGCGCGGCCGGGAAGTGGAACGCGACGTGCCCCCGCGTGTGCCCCGGCACGTCCAGGCAGACACCGTTGATAGAGCCCACGGTCAACGCGTCGCCGTCGGCCAGGGCGACGTCGATGCCGGGGATGCGGCCCGCGTCGGCTTTCGGGCCGACGACGGTCGCGCCGTACTTCTGTTTCAGGGCCAGGTTACCGCCCACGTGGTCATGGTGGTGGTGCGTGTTGATGATGGCGTCCAGGCGGCCGCCGCTGGAAAGGGAGGAGGTCGGGGTGGGGTGTGAGGCGGCGCAGGCACCCCTCGAGACGCACGCGCCTCGTCCCACGCCCCCCACCCTCCCCATTACCGCGCATCGATCGCGGTCGCCACCGGCCCCGCCTCGGCGGGGTCGACGACCGCCACGGCGCCCGTGGCCGAGTCAACGAGGAGCCAGGCGTAGTTGTCAGACAGGCAGGGGATGCGCTCGACGGTCAAGCCGCCCACGGCGGCGACGTCGGGGCGCATGGCGGCCGAGGAGGCGAGGCGCGGGGCTAAAGAGGGGGGAATGGGGTCGGCGCCGCGGTGCCCGCCCGCCATCTGCCCGCGCCGCCCTCCCTCACCCCCACCTCGGGCCCGGAGGCGGCGGCAGGCGTGCGCGCGACCGAGGGCCAGGCGCGCGGGGCGCAGCAGCAGCATCCAAGGGCGAAGGTGTGAGAGAGGCGCCGCGCCGACTCTCTCTCCCGCCTCGTGCGCTCTATTTTTGGTATTACAGCATTCGGGCGGGCGGGCCGCCCATAGAAAAACAGGCGCTAGAGCGACGGGCAAGGCAAAATGCGTTGGGTGTGCGGGGGTGGTGGATGAGTGGGACGCAGTGACGGAAACCTCGAACAAGGGGGGGCCGTGGGGCGTGGCACGGTGGTGGTGGTACAGGGCGACGTCGTCGTCGTCGTCGTCGTCTATCATTGCGCCGCGGGCGCGGCGTCGCCGCGCTCGGCCTCGGCCGCGCGCGCGACCGCGGCGAGCAGCGACGCGCCGAGGCGCGGCGGGGCGGCCGCCGCCGGCCGCCCGCTCCGCCCGCCGGCCGCAGCCCTCGGCGCGCGCTCCAGGCGCAGCGCCAGCCGGGGCACCCCCTCCCCGCGCGGCCCGCGCCCGGGCGGCAGCGCCGCCAGGAACACGACGTCCCCCACGCCCACCCCCCACGCGGCGGCATACAGCTTCCACCCGGCGCGCAGCTCGTACGAGTAGCGGGACGGGACGCATCGATAGGTCATCGGCCACACGCCGCGCGCCGCGTCGACGACCTCGACCGCCAGCTGGCAGGGGCCGCCGCCCCACGCGGCGGGCACGGGGGGGAGCAGGTCGCGCGCCATCTCTTTGGTGAGGCAGAGAATGTGGTCGCACGACTTGTAGTCCAGTTTCTTGGCCAGCTCCCCCGGGGCGGGGTGCGGGGGGCCGAGGGCCGGGGCCGGGGCCTCGTCCGGCGGCGGCAGCGGCGCCTGGACGGGCGACACCGGCGTGCTGTGCACCGCGAGCACCGGCCGAAACTGGGACGGCGGCGCGGCCGTGGGCAGCCGCGGCGCGGCCGCCGCCGGCCCGAGCACGAGCGGCGGCGGCGGCGGCAGCGGCCCGCGCGTGCTCGTCGTGCCGTCGTCGTCGCCCGACGACCTGGCGGCGGCGGCGGCGGCGGGGGCGAGGCCGGAGCCGGCCGGCGACGGCGACGCGGGCGGCGCGCTCAGGGCCGCCTTGACCGCGACAGGGCGGGGCAGGGGGAGAAGCATCGCACCTTCACTGCCTCCGCCCGCCGCCGTCGTCAGGCGGCCCGCTTCGGCGGCGGTGGGGCAGTAAGTGCGCGTGGGCGGCTCGCGCGCGGGCGGCGGCCGCCCGCCGCCGAGCGCGGCCTCTCGGGCGACGAGAGCCGCCTCCCGGGACGCCAGGGCGGCCTCCCGGGATGCCAGATCGGCGGCGACCGCAGCGTTGCTCCCTCGCGCGAGCGCGGCGGCCAGGCCGGGAAACGCGGCCGCCGCGCGGGCGTCGAGCGCGCGCGGCGCTTTGTGGCGGGCGTCGTCGGCGACTGCGGCGTCGGCCCACGCCGTCGGCGACCCCGGCTGCGTGCGGCTCACTGGCGTGCGCCGGCGCTTGACGCCCGCGACTGGGACGGGGGGGAGGCCGGCCTCGCTGTCCCCTGCCGGCATGGTGCCTAGGTTCAGCGGCTGTCGAGGAGGGGGGTGGTGTGCGGTCGGCCGAGGGCGGGGCCCCGCGCGGTGGGCGCGCCCGCGTGGCGGGAAGACCGAGCGCGCCCGCGCGTGCCGCGCCCTCGCCGGCCGCCCCGGGACGGCGGCCCGCCCCATGGCGAGTGAGCGGTATTGTTGGGCCTCGCAGGCGTCGGGTGGGGCGGCAGGAGGGGGGCGGGCGGGCGCGGGAGCCGAGGCATTGGGCCCGCGTTCGGGGCGCGCGCTCCCAGCGCCGCCCCCGGGACGCGGCGCGCCCGGCCGGCCGCCTTGTGGGCGTTCGATATTGAAAGCCAGCCACGCCGTGGGCGGCCGGGCCGGCGCGCCCGCGCTGGCGGGCCGGCGCCGCGCTGGAGCCACGCGCGCGCGGCAGCCACCGGCGCCGCGGCCCACCTCGACCGGCGCGCACCTGTGGCAGCTGTCGCGAGGAAGGGGGGCGGAGGGGGGCGAGCCCCTCCGCCGGCAGGACGTGGAAGGGATGTGTTAAACAGGGGAGTCGTGGCGTCGAGCGCCGCGCCGCGCGCGCAGGCGGCAGCCGCCTCACGCGAGGCCGCCGCGCCGCCCACCCCCCTCCGAACGCCAGCGGGGCGACGCCCGGTCACGGGCGCGGTCCCGGGGCGGCGCCCGGGTCCGCGCGGCGAGCCAACCGAGGACCACCCCGGCGACTGCCGCGCCGACCGCGGCCGCGGCCGCCCGCGCGCGCACCCGCCCTCGCACCCGCTTCATCGCATCTTCAAACGCGGCCTGCACCTCGGCCGGCGCCGCGCGCGCCAGCGGCGGCACGCGCACGCCCTGGCGCACGCACGCCGCCGCGACCACCCTTTGCACCGCCGCCACATCGGCCCAGGAGCCGTCGGACGGCACCGCGACAAATTCGCGGCGCATGGCCAGGATGGAGGCGAGCAGGGGGGCGGCGTGGCGGAGGGCGGGGGCGGGGCGGGGCGCGAGACGCTGGGGAGGGGAGGGAGGAGGGGGGGGTCTCGGCGCCTCGGGCCCGGCTCCAGGGCGGCCAAGCGATCGCGCGCGCCCGCTCACGCCGCCCCCCCACGCCCCCGCCGCACGGGAAATCAGGGTCGAACGCGGCGACCGCGGCGGCTTCGAGCTCCTCCCGCCCCGCCTGCGACAGCATCAGGCGCCGCCGCGGCCGGGACGGTGTGCGGGTCGCGTTCATGGTGGGCCGATGGGCGGGGGAGGGACGAGGTGTGTGCGGGCGCGGGCGGCAGCGCCGAGCCCGCGCCTCTCCTCCCCACACCACCGCCATGTCCGACTCGTCCGATGGCGCTTCCTCTGGCGCCCCTCGCAAACGCCCGCGCAACTACGTGCACAAGAGCGCGGCCGCGGCCGCGGATGAGGTGAGAAAGGAGGGGGTTGGCGGCCGCGGCCGCGCCCGCGCGTTCCGCGCGGCGTGGTGGCGCGGATGAAATACCAGGGCACATCTGGGCGCGGGCTCCCGCTATAACGCGCTGGCCGCGCTCCCTCGCGCCGCGGCGGCCGACGGCTCCCCCATGCGCCCACGCCCCGCCCTCCCTCTTCAGGTCCAGGTCGACGTCTTCCGCGCGCTCGACCTGCAGGACGACCTGGCGCCCGGCGCGACCTCGTTCTTCCAGGTAGGAGGGGAGAGAGGGGGGAGGGGCGCATGCGGCTTTCCAGCGTCGGCCTCCGACGCCCCACCTCCGCACTCTCCTCTAGTCTGAAATCGAGCGCTGGAAGGAGCTCTGCGCCGCCGCCGATTTCCAGCGCGTCGCGCGAGAAGCCGCCCCACTGTCGATCTCGCTCGCGCAAACGCTCCACGAGCGCGACGCCCTGGTGACCCTCCTCCTCACCGCCGTCGGGCCCGGCCGCGAGCTGAGCGCGCCCGGGGTGGCCGCGCTGCTGGCCGCGCTGGCGCGCGACCTGCAGGCCGAGTTTGCGCCGTGCGTCGGGACGGTCGCCGACGCGTACGCGGCGTGGCTCGCCGCGGGCGGCGACCGCGACGCCGCCGTCCTGGAAGCGGCGTATTCTTGGCTGGGATCCACGTTGCGCGCCCTGGGTAAGCACGCAGCCTCGGGAGAAGGCCTGGCCCACGTTCTCGCTGCGACGCGCTCCCTGCGCGCGACGCGCACCCCCGTCTCGCGCCGCCTAGGCGCGCAGGCGGCCGCCCACCTGTTGCGCCGCTGCGCGCGGCGCGAGGTGGGGAGCGGGGTTGTCGCCTTGCTCGCTGATGCGGCCACGGCGGGCGGCGGGAGCGCCGACGCCGACGCCGCGGGCGCTGCCGTCGGCGAGGCCTGCCTCGGCCCCGACCACGGCCTGCACTCGCGCGCGCCGGACGCGTTGGCGGCCCTGCTGGCCGCCGGCGTCGGCGCCGCCCGCGCCGGCGTGGCCGACGCGGCGGCCGCCGCCGCGCTCGCGCGCGTCCACCCCCACACGCGCCGCCACACGGCCGCGCCCGTCTGGGCCGCGCTCCTGCGCGACGCGGGCGCCCGCGTGGAGGCCGCTCTGGCGTCGCCCGACGACGTGCGTGCTCGGGCGGCCGCTGCGGCGGGCGTGGGGCGCGTCGCCGACGCCGCGCGCGTGGGCCGCGGCGCGCGCGTCGCCGAGTTTGGCCCCCTCGTCGCCCTGACCGCCCGCGCGGCCGACCTCCTGCCCGCGGCGGACGTCACACCGTCCGCCGACGCGGGCCTGACGGCCTCGGTCGCCGCCCTGGCCGCGGCCGTCGCCGACGGCCACCGCCGCGCGGTCGGCGCGTCGGGCGGCCCGCGCGCGCTCGTGGATGCCGCGCCCGCGTTTCGCAGGCTGCTGGAGTCGGCGCCGCTGGCAGCGGCCGCCACCGCCGCTCGAGCCATGCGGCGCGCGTCGGGCGGGGGCGCCCCTGGGCGCGCTCTCGCCCCACTCGCCCTCGCTCCGCTCGCGCGCGCCGTCGCGCGCGGCGGCCCCGCCGCCGCCGGCGCGCTCGCCGAGCTCGGCCCCGCCTTGGCCGACCTGGACGACTGCCCGTGGACGCCCGCGCTGCCCTTACTGCTGGGTGTCGGCGGCGGTCTCGCGGCGGCCGCCGCGTCGGCCGCCTCGGCCGCCGACTGGCCGCGCACAGGCCGCCCGTCCCCCGCCGCCGTCGCGGCCACCGTCGCCGCGTCGACCGCGCTCCCGCACGCGGTTGCAACACCGGCCGCGGCGGCGTCCGCGGCCGAGGCGTGCCTGGCCGCGGTCGAGCGCGCGCGCGCTTTGCCCGCCGCCCCCGCGTCTGCGACCGACGCCCACCTCGCCGCCGCCGAAGCCTGCGCTTTGCGCGCCCTGGCCGCCGCCCGGCGCTTGTCCGGCGATGGTGCCGCCGTCGCCGCCCTGGCACCGCGCTGCGTCGCGCTGCTGTGCGGCGCGGGCGACGCGCCGGCGACCGCGAGGGCTGCTGCCGACGTTCTCGCGCTTGCGTCGGCCGCGGGCGCGGTCCTCTCGCAGGCCGACGGCGAGCTCCTGCGCATCGCCCTCCTGCCCGCCCTCGCGTCGCCCGCGGCCGGCCTGCGCGGCGCGGCGCTCGCCGCGCTCGCGGCCTGGCCCGACGCTGCCTCCACCCCCCTCCCCGCCCTCGTGCGCCCGCTGGGCGGCGACGTCGACGTCGCGTCCGGGCGCGCGGCCGCCGTCGCCATCGCGCGCCTGGGCGAGGCGTGCGCGACGGGGCGGCTGCCGCTGACGCTCGACGCGCCCGCCGTGGCCACCGCGCTCGGCGCGCTGCACGCCCGCTTCTCCCCCCTGTGGCCCGCCGCTTCCACCGCCCTGGCCCGGTGTCTGGGCGCCAAGCCGGCGCTGACGTGGCCCGCGGTCGCGGCCGCCGCGGCGGGCGCGCAGACTGCCGCGCTCGCCGGCGGCGCTGCGGCCGCGCGCGCGCCCGCCGACGCCGACGACGCCCGGCGCGACGGCGACCCGGACGAAGAGGACGACGGGCTTGGTGGTGAAGCCCGCCTGCTCGCCTCGCTCGACGCGGCCGCCGCCGACGGCGGCGTCGGTGCGAGTGGCGGCGCGGCAGGGGCGCTCACCCGCCTCTCCCACATGCTCAAAGCGGTGGCGGCCGGAGAAGGGACCGCGGCGCGCTACGTCGACGGGTGGGCGCCCCTGTTCCTCGAGTTTGTGGCGGCGCGGCCCGGGGGAGGGGGTGAGGGCGGCGACGACGAGGGCGACGCCGACGACCGCGCGCCCTCGCGCAAACGCTGCCACTCCTCCTCCACCGCCCTCGGCGCCCGCGCCTGGCGCGACTTGCTCCTGGACTGGCTGGCCGTCGTCAAGGCGGCGGGCGGCGCGCTGCGCGGCGCGCGCGCGCGCGCGGGCCTCGCTGCCGCGCTCGGCAACGCCGCGGGCGACGCCGACGGCCGTGTTCAGGCCGCAGCGTTGGAAGCCATCACGACCGGCCTGAAACCGGCGTGGATGGTGCCGGTGGCGGGCCGACTCGCCCGCCTGGCGGACGACGCGACGCTGCGGCGCGAGCTGGTGTCGTTCCCCGTCGCCTCAACCGCCGACGGCGGCGTCCCCCCCCACGACCGCCCCGCTCTCCTCGCCCTGCTGGCCCGCCTGCTCTGGCCCAAGATGCGGCGCCGGTCGGGCCGGCTCGGGGGCAAGGGCGCGCCGGGCAGCGCGCGCGCGGCGTGCATTTCCTTCCTCGCCGCAGCCGACCCCGGCGAGGCGCACCACCTGGCCGCGCTCTTCATCGCGCCCCTGGCGCCGGCGTTAAAGCCGCCGGGCGGTGAAGAGCCGCCTCACGCCGTTCCAACCGACGACGGCCTCTTCGCCGTCGCGTGGTGGGAGGCCGCGCTCGCGGCCGACCGCGGCGTGGCCTGGTGGCTGGCCGCCGCGCGCCCCGCCGCGGTCGCCGCCCTGCCCCTGCGCGTCCGGCTCGGGTTTGCCAACGGCGTGGCTGACTTGTTGGAGCGCGCGGGGCACCGCCTGGGGCCGAGCCTCGCGCCCGCGACCGCGCTTGCGGCTGCCGTGTTCGCCGGCACGCCCCCCCCCCCTGACGGCGCGCCCAAGGGCGAAGCCGGCACGGCTCGCGACGTGCGCGCCGCCGCCTTGCGCGCGGTGGCGGGCGCGCTGGCGCGCGCGCCGAGTGCCGCGGACTGGGCGCCACTCTGGGAAGTCTTGCTCCCCGCGGCCGCGTCGGCCGCCGCCCGCCTGGCGCCCGCCGCCCTTAGCGGGCGCACGCCGCCCGTGCTGGAGCTGGCGGCCGCGCTCGCGGGCGCGGCGGGGCTCGCGCCCGTGCTCGCCGACGCGCCGGCGGCGGCGTGGTCGCCCGAGGCCGCGGCGGCGGCCGCGGCCGCGGCCGTCGATTCGGACGTGGACGAAGCGCCACCGCTGCCGCCCTGCCCGCCCGCCGCGTCCGCCGCCGCGCCGTGGGCCGCCGCGCGGGCGGGGTCGGCGCTCGTCGCGTCACTCCCGCGCGCGCTCGCGCCCGCCGCCGCCCCCCCCGTGCGCGACGGCGCGCTGCGCGTGCTCGAGTGCGTGGTGGAGCTGGGTGAAGGGTACGTGCGGGAGATCCTGGGGCCGCACGCGGAGAGTCTGCTGCCCGCGCTCCAGGCGCTCGCGGGCGCCGCGCCCGGCGCCGCGCCGGCTGCTGCCGCTCCCGTCGTCATCGGCACCCGCACCCGCGCCCGCGCGCTGACCGTGCTCGAAGCACTGGCCGCCGCGTCGGCGCCGGGCCCCGGCGCGGGCGCGCCGCTCGCGCGCGCGCTGCTGCCGCTCGTCGCCCCCGCCAAGGCGCGCGGCCGGGGCGGGGCGCGCGCGGCGCCCACCGCGGGCCGCGCGGCGGCCGCGCTGGCCGCCGTGCTCCGGCGGGCGGCGGAAGGAGGGGCGTTGGAGGGGGTGGACGTCGCCGCTATCGCGGCCGCCCTCTCCGCCCCCCTCGCCCTGCGCGCCGACCCCGGCGACGCCGGCCGCCGCGCGCTGCTGGACGCGTGGCACGCGCTGGCGCTGCACGATGCGTCGCTGGCGCCGGCGGCGTCGCTCCTGGCCGCCCTTGACGCGGCGTCCGCGGTCGACGTCGGCGCGCCCGACTACGACGCCCGCGTCGCGGCCTACGCCTCCCTGCGTGGTGCAGGGTGGCTGGTGTTGCCCCCTGCGGGCGCGGCCGCGCTGGCGCGCCGCGCGCTCGCCGACGTGGGCGACGCGGACGACCTGCCGCTGCGGCACGCGGCGGCCGCCGCGCTCGCCGCGCTCGTCGCGGCCGGGGCGTCAGGCCCTGGCGCCGCCTCTTTGGCCACCGTCGCCGACCGGGTCGTGCTCGCGGCCGCGCGCCGGGGTGCGGGCCCCGGCGACGCGAGTGTGCGCGGCGAGCACCTGGCCCTGCTGCGCGCGCTCGCGCTCGCGCGGCCAAGCGACCACCCCGGACTTGCGTTGTTGGCCGACGCGGACGAGGAGCTCGACTTTTTTCTCAACGCGGCGCATCTGCAGCTCCACCGCCGCGGCCGCGCGCTCGCGCGGCTGGCAAAGCTCGCCCCCACCCTCCCCCCTGGCACCCTCATCGGCGTGTGCATGCCCATCGTCGAAGCCGGCCTGCTGGGCGGCGCCGGCCGGGCCGCGCCCGACGACGGCGGCGGCGGCGGCGACGGCGGCGCGGCCGCCGACGCCGGCCACGCCGCGTCGCGCGCCGGGCGCGCCGCCGCCGTCGCCGACGCCGCGGTCGACGCCATGGGCGCGGTCGCCGCCGTGCTCGACTGGCCGCAATATGCGCAGGTGCTGGGGCGGGCGCTGCGCCTGGCGCGGGGGAAAGGTGAGACGCGCGCCGCCACGCGCGCGCTCTGCGCGGTTGTGGACGCCTTTCACTTTGAGCTGCCTGGGGCGGCGGGCGTGGACGAGCTGGCCAAAGCGGCGGACGAGGCGGACGCGGAGGAGGCGGCGAAAGAGGAGGGCAGCGACGGCGCCGACGCCGACGCGGACGCCGCCGCAGCCGAGAGCGGCGACGACGAAGACGCCGCCGCAACCGCCACCTCCTCTGCCACCACCGCGGCCGACATTCAGCGCGCCCTGCTCACGCGCGCCCTCCCATCCCTCGCCGCCGCCCTCGTGGTCGACGGCGCGCCGCGCCCGGGCGTCGGCGCCGCGCTCGCCAAGCTGCTGCGCCGCCTGCCCGCGGCCTCCGCGCGCCGCGTCCTGCCGCGCGCGCTGCAGTCGGTCGCCGGCCTCATGCGGTCGCGCGACGGCGGGAGGAGGGCGGAAGCGAGGAAGACGTTTGTGGGCACCGTCGCCGAGCTCGGCCCGGCGTACCTCCCGTTTGCGCTCTCGGTCCTGGCCTCGGCCCTGCCGCCCAAGGGCGTATACGGCCACGTCGCGGCGTACACCGCGCACGCGTGCCTGGAAGCGCTCGCGCGGGCGGGGGGCGGGACGTTCGCCCCTGGCGCTCTGGACGCCGCCGCCGACCGCGCTCTGGCGCTCGCCGACGGCGACCTCTTTGGCGTCGCCGCCGACGAGCGCGAGGCCGCCGGCTTTGGGCGCGGCGTCAAAGAGGCGCGCGCGTCGACTGGGGTGGCCGTTTTTGAGCTCGTGGCGGCGGGCGTGACCTTCCGCGCGCGCGGCGGCGCGCTCCTCGCGCCGCTGCGCGCGCGCCTGCCCGACGCGTCAAGGCCCGCGGTCGCCGCCACCCTGCGCTCCCTGCTCGCCGCCGTCGTGCGCGGCGCGGCGGCCAACGCGAGCGCCACGCCGACGGAGCGGCTGACGTGGGCCTATGGCCTCGTGAAAGAGGGCGTCGATGCCGACGCGGGTGCGAAAGCCGCGGTGCGCGCGGGGGCGGGGGCGGCGGCGATGACTGAGGGGCACCGGGACCGGGTGCCGGCCACGACACGCCCAGTCGACGTGGCGGCCGTGGCGGCCGATGCGGGCGGCGGCGGCGACGGCTCTGGCGCCGCTGCCGCCCCGCCCCTCGCCGCGCACCTCCTCGCAGAGGCCGGCCTCGCCGCCGCTGCGCGCGAGCTCAAGCAAGCGTCGCCGCCTCTGGACGCCGTCGACGCCCTCCTCCCGCTCCTCGTCAAGGCCGTCCGTTCCCGGCACGACGGTGTGTCGCGCGGCGGCGTCCAGTGCCTGGCCGCCGCCGCGCGCGCGCGCGCGCCCGGCCTCGCCGCGGCCTCGCCGGCCGCCGCCGACGCCGCGGTGCGCATGCTGCGCCGGGCGCCCTCGTCCGACGCGCCCTCTGCGCAGGCCGCGCTGGGGCTGCTGGCCACGCTGCTCGCGCGCGGCGGCCCCGCGCCCGACCCGGCGCCCGCGCGCGCTGCGGCGCTACTGCGGGCCGCGTTTCCGCCGGGCGCGCCGCCAGGGGCAGCGCCATCGGCGGGGGCACTTGCTCTCTTTAGGGCGCTCGTGGCGCGGCGGGTGTTGGTGCCCGAGCTGTACGACGCTGCGGATTCGCTCCAAGACGCGGCCGTCCGCGCCGCGGGCGACAACGACCGCGCCGCCGCCCGCAAAGCGGTCGTCGCCTTCCTGCTGGACGCTCCCCTGGGGCCGCGCCGGCTGGGGCGGCACCTGGAGCGGGCGGCGGCCAACCTGGAGTACCCCCACGCTGACGGCCGCGCCGGGGCTGCGGCGCTCCTGGAAGCGGTCGCCACTGCCTTTCCACCCACCATTCTGGCCGAGTGGGCCCCAGCCCTGCACCTCCCCCTCGCCGCGCGCCTCGCCGGCGAGGCCGAGGCCGCCCCGCGCGCCGCCGCGCGGCGCGCGCTCGCCGCCGTCGCCTCGCGCTCGCCGCCCGCCACCGCCGACAAACTGGCCGGCTTTGCCGTCGCCTGGATGGCCGACGGCAGCGGCGGCCGCGTGGCGGCGGGGGCGTTGGCGCTGGCAGCGCAAGTCGAGGCGGAAGGCGGAGACGGGGCGACGGCGGCCCGGCGCGCCAGGGCCGCTTTACCGCCCGCCCTCGCCGCCCTGGACCGCGCGGCGGACACGATCGACGCGGTGGGCGACGGCGATGGCGCTGGGTGGCGGGAGGCGTACGCGGTTCTCGCCCTGCTCGAAACCCTCGCCGACGCCGGCGGCCTCCCCCCCGCCGCCGACGCTCTCGCTCCCTACCTGGCCGCGTCCCGCCTCGCGCTCTACCCGCATGTCTGGGTGCGGCGCGCGGCGGCGCGCCTGGTGGGGCGCGCGCTCGCGTCGCCCGCGGCGGCCGCCTTTGTCGACGCCGCCGGAGGCCCGCGCTCCGTCGCGCGCGCCGCTCTGACGGTGGCACAAGACCCGTCGGCGGGCGCGGACGAGGGGTTGTTGGCGCAGGCGATCAAAAACTTGGTTGCCGTCGCGCCCGCGCTGCTCGCGGCTGACGCCGCGGCCGGCCTCGTGCCCGAGCTGCCGAAGACGGCTTCCGGGGATGAAGAGGACGAGGAGGATGAGGAGGATGGCGACGACGGCGGCGACTCTGGTTCTGACGCCGGCGCCGCCGCCGCCCCGACTGGCCTCACCCTCCTCTCCGTCGCCCGCGCCGCCGCCCGCATGGCGGAAGCCCGCAGCGCCGACGCTGACGCCCAACGCGCCGCCGGCCTCAAGCTGGCGGCCGCGCTCGGGGCGAGGCTTGGGGCGGGCGCGGCGCCCTACCTGCCGACGCTCTGCCTCCCGCTCGTGCGCGCCACGGAAGCCGGCGGCGCCGCGCCGGCCGCCAACAAGGACCTGGCGCTGCAGGTGATGGACGCTTTACGATCCTCTGTCGGCGCCGACGCTCTCTTGGCCGGCCACGGCGCCGCCCGCCGCCGGGTTGCGGCCGCGCGCGCCGGCCGCCGCGCGGCCAAGGCCGCGCGCGCGGTTGCCGACCCGGCGGCCGCCGCCCGGGACCGCCTGCGCAAGCAGGCGCGCCGGGCGGCGGGGCGCAAGCGCAAGGCGGAGGAGGTGGCGCGGTTGCGGGCGAGGGGGGTGCGGGTGAAGAATCGGCGCGCGGCGCCCGAGGCGTGAGGGTGGCGAGGGTTCTGTTTGTTCTTCGAGGGCGTGGTTTGGTGTGTGTGATTGCAATGTTTTGGCGGCTGTCAGATCACCGCGCCGCGAGCCGCGCGCGCAGCTCGGCCAACCGCGCGCGCGAGGCCGCCGTCGCGTCGCCGCCTCCGCCTCCTTCTCCCTCTCCCCCTGCTCTCGCCTTGAGCGCGGCCCGCGCCGCTTCCTTGCGCTCCGCGCGGTCGGCACGGTCGTCCGCGCGGCGCTCGGCGTGGCGCGAGGCGCGCGAGCGCCTCCGCGTCAGCCGCCCCTCGCCCCGCCCGGCGGCCATGCGGGCGAGCGCGTCGGCACCTTCACCACCGGCCGCCACCGCCTCCGTGGCCCACGTGCCGTAGTGGCCCGCGACCTTGGCCGGGCGGAGCAACCGCGGCGCATCGACGCACGCGTCGCGGCAGCACCCCCGCCCGCCCGCCTTGCACCCGTCGCACGCCAGGAAGAGCGCGTTGCAGTCGATGTTGGCGCAGTTGAGGTGGGGCAGCGTCGCGACGCCGCCGCAGCGCGCGCAGGGGGCGGCCGGGGGGGTGGAGGCGTCGGCCGCGACCCCGCCGCCGGGCGCCACCGCCAAGCGCGCGTCAAACACAAACAGCGCCCCCTTCCACCCGGCCCCACCCCGCTCCCGAAAGTAGCGGTGCACGCCGCCGTGCAGGGTGTGCAAGTTGGTGAAGCCTTCCCTTTTCAGGTGGGCCGAGTAAATGTCGCACCGAATGCCGCCCGTGCAGTACATCATGACGGGCGCGTCTTTTGGCGCGTCGACAAGGGCGGCGGGGAGGGGGGGAGGGGGGTCGCCGCCGTCGCCGGTCGCCTCGCTCGCCGCGCGCGTCGGCGTCTCGCGAAACGCGTCCTCCAGGGGGCGCGCCGCGCCCGCAAAGTGGCCCGCGTCCCATTCGTACGCATTGCGCACGTCCAGGACGATGGGGCGGTTGTCAGGGGGGGAGTCGAGGAGCATGGCTTCCCATTCAGACGGCGACAAGGGCGCCGCGCGCGCGGCGGGGTCGGTCACGGGCAACGCCCCGTGCCCGCCCGCGAGCGACACGAGGCACGGCTTGAACTTGAGGCGCAGCTTGGGGAACAGGTGCCCGTCGCAGGGCTCGATGTTGGGGGTGACGCCCTCGAAACCGGCGAGGGAAGAGAGCCAGAGGGCGTATGCGCGTGCGTCGGCGGCCGTCGCCGAAAACTGGGCGTTGACGCCCTGCGGGCTCACGTAGATCCGCCCGCGCACGTCCCGCCCTTTCAGGAAGCGTTCGTGGTCTTTGCGTAGTGTGCGCGGGTGGGCGACGTCGACGAGGTGGTAGAAATTCACGACGACGTGAGATGGGGTTGATGATTCTTCCTCTTCAACCGCCTGCACCGCCTCAGCCGGCGTCGATGCCTCGACGCCACCACCCGTGTGCGTCGCGCGGCACAGCGTCGGGACGCCGCGGGCCGCAAACGGCGCCCGCAGCGCGGCGGCCGCTGCGCGCGCCGGCGCGGCCCGCGGCGCCACCGCCCGCCGCACTAGCGTCGCCAGCGTCGGCATCCGCGCCGCGTGCGCGAGCCGGGGGAGCAGGAGGCGCAGCAGCAGCGCCGTGGCGGCAGGAGGGCGAGCGCGGCGGCCGGCGGAGCGGACGGCGCGGCGGGCGTGTCGGGGAAGGAGGCACCCGCCGACACGCGAGCGGGGCAGCGGCGCGCCCGGGGCGGCAGAGTGTGCTGCATGCGGCGGCGGCGGCGACGGTGAGAGCTTCTCGGCCACTCCGCCGCCGCGGCCGGCGGCCGCCCCCTCTCTCACATCATGGCGCCCGCCGCGGCCGTCGTCGCGACCGCGGTAGCTGTCACGCTGGGCGTCAACGTCTTGTGCCTGGCCGCTGCCGTGGCGCGGCACACAGCGCGCTTCGCGTGCCTGCCGCGGCTGCTGTTCTGGTCCAACGGGTGAGTGAAGAGGAGAGGGTGGGGCGCATGGGGGGCGGAGGGTTGGTGGGCACGCGCGCCGGCGCCGACGCCCTCCATCCCCCTAGCCGCCCCGGCGCGCGCGCCGACGCCCCCGACTATTTGTCCTTCTCCATCCTCGACCCGACCCATCCCACGACGTCGTTGTTTGCGCCCGCGTGGGTGCTGCTGGCGTTACGTGCCGGGGCGGCCGCGTATGTTTCCGCGACCCTCGCCCTGATAGGCGCGCGCAGCGCGTGGGGCGGGATGATTCAGTGCGTGGTGGGGGAAGAGCGGAGGAGAGAGGGGTTGGAGCACCGGGAAACGCGGCGATTCCCTCGCACCGACCGACCCCGCCTCTTTCTCTCTCCCTCCCTCCCTCTCAGCTGGCTCGCCTTTTTCACAAACTGGACTTTCTGCCTCTTCGGTCTGTGGGCCCTGCTGGGCGCGGTCGTGTCGGCGCGCGCGGTGCTCGCGCCGCTGGCGCGGCGGCGGCGCGCGCGCTCGCTGCGGCCGGCCCCGGGCGGCCCCGCGACGCCTGGAACGCCCGGCTCGCCCGCGCCCCTGGCCCCGCGCCGGTCGGACATCGAGTCGCCGCCCGCGAGCCCCGGCGGGGGTGGGCCGGAAGCGCCGGCGGCGGCGCGGTGGCCGCGGCTCGACGCCCTCTTCGCCCTCCTCACCGCGGTCGTCACTCCCGCCTCCCTCTTCCTCTCTTTTTTCTTCTGGGCCTTTCTCTGGCCCCACATCGCGCGGGAGACGGGCCAGTGGCCCAACGCGCACACCATCATGGAGCATGGCGGCAACGTGCTGATCCTCGCGGCCGACGCCCTCCTCTCGCGCACGCCCGCGGTCACGCCCTGGTTTCAGCTCACGCTACTCTACGGGACCGCGTACGTTGTCTTCATGTGGGCGTGGCAGGGCGCGACGGGGGACTGGATCTACCCCCTGTTTTCGTGGGACCGCCCCATGGCCGCCGGCGCGTACACCGCGCTCCCCTTGTTGCTGGCGGGCGCGTTTGGGGTGTGGTACGGGCTGGCGGCGGGTCGCGAGGCGGTCGGGCGGGGGTTGGCGGCGCGGCGCAAGAGGCGTGGCGGCGGCGAGGGCGCCGTGAGCGCGGCGTCGGGGTGGGGCGGCGCATAGTAGCGCCTCAAGGTGTGTTTTATAGCGCGGTTCGCATTGCGAGGCGGCGACTAGTAAGGACCTGAGCGTCCCAACAACTCTCACTCGCCAGCACCCCCCTCGTCTTCGGCGATCGCCCCAACCCCTCCCCCCGCGTCGTTCTCCGCCGCGTGCCGCCGCAGGTGGTCGATGCCAAATTCGGCGTCCTCGTCGGGGGACCGCTCGTAGTCTTCCACGGTGAGGCGAGGGTCGGCGCGCGGCGCAGACCCGTCCCCCGCGTCGGCGCCCGGCACGCCGGACACAAACGTGTTGGCCAGCGGGTCGTCCAGCCGCAGCGTCCACGGCGCGTCCAGCCGCGCGCACGCGTCGAGGTCGCCGAAAAACTTCTTCCAGGCGGCCGCGCCGGCGGGCGCCGCGCCGTCGCCGAGCGCAAAGCCGTGTGTTTTCGCGAGCGCGTCCTTGACCGCGACCACGAGCCCTTCCACCGTCGTCACGCACCCGCCCAGGGCGCCGGTGGTGACCTCCAGGCCGATTTCGGGGATGGCGAGGCGCGCGGTCTCGGCTTTGATGACGTCGCGCTGGAGGTCCGCCGCGTCCCTGACCAGCAGCGTCACCCGCCGCCCTTTGTCCGGCACACCGCCCCCCCCTTTCACCTCCGCGTTGCGGTACCCGCACGCGTCGCACGCGTCCGCCATGAGGATGACGTCCTTGAAGAAAGGGATGCGCGTCTGAAACATGCGCGTCGTCGTGCGCGCGCCGCACGCGCCGCAGCGGCCGGGGAGCTCCATGACCTCCTCCGGCGCCGTGTAGCGGGCGATCACGGCTGCCGCGTCGTCGCCGCCGAGGCGGGCGAGGGCGCGGTGGGCGGCGGCGGCGCCCAAAGGGGTGGCGCCGTGGTGCGGGTCGTCGGGAGCGATCTCGGGAGCAGACGAAGAGGGGGGTGCGGCCTCTCCTTCCTCCTCCTCTCCTTTGGGGATCAGGCCACATGCAATCGCTTGCTCCCGGGTGCGTTCATAGTGGGCCACAGACAGCAACGGGTCGCCCGGCCCCGACGACTCGACGCCCGAGTTGCCCGCGGGGTCGTTCAACACGAGCGTAAACCCCATCCCCCCCCCGGCCGCATCATCCAGCTTGGCGCAAAAGGCGTCGATGGCGGCGGCGGCGGCGGGGTCGGCGACCGCGCGCTCGGGCTGCAGCGCGCGCAGCGCGGTCGCGGCCTCGGACAGCAGCCCCTCCACCGTCGTGATCGTGCCGGCCTGGGTGCCGGCGGGGATGTCGAAATCGAGCTCAGGGACGCGCGCGGTCGCGGTGTCGGCTTTGACGAGTTGGCGGTCGCGCGCGGTCCGGTCGCCCGGGGGGACGGTGAGCGTGTGAATGGTGCCGCGCTCGCCGAAAGCGCCCGCAAACTGGATCTCGTTGTTGCTATGGGAAGGGGTGGGGCGGGGCGGGCGTGGGTGTGTGGCGAGCTCCCGCGCTTCGGCCGCCCTGCCTCCCTCTCCTCTCCTTCCTACCGGTTGCCGCAGTGAGGGCACTCGAACGAGCAGACCATGACCTCCCGAAAGTGGGGGATCTTGGTCATGAGCATGCGCGTCTCGCCCTAGGAGGGAGGGGAGGAGAGGAGGAGGGGTCGGGGTCGGCGGCGCCGGCCAATCGGCGGCCGCGCGTCCGCGCGCCATCGCGCCCCCGCCCGCCCTCACCCCCTCTCTTACCTGCTCGTAGCACTTCATGCACACCGAGGACATGCAGTATGGGGCGTCGTCGGGCGCGTCGACGACGACGACCTCCGGCGCGGCTGCGGCGGCCGCGGCCAAGGCAGCCGGCGGGGCCGACATGTGAGGCGGCGGCGACCGGCGCGGGCGGCGGGGGTGGGTGGCGGCGGGGGAGAGTGAGGTCGGGAGAGTGCAGAGTGGCGCGGCTAGCGCGCGCTTCGCGTCTCCCTTCTCGCCGGCCTCCTCCGCCACGGGCGAGGGAGCGGGGAGAGAGTGGCGCCGCGCTCGCTCCCGCCTCTCCTTCCCGTCTCGCCGGCCTCGGTCACACGCCAACGCCTCGTCCGACCCCGCGCGCGCCGTCGGCCACACCCCTCCACCTCCTCCTACGCCTCTTCCTAGGGCGCCGGCAGGAACTTGGACGCCGCCGCGAAGCCGTTGTTCACAAAGGGCGCGGCGAGGTGCGACTGCAGGTTGGCCCACGGCCCTTCGCCGGTCACGATGGCCTGCACAAAGAAGCCGAGCATCGAAAACATGGCGAGGCGCCCGTTCTTGATCTCCTTGACCTTGAGCTCGGCAAAGGTGTCCGGGTCGTCGGCGAGGCCCAGGGGGTCGAAGCCGGCGCCGGGGTAGAGCCGGTCGAGGCTTTCGTACCCGAGGCGCGGCGGGCCGCCGCCGACGCGGTAGCCCTCGACCGCGCCCATCAGGATGACCTGGACGATCACCGTCGCAACGATGTTCTTGGCGTTGATGACGCCGGGGATGCTACGAGAGAAGGGGAAGGGTGAGGGGCGTGCGTGTGAGCGCGAGAGCGAAACAAGGAAACAAAAATGCGGCGGGCGGCCCGCGCCCGTGCCGCCGCGCGCCGCGCAGGGGGCGGGTGGGGGCGTCGCCCGCCCCGCGCCCTCCCGATGAAAAAAAAAAACCCTTACCCCAGGTATTGGATCCCATCGTCTTGAAAGATGGCAGCCCCCGCTTTGAACCATTCGATGTGCTTGGTCGAGGCCAGGAGCTCGGGGACGAGGCAGCCGAGCTGGGGGCGGGGAGGGGAGTGTGAAAAACTGAAACAACAACAAAGTCGACGGAGGCGCTTCCCGCCTCTTTCGAGCGCCCAGCGCGCGCCACGAGGCGCGCCTCTCGTTCCTCTCTCCCCCCCCCCCCCTCTCTCACCGCGCCGAGCATGGCCCAGCGAGCGTGGATCACTTCGATCTCGCGGTAGCGCGCGAACGTCGCCGGATCAGCGGACAGGCCCGCAGTGTCCCACCCGTAATCGCCCGGAAATTCCCCGTTCAGGTAGCTCGGAGGCGAGGTGAACGGGCCACTGGAAGGCGTTGAAAAGTGGGGGTTGGACGCGCGCCGCAGCGGCGCCGGCTCACCCGGCCCCGCCTCGCCCCGCCCCGCCCTCCATCACGCGCGCGCGCGACTGCGCGGGCACCGCCGCGCCTCCCCCGCACTCACAGGAACTTGGGGCGGTCGGGGCCGTAGAAAGAGTTCTTGCTCGACGCCTTGCGGGGCGCCGCCTTGCGGGGCGCCGCCTTCTTGGCGGTCACCTTCTTCGCCGCCTTGGTCGCCATGGCGACGGTCTGAGAGAAGATGACGGGGCGGCGTGAGGGCGGCGCGTCTGGTAAAAGCTCGACGCCGGCGTCTACGCGACGCCGGTCAGGGCGCCGGCGGTCGGGGCCGCCCGGGCGCCAGCGCCGCCCTGGAAAGGGCCGCGCTGACATAGTGCAGCCATGGCCGGGGCGGGGAGGGTCCCGGCGGCGGGGAGCGGCGGTGGGCGACGGGAAAATCCGTCCATGCCGCCAACTCCCCGCGCCGCTCGGTCTCGGCGCCCCGGCCTCGGCGCCCCGGCAATGGCCCTCAGCGGCGCGCCGCGTGCCATGCCAAACACCAGGTGCGTGCGCGGGCGCGCCCGAGGGCCGCCACGCGCCGAGCAAGCGAGCTTGAGATTGGGGTCGGGCAACTCGCGCGCGCCCCGCGGCGGCCGCCCGCCACCTCTCCGCGCACCGTGGTGCGCAGGGCGGACGACATGGTGTGCGCTTGGGGGATATTTGGGCGGCGGGAGGGGCCGGCGGAGTGAGACGCCGGCGCGTGCGCAGCCTCACCCTCTCTCTTCCCTGTAGACACTTGCATCACTCTTCAAAGCCGTCTCCGGCCCCGCCACCATTGCCCCCGCCGTCGGCGTCAGCGTCGTCCACGCCCCCCCCTTTTGCGGCCGACACACCGACAACCTCTTCAAAGAAGGGCCTCATCGCGTCGTCCGCGCGCGCCAACAGCTTTTTCTTCAGCTTCTTGGCCCTCCCCGGCTCGTCGTACGTCCTCGACGCGACCGCCGCCCGCCCTGCGCGCGCGGCGGCGACCATGGCGGGGACGACCGGGTCGAGAGGGGGGGCGGAGGGAGGCTCCCCGTACGCGCGGCGGTGGTCGGTGCCGGGCGCCAGGATGTCGCCCGCGCGCAGCGCGGCGCGCGTTTGAAACGGGGGGTCGACCGGGAGCAGCGCGCGCAGCGCCGGCGTAAACCGTTTCACCCGCGGCTCCCCGCCGCAGTGCGGGCACGCCACCGTGCCCGCGTACACCGGCATGGTGCGCGGCAGCAGCACCCGCCCCAGCAGCGCGGCCTTGATGTTTTGGCGGATGGCGTCGGCTTGCGGCGGGTCGCCGTCGAGCGCCTCATCCAGGTCCGGCCGCCGATCGTACGGCGACGGCGGTCCGCAGTGCGGGCACGCGTGCACGTCGCGCGGGGAGGAGGCGAGGAGGGCGAGGCGGCGCACCGAGGCGGCGGCGGGGCGGGAACGCATCGAGCCCGAGCCGGCACAGTGCGCGCAGGTGAGCCGGCCGGAGCCGGCGCACCCGCGGCAGTGGTCGACGAAGAGTTCGCCGTGGATGCGGACGAGTTCGCGGCCGGCGACGGCAAAGGAGGCGAGCTAGGGAGAGAAGAAAGAGGTTCGGGGTCGGCCGTCGTCGTCGGCGGCGGCCGATTCGCGCCGCGCGCCCTTTTCCCGACTCCCCACCCCATCCACTCCATCTCTCACCGACGTCATGAAGCGCATGATGTCCAGGATGGGGTCGGCGGAGAACAGTTGGTCCGACATGGCTGCGGCGGAGAGGGGCGCAGCGGCGAGACGGTTGGGCGAGGGCCAAGGCGCACCCCGGTGCACCGCCTGAAGAAACTCGACCTCCACGCGGCGGCGGCGGGCGCAATGCGCAAGGGCGGCGCCGCGGCAGAGTGTGGGCCGTCGCCGGAGCCACGCTCACTGCTGGCGCCCCCGAATGGGCCTCCACCCTCTTGACAACGACGACGATGCAACCAGCATCCCCCCCCCTGGCGGCCTCCCCCCGGGCCGCGCCCTGCGCGAGCTGCGCCGGCGCAACGCGTCGCCGTTTTACGCGGCGGCGTCAGCGGCGGCCGACTCGGACTGGGTGGCCACTGTAGCGATGCAGCATCAACACCTCCCTCTATTCGCCAACCTGCGCTGCGGTGCGTGGCACGTGGCGCCCCCCGCGGAGGCCGCGCGGTTCAAGTCGACCGACGGCCATGCGGGGGCGGCGCGGCTCCCGCTGGACCGCCTGAATTTGGCATTCGTGCGTTCAGCCTCCTCCGCGGGGGGAGCGGTGCTCGTGGACGCGACGCGGCGCGGGAAATCGTTTCCCGACGCGCTCTCCCGCACCGTGCCCGTCTGGGCCGCCGTCCTCAATGCGGCGGCCGCGTCCGTGAAAGGGTTGACCGAGGCCGAGGCCCGGACCGGCGGCTGGCGCTCACTGCGCCTGCCGCCGTGGGTGCCGGCGTCCGAGGCCGCCTCGCTCGCGGCGCGCGTGCCGGCCTGGGCCGGGGAAGCGCTGGCCAGCGGCGCCGACGTGCGCGGAGTGGTGGCCGAGCTGCGCCATCCATTCGCACCGGTATGGGTGTGCCGCGCGGGCGAGACGGTGGCGGAGAATGACAGCGGCGGTGCGGCGGCAACAATCCGCCTCGTCCTCGTTTCCGCGTCCGACCCCTCCGCCCGCCGTGCCAGCGTGGCGGGACCGGGGTACGAACACTTTTTCGACTACGTGGCAGGGTGAGGAGAGAGGAGGGTGGAGGAAGGTGGGGGAGGGTGGAGGGTGGTGGGCCGACACCACGCCGCCGACGCGCCCCCTTCCTTTCCTTTAGCGGCGGCGACGACGAAGAGTCCTGGGCCGGTGGCCTCACCGCGTCCACCTTCTGGGCGCACAAGGACGCGCTGCTGGCGGCGGGCCCGGTCGGGTGGGCCGCTGCTGCGGCGCCGCTCGTCTGCGCGGCGCGCGGCGGCGGCGGGAAGCGCCCGCCGCCCGCGCCGGCACCGCCGCCGACCGGCTCGGCCGACGTCTCGTTCGTGTGCGGCACCCGCCTGGCCGTGGGAGGGCCCGGGGCCTTCCCGAACGCCGCCCCCCCCGCCTCGTTCGCCCACCTCGGCCCGGCCCCGCACGCTTGCTCGGCCGCCGCCGCGGCCGCCGGCCGCTATCTGCACGCCCCCGTGCGCGGTCACGGCAAGCACGACCTGCTGGCCGCGCTGTCGGCGGTCGTGGGGTTTGCCGGCGGCCGCCTCGCCGCGGGCGACGCGGTCGTGCTGTCGTCCGGCCCCGGCCCCTGCGGCGGCGCCGCCGGCGCGGCCGCGGCCGCCGTCCTGGCGGCCTGCTATTCAGACCCACCGGACTGCACATTTGTCGCCCCCTTTGGGGCCGCGCGGCGGCCGTGCGGCTGCCCCGCCCCCCCGCCGCTGCCCCGCTCTGCCGTCCGCGCGCGGCTCGCCGCCGTCGCCGACGCTGCCCCATCCCGTTCCCCATCCAAGGACGCGGCCAAGGCCGTGCTGCAGTGGGTGGCGCCGGTGCCGGGGCGGCGGTGCGTCGACTGCGGGGAGAGAGGAGGGTGAGAGAGGCGGGACCGCCGACACTGCAAGCACCACGCTTCACATTGTCATATGTCAGTGTGGGGGTTGCACAGGCATACATGCCTTCGCGGTCCGCGGGGGGGAAGCGGACCGCGCGGGCGCAGTGAGGGTGGTGGGTCGCGGCGGCCGTCGGTGGGGGCGTGCGCCGAGCTGCGCGCGCCGGCCACGCCCCCACCTCGCGTGCGCGGAAATGCCCCGAAAAATCAGGGGGCGAGTTGTGGGTGGAGCAATAGGGGAAGGGGCCGCGCGGCGCGGTCAGGGCGCGACAGGCCGCTCGACCGCCGCCGCGCCAGGCCGCGGCGGCACGAGCACCGGCTTGGAGTCTTCCCCCGCAAACAGGCGCACCTTGGCCGGCCGCCCCGCGCCCGGTGGCCCGGCAGGCGCCTGCGCGGTCGCCGCGAGCGGCGCGCGCGTCGGCGTCGGCGCGTCCGCGCCCCACGCCGCCTCGCCCCCGGTCGCGCGCGCGACGACGGCATGCAGGTAGGCGGCCGCGTGCGCGGCGGCCGCGGCCGCGCCGTGCAGGGTGGGCGGAGGTGGACGAGCGGGGGCCGGCGCAGGCCACGCGCCCTCGCGCGCCGGTGCCGCTCCAGACCCAGCCCACGAACCGTCCCTCGACCGCTTGGGCCCGTGCACGGCGGGGATGAGGTCGCCCTCCCACCCCCGCGCCCGCTGCGCGATGCCCGCCGCGCGCACCGAGCTTGGCCCGCCGCCCGGCCCGACCAGGGGGCGCGGCCGGCCGTGCGTCTTCAGGTAGATGCCGCACGCGTTGCAGAGCAGGGTGCCGGTGGCGCGGTCTTTGCGCCAGAGGGGGGTGGTGGACGTCGCGCAGTTGGCGCACGTCGCGCCGCCGCCGCCGTCGGCCGACGCGGCGACCGGCTTGCGCGCCAGGTGGGAGCTGGTGCGGGCCAGGCCGCCGGACGGGGCGCGCGCCAGCCTCGGCGAGGCCGCGGCGGGCGAGGGCGACCGCGCGGCGGGCGACCACCACCCCGCGCCCGCCGCCGCGGCCGCCGCCGCGCGCAGGCCGGCCAGCACGCCCGCCGCGGCGGCCGCGTCGGCCGGCTCGGGGGCGTGGGGGCCGGCGGCGGCGGCGAGGGACGCGATCAGGTCGTTGCGCGCGGCGTCGGCGGAACGCGCGGGCCACCCGTCGAGCGAGGCCGAGCCCCGGCGGGACAAGCCGCCACCAACAGTCCTGGGCGAGCAGTCGCCCGCGCCCGACCCGCCCCAGTCGCGCGTCTTGCGCGGGCGCGCCGAGCGGCGACCGCCCGCCGCGGCGGCTGCGGCGGCCGCCGCCGCCGCCGCGCGCGAGCTGGCGTCCGACCGTTGGGACGCGAGCCCGCGGTCCCGGGTGCCGCCCGTCACGGACGGGCGGGAGCCGCCGGCCGAACCGGCGCCCGACGACCCGGCGCCGCCGCAGAGCGACGCGGGGCGGTGCCGGCCGTGGTTCTTGAGGTAGATGCCGCACGCGTTGCAATAGTCGATGCCGGTCGCGCGGTCGCGGCGCCACAGGGGGGTGGCGGTCGTCGCGCAGTTGGCACACGCCTTGAGTGAGGAAAGAGGGGCAGCGGCGGAGGGGGGCGGCGGCGGCGCGTGCACGGTGCAGGCGGCGTCGACCGCGACCATCGCCTGGCTCGCGGCGTCGGCCGCCGCCTGCAGCACGTACGCGCGCAGGGACGCGACGCCGGCGAGCGGCGCGCCGCCGGCCGGCGGCGTGAAAGCGGGCAGCCCCCCCGCCGGGGGCCGGGTCACCGCCCACCCCGCGGCCGACAACGCGGGCCACTCGACCTCCCAGAATGAGGCATCGGAGGGAGGGAAAAAGGGATCCATGGGGCGGCGGGCGCGCAGGCGCGAAGCAGCGAGTCAGATGCGAGAGCCGCGGCGCCCGGTTTGGCGCGCGGTCAACCTTGTTCGGACGCCTGACGCAAACACGAGCTGTGACCAGGGTTGGGGGGGGAGGAGGGGGTGGGTGTGGGCGCACGCCCCCCAAATGTGCGGGCGTTGTGGTGGTGCGGCGCGCGGCCCGGCGCGTCGCCCGACGCGGCCCGACGCCTCGCGGCCCTGTTGGTCAAACTCTCGTGCGCTCATCGGCGTGCGCCGAGCGCGAAAAATGGGCGCGGCGAGGGGCGAGGGAGGGGGGCGGGGTGCGCCCACATGCGGGCGCGCGCGCGACCGCCCTCCCGCCCGCCCAGCCTCTCCCACCTCGCGGAGGCAGCTCTGGAGGGGCAGAGCACGCGATGGGCCGGGCGCCGAGGGGCGGGGGAGCGCCGCCGGCGCGAAGAGTGAGGAGGGCACCCCGCGCGCCGCGCGGCGCGCCAACCCTGGCCCGCGCCGCGCGCGCCCGCGGAGAGCGCGCCCGGCCCGGCGATGCCGCCCGCCCCGCCCCTGGCTCTCGATGGCTAGCCCGCATCGGGCGCAGGGGGAGGCGGGGAGGGGTCTGGGGTGCGCGCCGTGCGCTCTGACCTCAGAACTCCGAACCCGCCACCGCCCACCCGATGCCCGCCCAGGCCGCCGCCAGTGGCTGGCGACAACAACACAATCACACGGGGGCGGGATTTGGGGTTGGGGTCGGCCCACGGCGCCGACCGCCGGGCGCGGCGGCGACACGTCGACGCGGCACTCCCGGGGCGCCGATTGACGATGCCGCCCCTTTCCCGGGCGCCCGCCCGCCCGCCCGCGCCCTTGGCGTGCCCCGGGCGGCCGCCGGCGGCCGCTCGGCGCGCCGGCGGCGCGCCGCGCCGCGGCCCGCACGCGCCCGCCGCCGAGCCGCCGCGGGCGGCGCCCTCCAAGCGCAGGTCGGAAGTGTGGGAGGAGGCATCGAGTCGAGTGGAGCGCGATTGGCGCGCGATGGACGAGGGCCCACCCCCCCCTTTCCCACCTCCCCCTCCCCAGCTCCACCAACAACCCGCTCGCCCCCGGCTCCCCCGGCGACGTCGACATCAAGATTCGGTCCGAGGTGGAGGCCCCCTTTCGCGCGGTGCGCCTCGTCCTGTTTGGCTTTTTCGCGGCAAGCGCGTCGGTCGGCGCCGTGATCGCGCTCACGCAAGTCCTGGGCGCGGCGTTGGGCGGCGACACCGGCAAGATCACGCTCGCCGACGCGGGCCAGAGCCTGGGCATTGATTTGGCCTGTGCGGGCGGTTTCGCCTTTTTGCTGAAACGGGACCTCGACGCGCGCACAAAGCAGATGGCGCGCCTCGGCAGGGAGGCCGCCCTGGGCGCGCTGCGCGTGCGGCTTGCCAACGGGCGCCGGTCCCGCCTCGCGTCCCTGCGCGGGTTCGCGCGGCCGGTGCTCGTCGCGGGGACGCGGGCCCAGGTCGACGCCGCCATGGCCGCCGCGGAGCCGCACCGGGACGCGTTGCTGGAGCGGGGCGTGATGGTCGTGCCGGCGGCGGTGCTGGGGGAGGGGGAGGCGTCCGACGGGAACAGGCCCGACGCAGGGGACTTGCGCTGGCGCGCCGCGGTCATGGACGCTCCCGCGTGGCGGGCATGGTTTGTCGAGCAAGCCGCGTCCGTGGGCACCGAGCGCGGCCTCTTTGTCGGCCTTCGCATCGACGGCCGCGTGCGCGCGTCGGGCGTCGGCGTGCCGCCGTGGGCGACGTTCGTGGCCCAGCTGCCGCTCACGGACGGCGTCTTCTCCGGGTTCTTGGACGGCATGGACGGCAAGGTGGGCGAGAGGTAGGGGGGGGGAGAGAAGAGAGGGGGAGTGCGCGAGGCGGCGCCGCGCCGTGGTCTCTCCGGTCTGTGTGGTGTTGCAGCACGGCGCGCGCCCTCCTCTGCCTCCCCTCGTCAAGTCAGTCCCGCAGTGAGCGCGCTTTGCCGGTGAACGCCTGGAACGAGGGCTCCTCGGGAGCCGGCTCGGCGGCGGGCGCCAGCGTCGGCGCCGGCGCCGCCGCGGGCGCGCCCGGGCTCTTGGCCGCCGCCTGCTGCTTGGCCAGCAGGCGGTTGCCGCCGCCAAAGACGACGGTGCCCGCCGCGCGGCCGCCGGGCGCGGAGCCGCGCGGGGCCGAGCCAGACGCGGACGCGGGAGCAGCCGCGGCCTTGTCCGCCGCCGGCACCGGCACCGGCGCGGTCGACGAAGGCCCCGGCTTGCCGTCCAGGCGGCGGCCGGCGCCGAGGAACGGGACGAACGCGGGCTCGGCCGGCGGCGCCTCGGCGGCGGCCGCGTCGGCTGCAGCCGGCGCCGCGCCCTCGTCCGCCACCTCCATCGGTGCCGACGCCGCGGCCGCCGGCGCGGGCGGCGGGGACGGCGGCGCGTCGAGCGGCGGCGCGAAATCCACCTCGCAGTCGGTTTCAATGACCGACACCGCGTCCCCCGGCCGCGTCTCCACGACGTCGATGTAGTACCGCTTGGCGTTGTAGTGTAGGCAGATGCAGTCGCCCTAGAAGAGAAGAGGAGGAAAGAAGGGATGAGGGTGGGATGAGGCGGTTGCGTCTCGGTCGCCACGCTGCCACCGCCCCGCCCCGCCACCCGCTCCCTCACCGTCGTCAAGCACGAGTACCCCCGCAGCGTGCGCTCCAGCACGGCGCGCGGGTTGGAGATGTTGAGGAAGTCCGAGGTGTGGGGCCGCAGTTTGGTGAAGGTCCCTTTCGGCAGCGACGCCGACGCGATGTGGACGACGTCGCCCTCGCCCAGGGCCAGGTTTTGCATCATCTGAAGAAAATAAGGGGGGTGGGAGGGTGTGTGCCGCGGCCGCGGCGCGAACGCGCGCGCGGCGGCGGCGCGGTCGGCCTTTCACGCCACCCCTCGTCCCACCCACCCCTCGCCACCACCCACCCAGTACGGCATGTAGGCGACGCCCTCGTCCGCCACGAACTCGAGCACGCCGCAGTGCGTCGAGCGGGACGCGGCCCGGTTGTCGACTTTGAAGAGCATGGGGTACTCGATGTGGAGCGAGGCTACAGGCGGAGCAGGGCGGGGTGAGGGTGGGCGCGCGTGGGGCGCGCAGCGCGAAAGCGGGCATCGTGGCGCCCCGCGGCCCGCCCGGCGCCGCGCGCGGCCCTCCCGCCCCGCGGCAGCGTGCAGCGTCCGACGCCGGCCGAGGCGCGCATCGGCTCCCGCCCGCGGACGCGCGGTCGCGCGCCGCGGACAGCGCCCCTCCCTCCCACAACCCCTCCCCACCCACCGAGCCGGTCGAGCGCGCTCGGCGGCAGGAACAGCTTGTCCCCCGCTTCCGCGTCGGGGCGGTCCAGGAAGGAGACGGGGTAGACGCGGTAGGACGCGGCAAAGGTTCCTCCGCCGAGGCCAAACCCCGCGGCAAACGCGCCAAACATCGGGGGCGGGCGGGTGGGCGGGCGGGCAGTGACGGCGCGGTCGCCGTGCGTGGCGCGCCCTCTGGCGGGAAGAGGGGGTGTGAGCGGGGTCGGGGTTCCTCCGCGCCTCGCCGCCTTCTCCCCACACCGCCACCACCTCCCACCCCACTCGCCCGCCCGCGCGACACCCGCGGTCGCCCTCCCGCGCCCGCCCGGCGCCCGCCGAGCCTCGCATCGCGCGCCCCCGCCGCGCCGCGCGCGCCCCCGCCCTTTTCCCCCACCGCGGATGTACGACGGCAACGCCGACTGCCACACAAATACGGCGTGACGACCGATTGAGTGTACCGTGGGTCAAGGGCGCGAGCGTCCGACCCCGCGCCCCTGCGCGCGGCGCGCGCGGCGCGCCATGCGCTTCCTGGACCTGCCCGAGCTGGCCAGGTGGGAGAGGGAGTGACAGGAGCAGGATGCGTGGCGGGGTGGCGATGGAGGCAGACGCGCCGAGCGGGCTTGCGGCCGGCCGGTTCGCCGCCCTCACCTCCCCCCTACTCTCTTTTCAGAATCGACGCCTTCCTCGACAGCGTGGACATGGGCGACTACATTGTGACGGGCGAGCTGGAGGCGTACTCTTGTGAGGGAGGGGCTAGGGGGGAGGGACGGGGAGCGCGCGGCGCGACCGCCCTCGCGCGGCCGCCCACCCCACAACCCCCCCCTCCCCGCTCGCCAGGCAAACTCGCCGGCCTGGACAAGAAGCTGTCCCGGTCCCTGGACGCCGAGGTCGCCCTCTCGTGCTCCCCCGCCCAGCTCTCGCGGTCGCCGCTCGGCCCGCTCGCCGAGCCCGCCGCGCGGCGCACGCTGGTCCACCTCATCCTGACGCTCAACCACGCCTACCCCGACTACGATTTCGGCGCCCTGCGCGCGCACCACTTTCGGCGCGAGGCCGGCGGCGCGGCCGCGGTCGAGGACGCGGTCGACGCGCACCTCCTCGGCGCGGCGCGCGCGTGGGCGCGCGACGGCGCGCGCGCGGCGGGCGAGACGCCGTTCCTGGAAGCCCTGTGGGCCGCCATCGACGGCGCCGCCGTGTTGAGTGAGTGCGACGTGTACAGCTACAAGAGCGACGGCGAGGACGACCCGTTTGGTGAGAGAGAGAGAGGGGGAGGGTTTGAGGGAGGAAAAAAAGCCAAAACAAACTCACCCCCTCTCCCTCAACAGCCGAGGACGGCGCCGTGTGGTCGTTCAACTTCTTCTTCTACAACCGGCGCGCCAAGCGCGTCGTCTACTTTGCCGCGCGCGGCGTCCCCCGGTCGGGCGCGGGCGACCGCGGCGGCTCCCGCGCCTCCCCGCGCCGCGGCGCCCGGTCCGGGTCGGCCGGGTCGGCCTACTACAATTCCGACGGCGATGACGGCGGCGGCGGGTCGCCCGTGCGGCGGGCGCCGCCGCGCGAGTCGGCCGAGAGCGAGGAGATCGGCCTCGCGGGCGAGCTCGAGCTCGAGGAGGAGGACAGAGAGGGTGGTGGTGGCGGCGTGTGACACACGCGCCAACGGCGGGTCACAGCTTGCCCCCTCCCCCGCTCCCTTGCCGCCGCCAGACCCCCAACCACTCGCGCCCCGCCCTCCCCTTGTGCGAGAGCGGCTCCGGCACGCGGGCCAACGCTTCGCACGCAAACGCGCCGCCCGCGGTGAGCAGGGCCTGGTACTCGGCGGGCATGACGGGCCACGGCGGGCCGGGTTCGGACGCGCGCTCGGGCGGCTGCACCGGGAAGATCAGGGTGATCAGAACGCCGCCGATTTCGATCAAGGACGCGTAGCGGGCGGCCCAGGCGGGACGCATGGAGGGAGGGAGGGCGCACATGAACGTGTAATCGTATGCAGCGCCGAAACGGAACGGGGGACGGGTGGAAGCAAAGAAATCGGCGCACTCGACGCGCACCGCCGCCCGCTCCGCCGCGGTGACCGCGCCGGAAGACAGGAGCGTGTCGAGGTGGGCGTTGGCGGCGGCGGAGGCCGCAGGGACGTAGTCCCACCCCGTCGCGGCGACTGCGCCCGCACGAACCAGCGGCGGCAGGTCGTAGCCCCGCCCGCACCCCGGCACCAGCACCCGTCGGCCGGCCACGAGGTCTGGCTGGCGCTGGAGCAGGTCGGCGAGCGCGGGCGAGGGGCGCGCCGCGTCGAAGCGCGGGCGGTTGTCCGCATCGATGTCCTCCACGGTCCACGCCCGCGTCCAGCGTGCTGTCTCCGCGTCGGGCAACGCCATCATGCGGACGGGCAGGCGGCGGGCGGTGGTGGCGGCCGCGCGTGGGGCGGCCGCTCGGAGCATCGACCGGGTGTGGCGCTGGCCGCACCGCGCTGCTCACTCCTACCCGCGCCCCGCGCGCCGCCCGGTGGGCCGCCCACGGCGCCGCCCCTCCCCGCCCGAGACCGGCCGCCGGCGGCCGCCCCCCCAGGCGCGCCGCGCGCGCGCCACCCATCGCCTCGCGCCCCCGCCTCCCGCGCCCCTATCGCCACCATGTCGGCATCCCTGGATAAGGTGCGGGGCCAAAGGCGCCGGGGGCGGGCGCGTCAGCGGCCAGGCGGCGTCCCCCCACCCCCGCTCCCCCATCAACAGATGATGATCAAGGGCGTGCGCTCCTTCCCCCCCGACGCCAACGCGGTCATCGAGTTTTCCAAACCCCTGACGCTCATCGTCGGGGCGAATGGGGCCGGGAAGACGACCATCATTGAGTGCCTGCGCATGGCGACGACGGGGCAGCTGCCGCCGCACACGCGGTCGGGGCAGTCGTTCATTCACGACCCCCGGGTGAGGAGGGGAGGAGGGAGGAGGGTGGTGGTGGGGTGGGGTTCGGGTTAGGGTCAGGTTGGAGGGTCGACCGCGCGCGCGCGCGCTCGCCGGCCCCACCCCCTTCCCTCTCCTCCCCCCCTCGGCAGGTCTCTGGCGCGACCGAGACCAAGGCCCAGATCAAGCTGCGCATGCGGTCCAAAGATGGCGCCCCCCTCGTCATCGTGCGCTCGTTCCAGCTGACGGCGAAAAAGGCGTCGATGCAGTACAAAGCGGTCGACCAGGCCGTCCAACTGGCCGGCGCCGACGGGCGCAAGGCGACGACCACGTACCGCTGCTCCGACATGGACCGCATCGTGCCGCTGACCATCGGCATCGACGCGGCGCTGCTCGACGCAGTCGTTTTCGTGCACCAAGACGAATCCCTCTGGCCCCTCGGCGACACCGCGACGCTCAAGAAGAAGTTTGACGACATTTTCGCGGCCACCAAGTACACGAAAGCCCTGGAATCTCTGCGCAAGGCGCGGCTGGAGGCGGCGGGGGCGGCCAAGGTGGCGCAGAAGGAGCTGGAAACGCTGCGCGCGGTCAAAAAGCATGCTGACGAGGTCGAGGCGTCGCTGGCCGCGGCCAGGGTCAAGGTGGACAGGCTCGCGGGGGAGCTGGGCGACCTGGCGCGCGCGGCGGCGGCGGGCGAGGCGGCAGCGGGCGAGGCCGACGCGGCGGCGTCGACCGCGGCGGCGGCGGCCGCCAAGCGGTCCTCCCTCGGCGACGCCGCCGTGCGCGCCCACGCCGCCTGCACCGGCCTCCAGGCGCGCCTCGTGTCCGCGCACGGCGAGGCCGCGGCGCGCATGCGCGCGACGGATGCCCGCGCGTCGCTCGACTCGCTCGCGACCGTCGTCGCCGACGCGCGCCGCCGCGCGGCCGCCACGTCGCGCGCGGCGGCGACCGCGCAAGCGGAGGTGGACGCGCTGCGGGACGAGATCGCCAAGGACGAGCGCCGGGTGGCGCGCCTGGAGGCCGACGCGGCGGCCGCGGCGCGCGCGCGCGGCGCGCGCGACGCCGAGGCTTGCAAGGCGGCGCCCGGGTTTGGGGTGCAGCTGCCGGCGGAAGGGCCGCTGTCGGACGACGACTTTGGGCGTGTGCTGGCCGGCGCGCGGTCGGCGGCCGACGGCGCCGCCGCCGCGCTCGACGCCGCGCGCACCTCTGCCTCCACTTCCGAAGCCGCCGCCGCCGCCGCCGTTGACCGCGCGTCCGCCGATGCCGCCACCGCGCGCCAAGCCGCCGCTAGCAAGAAAGCCGAGGCCGACCGCGCGGTCGCGCGCGCGGCCGACCTGCGCGCGCAGGCCGCCGCCGCTGCAGTCGGCGCGGGCGCGGCCGCCGCGCGCGCCGCGGCCGACCGCGAGGCCGCGGCGCGCGCTGAAGTGGATCGCCTGGCGGCCGAGCTGGAGAGGAGCGACTTTGCGGGGGCGGTCGACGCGGCGCTCAAGCGCGGGCACGACGCCGCCGCGCGCGCGGGCGACCTGCGCGCCGAACGCTCGCGCGCCGCGGCCACCGTCGACGCCGCCGCGTCCGCGCGCGCGCGCGAGCGCGCGGCCGACGCGGCGAACAAGGCGCTGGCGGCTTTTGTGGCCGACGGCCAGCGGCGGGCCCGCCTCCGCGCCCTCCTGTCCCTCCCCCCCGGCGCCGACCCCCCCCCGCCCTCCGACCTGGCCGCCACCGCCGACGCCGCCGTCGCGCGCCTGCGCGAGGCGGAAGCGTCGGCCGACGCGGTCGCGGCCGAGGCGGCCAAGGCGGCTGCGCGCGCCGAGGCGACGGCGTCGGCGCGCGCGGCGGCTGCCGGGGGGGGCGGCGACGCCGCCTCGTCGTCGGCGGCACTCTCCACCGCCCTAGGCACAATCGGCATTCACCACGCCGACCCGCACGTCCTGCCCGACGTGCCCGCGCTGGCGCGCGAGGCCGCCGCGGCTGCCGCGACCGCGGCCAAGCGCGTCGGCCGCCTCGCGTGCGCCAAGTCGCAATTCGACTACTTTCTGGCCAAGGCGGACGCCGAACACTTGTGCGACACGTGCGCGCGCCCGATCGCCGAGGCGGAGGAGGCGTCGTTCCGGGCCAAGCAGCGCGGCGCGGCCGTCGGCGCAGAGCGCAAGCTCGCCGACCAGCAGGCCGCCCTGGACGCCGCCACGGTCCGCGCGGCCGCGCTGCAGGACGCGCTGCCTCTGTGGGACCGGGCGCGGCGCGCGGCCGATTCGGCGGCGGGCGCAGGCGGCGTCGGCGCCGACACGTCGCGCGCGGCGGCGGCCGACGCGGCCGACGCGGCGGCCGCCGCTCGGGCCGCTCGCCAGGCCGCGGAAACCGTCGCCCGGGAGGACGCGTGGCGCGCGACGGAGATGGCGGCGGCCGCGGTCGCCGTGGCGGCCGCGCCGGCGCGCGGGTCGGGCGCGACGCAGGCCGGCGCGACCCAGGCGGCCGCCTTGCGCCGGCCCGCCGAAATCGACGCCGACCTGGAAGAGGTCGAGCTGCAGCGCGAGCGCGCGGATCAAGACCGCAACGCCGCGCTCCGCCGCCTGGAGACCAAGCGCGCCGCGCTCGCGGCCGCCCGGTCCGAGCTCGACGCCGCGCGCGAGGACGGCGCGGCGGCCAGGACTGCTGCCGCCAAAAAAGACCAACTGCTGGAAGCGGCGGTGGAGCTCGAGGGCTCGGCCGACGCGCTGCGCTGCGAGGCCGCGTCGCTGGAGCCGGTCGCCGCCGCCGCGGCCGCGTCCATGGTGGCCGTCGTCGCCGACCGGGACGCCGCCCGCGCGCGCGGGCGCGGGGAGGAAGAGGCCGCGGCCGCCGCCGCGGGCGCCGCACGCGCCGCGGTCGACCGCCTCACCGCGCTCGCCGCCGCCGCCGACGCGGGCGGCGGCGCGGCGCCCGCCGACGTCGACCGCGCGAGAGGGGCGCTGGAGACGGCCAAGGGGCGGCTGGCGGCCGCGACCCAGGCGGTGGCGGAGAAAGCGGCTGCCGCGACCGAGGCGGCCGCCGAAACCACCTCTTCCGACGCCGCGCGCCGCCGCCTGGACGACGTGCTGGCCTGGCGCGCGGCGGAAGCCGAAGTGACGACCGCCGATGCGGCCGCGGCGGCGGCGGAAGCCGCGTCGGCCTCCGCAGGCGACGCCGCCGAGCTCGCGCGCGCCGCCGCCTCCGCGCGCGCCGCCGCCGCCGCCGCCAAGTCCGCGTCCGACCGCGCCGAGGGCGCGGTCGACGAAGCTCGCGCCGCCGCCGCGGCCGCCGCCGCGGCCCTGGCGCGCAACCCTGAGTTTGCCGGCGTCGCGGCGGCGGCCGCGGCCAAGGCCGCGGCCGCCGCCGCCGCCGACCATGCGTCCAAGGACGTGGAGCGCTACCACGCCGCCCTCGAACGCGCCCTGCTCGCGTTTCACTCGTCCCGCATGGCGGTCGTCAACGCGGCGCTGCGCGAGCTGTGGCAGAAAACGTACCGCGGGGGGGACGTCGACCGCATCGCGGTCCGCGCCGACGCCGACGCCAAGTCGGCCCGCTCCCACAACTACAGGCTCGTCATGGTGGCGGGTGGGGCCGAGCTGGAGATGCGGGGGCGGGCGTCTGCGGGGCAAAAGGTGCTGGCCGCGGTCCTCGTCCGCCTCGCGCTGTCGGAAGCGTTTGCCGGCGCGGCGTCGATCCTCACGCTCGACGAGCCGACGACCAACCTGGACGCCGCCCACTCGGCCGCGCTCGCGGACGCGCTCAAGGCCGTGCTGGACGCGCGCGGCGGGGGGGGTGGGGGCGGCGGCGGCCTTCAACTCGTCATCATCACGCACGACGAAGCGTTTGCGCGCGCGCTCGGCGCGCGCACGCTGACCGACACCATGTGGCGCGTCACCAAGGACGGGGGGCAGACGTCCACCATTCGCCGGGTGCCGGTGCTGGAGGACGACTGAAGGGAAGGAGGAGAGGGGGTGTTCGCTCGCGCTGCGCTTTTTCGTTTCCTGCAATCCTGCGTTCTTGATTTCAACGGCCCCCACCTCCTCTCACGGCTCCGGGTTGGGCGTGGCCGCCGCCGCGCGCGCGGCGGCGCGCAGGCGCGCGCACGCGGCGGCGACGGCCGCCCCGCCGTCGCCCGCTTCCCGCGCCGCGCCGCCCTCGCCGCCCGCCCTCAGCGCGGCCGCCACCGCGCCCGCCAGCGCTTGCGAGGACGCCTGCAGCGCGCACGCGGCGCCGGCCAGCTCGTCGGGGTCTTGGGGGGGGTAGAGCGCGGCGCCCGCGTCGGTCGCGGCGGCGCGCAGAGATAAGGCGGCGGCGACCGCGGCGTCCCAATCCGCCGTCGCGCTCGCGTCGGCTTCGACGGCCGCGACCGCGCGCCGCAGCAGGGCGCCGGCGGCGGCCAGACCGTCGGCGGCGGCGGCCACGGCGGCGCGCTCGCGCGCCGCGAGGGGGTCGGGGTCGAAGGACAGGTCGGCGCCGGCAGGGGGTGCGGGCGCAGGGCGGGCGCCACCCTCGTCCACATCACTGTCTGTGTCGGCTTCAGCCAGGTCGACCATCTCCCGCGCCGCGTCTTCCACTTCCGCGGCCGCCGCGCGCAGCGCGGCCGCGACCGCCGCCCCCGTGCTCCCGCCCGCCGCCGCCGCCATCGCATCGCATGCGGCCATGGCCGCGCCGGCCGCGGGGCGGACGCGGTCGGGGTGGGAGGTGGCGGCGGCGAGGGAGGCAAAGGCTCGCACAGCGGCGGCAAGCGGGGCGCGCTTGGCGGCCGCTAGAGCCGTCGAAGGACAGGCCTCGATGTCCGCGGCCACCGCGGCGCACAGCCCTGCCACGGCCCCTGTGGCCAGCTCCAGCAACGACACGACGGCCGCGTGGCCGGCGTCGCCGTCGGAGAGCGAGAGGCCGACCCGGGCGGCCACCGTCTTGGCCGCCGCCGCCGCGTCGACAGTTTCGGATGGAGAACGACCCCTCTCGCCGCCCGCTTGGGGTGCGGCCGGCACCGCGTCGAGCGCGGCCCCCATCGCAGCCGCCGCCGCGGCCGCCGCTTCAAACGGGGGCGCCATGGCGCGTAAGAAGAGGTCTATCAAGAGCTTTTGGCCGGCTTTTCAGAAGCAATCGGCGCGCAGGCCGCCTTGAACGCGGCGACCTCCGCCGCACACTTGGCCGCGTCGCCGCCCGTGGCCTCCAGACACTTGCGCAGGCGCTCCACGTCGCACGGGCGAAGAGGGGCGTCTGGGGGAGGCGGGGCGGGCATAGAATAGTGCGGGGCGCCGCCGCTAGCCCGCCGCCCACTCTCGCGCGGGCGCCCCGATGCCGCCGCCAACGCGGCGAGCCGCCGGCGCGCGACAGTGTCCACCCGCCCGCAGGCGCATTGCGGCCGCCGCCGCGGCCTCCTCTTCCGACGCCGACGCCGCCGTCGCGCGGCGCGCTATCCTGGCCGCGGGCGCGGCCCTGGTGGCCGGAACGGGTGAGCAGCTCTGAAGCAAAAGCGCTGCACGGGGGCATGAGCCGCGTCGCGCCCAACCACCCTCCTCCTCCCCCCTAGCCCGCCCCGTTTCCGCCACCGTCGCCATCCCCGACCCCGCCCTCTTTGACGCCCCCCCCCACAAGCGCCGCAACGCCCCCCTGATCGACGCCGTCGAGTTTGTGGTGCCCCTGCGCGTCGTGGCCCTGCGCGGCGCGGCGCCCGCCGAGTGGGGCGCCGACTTTCGCACCGCCCTCGGCCGCCGCGGGGCGCTCGCCTTCGAGGCGCGCCCCCAATTCAGCACCCTGTGGAAAGAGTTGGGCGACCCGGCGGGCAAGGGCTCGGCGGGGACGGCCGACGCGGTGTCGCTGGGTGACGAGTGGTTGGGGCCTGCGATCGCCACGGGGCGCCTCCAACCTGTGCCGGACGCGGAGACGGCGCGGTGGTGGGTGAGTCGGAGGTGGGGGCGGGGGTGGAGGGGGTCGAGGAGAGGCCGGCGTCGCGCGCCCACCCGTCCCCTCTTTCTTCTGCAGCGCTCGCTCTCGCCGCGCTGGCAGGCCTTGCTCCGCCGCGACCCCGCCACCGGCCGCCCCACCCCCCGCGGCCGCGTGTACGGCGCCCCCTTTCGCTGGGGCTGCACCCTGCTCGCGGCCCGCCCGCGCTCGCTCGCCGCGCGCCCGGGGGCGCGCCCCGTCGCCGACTGGGGGGATTTGGTGCAGCCGGCGTTGAGGGGACGGGTCGCGTTCTCTGAATCGCCGCGCGAATTTCTAACCGCGGCCTTGGGCGTCGCGCGGCTGCCGCCGTCGCCGACCGCCGCCCAACTGTCCGGCCGCGGCCCCCGCCTCGCCCTCCGTGACGCCGTCGCCCGCCTGCGAGACGCCGCCCTCCTCATCTCCGACCGGGACGCGCCCCGCGCGCTCGCCTCGGGCGACGCGCTCGCCGCCGTCGGGTCGTCGGCGACTCTTGCCCCCCTGGCCATGCGCTCGTCCGCGGTCGAAACCGTTGCCCCCGCGTCCGGTACCGCACTGTGGGCCGACGTGTGGGCGGTGCCCGCGTTCGCGGGCGGGGGGGTGGGAGGAGCTGGCCCGTCGCCGCTCCTCCCCGCGTGGCTCGAACTCCCGCTCGCGCCGGCCCGGGCCGACCCCGCGCTCGGCCTGCGCGGGGGTGGGGCCAGTCCGCTGTTGCTGCCGGCGAAAGGGCGGGGGTGGCGGCCGGCGGCGGCGGGCGGGGAGCCTTCCTACCTCCTCCGCGGCGCGCTGCCGCCGCCCGCCATCCTGGCCGCCTCTGAGTTTCTCACACCGCCCGATGACGACGTGGCGGCGGCCTTCCGGGACGCGCTGGCTGGGTGACGGAAGAGAGGGGGGAGCGAGAGAGGGTGGCGTGTCGGTGCGGCGTTTCTGCAGGTCTCTCATTTTCCTCTCTCCCTCTCCCTCACGGGCAATCGCACGCCCAGTTGGTCTCCGTGTCGATGACAGTGATGATGCCGGTGTCGGCGGGGCACGCGTCGGCGACGACGGTCACGCGACCCCGGGCGGCAACCAGCTTGGCGCACGGCGCCTTGTCCAGCGCGCTCCTGGACCGGTCCACGGTGCCGCGGGACAGCGTGTCCTTGACGTCTGCCTCGGAGATGTGCCTGTGAGGGGGGGAAGAGGGGTTTAAGCGTGTGGTGGTGTCGCTTTTTCTGCGGCCCCGCGTTGCTGCCCGCTTCACGCCCGATGCCATCCCCGCACCTGCACCCCATCCTGCAGCGGGCGTGCTCGGTGAAGTGCGTCGGATTGGCCGCCGCGCGCGCGAGCAGCGCGCGCGCCCGCTTCGCGGCCCGCGCGCCCTCCACCAGGCCGCGGCCGGCCACCAGCGCGACAGCGGCCGCGATGGCGGCGGAGGCGATGCGAAAGGCGAGCACGCCCGATGCGCCCGCGCGCGGGCGGCCGCCTCCGCCCTTTTTGCGGTCCGCCTTGCCGCCGGCCGGCCGCCCGCGGGGCGCACCGGGCGGGCGACGGCTCCGGGAGGGGGGCGGCGGCATGGGGGAGGGAGGAGAGTGCGGTTCAATTGTGTCAGGCGCGCCGCGGCCAGCGCGTCGCCCCTCCCTCCCCTCCCTCCCTCTTCTCTTCAATAGTGCGCCACGGAATACGTCACCGACCTCCCCGTTTCCTCTTTGAACGCGTCCAGGATGCCGTCCACCTCGTCCTCGAGCTCCCCGTCGGCGACCGCCGCGAGCGCCGCGCACAGCCGCACTGCGTCCGGCGCCATCGTGCGCGCTTCGGCATCGGAATCCGGCGTGTCCATGGTGAGCACGAGGAGCTGCTTGCCGGAGCCGGTGAGGGGGGTGGACGCCATGTCGGCGATGAGGCGATCGGCCGACCGCGCGTCGAAGACGAGCGCCACGTCCGGCGCGTCGTCGCGTGTATCCTGCCACCTCTGCGGCGCTCGTTTGATGCCCTTGTTGCGGGTGGCCATGGCGAGGGTGCCGGCCCGGGCGAGGGCGCCGCCAGAGGCCTGGAGGAGAGAGAGGGGGTTGGCGGGTCGGCGGCGCAGCGGGCCGGCGTCGGCGCGCCCGCAATGGCGCCCGCCGCCGCGCCATGATCACGATTCACCCCTCACGCCGCGCCTGGCGCCGCCTTCTGCCGCGCCGCCACCCCCGCCGCCGCCGCCACCCCCCTCCCATCTCTCCCCTACCTTGTCGCGCGCCGCCAGGTCCGCCTCGATCTCATCATACGGCGTGCCAAACTCAAACACAGCGGGGTCGTTGCGGGACGCGCCGGGCAGGCGCACCGCGGACCCGACGCCGTAGGACGAAGCCGTCAGTCCCGCCTCGACCGCCGCCGCGTGCGCGGCCAGGGACCGGTTGAAGTTGGACGCGCACACCATGGCAAAGTGGAGGACCATGGTGTGCGGGGCGGCGCCGGGGCGCGCGCCGCGGCGCGGGAGTGGCGGCGGCGGGTCGCCGGCGCAGACTCCTCCCTCGCCTCACGGCCCGAGCGGGCTCGACGGCCGCCGCGCGCGCGCGAGCGCGCGCCCCGCGGCGACTGCGGCGGCGCCCGCCGCGGCCGCGAGCGGCAGCCCCGCAAGGGCGGTCGTCCGAGGGGGAACAGCGCCCCCTCCGAGAGCCGCCGCCAGCGCGGCCGCCACCGCGCACGCGATCGCGTCGCCCGCGCGCGGGCACAGGGCGTCGAGCGTCGTCCGCGCCTGGTAGAGCACGCCGGGCGGCAGCGACGCAAACGCGGTCTCGCGGCCGGGGCGCGCCAAAACGTACGCGACCGCCTTGCGCCCGAGCTCGCCCGCGGCGACGGTCGCGGCGCCGGGGGCGGCCGCGACGACGAGCGCGGCGAGGGCGGCGGCGGCCGGTTGGGCGGCGAGGGCGGCCGACAGGGGCAGCGCGGCGAGCGCGGGCGTCGTCACGGTGGCCTGCAGCACGGCCACCGCAAGGGCGGACGCAACGTTTATGGTCGCAAACGCGGCGAGCCGCTCGCGCTCGTCGGGCGTCGCCGCGGCCACGACACCGGACTTGAGCAAGTACCCCCACGCGCTGAGCGTCGACCCCGAGATTATGACGAGCGCGAGCCAGCGCACGCGGGCGTCGGCCGCCGCGGCGCGCGCGCCGGCCAGGAGCGGGAGCGCGGCCGCCGCGGGCGCCGGCTTGCGGTCGGCCGACCCGGGCGCCGGCGATATTCCCGACGCGTGGTGCCGCGCCGCCATGTAGAGCACCGCCGCCGCCGCGGCCGGCAGCGCGGTCGGTGCGCCTGCCGCCGCGAGCGCCGACGCGGCGGCCGACCCGGCGAGCTGGCCCGCGGTCGCCGCGGCGGCCAGCACGCCCACGCCGCCCCCGGACACCAGCCCCACGTGCCCGCAACGCGCCCACAGGGCGGACGTAGTCACGAGGTTGAGCAGGGAGTGGAGTATGAAGAAGAGGGCGCCGGCGAAACGGCGGGGGGCGAAGCTAAAGGCGGCAAAGCAGGCGGCTTCCGTTCCCGCCGCCACAGCCAGCAGCAGCCGCAGCGCCCGCACACGGTCCCCTCCCGGCGGCCGCGCCAGCAGCGCTCCTGCCGCCGGCGCCGCGAGCGCGGCGAGCGGGGCCGACGCGAGCATGAGCGCGGGCACCGCGTGCGACGCCGCGCCCGCGGCGTCGCGCAGGGGGACGCCCACAAAGTAGGCCGAGAGAGAAAGGGCCAGGGATCCGACCGCGTGGAGGAGGGGCTCGCCCGTCTGAGAGGTTGAGGAAGAGGCAGGGAAGAGAGGGTGAGGGTGGGCGGCGGTTGGCCCGCGCCGCGCCGCCCGTCGCCCGCGTGGGCGATCCCAACACGCACCTCATCGGGCCCGCCCGCCAGCCGCACGAGGCGGCGGCGGAGCGACGCCCGCATTGGGCGCGCGGACTGCGTGCACGACCGCGCCCACTCTCTGCCGGGCACGTCGCCCCGAACTAGGCCGCCCGCAGTCTCCCACTAATGCGCCCCGCCCGCCTCCCCCCCGTGGGGCCGCCGCCCTCGACGTCGGCGGCCGCCGGCCGCGCAGGGACGCGCTCGCGCGGCCGCGCGCCGTCGCCGCGCCGCCCGCCGACACCCGCCGCGGTCGTCCCGCGGGCGGACATCGGGCTGGGCGACCGGACGCGCGCGGAAGCGCTCGAGGTGGGGGGTGCATGGGGAAGGGCGCGGCGGCGGGCCGGCGGCGAGGCGGGAGGCGCGCATGCGCCGGCGCTGCAGTTTTCAGAGGGCGCGCCGTCAATGGGTGGCGGCAGCGCGGCGCGAGCGGTCGCCGGCGGGCGCCCGGCGCGGTACGCCGGCCGCCGGCCCCGACCCGCCACCCCCCCCCTCCAGGCCGAGCTCGGCGCCGTGTCCACGACCCGCGTCGTCAAGCCCAAGCACGGCGTGGGCGTCCGGGTGAGGAGCGGGAGCGAGAGAGAGAAGGACCGCGCGCGCGCGCCGCGCGCCTCGACGCCCCCTCTTCCCCTGCCCGCCTCCCAGGTCGAGGACCTCTTCAAGGAGTACGTCTCCGCGCGCGGCACCACCGTCATGGGCGCCCGCGGCTTCACCCTGGACCTCGCCCCCAACGCGCTCACCGCGCTCGTCGGGCCGTCGGGGTCGGGCAAGACGACGCTCCTCAGGCTGATCGCCGGCCTGGAAGCCCCGACCCGGGGCCGCATCCTGTTTGACGGCGTCGACGTGACGGACGTCCCCGCGCGCGCGCGGCGGGTCGGGGTCGTCTTCCAGGGGTATGCCCTGTTTCGGCACATGACCGTCGCGGACAACATCGCGTTTGGGCCGCGCATGCTCCGCCTCCCCGGCGACGTCCGGGCCCGCGTCGCCGAGCTGCTCGACTTGATCGAGCTCCCGCACATCGCCCACCGCCTGCCCGGCGAGCTGTCGGGCGGGCAGCGCCAGCGCGTCGCGCTCGCGCGCGCGCTCGCGGCCGACCCGCGCGTGCTCCTCCTGGACGAACCCTTCTCCGCGCTCGACCCCGAGGTCCGCGTCGCGCTGCGCACCGGGCTCGTCGACATCCTGCGGCGGGCGGGGGTCACCGCGGTCATGGTGAGCCACGACCAGGAGGAAGCGTTCGCCGTCGCGGACGACGTCGTTGTCTTCCACCGCGGCGCGCCCCTCGCACGCGGCCCCCCTGAAGCCCTCGCCGCGGACCCCGGCTCCCCTTTCGTGATGGACTTTGTGCACGAGGCCAACCGGCTGCCCGCGGGGTCGTTGCTGGTGCGGGCGGCGAGGTGGGGCGGGGACGAGCCGATGGTGTTGGTGCCGCCGTGCGCCATTTCCGCGCGCTCCGCCCCCCCGCGCGGCTCCTCCTCCGTCCTGGCCACCGTCGTCGACGCGTCCTTTGCGGGCGAGACGCGCAAGTACCTGCTGCGCCTCGCGGACGGGTGCCTCGTCCGCGCCGCGACGCCGACGCGCGGCGACGACGGCGAGACGACCGAGGGGGGCGGGCGGTTGCTCGCCGTGGGAGGGCGGGCGCACGTGTGGTGCGAGCCGGGGCGGTTGATGGGGTACCGCGAGGGGGACCTGGACCCGTGAGGGGGGGAGGGGGCGGGGGGTGCCGGGGTGGGGTGCGGGTCGAGGGCCGCGACCGCCCCCACCGCCCCCCCATCCGCGCCTTTGGCCCCACCCACCCGGGTTTCACGAGGGTGAGCACCACCGCCAACGGGGGCCCGGCCGCGGGGTGTGTATCTTTCCTCTGCCCCCACCACCCCTCTCCCTCACGCCGCCGCCACCACCCGCCCCGGGCTCCCCGGCGGGCTCCCCACCGCGCTGCTCACCCGGCGCAACACGTCCGCGCCGGCCTTGCGCACCGAGTCGACCGCGCCCTCGAGCGTCGCGCGCCGGCGCACCGCGCGCGACGGCCGCGGCGGCGCGTCCGGCAGGCCGCCTCTCTTGGAGACCCGCCGCTCCAGAATGGTCGTCACCAGGCCATAATCGCCCGCACGGGCCGCCATGCGGGCGGGGAGGACGCCAGCGAACTTGCCCGCCTTGCGCGCGCGCTCGGACCCCCGCTCCGCAAACCACGCCTCGCACGCCGCCTGCACCGCGCGCCGCACCGCCGGGCTCAGCACTTTGAGGAACCAGGTGACGAGGAAGGCGGGCACGTACGGCAGGCGGGGGTCGAGGCGGGCGACGAGGGTCGCGTGCGTGCGCGGGCGGTCGTTCCCGTCGGGCGCCAGGGGCCGCAGCCGGATGCATGACCCTTCGTGCACCACCGTCCTGTGTCGACGGGCCGCGGCCGCCGGCTCGGGCGGGGGCGGGTCGCCGTCGCCGGCGCCGGTGAGGCGCGACGGGGGGGCCCAGTCGCCGACCGACACCAGGGCCATCACCAGCGCCGCCGCCGGCTCCCCCGCGTCGTGCCCGCGCACACGCACGCACACGTCAAAGTCCGGAAAGGGGGGCGGGATCCAGGAGGCGGCGTAGAGGGTCTGGGTGAAGCGCGCGGCGCGCGCGAGCGTCGCGGATTCGACGACGAAACGGTTCCACCCGCGGAAGAGGTCCACCTCCGCCAGCAGGGCCAGGATGTGGACCAAGGGGGCGGTGAGCACGGTCTCGAACTTGACCTCGTGCACGGGCGAGCCTGCGGGGGGAGGGGGTGGAGGGTGGAGGATGGGTCGGGTCGGCCGGGCGCGGCGCCACGACTCGTCCTCCCCGCTCCCCACACACACCCCACACCTTTCACGTTGCGGTAGAACACGCGCATCTCGTCGTCGTCCCGCGCCAGGGCGCACCCGTCCTCGTCCGCGAGCGCGGCGAGGCACGCGCGCAACTCGTCAGCGCGTGCCAAGGCGTCCCCCGCGTCGACGCCCAGCTCGTCTGCCACGCCCTCCAAATCGGCCAGCGTCACGCCCTCGCGCTCGCAGAGGGCGACGAGCGCGCCCTCTGCGTCGAACGAGCGCGCGCACGCCATGGCGTCGCGCGCGCGCTTGACCAGGGGCTCGTGCGAGGCGAGCCAGCGCGCAACGTCCCGGGTGAGCGGGTCGTGGGGCGGGGCGGCGGGGCGGGGGGGGGCGGGCGGCGGTGCGGCGTGCGGCGCGGTCGCCGGCCGTCTCGCGCCAGGGCCGGGCGCGCCCGACGCCCCCGCCCCCGCCCCCACCCCATTGTGCTGCCCCAGCAGCGCCCTCTCCAGGCCGCGCAGGGAGGCGAGCAGGAGCGCGTTGTCGTCGCGCAGAGCTTGAAGCAGCGACGCGGCGTCGCGTGGCGCCTCCCCAGCCTCCGCCGCCCGCCGCGCCAGCTCGGCCGTAATCGGGCGCGGCACGTCCACGCCCGTGGGCTCGCCGTCGGCGCTCGCGCGCCACGCGCGCACCGCCGCCGCGACGCGCGCCGCGGCCGGGGCTCGCCGGCGGGCGTCGGTGGGGGGCGGGGGGGCGGAGGCCGCGGCGCCCATCGCCCGAAGGGCGGCGCGGCTGCCAGCACGCGAGTGCGGTGATCGCTTCGGCGCCGGCACCGCCCTCGCCCGCGCCACAACTCGGCCGCGCGCCCCGCCCTTCTAGTCGGCGCCAGCGTCTCGCCACTCGCCGTCCAGGACCGGCCCGGGCGCGCGCGCCGCCCGAGCCGCCCCAGCCGCCGCGCCGGCGCCGCCGACGCGGCCCGCGGCCGCGGCCCCCGCCCCAATCCCCACCCCACCATGGACCGCAAGCGCAAACTGGACCTGGGCGACGGCGGCGGCGACCAGCCGAGCCCGTCGACCGCCGTGCCGGCCGCAGACGGCGGCAGCGTGTCGCGCCACACGGGGCGCCCTTTCTCCCAGCGCTACCACGACATCCTGGAGACGCGCAAAGGTGAGAGACGAGGGAGGGAGGAGGGATGAGGGGGGAGCAAAAAGGAGGCCGCGCCGACGCCAACCCCCTCTCCCCCCTCCCTCCCCCCCTCCCCAGGCCTCCCGGTCTGGCAGGCGCGCGACAAGTTCCTGGACATGCTGCGCGACCACCAGACGACGATCCTGGTGGGGGAAACCGGGTCGGGCAAGACGACGCAGGTCGCGCAGTTTGTCGCCGACGCGGGGATCGGCGCCCCCGCCACCGCCATGATCGCGGTGACGCAGCCGCGCCGCGTGGCCGCGATGTCGGTGGCGCGCCGGGTGGCGGAGGAGATGGACGCGACGCTCGGCGCGACGGTCGGCTACTCGATCCGGTTTGAGGAATGCTCGTCCCCCCAAACCCTCATCAAGTTTATGACCGACGGCATGCTGCTGCGCGAAGCGATGACCGACCCCCTCATGTCGCGGTACAGCGTCATCATCCTGGACGAGGCGCACGAGCGCACGCTCGCGACGGACGTGCTGTTCGGCCTGCTGAAAGGGGTGCTCGCGCGCCGCCCCGAGCTCAAACTGGTCGTCATGTCGGCGACGCTGGAAGCGGAGAAGTTTCAAGACTACTTTGCGGACGCGCCGCTCATGCGCGTCCCGGGACGCCTCTTCCCGGTCGAAGTGTTTTACACCCAGGCCCCCGAAGCCGACTACGTTGACGCCGCGGTGCGCACCGTGGCCCAGATCCACGCGTGCGAGCCGCCGGGGGACGTGCTGCTGTTCCTGACGGGCGAGGAGGAGATCGAGGACGCGTGCCGTAAGATCGCCGCGGAAGCCGGCAAGTTGAGCAGCGCCCCCTCGTCCACCGTGGGCCCGGTTGCCGTCGTGCCGCTCTACTCGTCGCTCCCCCCCGCGCAACAACAAAAGATCTTCGACCCGCCGCCGCCGCCGGCGCGCCCGGGCGGCCCGCCCGGGCGCAAGGTCATCGTGTCGACCAACATCGCGGAGACGTCGCTGACGATCGACGGCGTCGTCTACGTCGTCGACCCCGGGTTTGTCAAACAAAAAGTGTACAACCCGCGCACGCGCGTCGAGTCGCTCCTCGTCTCCCCCATCTCCCGCGCGTCCGCGCACCAGCGCGCGGGGCGTGCGGGGCGCACGCGGCCGGGCAAGTGCTTCCGGCTCTACACGGAGGCGTCGTTTGGCGCCGACCTGATCGAGCAGACGCACCCCGAAATCCTGAGGTCCAACCTCGGGTCGGTCGTCCTCCAACTCAAGAAGCTGGGCGTGGACGACCTGGTGAGGCGGGGGGTGGCGGGGGGCGGGCGGGCGCGGTGGTGGCGGGCTCCTTCCCGCGCGCCGCGCGGCGTCGCCGCCGCGCGCGCCCCGTGCGCCCTCCTCGTCTCTCTCGCCTCCCGTTCCGAGCGCGGTGACGACAACACCATTCCTCGTACCGAGTCCGGCCGTGTGGCCGCCCTGGGGACGTCTCATTATCTACC
>Ga0315278_10000260_pt1 | contig 47684 bp, 39 predicted proteins | sample YL17G06_0_MG_FD_203880 | JGI IMG/M metagenome (GOLD analysis project Ga0315278, IMG submission 203880) | Sediment microbial communities from Yellowstone Lake, YNP, Wyoming, USA - YL17G06_0 | ecosystem: Environmental > Aquatic > Freshwater > Lake > Sediment | place: USA: Wyoming | collected... | reverse complement strand
AGCAGTGAGGGGGATTAAGGGGGTGAGTTCATGGGGAATAGAGAGATGAAAAGAAACGATTTCAGCAGAAAAAAATGATGGATTAAAAACAAGTATGACTAACTTTTTTTAGTAATAAATACTTTAGGGTGTTGCAACGCTGAAAACAGGAAAAAAGGTTGCGTAAGGCGAATCCTGAATTCAATTCTGCACTAAAATAAAAGGCGTCGGAAGACAGGCGACTGGCTACAAATGACCGAGAGAGCTGACCGGTAGTCCGGCGTTGTTTAGAGATGTATCACTTCCCCATAAGCAGCAGCGGCAGCCTCCATAATTGCTTCTGACATTGTAGGATGAGGATGAACAGTTTTAATAATTTCGTGAGCTGTAGTCTCAAGTTTCCTGGCTACAACTATCTCTGCAATCATCTCTGTTACATTGGCTCCAATCATGTGTGCACCAAGCAGTTCTCCATAAGCAGCATCAAAAATAAGCTTAATAAACCCATCTTTTTCACCTGAAGCACTTGCTTTACCGGAAGCAGTAAACGGGAACTTCCCCACTTTGATTTCATAGCCGGCTTCTCTGGCAGCGGCCTCTGAAAGGCCACATGATGCAATTTCGGGATTGGTGTAGGTACAGGCAGGAATATTTTTGTAATCTAGAGGTACTACCTCTACTCCTGCTATCTTTTCGACACATATTATTCCCTCTGCAGAAGCTACATGAGCCAGAGCTGGTCCATGAACAATATCGCCAATAGCAAAGAGATACGGAACCGATGTCCTGTAAAAATCATCTACCACTACTTTGTCTTTTTCTGTATTAACTCCCACCTTTTCAAGACCAATATCTTCAATATTAGATGTAACACCAACAGCTGAAAATACAATATCAGTTTCAATAACTTCCTGTCCTTTTGGTGTTTTAATTGTCACCAGACACTTCTCTTCTGAGGTATCAACTGACTCTACCGATGAATCAACCATTATCTTCATCTTCATTTTTTTAAACGACCTCTCGAGTTGTTTTGAAACCTCCTCATCTTCATTAGGAACGATCCTTGGGAGAAATTCTACCAGAGTCACACTTGTTCCGATTGACTGATAAAAATTTGCGAATTCGCAGCCGATAGCTCCAGATCCGACAACTACCATCGATCCGGGCTGTGTCTCAAGTGTCATAGCCTCACGGTAGCCGATAATCTTCTTACCATCTTGTTTAAGATTGGGTAGCTCCTTCGACCTCGAACCTGTTGCCAGAATAATATTATTTGCTGAATAATTTTTCTTATTCCCCTCCGGATCCTCCACCTCAATACTATTGTTCCCTGCAAGGCGGCCATATCCTTTTAAATGTACGATATTATTTTTTTTGAAAAGGAACTGAATTCCTTTGCTCATCCCGTCCGCAACATTCCTGCTTCTTGCTATAATAGCATTAAAATCCGGTTTTATTTCACCTGCAATCGTAATCCCATAATCTGAGGCATGAGTCAGGTATTCAAATACCTGAGCGCTCTTTAAGAGAGATTTTGTCGGGATACAACCCCAGTTAAGACAGATTCCTCCCAGTTCAGCTCTTTCAACAACCGCTACTTTCATCTTCAATTGAGATGCCCTTATTGCTGCAACATAGCCGCCGGGTCCACTTCCTATTATAATAAGATCGTAATCCATTGTATTTGTACTTTATAATAAATTTATCATAATTATACCATTCTTCTATATTAGTTACTTAAAAGTGCCTAGAGTTGTTCAACTTTGATATCTTCCCTATCAACTGGATAATACCTTTCGCGACTGCCCAGATTATTACAAGAGTAAAGATTATGGTTGCGCCTACGGGTATCCCTGCAAAGTATGAAATAGCATAACCGGATGCGGTGCCAACAAATCCTGCAAGAATCGACCATATAACAATTTTAAAATAGACCTTGGTGAATAACATGGCAATATTGGGAGGAATAGTCAGTAACGAGATAACCAGAACCACTCCGGCCATCCTTATATTCAGAACTATAGTTAGGGCTATCAATGAGGTGGTAATATATTTAAATATATCTACATATGATGAATATGTTCTCGCAAAAACCTCATCGAAAGAAATATAGAGTATTGTCCGGTAGAAAATCCCGAAATAAAGGATTAGTATTACGGACATTGTTCCCAAAGCCATAATATCGGCGTTTGTTACGGTCAGAATGCTCCCGAAAAGATAACTCATTAGGTTTGGCGTGTATCCCGGTGTCAGGTAAATAAAGATTATTCCGATAGCCATACCAAAAGCCCATAATATACCGATTGCCGAATCTTCTCTTATCTTTTGTTTAACAGAAAGATACTCGACGCCCAGAGCAGAAAGGATGCCAAAAATGGCAGCTCCAATAACCGGATTGAACCCTGCAAAATATCCGATGCCAATACCCCCGAACGAGGCATGTGTTATACCCCCGCTGAGAAAGACCATTCGTTTCGATACAATATAAGTTCCTGCTAATCCGGCTGTTATACTTGCAAAGATGGCTCCAAGGAGTCCTTTAACTATAAATTCATATTGAAAAATATTGGCTTCCACTATTTATGGTGTTTCAGTATAGTATGGGGAATTTCTCCGTGTGTAACAAGTTGAATCGGACATCCATATGCAAGCAAATCTTCATTTGTGATCTCATGCGATGGATGGTAATGAAGACTTCTGTTTACACAGGCAAAGGATTTAATATGTGATGAAATGGTTCCTACATCGTGGGAAACCATAAGGATTGCCATGCGTTTATTTAGGTCTCTCAGCTTGTCATAAAAATCATTTTCAAAAGTTGTATCAACAAAATTACCTGGTTCGTCAAGTAATAATAATCTGGGATCTCCTATAATCGCCCGTCCGAGAAAAACCCTTTGTATTTGTCCGCCTGACAATTCGTTTAATGTCGCTCCGGCCATACCCTTCAAGCCCAGTTCATCAATCACCATTCCTGCTTTTTTCTTGTCGGATGAAGACATTCTGGAGATGAAAGCTTTCCGGATCATGAGGCCTGAAAGAATAATATCGGTAACAGTAACCGGATAGTTTATATCTCCAGTAGACATCTGCGGAAGGTAACCTATACTGTTCCCGTTTAAAATTTCTTTATTGAAAACCATTCTCCCTTTTACCGGTTTGAGTAATCCAAGGATTACTTTTAAAAGAGTTGTTTTTCCTCCTCCGTTTGGACCTATAACACCAATATAATCATTCTCACTAACCCTGAAATCAACATCCTGCAACACAATGTTTACACCATAAGAAGCTGACAAAGAATGCATTTCAAACAAATAGGCCATAACTTCTAATTATTTCGAACTTTCAATTAAACTGTTATGGAGCGCATTAATAATATCTATTGTTACCTTTTGCCAATCTTCTGACAAAGGATCAATAATTCTTATCTCACCTCCGATTTCGCCCGCAATAGCTTTCGCATTTTTGGTATCATATTCCCTCTGCACAAAAACTGTTTTCAGTCTATCTTTCCTGGCACGGTCAATAAGTTCTTTCATTCTCGACGGTGGAGGTTCTTTGCCTTCATATTCAACCGGGATCTCTTCAAGACCATAATCCCTGGCCAGGTATCCCAGGTTTGGATGATATATCATAAAAGACCTGTTCTGCACACCTGAAAAAAGTTCCCTGGCTTTCTTATCTAGCTCCTGAATTTTTATAACAAGTCTCTGATAATTGGCTTCATATTTATGTTTTTGCAACGGATTCAGCTCACACAGGAGTTCTCTGACAGAAGGGGCCATAATCATTGCACATTTTGGAGATATCCAGTAATGGGGATCCGCACCTTCAACATGATCTCCTTGGTGATGGTGTCCTGAAATCAGAGGATCAATTTTATCACCTAACGATAACCTCTTCATTGTCTTGTTTGTCTCATAAAAACGGTCAAGCCAGGTCATTTCAAAACCCAGGTAACCATTGCTTATATAGGCAACGGATTTTCTGAGTTTGTTAATTTGTTCAGGAAAAGGTTCGTAGATATGAGGATTTGCTCCTGCAGGGACCATGACGTTAACCTTAAAATCATTACCGGCAATCTCTTCAACAAAGTATTTAAAAGGAGCTATACTAACGGTAATAATAGGTCCCCCGGTATCACTACCTTGCCGGCCACATGAAATAATAAAAACAATTATCAGAAAACAGAAAAATTTTCTCATAAAACAGAATATTCATTGTTTGGTACAAATTTAACATATAACAGAACAAATGGTTTAAGTGCGGTAAATAAAATAATATAAGTTATTTTTGAAAATGGTTTAACAGAAAATCCACTTTATGCCGGATGAAGAATAAAGGAGAGATACTTGCATCAATACTGATGAATTTTAAAGACTGTTATTTCTTCCTCCATAACACCAAAGAATTCAATGTTGTTGAAAGCATTATGAATGAAGGATTTGTCTTTGAAAGTCAGCTTCCTCATTCTACCGACCGCGTCAATCCGAATGAACCCATTGAAGTTACTTATTTTCTGTTCCAGAGGAAAGATTATGGTTCGTACACGATAATTATTGCAATCCCCAAAATTATCTATGAAATATATTCTGGCGTCTCCAATAAAAATGATGTTGGTATTGAAGAGATTCTGACAATCACAAAACCATATTATGGCGACAATGACGAGTTGATCTACACTATGTCGCCTAATCATATCCTGGGATATTTTAATCTTAAAACTTCCGAATTTTATCAAAACAGGCATTGGGACCCATTTTTCAATAACTGCCAGTTCAGGTCAGCTGGTAAAAAACCTGTAAGACCCGGCAGAAAATGATAAAAATTGAAAGTGTTAAGGGTGTCAGGATTTCTGCTCAATCGGAATAAAAAAAAGAGACCGGTCTCCCTAATGCCAATCCCTTTTTTATCAGAAATGAAAACTAACTAATATGTTTGAAGAGATATCTTAAAAAAACCTGTTGCTCTGGTTGAAGCTATCTGAAATTTCCATTCGCCTGCCTTATCCTGATTTTCTGTTTCAGAGATGGTAAATGACTTTCTCCAGTTCAGATTGCCGAATTCATCAATAACGATGTCAGAATAATTTTTACCGCTGGGCATTATGATCTTGATACGGATTTCACCGGCTCTGCAATCCCCCATTACTGACATTACAACTGTATTTACAGTTTTCTCTACATCAAAAGTATAATCTCTCGAGAATGTGTTTTCCTTTACCGACTTGGAAAAATCCCAGGTTGTCCTTTCAGAATCACCTCCAAATGAATGGCCATAATAAGTCTCGTCTCCGGAGGAGACAATAAAAGGTTCATCATACTGGAATGAACGGGCACCTCTCCGGTTGTAGATTCTGATTGCGTCTCCCGCCTGACCTGTAGTCTCAACCTCAACCCGGATATCCTTAAGATTATCATCCAGTTCAATCTGCTGCTCTTTAAGAATCTGAGCTGCCTCTTCCTGGGCTTTCTTCTGTTCGGTCATCGCCTTTTTCTGCTGGTCAATTGCCTGCTGAATCTTTTGCTCTTTTTCCTGCTCTGCTTTTGTCTTCTCCTGGGCAGTTACCTGCTGAAAGGAGGAACCAATTGAAAAAATGAAAATAACTGTTAAAATTAAACTGTACTTTTTCATGACCGCCTTTATTAAGTTTTATGATGTAAAGATACGGCCTGTTTTATCGTTATTTTGTTAACACCGGGTTAATGTCTGGTTAATGTTTGGTTTACCTGGAAGAGGTATCAATAAAATGAATAATTTTGAGTAAGTAAAGAATAAAAGATGAAAAAGAGAAATACCGTTCTTGTTCTGGGTATTATATCCATTTTAATTCTTATATCTGTCCAAGTGTATATTATAAGAGGTATCTGGAAACAGAAAGACGAAATGTTATACCTCAGATATAGGTCGCTTTCTCAGGAGGCTGTGGGATCTCTTCGTGGTCAACGATCGCTAGATGTCTATGATACAGTTCGTTTTATTTTAAATAAATATTCCCAACAGGTAATAAAAGAGCTCACCGAATTAAAAGATGAACAAAAACTAACAAGTAAAAAAAAGGAAATCCTCGAGTATTTCTCAAAAGTATTGAACCAGGAACAAGACCTTTCAGGATTTCTTTCATCATATTTTGATAAAATGGGATTTGAGAAGGACTTCAATCATAGAATTGAAGTTACATACCTCGATATTATTGGTTTGGATACATTTAAGATTTATCAAGGGGAATCTTTCAGAAGCCGTCCTCCTCCCACCAGGGAAGGAATCTCAACAGCATTAAAAGGCTCCAAGTCAAGTATATTGGTAAACTGGTTTCATCTCGAAGATAATAACTATTCTTTGAGTTTCGATTACAACATCGACTTTTCCGATAAACAAAAAATGATTCTGAAAGAAACTTCAGCCTCTTTGGCAATGAGTATCTTCAGTATACTTGTCGTAGTTATTATTTTTATTATAACCTACAGAAACTTAAGGGAAGAGAAGAGACTATCGAATCTTAAGACAGACTTCATTAACAATATGACTCATGAGTTAAAAACTCCATTATCAACTATAACCGTTGCCGGTAAAACTCTTGAAATGGTGCAGATAAGAAGTAATGATTCAAAAATACTTGAAACAGCTAAGTTAATTGGTAAACAAAGTGTGCTCCTTAATCAGCTTATAAACATGATACTCGAGATAAGCATGTGGGAAAGAACTCAATTCCAGCTTGATAAAAAAACAGTTGAAATTGAAGAATTAATGAATGATGTTGTTGACAGTTTTAAATCGGGTGGTGGGAACAACGCTTCAATTAACCAGAAATATAATTTTAGCGGAGCCAAAGTTGATATGGATGTTGTTTATTTTACAACGCTTATCAATAATCTTCTTTCGAATGCGGTGAAGTATTCTGATAAAGTTCCTGTAATTGATATTGAAGGATTCACTACAGATAAAAATATATGTATCAGGGTTGCTGATAATGGTATCGGTATTAACAAAACCGACCAGAAACATATTTTCGATAAGTTTTACAGGGCCTCAACAGGGAACATACATAAATTCAAAGGATTGGGACTGGGCCTCTACTATGTTAAGAAGATTGCGGAAGCTCACGGTGGAGATGTAACCGTTAGCAGCAAATCAGGAAAAGGTAGTATCTTTACTATAACATTACCTCATTAATTAAAATATTCGGGATATGAAAGTTTTAATAGCTGAAGACGACACGGATTTTGGGAGTATATTAAGTCAATATGTCGCCATCAGCGGCTTTGATGTGACCCTTGGCCGCGATGGCAAAGAAGCATGGGAGCTCTTTAACAAGAATAAACCTGATATTTGTGTCCTCGATGTAATGATGCCCGAGATTGATGGGTTCACCCTTGCCGAAAAAATAAAAGAGGCCCAGCCCGATGTACCGATCATATTCCTTACAGCAAAAAGTCTTAAGGAAGATATTGTAAGGGGATTGAAGATCGGGGCTGATGATTACATTACAAAACCTTTCGACCCGGAAGTTCTCATTCTGCGCATCAACAACATCCTTAAACGGGCCTACTCCTCAGCTAATGATGAGTTTAAAGTATCACAGACAGTACTGAAATATAACATCCTAGAGCTGATTTGTGGAAATACAAAAGAAAAGCTTACCCTCAAAGAGGCGCAGCTTTTAAAGTATTTCATTATTAACAAGAACAAAATTCTTGCAAGAGAAGATATTCTTACAGAAATATGGGGCGAAGACGATTATTTTCTGGGAAGAAGCATGGATGTTTTTGTCAGCCGCTTGAGAAAATATGTCTCGGATGATAAAAATATTGATATTAGAACTGTAAGAGGTACAGGATTTATCCTTGAAGAGATAAAGAAAGAAGAATAAAATCGGTGACCGGCTTGTGGTACGCGGTATGCGGGAAAAAAGGCTGCCCCACTCTGAGACAGCCCTGAATTATATATATTCTTCCTGACGCCGGATGCCTGAAGCCCTGACGCCTATTTTTTATCACCCAACACCTCATTTACTTTATTATAAAGGTCTTCTCCCCTTAGGTTTCTGCCAATTATTGTTCCTGTTTCATCCAAAAGAAAGTTGGCAGGAATTGCATTCACAGCATACATTTTAGCAGCTGCATTACTCCAGTAAAGAAGATCTGAAACATGCGTCCATGCAAGTTTGTCATCTGCTATTGCTTTAACCCAGTCCTCCTTTTTCTGATCAAGAGAAACGCCAAATACATCAAATCCTTTTTTGTGAAACTCGGTAAATACCCTTACAACATTCGGGTTTTCCTGACGGCAAGGACCGCACCATGCTGCCCAGAAGTCGACAAGAAGTAACTTGGAACCTATTTTTGAAGAAAGAGCAACCGGATTGCCATCAACATCAAGCATGGTAAAATCCGGAGCTTTCCGGCCAGTAACAACAGCTTTCATAACAGCCACTCTCTCTTTCATACTTTTAATCTGAGGTATTGCTGCAACGGCAGTATCAAGTCCATTAATCATTGATTCTATCTCAGCTGCTTCCATATCTAAACTGAGGCTTCCAAGAATTGAAGCAGAAACATAAGAAGCCGGATTGTTCTTTACAAAATTTTTCTGAAGGTTTGTCATCTCGGTTTGAATAGAATCAGCCTGCTTTTCAAGTTCCGCAACCTTTACAGCATCTCCGGCCTGGCTGGCAGCCTGATATCCTATGTAGGTCTTTGAATATTTTTCACTAAGCGGTTTGTTTGAATCAACGAAAGACTTATATTCATCATGCGTTTTTGACCCTGTGATCTCTGCTTTAAAGAGTGAATCAAGGCTTCCGGTAACTGTGATTTCTGAGTTCTCAAGGTAAAATGATGTCCTCTTCCTGGTATTCCCGGCAACAAGCTGTATCAACTGAGGATAATCAACTGCACCACCTTTAAGTGTAAATGAGCCTTTTTTGGAAACTGCAGAATCAATTGTAATTGTTTTCCCTGCTTCTCTTTTTTGTAGATAAAAGATAGTACTGTCGGAACCAATAATTTTCCCTTTAACAACATAATGTGGTTCGGAAGAACAGGCAGCCATCAATAACAAAATAACAAGCAGATAAATGATCTTTTTCATATTCGAAAATTTTGAATTCGTAACTGTTTAAATCTGATTTAGTTCGGGCAAAGATAAGAATTATTGTTAATTCGTTCATCTTTTAAAGTATTTGTCAAGTAAAATGTTAGCAGCCTTATAGGACGTTATACTGCCTTCATATAACAGCCGTTCAAGTTCCGACCGGTGTAGCTTAATATCTTCCTGATTATAAAAAGAATTATTAAGATATTCAATGATAGTGCTATGCATGCTTATTACTGCCTGTTGCCTCCTGAGTTCCTCAAAATATCCTGACTCCCTTGTTAATGCAATATACTCCATTATTATTTCCCATAAATCAGTAATACCTGTATTACTTAAAGCTGAGCAAGTTAGAACCTGCGGCTTCCAGCCAGACGATTTTGACGGAAACAGGTGAAGGGCATTCCGTAGTGAGACTTTTGCCCCTTCTGCAACCAGCTTGTTGGAACCATCAGCTTTTGTAATGACAATTAAGTCTGCCATTTCCGTTATTCCACGTTTAATTCCCTGAAGCTCATCACCGGCGCCTGCAAGCATAAGCAACAGAAAAAAATCAACCATGGAGTGGACTACTGTTTCAGATTGCCCTACACCTACAGTCTCAACCAGAATTGTATCGAAACCTGCTGCTTCACATAAAATTATTGCCTCTCTTGTTTTTCTCGCTACACCTCCAAGTGTACCCGCAGCAGGAGATGGTCTGATAAAAGCATCTGGATGAATACTGAGTTGTTCCATTCTTGTCTTGTCACCCAGAATGCTCCCTTTAGTCTGCTCACTGCTTGGGTCAATTGTCAGTACGGCAAGTTTTCGTCCTTCTCCAGTAATATGCAATCCAAAGGTCTCAATGAAAGTGCTTTTCCCGGCTCCCGGAACACCTGTTATTCCAATCCTTATCGATTTTGAACTGTAAGGAAGACATTTTTCGATAATAGCTTGAGTGATATCATAATGTTCAGGCAATGAACTTTCCACTAATGTTATAGCCTGACTTAAAATGGTCCTGTTCCCGGAACGAATACCAGTAATATATTCATCCACTGAATATTTCTTCCGCCGCTTCCTTCCGGATTTTGTAAAAACATCAGGATTTATACATGGTTGCTGTGGAATTCCTTCCTGTACCTTCAATGCACTCTTATATTCCTTTTTCTTATCCATTAATCTGACAAGTTACTGCTAAAATAACAAAAGGGTGTAAGATTTTTACCAAACACCCTTTCAGAAATCAATTTTTAAAGTATGCCTTTTCGCAAATCTATTTAATCTGAGCAGGTTGTTCAACATCGGCATTCAGCATAAGTACAACCTCTGAATTCTTAGGATCGTTAGTATAAACATAGATTGCTTTTGTAACTTTTCCAACGTAACTACCAGAATTGAAGACTGCTTTTATCGAGCTTGATTCTCCAGGTTTGATCCCTAAACCCTGATTTCCCTGCTGAACTGCTGTACAACCGCATGTAGATCTTATATGTCTGATTATCAGGTCGCTTTTCCCTTCATTTGTAAATTTGAACTCCACTTCATTTTGCGTGGAACCCTTTATTTTACCAAGCTCAACAGTGGTTGAAGCAACTTTAAACACCGGAGCATTTGCTATATCTTCTTTTGAAAGAGAAGAAAAATCCTCGACGAGATTTGCTGATACATAGTAATATACATTTTCCTGAGTTACACCATTAAGCTTTATTTTAACCATATCGCTTACATTTCCCCAGCCGGGATTTTTTATAGCATCATAGGTTCCTTCAACCAGACCTTTCTGCCCCGCTTTAAGCGTTTCCGGATTAGCTTTAAGAGCCAAATGTCCTGGCAAACCATCAAATTCAACCTTTACGGGAGCAGCGGAAGTGTTAATCAGCTGCATAACTCTGATTTTCTTCTCGGTCTTCTTAACATTTGTAAAAGCAAGATGATTGCTCTCGAACCTTATATCACCAACCAGGAAGGTGAATAACTCTTCGACTGTTTTTACGCGTGCAGTAACTTCTCCTTTAATAACAAGAACAACAACTTCCGGTTTTGTGTTAGTGTATACAGAAAGAGTCTTACTGAAGGATCCTGGTCTGTCTTTGGGATCATATATTGCAGTTACCTTGCCATTACCTCCAGCCGGAATCGGTTGTTTTGTCCATTCTGGAGTCGTACAACCACATGACGCAACAACGTTTTGTATTACCAACGGATCAGTACCTGTATTAGTCACAAGAAAATCAAATGTCTGCCTCCCTGCTTCTTCTTTGAACGTCCCGAAATCGTGTTCGGTTGTTGATAGCTGCATTTTTGTCTGAGCATACTGGGCATTGACAATAACTCCGAAAATCAGGAGAGAAAGAAATAACAATAATCTTTTCATATCGCTTTTTTATTTAAACATTTTGAAAAATATTCTTTTAGTTTTATACAAATATATAATATTGTAAAATCAAATTCAATATTCTAACATTTCCGGTTGGATTTTGTTTGAATGGAATATGTCAAAAATCAGACCAAAAAATAATCTCAATATAGACCGGTAAAAATAATAAAGTTTAAGCTTTTTAGATAGTTTAAAACAGATTATCATTAGTTTTGCTGCCTGACCCGGATTATTTGGAACAGAATTTGTTAATTTAAAATCCGGATCATCTTATAATGGTTTTGGAAATGAGTAATATAAAAAAACTGATTATCACCATTATAGCTTGTGTTTTTTATTTAAATACAAGTGGACAGTTTTATAATGGTCATCAGATGTCATTTGGTAAAAATAAAGTTCAGTATTACGACTACTACTGGTCGTATTACCGGTTCGATGATTTCGATTGTTACTTTAATGAATACGGACGTGACCTGGCTCAATTCACAGCGGATTATGCCATGAAGAAACTTGAAGAAATTGAGGATTATTTCGATTATACACTCGAGAAAAGACTGATTTTCATCATCTTCAATAAAAATGCCGAATATAAACAATCTAATATTGGTCTTGTTACATTTGATGAGGACAGCTATAATACAGGCGGATTCAGCAGGATAATAAAAAACAAAGTAATGCTCTACTATGAAGGTGATCATGTGGCATTTCAACGACAGATTGCGGCTTCAATTACTGAAGTGATAATCAATGAAATGTTATACAATGCCGACGTAAAAGACAGGATATCAAGCTCTTCACTAATCCATATGCCAGACTGGTATATAAAAGGGCTTATTCATTATGTATCGTACGGTTGGGACTATGAGGCTGAAAACAGGGTCAAGGATGGTTTCAAATCAGGTAAATTTAAAAATATCAACCATCTTGAATATGATGATGCCATTGATGCAGGTCAGTCTTTCTGGAGATTCATTGGTAAAAAGTATGGTGATGTGCTTATTCCAAATATTATATATCTGACAAAGATCTATAAAAATATTGATGATGGCCTGCTTTATGTCATGGGGCAGGATCTCAAAGATCTTCTGAAGGAATGGCAAAAATACTACGCAGAAGAGTATTCAGGGGATAAGAATCTTCCTACAGCCGACGGGAACACCGTCAGAAAATCAAAAAAGGCACAGATATACCAACAGGTAAAAGTAAGCCCGGGTGGCGAATATATCGCTTATGTGACTAACGATTGGGGAAGAAAACGAATCTGGCTTTACAACCAGTCAACGGGCAAGCAAAAAATAATTTTCAGGGCTGAACCGAGATTCGAACAGGTTACCGATAACACTTACCCTGTTATTGCCTGGCACCCTAGTGGAAAAATTCTAACCTTCATAAGTGATGAAAAAGCTGATCTCGTAATTTACTTCTACAGAATAAATGAAAAAACAACCGAAAAAAGGAACCTTCTCTATTTTGATAAAGTCCTCGATTTTTCATATTCCACTGAAGGATCGCGTCTTGCCTTCTCGGCCGTAAAAGATGGTATAACAGATATATACATCCACACAATCGCTTCAGGAACAAACGAGCAGATCACCCGTGATATTGCAGATGATCTTAATCCTTCATTCCTCAAGGATTCCGACGGCGAGATCATTTTCTCATCAAACCGGTTATCTGATACTCTGACAAATACAGCAAGTCCATTTGAAAAGTTATCCCTAACATTCGACCTCTTTACATACAACCTGACAAAGAAAAACAATATCCTGGTAAGACTCTCTGAAGGCAAATATACCGACAGGTTTCTGCCAAGCGGAATCGCAAAAAACAAATTTACGTATATCGGCGATCAAAACGGGATAATGAACAGGTACACCGCAAAATTTGACAGCTCAATAAGTTATATAGACACAGCTACACATTTTAGATATTACATTAATTCTCAACCTGTTACAAATTATGACCGGAACATTATCAACCAGTCAGTCGTAAATGGATCCGACTCATATGGCGAAATACTATTCAGCAACAGGAAGTATAATTTAAGGAAGGGACTACTCAGTGAATCATATCCTGTGCCTGCCGGGGAGATAATGACCAGTACATTCCGGAAAGAGAAAAATCAGTTTCTCCATAAAGCTGACAGCATTGAACAGTTAAGACAATGGCTTGTTGCTGAAGATAAAAAAAGAAGGGATACCCTTACTAAACCTATCTATGAGTATTACATTAAGAACGAACCTATTGACATAAATCACTACCTTTTTGAGAAGGAGAAGCAAAACTACTACGACCAGTTATGGCGAACGAAATATATGGATATCGACCTTGACACTGGGGAGATTGAACTTCCTCTGATCAGGATCTATGAAACAGCATTTTATAATAATTATATAGCCACCCAGATTGACTTCAGCTTCCTCAATAATTCGTACCAGGTATACAGCGGAGGAGCGCCCTATTTTAATCCCGGAGTTAATATCCTGACAAGATTCGGGACAATCGATCTGTTTGAGAACTACCGCATTACCGGAGGGTTCAGATTTGCCGGAAATTTCGACAGCAACGAATACTTACTAAGTGTTGAGCACCTGAAAGGGACCTTCGATAAACAGTTGATCTATCATCGTCAGTCTATTGAAAGCTATAACGATTCCAGCCTCTTTAAAACAATCTCAAACAGTTTATATCTCTCTTATGCAAAACCGATTTCTCCTGTACTGGCACTAAAGGGAACACTTACATACCGATACGACCAGCATAATATTAAGGCCACTGATAGGGCTACTCTCATCTATGAGAATAGCTCACAGCACTGGGCCAGTCTGAAAGGGGAAGTAATCTACGATAATACACGCAAGAGAAGCATCAACATTTACTTCGGCACCAGGTTTAAGATCTTTGGTGAATATTATAAAGAGCTGACATCTGAGAGATCCGACATGATCGTTCTCGGTGTTGATTTCAGAAAATACACACGGATACACAGAGAGCTGATATGGGCAAACAGATTTGCAGCCAGCACCTCATTTGGCCCTACCAAACTGATCTATTACCTGGGTGGTGTTGATAACTGGATGGGCTATCTGTTTAATAACTACCCGATGTTCAATAGTACCACACCTGTCACACCAAATGCAAACTATGGTTTTCAGACTCTTGCAACTAATATGCGTGGATTCAGACAAAACACCAGGAACGGGAATAATTTTGCTCTTATAAACAGTGAATTAAGGTGGCCGCTAATCCGATACTTTGTCGGTCATCCGCTGCGGTCTAATTTCCTCAACAGTCTCCAGGTAGTCGGATTCGGAGATGTAGGAACAGCATGGTCAGGAAAATCCCCATGGTTGGGCAATAATGGCTATGATACTGAAATAATTTCTAACGGCCCGGTAACGGTAACCCTCGATTCGAACAGGGAACCCATTGTTGCAGGATATGGTGCAGGACTAAGAGCCCAGCTGTTAGGTTATTTCGTAAGAGCTGACTGGGCCTGGGGTATTGAGAGCCACTATCGGTTACCAAGAATATTTTACCTTTCATTCAGCCTCGATTTTTAATAAACTCTTTTCTCTCTATTCAGCATTACCTCTTTCGTTTTATTACAGGAATAATCCGCGCAATAGGTTTCGTGTTGTAAACCAATAACTAAGGTACATAATCAATTTAATAGTCATGTTTCTTTTTCAATTAAAAAAATTAAGCTAATTTTGTGCACTTATTGTAATTAACCAATCAAAAAATAATCAAAATGGCTTACATAATTAATGATGATTGTACTGCTTGCGGAACATGTATTGATGAATGTCCTGTTGAAGCAATAGCAGAGGGCGACATTTATAAAATTGATCCTGATGTATGCACTGACTGTGGCGCTTGTGCTGATGTATGCCCGGTAGAGGCTATTCATCCTGTATAGTATTGTAATTTAAGAAATTGAAGGCTGTACCGGAAGATACAGCCCTTTTTTATTGTATAATTCTCATGATCAGACATCTACAGAAGTTAGACATTGGGGTTTCAAATTTCAGAAATCAAATTTTCACTTATCTGTTATTTCCTGTATAGGCAACACTCAGGGAGTGATTCATAGATCTCATCATCAGCTTTTATCAGTGCGGTATCGTGACCGGCTTTTGCACAGGCCTAACCATTCCCGGCATTGAAGAAGTTTTTCCTCCCCCCGGATTCATCATACTCGGTTTACCTTCAAGCTGGGCTGCAGCATCAACACTGAAGGTTCCGCTGGTGACAATCTCCTCGCCTTCAGACAGACCATTCATAATAACATAACTATCCCCAAGCATTGGACCAAGTTCAATTTCACGAATTTTAAACACAGGGTCATCTGTTCCCGGTTGTTTTACATATACAATTGAACGAATCCCGGTCCATAGAACTGCCGATCGTGGAATTATTAAACTGTTTTTGAATTCGTCAGGATTTGAAAAGACAATTCCTGTAGCAAACATTTCAGGCTTAAGTCTACCGGATTGGTTTCCTGTTTCAACCCTTACCTTAGCCACACGCGTAACAGGATCAATTACAGGGTCAATAAAAACAATACTTCCGGTATAATTATTCCCTGGTAATGACTGAAGTGTAAAAGAAATTTTTTCTCCTTTGCGAAGGAACTGCAGATCACTTTCATAGGCATCGAACATAACCCATACATTCGAAAGGTCGGCAATTTCATATAATAAAGTTCCCTGTGAGACATGATCACCGGTGTTAACCCGACGGGCGATTACCGTCCCGGTAGTATTTGATTCTACCTCGAAATTATTTTGAACAACTCCGGAATTTTCAATTGCAGCTATCTGATTATCTGTGAGCTTCCATTGGCGAAGTTTTTCTTTGGAAGCTTCGTATAATTCAGGTTGTAATTGTTTTGTTTTAACAGTTTCCAATAACTCCTGCTGCGCGGTAATAAGTTCAGGTGAATAAATTTCTGCCAGTACCTGACCTTTTATTACCGGTTCACCCGTAAAATTTACAGCCAACCGTTCAATACGTCCGGGAACGTGTGCAACCTGACTCTGAAACAACCTTTCATCAGCCTGAACTTTACCATATAGACGTACCTCTTTAACCGATATTTGCTTCATTGCTACAGAGGTAAGGACATTGGCCAATTGTGCAGCCTCTTTACTGAGATGAACAGCATCCGGGTCGATGGAGGAGGTGCTGTTTTGAGCGAGCGGAATTAATTCCATTCCGCAAATCGGGCATTTACCTGGTTGTGGCATTCTTATCTGGGGATGCATTGCACATGTCCAGATCGTACTTTTGACAATTTCTGTGGTCTGAGTGGGCTTTATATCGCTTTTTCGTGAGGAATGAAAGAACAGCCAGCCGATAAAGATACCCAGTATCAGTAAAAGACTATAATTCACATATTTATTTGAGAATAGTTTAGATTTTCTAATTTTTTTCATTGAGTTTCTGTTTTATTTTATTTGTGAAAATGCCATTAATCGTTTTAACCATGCAATAGAAGTGTTGAGATCAGCAACAGCCTCGACTTGTTTAAGTTCATAGTCGAGTGTTTGCTGACGGACGCGCAGAACATCGGTAAGTCCTGATGAAGATGTTGAGAAGCTTTTTAATATAAGATCAAGAGATTTTGAAGCCAGTTGATATTGATTTTCATATAGTTTTACCCGGCGTTGTGCATCCTGATACAACTGAACTGCCTGATAATATTCAGTCTGCAATGAATTGGCAGTGGCCTGATAGTTTCGTGATGTAGCTGTTTTAAGCAGATCGGCTTCAGTTTGCATTGCATTATACTTTTTCCGGTAAATTGGTAAAGTAACAGTTACCATAGGCATGATCATGTCCTTACCATTCATAGAAGAGGTTGACATCGCATTCTTGCTTATAAGTGAATAATTCAAGCCTAAACCGACCATAGGATAGCCCATACGTGTCACCATCTTTTTACGCGCCTCAAGAGATTGCTTTTCAAATTCCAGCATACCCAGCATCGGATTGTTTGCCAGCATACTATCAGAAACGAAAATCAATGATAATCCTAGTGAATCCCGGGTTAATATTTCGGCAGTGAAAACCTGTGAAGTTACCGGCCTGTTCAGATATGTGTTAAACTGTGCCATAATTGTGTTCTGCTGGTTTTTCAACAATGCAATTTTGTTTTCAAGGTCCCCGGCTTCAATCTGGATCCTGAATATGTCAGCTAATCCTGAACCACCGGTCGATGTCCCCATTGAACCGATCTGCATTGGCGAAGCAGCCTTAAATCTTACTAAAGCCAGACGTTCGATTATTTTCAGGATTTCAATATTCTTTTCTGAAATACTGATATCCTTCTGAACTTTATATAATTCGTACCAGGTACGCTGAACATCGTAAAAAACCTGAAGTTTTGCATCACGGAAAAGTTCAAATTTTGCATTTGCCATCAGGCTCATTTCATCTTTGGCAGATTTTAGAACACCAAACCACGGGAACATCTGCATTAACCTGATATCGGCTACCTGGTTCCCGCTAACGAGTTCCATTGGTTTAAGGAATACCCCCAGGCTTAACTGCGGATCTGGCAGACTTCCGACCTGTGGAATTCTTTGTAATGCTGCCTGGTAGCCGGTGAATTTTTGCAGTACAGCAGGATTGTTTTTTGCAGCAATTTCAAGATATCGAAGAAGCGAATCAGGGTACTGCTGGCTGATGACGACAAGCCAGCTGCCAAGTGCAAAAAATGTTATCAGTATTTTTTTATATGGGGTTGCCTTCATCTTCCGGTTGATTATTATTAGTTTGAGCAGCTTCAATCTTCTTATGGCTTAAAGCCCTTTCTCTCCACATCGCCTGAAACAGGGGAACAACGAAGATTGTCATTACCTGTATTATCATTCCTCCGAAAGTCGGGATTGCCATTGGAACCATTATATCAGCCCCCTTACCAGTGGATGAAAGAACGGGTAGCAGAGCAATTACTGCTACAGCCGTTGTCATCATTGCGGGACGCACACGCTTCTTTCCGGCCAGGACAACTGCTTCACGCACATCAAGGACAGTTGTCGGCTTCTTATCTTCGAATACCTGGTGAATATAGGTACCCATAATTACCCCATCATTTGTCGCTATCCCAAACAGGGCAATGAATCCCACCCACACTGCCACACTAATATTTATCGTATGCATCTGGAACAAGTCGCGCAGGTTTATGTCAGCTACAGAAAAATTCATGAACCAACCCTGTCCATACAACCATAGCATTATAAATCCACCCGAGAAAGCAACGAAAACACCCGAAAAGTGAATAAATGATGCTGTAATAGTACGGAATTGAAAGTATAACAAAAGCAGAATCATAATTAAGCTTAGAGGTACAACTATTGCCAGCCTTTTTGTAGCACGAAGCTGATGTTCATAATTACCTGCAAACTTATATGTAACTCCTGCCGGTAGAACAATTGTACCGGACATCAGTTTTTCCTTTAGTATTTTATCGGCCTCCTGTACAACATCAACCTCGGCTTTGCCTTCCAGCTTATCGAATATTACATAGCCAACGAGAAAAGTATTCTCGCTCCTGATCATTTGTGCACCACGGGTGTAGTCAATATCAGCAATTTCACCCAAAGGAATCTGGACACCATTCATTGCCGGCACAAGTATGCGTTTTATATCTTCCGGATTATCGCGGAGTTCACGGGCATATCTTACCCTTAACGAAAACCGTTCACGACCTTCCACCGATGTTGAAAGAGTCATTCCTCCGACAGCAACCTGCAATATTTCCTGTACATTGCTGACTGTCATTCCATAACGGCCCATTGCTTCGCGGTTAAGCTTTATTTCGAGGTAGGGTGCACCCACAGCACGGTCGTAGAAAACTGCAGATGCCTTAACCGATGGCACATCTTTTAATGCTTTCTCAAATTGCATCCCGGCCTCTTCAATACTATTAAGATCAGGTCCATAAACTTTAAGTCCCATCGGGGCACGCATGCCGGTTGAAAGCATAACGAGGCGGGTCTCAATCGGTTGCAACATAGGTGCGGAGGTCAACCCGGGTATATCGGTTACTTTTACTATTTCTTTCCATATATCAAGCGGTTTTTTAATCTGTTGCCGCCACTGACGAAAATACTCTCCTTTTGAATCAGGTATCAGACTATCGGCTGGAATAGCTCTGAAAATATCCTTTTCAGGATTGTATTTTGTATTGTTACTTAAGATGAAACTTCCGTCTTTATCAACTTTAAACTGCATCCGGTGACCGTTTTCATCAAGTATATATTCAGAACGGTAATTGATGGTATTTTCAAACATCTGAATTGGTGCCGGATCAAGAGCTGAATTAACGCGGCCCCATTTACCCACAGCAACTTCTACTTCAGGTATTGTCGAAAGACGTTTATCGAGTGTTTCAATATATTCCAGGTTTTTTTCAATGCTGGAATGTGGCATACTGGTGGGCATAAGCAGAAATGAACCCTCATTCAGCGATGGCATAAACTCCTTACCTGTACCGGGAAATGCATTTACTGTGCTCTGCCATGCTGTTGTCTGCCTGAAACTCTTCCATCCTGCTTTTTCAGCTCCAGTTGCAATAAACCCGAAAATTTTATCAACACCCTGCCAAACCAGCAGACCAAAAAACAGGGTGAAGGCAGGGATCATCAGGAACTTCCATTTATTCAGCAATGCCCAGCGAAGTATGTTCTCATAAAAATGCACCATCGACATTAATGCCAGAAGAATTACCGTTACAATTCCGGCAACAAACAGGAAGTTGACAAATTCGCTGTTATGGGCTCCCAGAGGCAGCCACTCAACCGAAAGATACCAGGTTGCAAATAATACAGTGATAATTATGTTTATATAGTTTGGAAATTCTTTCCGTTTTTCAGACCATCTGTAATCGAGTAAATTATTTATGCCAACGGCTGTTATTGCCAATGCAGGCCACATATGCCAGAAAACAGCAAAAAACAGACCTGCAGCGATGAGGCAGCCATTCCACAATCTCTTTATTTTCTTCTTGTCGAAAGAGATGTTAAAGAAAATATGCACCAGTGTCGGTAATACCACAATACCCAGAATGAATGCCGAAAGCAGTGCAAATGTTTTTGTAAAGGCAAGAGGATGAAAGAGTTTACCTTCTGCAGCCTGCATTGCAAATACGGGAAGAAAACTTACAATAGTTGTTGCAATCGAAGTCACTACTGCAGCCCTGACTTCCGTAGTTGCCAGGTAAATTACCTGCATCAGTTTATTGCCCCGTATTCCTTTATTTTCCGGCATTTCCAGATGCCGGAGAATATTCTCAACATCAACTATTCCAATATCAACCATAACACCAATGGCTATGGCTATACCAGAAAGAGCCACTATATTGGCATCTATTCCGAAAAACCGCATCAAAATGAAGGTCATTAAGACACCAATAGGCAATAACCCGGCAACAATCAATGAAGCTCTGAGATTCATTACCAGAATGATAATTACAATAATACTTATCAGGATTTCATGGGAAAGGGCAGATTCGAGAGTTCCGATTGTTTCTCTGATCAATCCCGTCCTGTCATAAAAGGGGACTACAGTTACCTTCGAAACTGTGCCATCTGGTAATATTTTCTGAGGTAATCCTGCTTCAATTTCCTTTATCTTATCTTTTACATTGTTAATTACTTCCATAGGGTTTGAACCATACCGTGCCACTACCACGGCTCCGACTGCTTCAGAACCGGCTTTATCCAGACCACCTCGTCGTGTAGCAGGACCAAATGAAACATGGGCTACATCTTTTATTCGTACAGGGACATTATTCCGGACAGCAACAACAGAGATTTCAAGATCATCCAGGCTCTTAACATATCCCAATCCACGAATGATATACTCCACATTATTAAGCTCAATTGTCTCAGCGCCAATGTCCAGATTGCTATTTTTCACACCATTCATTACATCCATGACCGACACATTAAAGGCTTTCAAAGCTTCAGGATTCAAGTCGACCTGATATTCTTTTATGAATCCACCAACAGAGGCAACTTCCGACACACCTTCGGCAGTTGAAAGGCTATATTTAACATAAAAATCCTGAATAGTCCTTAGTTCCTGAGGATCCCAGCCTCCATTTGGTTTTCCTGTTTTTGGATCCCGTCCTTCGAGTGTATACCAGAAAATCTGCCCCAGAGCTGTCGCGTCAGGCCCTAAGGCAGGTTGCACCCCGGCAGGCAAGGTTCCCGATGGGAGAGAATTAAGTTTTTCAAGAATTCTTGACCGGCTCCAGTAAAACTCAATATTATCTTTTAAAATGATGTAAATGAATGACATCCCGAACATGGAGGTACTCCTGATTGTTTGAACACCCGGAATACCAAGCAATGAGGTCGTTAGAGGATAGGTTACCTGGTCCTGGATATCTTTGGGAGAACGCCCCATCCATTCGGTTGCCACAATCTGCTGATTTTCACCAATGTCAGGTATTGCATCCACGGGGATGGGGTTGCGCGGGAAGAGTCCTGATTTCAGATTGAAGGGCATAGTTACCAATCCCATTACAACAAAAGCAATCAGGAATATGAATGTAATAAGCCGGTTTTCAAGAAAATACTTTACAAGTCTGTTGAACATAATAAATGAAGATTATCCGGGTCAGGATTAATATGTGAAATCTGACCCGGAATGAAAGTTACGAATTATTTGTTTCTTTCATACTTGCAGCAACTATCCAGAGCATTATAAGCCTTATCATCTGCTTTAAACTTTTCAGTATCATGCCCAACTGCTGCCAGTTTTTTACTAAAAGTATCAACACCGGTTTTTGCCGGATCGAAAGTCAAGGTAAGCATCTTGGTCTTTACATTCCAATCGGCGCTGGTTGCACCCTCGGACTTAACTGCCTTTTCAATACGGACTTTACACATATCGCAATTACCCCATACTTTGAAAGTCTCTGTTTTTGCGGAAGCCATATTCATATGATCGTGTGTCTGTGCAGATGTGTTTAGACCAAGTACAACTGCAAATAATGCTGTAATAAATAATTTTACTGTTTTCATTGTTGAAAGTATTAAAATTGTAATTACTAAAAGTTTAATTGAAATAAAACGATTATTACAAATGAGGATTTTATCTCATTTGCAAAACAGGAGGGAAACGAAAGAATCAGATACGGAAAACACAAATGTCCGAAAGGTCCACGCTGGTGGACATCATTTCATCCGGAGGACTGACATTTGTATATAAAGGAATTAAACCTGTGTAGGAATTAACAGATAATGCTACGGTAATAGCGAAAACCTGAAAATTGTACAGATAGGATTCTGGTACAAAAGAAAATGAAGGTACGTAATTACTGTCTATTCCACAAAATGTTACAATATCATCACAACAATGTATATCCAGATAAGTCCCGGGAAGAGGGTAATCCTTTTCTGTACCTTCCATCCCACAGGAAGCCAGCTTGCCAGAAAGCGAAACCGTTGAAGCTGCAACTTTTCCACCACAATAGTGTGTTGCCACAGCAAGGTGTAACATTGCTGTTAACATCAAAAATAACAATGATATGGAATACACCTTCTTCATTATCTACAAAACAGATATTTATTGAAATTGTTTTGCAAAGGAAAGCATTTTTTCCAAAAAAAAACAATATCACCTGCAGAATTAATTCGGTTTCAGATTCTCTACTACATTTTTCAGCTTTTGGGTTACCTGTTGAGCAACATCATCAAGCTCAGGATTCGCGATTGCAAGCATCGAAGCAACCGGATTAACTGCCGCTACTTCAATTTTTCCATTTCCCTGTTCAATGATAAGAACATTACATGGAAGCATTGTTCCGATTTTATCTTCAACCTGAAGTGCCTTATAAGCAAAAGCGGGATTACAGGCGCCAAGAATAGTGTACTTTTTGAAATCCACACCAAGCTTTTCTTTTAGTTTTTCATGCATCCGGATTTCAGAAATCACTCCAAAACCTTCAGTTTTAAGGGCTTCTGTAACTCGTTCTAGAGCTTCATCGAAGGAAGAATTAATTGTCTTGCTGAAGTAGTAATTCATCATAATATAAATTTGATTTTAATGGTATGATGGAACCCACATGTTGATGAAATTATATTTAATCGTGTTTGTGTTTGCAAAACATGTGGGTTTCATTATAGTATATTTTTGGGATATATCTGGTTACAAAAATAGTTAATAATTTTAATTCTGAAGGGATTGACTATGAATAGAATATGCGATTAAATCAATTTTAGCAACCACAATGTGGTTGAATAATTTCAAATAAAATATTTTTCACCGAATTCTATTCCATGTTCAACCAGTAATTCAATAAATTAATCACTGGACGTTTTAACCTGATGATGTATTCCCCGCTTTATAGTATGTTTTAATGGGGCGTTGCCCCAAACCCCAGTTACTTTTTTGCCTTGATATAAAAAAGTAACCAAAAAAGATCAAGGCTGCAGATAATTTTGGGGCTCCTGTTTTTCAGCTTGCCCACGCAATACAACTCGCTCGTTTCACTCACTCAAACAGTATTGCTTACAGCAGGCCCTCACAGCAATCTTCAAAACAGTCGCTATTTCCCAAAATTCTCTGAGGCCGTTTGAAATCCAAAAAGTATTCATGCTGGTAACAGATTTTATAAATGGAGGTGCGAGGGGAACCCGGAAATGGCGCGAAATTTAGGCTGGCCGATAGAGCCAATAAGGCTTGTGTAGCAGGCGCACGGCCGGACTAAATTTGTCATTTCCGGCGCCCTTTTTTGGTTCGTTTTTTGGGCGAGCAAAAAATGAACAAAGAGTCCAAAAAATAGCATCAGAGCGAAGCGGGTCAGACCTTACCCTCCACAATCCTCACCTCCTCCTCCGTCAATCCATACAACTCATAAACCAGACGGTCAATCTCGGGTTTTTCCATCGCCAGCAGTAAATGCATCGATTGCACAAACTGAATCCCATTCTAAGATGTGTTATTTTTTGAAATCTAAAATTCCGAAAACCTGATCGTGAGGTACACTTATATCAATGATTTCAAATTTAGGATTTGTCTTACCCTTTAATATTCTAAAAGTACTTTGTGATCTTTTATCACTTGTGACAAAATGTGTAATTGAATTATCTACATCTGCCTGCGCGAATAATTTTGAATCATTTGGAATAATTGCCCTGGGAAGGAGAGACTCTCTCGATATATTCTTTTCTGAAAAAATTATACTCGCAAAATCACCTGCTTTTTCAGCATGATCAAGATTAAAGGGAACTATAAATATATTCTTTAGTGGCAATTCAGCAATCCTTCCCAGAACACAATACTCAGCAATCGAAATGGTGGAGATATTCATAACAATATCATTGTCAAGAAAATATTTAAAATATCCTTTGGCATTTTCATGTAAAGTATCTTCATCATTAAGAAGACGGATAAAGAAGCTGGTATCTAATAAAACACTATGCGTCATATCCACCCCTGATTTGATCAATCCATAAATCCGGGTCAATATTTTTCCAATTGTTTTTAGCTTTTAAAATCAGACCCTTAAGGTAATTATCGTCATATTTTGGTGAGAAATCAATGAATCCGATTAATTTTAGGGAGCTTTTATCAATTTCTCCAGTTTGAATATTTTGTTTTCCCACAGCCCTTACAGCAAATTTCCGGTATAGCAGATTTTCATCCTGATCCATTAGAAATGATTTTTGTGTATCAATAGTAAGTAACCCAAAATCTTCTGTATCAAGGTGAATGTTAGCTTTGTTTTTACCACCGGCATTAGTTAATGTACCGTAGAAATATAATTCAGCATCAACCCAGACATTTTCTGTCCTGAAAAAACTGGTAGAACTATTTATTTTAAGAACAGGCGAGTCATCTAAGGAGGTTTTTATATCAAATTCGAAATCCTTTTGGTATGAAAGTGTTTGAATTGCTTCAATTGCCTGTGCCGTTTTTAACTCTAAAAAATCAATCGAGTCGTGTTTACTAATCTGTAAGAGGATTGCACTAAATCCAATAATTGCCTGAATACTTGTCTTGAAAATATGCTTTACAGATCCTTCTTCAATATTATAAGAAATGAGAGGTCTTTCTTTTTTGTTAGTAGGATATAGCAAATCTTCAACATTCTGTAGCATGGATATTATCTCCTTTACATCATAGTTATTTGGTGAAAGGTCAATTTTCCCTTTTGTTCCGGATACTCTGATCTCTATGCTTCCTATTTTTTCCATCGGTATAAAGATAGATTTTTTTAAGAAATATTTAAATACACGGAATTAAACGGTTTATCTCTTTTCTGCCCAGTCTCTCTCAACCCTTCAACTTTTCAACTTTTCAACATTCTTCAACTATCCCTATCTCCTCCTCCGTCAACCCATACAACTCATATACCAAACGGTCAATCTCTGCCTCCTGGGCACTGGTGTCGGAGGCGGGGGCGGATTTTTTGGCAAGAAGGATTTGAGAAACAATGTTAATTAATTGTTCTCGATTTTTTTCTTCTAATTCAGGTAAGGGAATTTGGCCTAGGTTAAAAATTGTGATCTGAGGAAAAGTCATTTTTAAATCATAAAACATGATTTTCCAATAATAACTGATTAATTTTGAATTAATTATACCTAGTAAACATTTCAAATAATCCTTGTTTTCATGAATAATTGTGAATATATTTCCAGTAACTGCATATGGATTTTCAACTAATGTGGCAGTAGGTTGGAATCCAATTTGCCTTACACAAATTTTAAATGGAGCAAAATGAACATTTTTATCCCAACAACCACCAGCAGAAGCAGGTCTTTCAAATAAAATATATTCAGTTGGTCGATTAAAGAAATACCTTGATATATCAGAACCAGTTAAAATCTCAAAATGTTTTTCAGATAATCTTACAGAGGAAATATATTTTGACCTATCCCCAGTAATAAGTCCTCGATTAATAGAAGTTAGTTTATCAAGTGTACTATTAAATGCAATTTTCTTGATTAAAGAAATATTCTGTTCATTAACTAATAGATTCCAGACATGTCCAGGAAGTTTTGAAAAATCACTTTGTAAAATAGAACTATAACTCTCATTTCTATCTATTACATCCTTTAATTTAAGGGTTGTCTGAACGAAGTTATTTCGGATTACTCCTAATTCTTTTTGGAATAAATAGATTGCAGTGTGTACTTCCGCTTCTTCAAACACTTTATCCTCGGCAACAACAATTTTTTTTATACAATAATTCATCGAGATATAGTCTCTTAAACCTTTTACGTAGTAGTTATTTAACAATGTACTGGGAGCTATGAAACACAAATATTTGTTTGCATTTAAAAGGTTATATCCTTGCTGGAAAAAAAGATGAAAAAGATCTATTTTGAAGTCAGCAAAAGGAAATGACTGCTTCATTAACTCAATTTCTTTTAGAGATGTATTATTGGGCTGAATCATTTTGTATGGTGGATTCCCGATCACTACATCGAACCCTACAAAATCACCGTCATTATTCAGCACTTCCGGGAACTCAAACCGCCACTCAAAAGCATTCTCATAAATCTTATTGCTCTTTATCTCTTCCAATTCTGTTTCATACTTTTTAATTTCTTCAGTAAGCTTCTTAACTTTTTTGTTCCACTCATCCTTTTGCGTTTTTGTCAGCTCGAAAAGACTCGACTGTCCGGTGAGACTTAAAAGTTCCCCGTTGAGCTTATTAAGTTTAAGGAATCGCTTATCGCTTTTTGATACCTCGGTTTCAAAATCGGTTTTGATTTTTATAATCAGCTCTTCCATGCTCCTTTTTACCTCTTTTGTATGTGCATTCCGGTAGGTCATAACTGCTTCGCGGTAGTTATCCACATTCCATTTACTTGATTTTAAGGCAGACTTAATATTGGCATCTAAGGAATATCTGCTAATCAACGAATTGCCACACTTAATGTTTATATCGATATTTGGGAGTGTTTCCAGTTCGGTGTGCGGTATGCGGCTTGCGGCATGCGGTGTTTTTGATTCCATCTTCCGGTCGCCGGGCGCCGGTTGCCGGTCACCCAATACATCAGGTTTGTAATATGCGTTCTTCAGGAGTTCTATCCAAAGTCTTAACCTGCATATCTTAACAGAATTCGGATTTATATCAACTCCAAAAAGACAGTTTTCAATGATCTTCTGTTTTTCAATAAACAGCGCTTCCTGAACTCTTTGGCTGTCCTTACTTTTGGGATTGTATTCGAACAAGTTGGACTGCTCGTCGGTAATTATCAGCTCATCGTTAATTACTTCAATAGTGTATTCTTTAAGTCTTTTTCCTTCCCTGTCGGTAAGAACCTTAAGCTCAGATTTTATTGCAATTATCTCATTCAGGGCAGATACCAGGAAATGTCCCGATCCGACAGCAGGATCGCAAATCCTTAAGCTGTTTATAATTTTATTGGCTTCTTCTATATCTTCAATCTTGTTATAAACACTGTTAATTGTTTCACACTTCCAGCCTTTGGCCTCATTAAATTTTTGAACTACAGCCCTGCGTATCGTCTCATGGCACATGTACATTGTAATGAACCCGGGTGTAAAGAATGAGCCATCTTTATAACCGTTTATTTTTTCAAATATCAGTCCTAATACCGAGGCATTTATGAGTGTTTTATTCTCTTCCTGGATATCTTCCGACCCTTCGCCTGAAAAATCATAAGAATCGAGGAATTCAAAAAGGTACAGGATTGGATCAATTTCGTCTTTCAGTTTTTTCCCGGTTTTATCTTTCAGAACGGTATTGTTTAAGACCGGTAGTTTGAAATGATCATCAAGGTTGCTGATACGGATGGTCTTATGTTCAAGGTCATTGGGCTCGAAAAGGGAACTGTTTAAATAGGGGATGTTCCCGAATTTTTCTTTTATTTTTTCGTTACGATCGCCCTCCTTTACTGCCAGTACCTGGAAGAACAACTTGTTCAGTTCATCATAATCGTGTACCCTTTCAGTATTCAGAAACCGGAATGTTTTGTCACCTCCGTTGTATCTGACAAGCTGTCCTTCAAGCAATTTAAGAAACAGGATCCGGTTAATCCAGGTAATCACCAGTTCAAGGGCAACATTAAAGAGTTGTTCATCGAGATCCTTCCCGAAATCGGATCGTTTTGGAATCTGGTTGAGACAATCTTCATACTTCAGAATTGTTATCGTATTTTCAATGAGAGAAGCCTGGTATCGCTTTTCAGGTTTTTTCCTTCCTATAATCTTTTTGCTTCCTTCTTTTGTTTCTTCAAGTCCGATAATGTGGAGCAGCTCATTGTAAAAGGTTTTATCGAGGTTATTGCTGTCATTTGCAAAAGGAAGTTTCAAAAGATGCTCAGGAGAAAATATCTTGTATAAGGCGATCAGTCTGTTATCGTCCTGAGTATCGGTATTCTTTATAATAGTCGCGAAATCTCTTATATCAAAGTATGTTACGGATATCTGAGATTCAACCTTTTCGATGAATGGCTCCGCAATATTCTTATAAAAAAATTCTGTGTTCAGCCCGGAAAGCCTCCGTTGCTCAAAGTCTGTGAATTGTTTAACAAGATCTTTATCAGAAGCGAAGAGTTTTTCAAAATCATTGGCATTGAAGATGAACCATTCAAAAACATTTGTGATAACAAGATTTTTTATTTCAAGGTTCCTGTCTGTAACTCTTTCTCTCATGAAATACAAAATCAATTCATGAAAGGCTCTTGTATTAAGATTGGCAGTAGTTGGCATATCGGGCTTGTTGCCAGGCTTTTTTGCTTCGAACAGTACACCAACCGGAGAGTTTGTATCTTTCCCGTTATGGATAACCAGGTCGGCTCTGCCTTTGGTATTAATGTAATGATCAGGCGAATAGTATGTGCTTTTAAGGAATTCAGATATAATATTTTTATGAAATTCTTCGGATTCAGATTCTTTGATCTGGTTGAAGAGAGCGGTAATGTTTTTTTTGAAAACCTCTATCCGTGTACGGTTTGGTCTGACCTTCAGGTAAGCTTTATTTATTGAATTTCTAAGATTCAGCAGATTGACTTCCATTTATCAGTAAGGGTTAAAATCTTAAAGTTACAGAATCGTTGTGATATTGTAATCTTTATTTCTTATAATCCAAATCCATCATAATCCCTCCCCTGAACCATGCTCCGGATTGGATGATACCTCTCTTTTTTTTTCATCATGAGAAATAATTTAATTGCTTAACCTGGCAAATATAGCCTTATTATAAACCCTCCTGAATATCCGGGGTAAATAGCTGCAAGCCTCAATCTGTAATCAAAAGGAGAATTCAGAAGATGAAAGTCAGAAGACTAAAATGTTAAAACCCGGTCAGCCCAAACTACCATATTCACACAATCTACCATTGTTGAGATAGGGCATACTTCGAGAGAGCTTTCCAAGTGACGGGATTTAATACATGTTCCACAAGCAAGTATCTCTCCACCTGCATTTACATAATTCCTGAGTTGTTCGCCAACATTGTATTTTTCGTGTGTTAAACCTTCGCACTCAACGACTTCACCCATTAAGAATACTTTTGTTTCGTGACCCTTTTTTTAGCAGTTACTGCAAAACGAAAAGCGTTCCGGGCTTGTCTGACAGGATTTCGGGATGCATCGGACAGATGTAGACAGTAATTGTATCATTCCGTGATGTGTCCGCCGCTAATCCGTTTTCAGATCTGATTAATACTGAATCGGTCTGCCCGGAACAAAATACAGGGATGACAAATGCCAGTGTTATAACCAGCGTTAAAAGTTTCTGTTTAAATGTTTTCATGGCGTTGTAATTTATGATTTTAAAATCACGATTAATGAAGATCGCATAAACTAACATTTTAATTATCAAATTGCCTAGAAAGTAACAACTTTGTCACTATCAACTACCCAATTTGTGAGTTCTGCCATAGTGCTGATTTCAGTTCCTTCAATAAGCTGAAGGCTTTTTATACCACGTGCATCCGCACAACTTCCACAAATTTTAACTTTAGCCCCTTTGGTAATAATGAGTTTTAACATTCTCTCAATATTATAGTATCCGTTTGGAGTATTCTGATTAGCTAATGCACAAGTAGCAGCATCTGCCATCAGAAAAACTCTGACTTCCACATTTTCATGGTCTTTACCAAGTTGTATAGCTAAGCGTAAAGCATTATAAGCTTTTTCTGTTCCATAGGGAGCATCATTAATTAAGATTAATATCTTCACAGTTTTCTTGTTTTTAATGATTAAATTATTTCGTGTGTTTCTTTAAAAAGTCAGAATAATTTTATTTTTCCGGATCAATTCGTACAAATCTTTCAGCGAAGAGATCTTGCAAACCTGAGGTGCATTATTTTTACGGCTGCGCAAACATGTGCCGCAACCAAGTATTGAGCCTCCATTGTCCAAGAATAATTCAGATTGTTCTTTTACATCTTTATTCTCTTTTACCAGGTTATCCAATTCAACTCCTTTGCCAAGAAGGAATATACAAACGGTATCCCCTTCACTTTTGGCATAATTCGCAAGCCGTAAAGCATTCCAAACTGTTTCGGTATCGTTAGAATTAATAACCATACCAATGGATACATGTGTTTTAAGTTCGGCCGGTTTAGATGTTAGTTGTGCATTCAGGTTAAATGTTAGCATATTACCTATTAATGCCAGTAGAACAATTGTCTTTTTCATGTAATGCAGTATAAATAGTTATGTTTATAATTTCAACTTCATGAAAGCCTTGATACAACATTCGAAAGTATTTCCGTTGCAAAATCTATTTCTTTCACGGTAGTGTTTTTTCCTGTGGAAATTCTTACCGTGCTTGCCGCTGTCATTATATCCACTTTCATTGCCTTTAATACTGATGAAATCTCAGTATTACCTGAATGACATGCAGAGCCGGTGGAGATTAGTACTTCGTTACTTATAAATGAAGTAAGTGTGTGAGCATCAACTTTAGCAAATGCAATACTCAGGGTATTCGGAAGACTGTTACCTAAATTACCGTTTACATTTACCTTATCCCCGAGAATGTTTTTAAGACCGTTCAGTAATCGGTCTCTCATTGATAACATGTTCTGGCGATTCTTATCAAAATCTCTTTTTGCTATTTCGCATGCTTTACCTAAGCCAACAATCTGGATTACGTTCTCTGTCCCCGGTCTGATTCCTCTTTCCTGACCCGCACCATATATTAGGTTTTCAACTTTAGTACCTTGTTTGATGTACAATGCACCAATGCCTTTTGGTGCATATAATTTATGTCCTGCTATAGTGAGTAAATCAACTCCAAATGATGTAACATCAGTATCAATTTTCCCAACAGATTGTGCAGCATCTGTATGGAACACTATATTTTTTTGACGTGCAATAGCGGCAATTTCTTTAATTGGCTGAATTGTGCCTACTTCATTATTGGCGTGCATTATTGTAATAAGCACAGTATCCGTACGAACAGCATTTTCAACATCTCCCGGATTTACCGTTCCGAACGTATCAACCGGGAGCCAGGTAATTTCATATCCCAATGAATTCAGATACCTGCACACTTCTGTTACTGCCGGGTGTTCTATAGCTGAGGAAATAATATGTTTCCCCTTATGCCTGTTTGCAAAAGCAGCTCCTTTTATTGCATGGTTATTCGATTCAGTACCGCCACTGGTAAATATTATTTCTTCCGGGTTGCAATTGATTAAAACAGCAACTTGTTTACGTGCCTTTTCAATAGCATCGTTATTTTTTCTTCCAATTGAATATGAACTGGAAGGATTGCCAAAGAAGGTTTGAATATACGGTATCATTTCATTTGCAACTTCCGGGTCTATGGGGGTTGTTGCATTATAATCAAGATAAACCGGCTTTTCCATAATATGCTTTAAAAATTATTTTGCCTTTCAATGAGCACCAAAACCTAAAAATGCACTGGATACAAGTACTATTATGGCAAAATAAAGACATATTTCGCAAAGCTTTTTCCTTCTTGCTCTGAGTTTAAAAAAGAAAGCTTCTTTTTCTGAATCAGGTTGACTATCATCTGAAAACCCAACAAATATTTTACTTAATTGGGGATTAATCTTTAAAAAAATAATTGCCATAATGGTAACCATTCCAAATACGAATGCAAGTTTAACAATCAGGGCAATTGTTGCAACGGTATGCATTTCCTTTAAAGCTCCATGAAACAGATAGTGGTTAAGAGGCATACCCATTCCTGTGATAAACAATGTAATGATAAAAAACAGGCAATAAGGTGCATTACCCTGAAGGGTATCTTCAACTACCTTATCCAGCTTATAAAAAAGCTTCGGTCCATATTGACTTCTACTATTAACCAGGTTACGGTTATAGAAAGGGGCGGCTGCACAACCTACTAAAGCTATGTTATGCAATGCAAGCAAAACTCCATGAATAATTTGTTCCATTTTCTTTATTTTAATGGTTCGACAATTTTTAAATTTTTACTAAATTTTTCATTTTCCATTCAGGATACCCTTCATCCAGCCTTCTGACATTAAAGCCCTGTTCACTCAAAATTCTTACAGCCTCGTCTGCTAAAACACAAAAAGGGCCACGACAATATGCCACTATTTTTTTGTCCATGGATATATTTTTTAGTTTAGCCATCAGTTCACTCATAGGGAATGAAATTGCACCAGTGATGTGCCCGAATTCAAATTCGATGGAGGGACGAACATCCATTAACAAAATATTTCCATTTTCTATCATGCTTTCAAGTTCATCAAGACTAATTGCATTTAAAGCCTTGTTGTCTTTTCTTTGTCTATTGAGTATCTTTTCCAGTTCGGCAACCTCTTGAACAGCGTATTTTATCACATGCTGGTATAATGATAGAAATTCGTCATTGATTAGTGAATAGTAAACGTATTGTTTTTCTTTTCTTGATTTTACAATGTTGTTGTTTTTCAGGACTTGTAAATGCTGTGAAGCATTAGCAAAAGTCAAGCTTGTAGTTTGCACAATTCCTTCAACGCTTTTTTCTCCTTGAGAAAGCATTTCAATAATTTCTAAGCGAAAAGGATTGGATAAAGCTTTAAGCAGTTTTGCAAGCCCATGGTACATGGCATCTTTAAATTCTCTGCCTTTCATTGTTCAAGTTATATTATTTGACATTGCAAATATAACACAACAATTCAAGTATTCAATAGATTTATTGAATATGTTCTAATCGCATATAAAATCCTCAGAAAAATCAGCTTTCCGTTTCACTTGTTTCATAGTTCAGGGTTCAAAAATTTAGCTCTTCCCGCAAAATTTGGTCGAATGTCAGCTTTTGGTGGCATGGTATAGCTACTAGAGCACAACTGGGTAACGGTGCAATAGTGTAACAGTGCAACGGGAATACAGAACGTTGCCGGGCTGGTTGTTAAAAAACTGACATGAATCAGCTGGTATGGTTTCCTCTTTTTAAAATTCGCATTCAGGACATGTTATGGTTGAGTTCAATTGAATCTTTTTAGACATAAAGTTTAATCGAATATTATATTTGATAAATTCTGGTACACCCTGTTTATGGTATATTAAATACCTTATATGCGGTATTGTCTGAAATTCAATTACACCAGATCTTTGTTACATAAATTTATATGTCATTTAATTTATGCGGTGTAATCCCGGGATTAATTCGTTTGTCTGTGGGTATCGAACATCTTGATGACATCAAAGCTGATTTAGAACAGGCATTTGCAGCTGTAAAAAAAATCTCTGATAAAGAGTAACAGTATAGGAGCAGTTTAAGAGACCGGACAGGTATTGTATCTGTCCGGTATATTATTTTTTGTTAGTAAAATAAATAGTTGAGTTATGCTGAAGAATTTATTTGTATATAGTAATATTCTTGAAACAATAGGCAATACCCCAATGGTAGAACTCCAAAAACTGGATACAGGTTTATGCCGGTTGTTTGTTAAGCTGGAAAATCAGAATCCTGGTGGTTCGATCAAAGACCGGATAGCACTATCTATGATTAATGAGGCCGAACTCAGTGGTAAACTCAAACCCGGAGGAACCATTATTGAAGCTACTGCAGGCAACACGGGTATTGGATTAGCTTTAGTAGCCCTGATGAAAGGATACAAAATTATGCTGGTAATCCCGGACAAAATGAGTCAGGAGAAAATAAACCTTCTGCGGGCGATGGGCGCTGAAGTAATTTTGACCCGCTCTGATGTTAACAAAGGTCACCCGGAATACTACCAGGATATGGCCGAACGTATCTCTAATGAAACCCCAGATGCTTTTTATATCAACCAATTCGGGAATCCGGCAAATCCGTTGGCTCATGAAACAACAACCGGACCGGAAATTTTTAAACAGTTAGATGGTAAAATTGATGCAGTGGTTTGTGGAATAGGGTCATCAGGTACGCTTACCGGTTTGACTCATTATTTTCAGAAGGTTAAACCTGATGTTGAGATGGTAGTTGCAGACCCTCAGGGTTCAGTTATAAAAGACTTTGTAACGAAGGGTTCTTTTGGCGGAGCCGGATCGTGGTTTGTTGAGGGGATTGGCGAGGACTTCATTCCTCCGATAGCCGATTTCTCACTGACAAAAAAAGCGTATACAATAAGCGATGAAGAGAGTTTCATTATAGCACGTAAGATACTCCGAGAAGAAGGAATCCTTGCCGGATCTTCATCAGGGACTCTTATAGCTGCTGCCATAAAATATTGTCTGGAGCAACAGCGCCCTAAAAACGTAGTGACGTTTGTATGCGACAGTGGCAATAAATACCTTACAAAAATGTTCAACGATTTTTGGATGCGCGATAATGGGTTTTCAAAACATAACCACAATGATAATCTTAATGACATCGTTACACGCAGGTTTTCCGATAACGAAGTCGTATATTTGAAACCGGATGATCTGATAAAAAATGCATATCAAAAAATGAAATTGTATGATATTTCACAGCTTCCTGTTGTCGAAAGAACGTCGGTTGTAGGCATTATTGATGAATCGGATTTATTAGAAGCGTTAATCTCTAAAGCAGATCCTTTTTGCTCCCAGGTAAAAAATTTTATGGCCACCAACCTGGTGACATTATCTTCAAACGACAAACTTTCAGATGTCATAAATATCCTTTCATCAGGAATGGTTCCTATTATTGTAGATAAAGGCCAGTTCATCGGGCTAATTACAAAAATTGATTTAATAAACTTTTTAAACAAAAAATAAAATTGATCAATAATGAAATTTGCGACAAAAACGATTCATGCAGGCCAAGTGCCCGACAAAGCAACTGGTGCCGTTGTTGTACCTATTTATCAAACTTCGACTTATAAACAGGATGAAATAAATGTACACAAAGGGTTCGAGTATTCACGAACCGGAAATCCTACACGGCAAGCTTTGGAAGAATGTCTTGCAGCCCTTGAAAATGGCCGCTTTTCTCTTACATTCTCATCGGGGTTAGCTGCTGAACATGCCGTTCTTTCAACACTAAAGCCCGGAGACCATGTTATTGCTGCCGAAGATATGTATGGAGGTACTTATAGGTTATTTGAGCAGGTTTTTAAGCCTTACGGCCTCCAATTCTCCTACGTGAACGGCAATACGGGCGATTTTGAGAAAGCAATAAAACCAGAAACTAAACTATTTTGGATTGAATCGCCAACTAATCCATTATTATGTATTATTGATATTTCAGCTGTGTCAGCTATTGCACACAAGAATAACATTAAGGTTGTTGTTGATAATACGTTTGCTTCCCCCTTCTTTCAGCAACCTTTGCTTTTAGGCGCAGACCTTGTTGTACACAGTACCACAAAATACATAGGTGGACATTCGGATTTAATAGGAGGTGCGTTAATCGTTAATGATGAGGAATGGTATGCTAAATTAAAATTTCTTCAAAATGCTATCGGAGCCATTCCGGGCGTGTTTGACAGTTGGTTGATACTCAGAGGTATTAAAACCCTTTCGGTCAGGATGAAACAACATGAAGAAAACGCTCTCCGTATTGCAACATTTCTTGAAAGTCATCCGGGAATTACTCAGGTTTATTATCCCGGATTACCATCTAATCCTTTTCATAATCTTGCCAAACAGCAAATGACCGGTTTTGGCGGAATGATTTCTTTTAAATTGGGTCAAGGTGATGAAAAAGCCGCAAACTCTCTCTTTAAGAAATTAAAGATTATATCTCTTGCAGAAAGTCTGGGAGGTGTCGAATCATTAATTTGCTATCCCTCAGCTATGACACATGGCTCCATTCCGGAAGAGCAAAGAAACGCTATTGGAGTAACAAAAGATTTGATACGGCTTTCGGTAGGAATTGAAGATGTTGAAGATTTGATTGAAGACCTTTCAAGAGGATTAAATTATTAGTTGAGGGCAATTGCCCTTTATAATAATCCTGCCTTAAGGGCATACTGGTGGGATACAAATAAAATTCTGGCTAACAGCATCTTCTTTACCAAGGTAGTCATATTTTCTGCCTCACAGGAGCAATTAAGGGTTATTGTGGATTATACTTCGCCTTTTCCAGAAGTCCCTGGATATCTGTATTCTTCATCAGATCCCCCAGATTCACCCCGGGGTTCTTCATCATATACGATTCAACGATCCTGAAACCCAGCCATACAGCTGCCCTGCCAGGCGATTCATTAGTGAAATAACTCGTAAAGGGAGCTTCACCTGTAAGTTTGCGTATTGTTAACTGATCGCTGTTAAATAACAGATCATTTTCTATAAGATATTGCCACATCTGACTTTCATTGTTCCTGCAGAATTTCATCTGATCAGGTGTGAACCCAAAGAGTGTCTCATCGGCAGCTTCAGGCAACATACATTTTTCAAAATATTTAAGTTTGCCATTATGAATCATTTCAGCCAGAACATAATCACCAGGGTATTTAAGTGTTGAAAAATCCCAATCCGAGGCGCCCCAGCCATACATACAATCAGGAACAATATTCTCCGGGGTCATTCTGGCTGATATATATTTGTATATCTGAAGCCTCGGATAATACTCACAGTCAGCACCGAGGTACCTGTCCAACCCTATTCCAAGCACAGAATCTCCGGTGATAATACTGTTATTAAATCCTGTTATACAGGTAAATACAGCAGGTACGTTCCTGTCCGGGAAATAATAGAGATAATGGCGGAAAGCCTCCTGAAGCTCCACTTCAATTTCCTTAACATCGGGATACAACTTCATGGTCAGAGCAAAGACATCATTATTTTGTTTATCAGTACAGAACCTTACCAGGAAATCGCCAAATGAAGTGCCGTTTATATCGCCGGTATTAATCACATAGCTGAATAACTGAAGAAACCTATTGTACTTTTGTTTAAGAGAGGGGACCAATGTTGTAATCTCAGTGGGATTAAGTGTGAAAAGATCTTTTTCAAGTCTCTTTATATCAATATTTACACTTATGAATGAAGTATTGACCTTATAATGATTTTTCCTGCATGAAGTCATTGCCGGAACAATCAATATAAAAAAAATAGAAGTGATAAATCGGATTCTCATAATGTTCTCGTTTATTAGCAGTCAAAAATAAACACTTTTCCGATTATAAGGATACTAATAAAAACGTCACAATAACATCTCTTATTATTTGTTATTTTTACATGAGATTAGTTAATATTGATTTTGATTGAAAGTATTATGAATATAGTAAAATCCTTTCAGAACAGGTCAGTTACAATTTTGCTTTCCCTGCTTATCGCCGTTATTTCTCACGGCAAGATTCAGGCACAGCCAAAAATTAGTTTCGGAATACATGCCGATCCGCTTTTAAGCTGGTTCTCATCCGACATTAAGGAGATCAAAAATGACGGGGCACGACCAGGCTTCAATTTTGGATTGACATTTAACAGGTACTTCAGTCCTAATTATTCTTTTTCGACCGGGATAAGTCTCCTGCATGCGGGAGGAAGACTTGTCAGTACAGATACAACTGTATTGGAGTTTACCACAGAACCTGTATTACCAGGTGAACCCATTGTCTATAAAATTCAATATCTGGTATTCCCTCTTGGGCTAAAGCTTCAGACAAACCAGATTGGATATCTTACTTTCTATTCAGATTTAGGGCTCGATCCCAAAATTGTTATCGGAGGGAAAGCGGATATTCCTTCTCTTGATATCTCCGGTGAAAAAGCTACCAGTGAATTAAGGACGTTCAACCTTTCTTACCACATTGCCGCGGGAATTGAATATTCTCTGGGAGGAACCACTGCCATGGTATTAGGCTTAAGTTTCGAAAATAATTTCCTTGACATAACCCAAGACAATGGAGATCAGCCTTTAGACAAAGTGTCGCAAAAGATACTGAGTTTCAGGATTGGTATTAACTTTTAACCGGATGCTGATGAAAATCACTGTTGCACAGCTGAATTATCATATTGGTAACTTTGACAGGAATAAGGATTTGATCTGCAATGCAATTAAAAAAGCAAAAGCAGAAAGATCCGATCTGATCATTTTTTCGGAACTGTGCATACCCGGATACCCTCCCCTTGATTTGCTCGATCGACTTGACTTCATAGAAAAATGCAGCCTCACTGTCAATGAGATAGCTAAAGAATGTACGGGAATTGCAGCAATTGTGGGCTCTCCTACCCTGAACAGAAAACCTGAAGGCAAGAAGATTTTTAATTCTGCTCTAGTTCTGTCGGAGGGGAGAGTTATCTTTTCTGCCAATAAAGCACTGTTGCCTACTTATGATATTTTCGATGAATACCGCTACTTTGAACCTGAGAACCGGTTCTCCGTATTTTCATTCAAAGGGTTAAGACTTGCCATCACTGTTTGTGAAGATCTATGGGACGAACAGCCTTTCGACAACGAATTTGAAAAGACAAGACTGTACACGGTCTCTCCAATGGAAGAACTTGCAAAACAAAATCCTGATATCATAATAAATATCTCCGCTTCACCATTTTCATATTCCAAGATTGAAGCAAAAGAAAACATCTTCAGATCTAAAGCCATTAAATACCAAATACCTGTAATCTCTGTTAACCAGACAGGTGCAAATGCAGAACTTATTTTTGACGGTGCTTCAATTATTGTTAACAAAAAAGGCGAGATATTCAATCAACTTCCATTTTTTGAGGAAGCTGTTGAGACATATTCTTTCGATGATATTCATTCGGGCATAATTTTCCGGAAAGATAACAACCCGGCTACAATACCTCTAATTCATAAGGCTCTTGTGACAGGTATCCGAGACTATTTTGCAAAAACAAGTTTTAAAAGCGGTATTATTGGACTTTCCGGGGGAATCGATTCAGCCATCTGCCTATGCCTTGCCGTTGAAGCCCTGGGGAAGGAAAATGTAAGAGCATTGCTTATGCCTTCACGTTATTCATCAGATCATTCTGTTAAGGATGCTGTTGCACTTGCCAATATCCTCAATGTTCATTATGATATCGTTAATATTGAAAAACCATTCAGCGCTTTTGAGGAAGAACTTACACCTCTGTTCAAAGGAATAAATAAAGATGTAACTGAGGAAAACATTCAGGCACGTATCCGAGCCATACTGCTAATGGCTGTTTCGAACAAGTATGGTTGCATTTTACTTAACACATCCAATAAAAGTGAAGCTGCTGTTGGTTATGGAACACTGTACGGAGATATGGCAGGAGGCTTATCCGTAATTGGAGATGTATATAAAACAGACATTTACAGACTTGCAAATTATATTAACAGGGACAAAGAGATTATCCCACAGAACATTATTACAAAGCTGCCATCTGCTGAACTGAGACCCGACCAACTTGACACTGATTCGCTTCCTGATTACAACATTCTCGATGCAATTTTGCACCAGTATATTGAATTACAAAAACCGGCCGGAAGAATAATAAGCGAAGGATCAGACAAGGAGACCGTTTATAAAGTCATAAAGATGATCGACTTCAATGAATACAAAAGATACCAGGCCCCTCCCGTATTAAGAATTTCATCAAAGGCATTTGGAGCCGGCAGAAGAATGCCTCTGGTGGCACGGTATTAAGCTTTCTTTTTGTTTTGCCCCCGACCCCCCTGAAGGAGCGATTTCTTTTATTACCTTTGATATGTTATTTAACATAATCAGCTTATGCAATATAGTAATCCGTACATAAAGTTATGTCTTGAAGGATCTTTTTCAATTTTTAAAGGATTAAATCAGAAAGATAAAGAAGCGATTGCAAAGCATCATATTCTGACTATTTTGAACAAGGGCGAATTTCTATTTAAGGAAGGTGAAAAACCACACGGATTGATTTGTCTGGCTTCAGGGAAAGTAAAAGTCTTTAAAGTGGGAGTTGGTGGAAGAGAACAGATACTGAAGATGGTGAGGCAGCAAGGATTTATTGGTTATAGAGCAATGTTTTCTGATAACACCTGGTCAGTTTCAGCAGCAGCGATTGAAAACTCTGCAATCTGTGTTTTTGAAAAAAACTATCTTGTTAATATCCTGAAAAAAAATGCTGCCCTTGCTTTGAAGTTTATTAAAGTAATAACTGAAGAGCTTTGGTTTTCTAATGATAGAATTGTATCACTGACTCAGAAACATGTCAGAGGACGGTTGAGTGAATCACTATTGATGCTGCGAGACACCTATGGTTATGAAGCGGATGGTAAAACAATCAGTATTTCCCTTTCAAGGGAGGATATTGCGAACCTTTCGAACATGACTACATCAAATGCGATCCGCACACTTTCCAATCTGGCTTCCGAAGGAACTATTGAAATTAAAAGAAGCAAGATCAGTATCCTTGACAACTCCTGCCTTGAACACATAAGTGAAGTGGGCTGACTTAGCTGCATTTAAGATTTCTGACTATTCTTTGAAAAAGATTCTTTTCACCCGCTCCGGGATTGAGGTAAGTATCTCATAAGGAATAGTCTGACATTTTAAAGCAATTTCATCGATTGTAATATTCTCACCAAATATCTCAGCTTCATCGCCGACTTCCGCATTTATCCCGGTAATATCTGCCATACACATGTCCATGCATATATTTCCGATTATGGGCACTCTTTTACCTTTAATATATAGATTCCCGTTACTGTTCCCCAGTTTCCGGTTTAGACCGTCCGCATAACCAACGGGAAATATTGCAATAGTTCTTTCATTGTATGACACATCAGCGCAGCAATATCCTACCGGCTCGCCTGCCCTTATTTTCTTTATCTGGGATATCCTCGTTTTAAAACGCCCTGCTGTTCTCAGGGTCAGACCGTCGAAATGGCCGACACCATATATACCAATACCTGGTCGTACCATATCAAATTGATACTGAGGCATTCGCATAATGCCAGATGAATTAAGGATATGACGAAGAAAAGGATACCCTGTAGCATCATGGATCTGTTCAACTGCCTTGAGAAAAACTTCTACCTGCCGGTGACTAAAATGATCCAGAGCAGGATCGTCACTGGCTGCCAAATGTGAGAAGACTGAAATGACTTTAACACACTCTGAGGTTTTAATCCTTTTGGCCAGTACTTCAATATCTTCAGGCATGAATCCAAGTCTGTGCATGCCGCTATCAATTTTTATATGAACAGGATAGTTAATCAGTCCATGTCTTGAAGCTACTACAGTAAATTTTTCAAAGGAAGAAAAACTATATATTTCAGGTTCAAGATTATATTTTATTACTAATTCCGCTGCGGAAGGATCCGGATTCATGACCATGACAGGCAATGTCACACCTGCGTTTCTCAATTCAACACCCTCGTCTGCATAGGCGACAGCAAGATAACTGACCCGGTGATACTCAAGTAATGCTGCGATCTCTGCCGGCCCTGCTCCATAGGCAAATGCCTTAACCATGGCCATTATTCTGGTCCCGGGGTTAAGATGCCTTCTGAACTCATTCAGATTATGGGAAATAGCATCCAGGTTAACCTCTAGTACTGTCTGATGAATTTGCTGTTCAAGCATTATTCCTATTTTCTCAAACTCATAGATCCTTGCTCCTTTCAGAAGAATTATCTCATTTCTGAAATCACCTCCGTTAAAACTATGGACATACTCATCGGTTGAATAGTAAAACCGGGCACTGTCATCGAATAATGCACTGTTCCTGACAAGGGCTTTCCCGATTCCGATAAATTTATCAATTCCTGTTTTCTTCAGCATTCTTGCTACTTCACCATACAGCTCCCCTTCATCTCTTCCGCTCTGAACAAAATCAGAAAGGACTAAAGTAGTTTTCCTGCTATTTTGCGAATTAAGGTATTCAAGGGCCATTCCAAGTGACCCCGGATCTGAGTTATAGTAATCCTCGATAAGCTGGCAATTGTTGATACCACTCTTCATCTCCATCCTCATTGCCACAGAAACCAGTCCTGCTAGCCCTCTTCCGACAATATCTGCTCCGGTTCCCAACGCAAGACAAACAGCAGCCACGGTAATTGCATTTTCAACAGAAGCCCTGTCGCTGAAAGGAATTTCAAACTCATTTGTTATCTCATTAAAAATCATTTGAATACCTGTATGACCACCAGTGAGAGAACTCTTTTTAACAAAAATCTTAGCTCCTGTATTTTTGCAGGACCAGTCAATCAGCTTTTTAAATTTAAGATTTTCATTATTCAGAATCAACTGATGAATAAGTTCCTGATCGCTGCAATATATTATTAAAGAAGCATTTACAAAAAGCTTAAATTTCTCATTTGCCTTTGTCTTATTATCAGGAAAATTCTCGCGGTGAGCATCACCAATATTTGTTATTACACCAATATCAGGATCAATAACCTTTTGAAGTTTTTCCATTTCCCCTGGCATTGAGATGCCCGCTTCAAATATCCCCAGTTTGTATTTCTCATCCAGTTTCCAGACTGAGAGAGGAACTCCTATCTGAGAATTATAGCTTTTCGGGCTTCTGACTACAGAAGTCGTAAGGCCAAGGATATCTGCCAGCCATTCCTTAACAACAGTTTTACCTGCACTGCCGGTGACTGCTATTACAGGCGATTTAAAGGATTTCCTCTTATACGAGGCAAGAAGCTGCAGAGCTTCAACCGTATTTTTAGTTGTAATATAAGCTGCACCGGGGTATCTTTCAGGCTCATCAGGAAGCCTTTCAACTACGAAGATCCTGATCCCTTTTTGATAAAGATTGTCAATAAACAGATGACCATCGTGATTGTTTCCGCCAATAGCAAAGAAAACGAGTCCTTCCGTATAACTTAACTGCCGGCTGTCGGTAACAATTTCCGTAACCAAAAGGTCTGTGGGACCGATCAGCTTACCTTTCATGATCTTAGCAATATCTGATGAGCTGATATTCACCTGTTACTTATTTAAAGCTGAATTATAACAATTCCTGCAAAGAGGTTCATAAAGACTATTTTCGCCGAGCAGTACGACCTGTGCTCCTTCCGATTTTCTGAATGAATATTGCGCCATATTGCCACACCTCATGCATATTGCCTGCAATTAATTTCTGTTGTCAAAATGCAAATTGTAGTTTTATTCCATAATGACTTGTGGAATAATCGTTACTTTTGCAAAATAAGGAAAATGGTTTGTTTTATTTTATTTTCATTTATCTTACTGTATTTCTGTTTTTTACATATAATAAGATATATTTCTATACAGTATATATACATTTTCTTTGTTTTGCTGCTTTAAAGATAGCAAAAAAGAGGTGATGGGAGTGCATGATAGTTTCGCCAACGTTTTGAAATTTTTATAATCTTTTCAAGGGTCTCAATATAGTAAGACACAAATATTGACCCAGATTTAAAATTATGAAAAAATTTCAAATATAAAATCGAAGTATTTATTATAGGTACAGGGAAATGCATTTGGAAAATTGTATGGAAATGAATCTGGGAATAATCTAAAAATGCTCCACCAGATGCATCTGTCTTACCTACAACGCATTAATAACATGCCGGCAGAGGGGACTACAAGGGGGTGATACTTTCATGTTCCTGATAATGTGCCCATTACATTAAAACAGATTGACCATTTAAAATGAAACTTCAAGACCAGCATCCATTTGACTCAACCATTATTGGACTAAATAGTATCTACCATGCGAGAGAGATTTTGATAGAGAGCTAAAATTATTTACTGAGAAAAGTCAAACTGATTCAAACATAACCATCAATGAATCAAATTCAATGGAGGGGGAAATAACAATGAATAAAGAATTATTATAATGGCAACTTATCATGATACATTACTGGAATAAAAGAGCATTTACCAGTTACTACAAAAAATTGATCCGAGACAAATTATAAAGAAAACTAATAGTTAATTTATATCGTGCAAAAATGGGGTATACTATTTTGAAACAAAATGTGGAGCACTAGATACTGACATAGTGGAATTACCAAAAGAATATCCAAATGAAGTATTCATGGCGTAAATCTGTGATTATGATTTATATGAAGGAGTTATCCGAACAATAAGATATAAGGCTGGAAAAGCAAAAATTACTAAAGAAGAACCTAATTCTGGATATTGTTCTTTGCATATTGAAAAAGCAATAGGTAAACAAACTTTTAAAAGGTTTATGAAAATTATTATTAGATATATCCGACAACATGGTGCTCTCTTTATTAATCATTCATCCATCCAAAATATACGGCAATCGGGCGGATGTATTATTTATTCAAAATAAAGTTGCATTTAAAATCTACAACCTGTACTTTTATATAAGTAATTATGGAGGACACTGATTTCAGGAATTTGAAAAAGTTGATGCTAAAGGGGGAGGCTTTTTTTAACCCTCAGGGATTAATGGAAAATGTTTCTGTAAAATCTTTTAAACGAAATTATAATGTGTAACAAACTGTTTTTCTTGCTTTTCCTCCTGATTTGCTGTATTGTTCTTACAACATGTGTTCCAAAAGAGATGAAGGTCTCAACAGGTACCATATCTGAAATAACATCTAACTCAGCTATAGCAGGGGGACTGATAATTGACCTTGGAGAAGGAGCCACCCGGCATGGACATTGTTATGGGAAAACGTCTGGTGTGAATATTACTGGTGTCAAAACAGAAAACGGAGTACCTGCAGGTACAGGTAACTTTACAAGTGAACTGAAAAACCTGGAAGCCGGAACCAAATATTATGTTAAAGCTTATCTAAACGATGGAAAAGAAACTGTTTATGGTACGGAGATAAGTTTTTCTACTGTGCCAGCTTCGCCACCGCCAGCACCAACAATAGGGACAGCGACAGCAGGAAATGCTCAGGCTACTGTAACATTTACAGCACCAGGCAGTAATGGCGGCTCTGCAATAACAGGTTACACTGTAACTTCAAGTCCGGGTAATATTACAGGCACAGGTTCTGTAAGCCCTGTTACAGTTACAGGACTTACCAATGGAACTGCCTATACCTTCACAGTAACTGCTACAAATATCAATGGTACAGGTCCGGCAAGTTCTGCTTCAAATTCAGTAACGCCTTCAACAGTTCCGGGTGCACCAACAATAGGAACAGCGACAGGTGGAAATGCTCAGGCTACGGTAACATTTACAGCACCAGGCAGTAATGGTGGCTCTGTTATAACCGGATACACGGTAACTTCAAGTCCTGGTGGTTTTACAGGCACCGGTACTGCGAGCCCTATCACAGTAACTGGGCTTACCAATGGAGCTGCTTATACCTTCACAGTAACTGCCACAAATGCCATTGGTACGGGTCCGGCAAGCTCTGCTTCAAATTCAGTATCACCTGTAGCATGTAGTAGTTCTCTTACAGTTACCCACACAGCAGGGGTAGTTGCTCCTGTTACAAAAACAGTAACCTACGGCATAGTTCAATCCAATCTGTCAGGTGAAAATAAATGCTGGATAACTAAAAATTTGGGGGCTGATGTTCAAGCAACTTCAGCATCAGATGCTACAGAAGCTGCAGCAGGCTGGTACTGGCAATTTAATCGCAAACAGGGATTCAAACATGACGGGACTACTAGGACCCCAGCTACTCCATGGATAAATTCAACAACTGAATCAAGTGATTGGATGGCAATCAATGATCCTTGTGCGATTCTCATTGGTACAGGTTGGCGTATTCCAACAAATACGGAGTGGACAAATGCTAATATTAATGGAGGATGGGTTAATTACGAATCATTTGGATCGGTTTTAAAACTACATGCTGCAGGAAGCTTATATTATGATGATGGCTCTCTTATAGGTCGCAATTGGCTTGGCTATTATTGGAGTAGTGTCCAAAATTTAACAACTTCTGCTTGGATACTATCTTTTGGAAATACTAGCAATGTTGGTACTTTCCATAAGATGGGTGGTTATTCTATCAGATGTCTCAGAGATTAATGTGCGCCAAGAGCAAACAAATCAAACATAAGCCTGAAAAGAGCGCAAGAAATCACATACAATATGTATCAAATCGTTTATCAACTGCCAAACTCAAAGGATACTAAAGCTCAAATATTGAAAATGGATAAAGAACAACAGGAACTATTTGGCATTATCATGTCATCAAAAAAAGTCTGCTAATTTTTTTGGGTGTCCCAATTACGAAAACAGGAGGCATTAACATTCAATCCAATTCATAAAAAAATAAAATTGATTTTGGCTTAAACAGACTGTAAATTTGTATTGTAATTATGTTGAACCCTAATATCAAAAGATTGAAAATGTAGATGATGAAGGTGAAGATTTTATTTTTATCCTCAGGGATTAATGGAACATGTTCCTTTAAAATCTTTTAAACGAAATTATCATGTGTAACAAACTGTTTTTCTTGCTTTTCCTCCTGATTTGCTGTATTGTTCTTACAACATGTTTTCGAAAAGAGATGGAGGTCTCAACAGGTACCATATCTGAGATAACATCTAACTCAGCTATTGCAGGCGGGCTGATAATTGACCTTGCAGAAGGAGCCACCCGGCATGGACATTGTTATGGGAAAACGTCTGGTGTGAATATTACTGGTGTCAAAACAGAAAACGGAGTACCTGCAGGTATAGGTAACTTTACAAGTGAACTGAAAAACCTGGAAGCCGGGACCAAATATTATGTTAAAGCTTATCTAAACGATGGAAAAGAAACTGTTTATGGTACGGAGATCAGTTTTTCTACTGTGTCAGCTTCGCCACCGCCAGCACCAACAATAGGGACAGCGACAGCAGGAAATGCCCAGGCTACGGTAACATTTACAACACCTGTCAGTAATGGTGGCTCTCCTATAACCGGATACACGGTAACTTCTAGTCCTGGTGGTTTTACAGGCACTGGTTCTGCAAGCCCTGTTACAGTAACAGGGCTCACCAATGGAACGGCCTATACTTTCACAGTAACTGCTACAAATATCAATGGTACAGGTCCGG
>Ga0315278_10000259_pt1 | contig 47717 bp, 43 predicted proteins | sample YL17G06_0_MG_FD_203880 | JGI IMG/M metagenome (GOLD analysis project Ga0315278, IMG submission 203880) | Sediment microbial communities from Yellowstone Lake, YNP, Wyoming, USA - YL17G06_0 | ecosystem: Environmental > Aquatic > Freshwater > Lake > Sediment | place: USA: Wyoming | collected... | reverse complement strand
CTCTCTCAGACCACCGGAAGTCAGGTCCTCATCGTCACCGGCGGCGAGGAAGACGAGATCGCCGACGATCTCGCGTTCCTCAAGCGCTTCGTTGGTGCCGACGAGGCGCATGTGGGCGGAGTCATCGTCAACAAGGTGAAGAATCCCGACGACTTCTGCGCGGCGCACCTTCCCGAGATCAACGAGTTGGGGATCCCGGTCTTGGGGATCCTCCCTTACGACGAGACCTTGACTACCCTCTCCGCGAGTTACGTGGCAGACAAACTCTTCGCGCGCGTCATCGCGGGCGAGAGCGGCCTTGGCCGGACCATTCGCAACGTGAGCGTGGGAGCCATGTCCGTGAGCGCGGTCATGACGAGGCCGGTCTTCTGGAAGCCAGACAAGCTGGTTCTGACGAGCGGCGATCGGAGTGACCTGGTGCTCGCCGTCCTGGAGGCCGGAGGGACCTCGTGCATCGTGTTGACGCACGACATCGTGCCCCCGTCCAACGTCACCGCCAAGGCGAACGAACAGGGGATCCCGATCCTTCTCGTCCCCGATGACACCTACACCGCCGCGATCAAGATCACCAACATGGAGCGACTTCTTACCCCCAACGACTCGGACAAGGTGGCGCTCCTCCGCCGCCTGGTCGAGGAGAGGGTCGACCTGCAGGCCATCGCGGCACTCTAGAGATCGACCCGGATTCGCCCAGGGTACTCGCACGGCCCGCGGCTCGAGGCTATGCTTCGTACGTGATGAGGAAAGGCTATGACGTCGCGGTGATCGGGGCCGGGCCCGCAGGGATGACCGCGGCCTATCACGCGGCACGGCAAGGAATGCGGGTGCTTCTCGTCGACCGCAGGCGGCCGCCCGGTGCGAAGATCCTTCTTTCCGGTGGAGGACGCTGCAACATCCTCCCCTCTGCCGTCGATCCGAGGGCCTACACCACCGACTCCTCTCCCCACACTCTGCGCAAGATCCTCTTGTCCTGGCCACTCCCCGAAGTTCGCTCGTTCCTGGAGGGACCGATCGGGCTGCGCCTGACCCAAGATCGAAAGACGGGAAAGGTCTTCCCATTTGCTGGAGGAGGACAAGAGGTTCGGGAGCGCCTGCTCTCCGCTGTGCGCCAAGCTGGGGCCGAGCTTCGCACCGGCGCGAGCGTGATCGACGTGGCACCCAGCGAGCGACGGTCAGTCCTTCTGGAGGGGGGAGAAGGGATCCTTGCCACCCGCATTGTCCTCGCCACGGGCGGGCTGTCCTATCCGGAGACTGGGAGCGATGGGACAGGCTTGGAGATCGCGCGCCGGCTTGGGCACACGATCGTGGAGCCGTATCCTGCTCTCGTCCCCCTGCGCAGCCGCAACGTCGCTCATCACGCGCTCGCGGGCGTGTCGGTCGAGGTCTTGCTGCGGATCGGTGAAGGCAAGGGACATGCGGAAGCAAGGGGCGCCTTCCTCTTCACCCACCGCGGCTACAGTGGACCCGTAGTGTTGAATCTGTCCCACCACGCGTCCCGTGCTGCTCAGCGTGGCTGCCGCCCACCCATCACGGTGTCCTGGCTTGGCCGGACAGAGGAGGAGTGGGCCGCGGTGCTCGCCACGCCTGGAAGACGAACCGTGCGAGGTCTCCTGAGAGAGAGCCTCCCTGACCGGCTGGTGGACCTCATCCTGGGAGAGCTTGACTTGGGCTCGGCCGGGACGGCCACGCTGGACCGTGGGAGTCGAGGACGACTCCTGCAAGCGCTCACGTCCTATCCTCTTCCCATTCGCCGCGCAGAAGGCTTCGACGTCGCGGAAGTGACTGGGGGCGGTGTCCCTCTTGCCCAGATCGATCCCAGGACCCTGGAGAGCCGTGTTGCCTCCCGCGTCCATTTCTGCGGGGAGATCCTGGACGCCTTTGGCCCTATCGGCGGAACGAACTTCCTTTGGGCATTCGTCACGGGGAGACTGGCAGGGAACGGCGCGGCGGGCTGACAGCTCGCCCCTGTCTCAAGCGGACAGGCGCGACGTTCCTCGGTGCCGAGCGTTCACTTCTCGCAGGCCACGCGGCGTTGTGATCGAACCGCGGCTGCCGTTTCATGGGAATCGTAACTTCGGTTACATTCTCACTCGACCCTCGCCGGGTGGTGAGAGTACGGGGTAGGTCCCTAGCGAGCCTGGGCTTTCCAGGGTCTTTACCTCCTTGAGAACGCGGCGGAAGCACTGAGCCCTCCGGTGTCTTCCGCCGCTCGCCTTTCCCTCCAAGGCTGCGACGTTTCCAGTCTGATGCACTGCCAGAAAAAGAAAAGACCTGCCAGGTGATGCGTAGTCACTCTGACAGGCCTCAGACTGCGCTACTTCTTCTCTTCTCTGTCGAGATACTGAAGGATCGCGTCGACAACGAGATAGTTGATCGATCGGTCGCGCTTCTCAGACAGACGAATGAGGCGCTCTACCGGCTTCTCTTCCATCTTCTTCTGTGGGACGTAGATGGAAAGCTTGTCAAGGATCTCCTTCTTCGCCATGCGTTTCACCCCCCTGATCAAGGAACTAGTTTCACCATCTTCTTCTTTGTTTCTCACTGAATCGCTGTTACTCCATAGCATACCACTCGCGTCATGCCGTTCCATGCCAATAACCTGAAACTCGCATGAAAGAAACCTGGAAAGAACACCAGACGCCCGCGGCGGGTTGGGGTGCCTCGTCGATTCTAGAACGCCAAGCGGCCTGCCGCTTTGAACAGGCGAGATGCCGTCTGGTCGCGCGTCTCGCTCACCCAGGCTGAAGGCTGGAGCCGCTGGGAAGAACGGCAGAATTGCCGGAGTATCCAGTAGAGATCATCTGTTCTCCGCGGGCATTCGGGGCAGGCGCAACAAGGGCCGCATCGGCCGACGGACTCCCCCCCCGGAGCTTGGGTGATGTGCCGAAGAGGATCACAAGAGACCCTGGCGGAATTGAGCTACCACCAGGCTGGAATGCGCGCCTCGAGGCCAACCACGATCGTGAGGCTCAGGTCGGCCCCGCGAACGAGCAGAGCGATGTTGAGTTCCTGCCCCATCAGGGCAAGGTCACAACCCAGGCCGGCCCGCTCCAAGCCTCCGTGGACTCCCATGGCGAGCCCCCAGCGCAGGCCCACGGCCCACAGGTTGGCGACCCCTCCCAGGGCGATCTCCCCTCCGGTTGAGAACAGGTGGAGATCGATCCCAATGGTGATCGCTGGAACGGTGCGCAGGGAAAACCCCAACAGCAGCTGCGGCGTCCTGGGGGGGCCAAAGGGGCCGGCGCCAAGCCCAAGCAGGCTCGCTCCGAGCGACCAGGCCTCGCCCGCCACAAGGAGTCCCACGCCAAGAGCGAACCCCGCGGGAGCGGCGACGTCGTACATGGCCGTTGCTCCCACGGTTACCTCCTCTCGGAGGGCAAGAGCGAACGTCCCCTGGATCGCCCGTCCCGAGCCGTCCTCGATCAGATTCCAGGCAACCGCGGGTCCGCCCGCGGCAACAATGGCAGCCCCAACGAGGAGAGAGCCATCGCCGCTCGAGAGAAGGGCGCTGGACAGAGCGACTTGCACGCCTGGCGCGGTGATGATCCCGGCCGGATTCCAGAGAGGAGCGAGAGGGCCTCGCGCAAGCGCGGCGTACGCCCCGCCGATCCCAACGGCCCGGGCATCTCCCGTCAGCGAGGGCCAGGGCGCGGCCGGCGCAGAGGGGCAAGTCGCCGCAAGAAGAAGAGCGAGAACGACGGGGAAGGCCATCCGGCCGTGGGGCCGAGGCCGCGGGCCAACAGAAACAGGTGCGTCCTCTTGCTTGAGCCTCGTCATCATGTCGGCTCATACACTAGCGGTTGAGGCCGGCGTTGCCAACCATGCCCCTCGTTGCCCAGTCCGTTTGAGAGGACTAGAATCCTCTCCAGGATGGTGGGGCAGGGCGTCAAGACGATTCTGGAGAGGGGCGTGATCCTGGAGCCCAGAGGGGCAGACAGCGTCGCCATTGACGCTGGGAGGATCGTCGCTCTAGGGCGCCAGGTGGACATGGAGCCGCTCCGCACCGCGTCGACACGGACGATCGATCTGGCGTACGGTACGCTCCTGCCCGGGTTCGTGGACTCCCACACGCACTTGCTCAGCACAGGGCTGAGAGAGATCGGCTGGGAGACGGCCCTCAGCGGCTTGAGCCGAGGGGAGACCCTGGCCCGGCTCTCCCAGGAGGCACAGTCACGCGGCAAGGACGAGTGGATCGTCGGGCGGGGCTGGGACGAGAGCCTCTGGGAAGATGGGCGCTACCTCGGCCGTCAGGAACTGGATTCCGTCGCTCCTGCCAGCCCTCTCGTCGCGGTGCGAATCGACGGCCACCTCCTGGCCGCCAACACGGCGGCGTTGAAGCGTCTTCCCGCAGGAATTGACCCGGCGAGCGCCGATCTCGATTTGGGCCTTCTCTGGGAGGAGGCTGTGGAGACGCTGATGCGGACCATCCAGCCCGATGGCGAGACCAGGCTCCGGGCGCTGCGCGCCGCTGCCACGCTGGCCCATCGCCTCGGAATCACTTCGGCCCACGCCATGATCCGCCCGGACGAGATCCCCCTTTACCTGCGTCAGAAGGGAGAGACCCGTCTGCGGGTGACCCTCTATCTCGAGGCCTCGGGGCTTTCGGCTCTGGCGACGTTGGGGATACAGAGCGGCCTTGGAGATGACTGGCTCCGCATCGGGGGGGTGAAGGTATTCGCCGACGGATCGATCGGCGCACAGAACGCGGCGCTCCAGGCACCCTACTTGGGATCCCGAAGACGTGGAACCCTGAACTACACTGCGGACAAGCTCGCTTCGCTACTCCTCCTCGCGGAGGAATCGCATCTGCAGACCGCAATCCACGCCATCGGGGACCGAGCGATCGAACAGGTCCTGCGCGCGCACGAGTCCATCGGTTCTTCCCCCGCCCTGCGCCACCGGATCGAGCACTTCGAACTGGCCACAAACGATCAGATCGAACGCGCAGGAGAACTGGGCCTCCAGATCTCCATGCAGCCGAACTTCGTGGGCAATTGGTCCGGTGCGGGGAGGATGTACCAGGCAAGACTCGGCAGGGAGCGAGACTTGCAGATCGATCGGCATCGCCGCATCCTTGACAGTGGCATCCGCCTTGCCTTTGGATCAGACGGCATGCCGTTGTCGCCCCTCTACGGGTTGCACTCGGCTGTGAATGCCCCGCACCCGGACCAGCGGGTGAGCATCGAGGAAGCCATCTCGTGTTACACGGAGGCGGGCGCCCGCCTCTCATTCGAGGAAGAGGACAAGGGGAGGATCGAGGTCGGCCACCGGGCTGATCTGGTTGTGCTCAACGGGGATCCCCGGAGAGCCACGGAGCGCATCATGGACCTAGAGGTTGAGATGACCTTCGTCGGGGGCGAGCCGGCGTACGCTCGGGAGGAAGAGCCATGCGCGTAGGGCTATTCACCGACGCCTATCTGCCCGAGATCAGCGGAGTGACCACCACCGTTCGCTGGCTGAAGGACGAACTGGAGCGAGAAGGGCACGAAGCCTATGTCTACGCCCCGCAGTACCTTGAACTGACCGACGAGGATCCCCGCGTCTTCCGGTTCCGCGCCCGTCCATTCGTCTTCTATGGGACCGCGCGGCTCGCCCTGCCCTACGATCGCCGCGCCTCCCGAACCTTCCGCAGTCTCGATGTCCTGCACAGCCACTCCCCCTTCTCCTTGGGACTGGTCGCCCTCGCTGCCGGCCTGCGATACCACATTCCACACGTCCACACCTACCACACGTATCTTTCGGAATACCGGCACTACATCCCCCACCCGTTCCGGCCGCCCAAGAAGACCGCCGAGGACGCGTCGGCTGCGTTCTGCAACCGCTGCACAGCGGTGACCGCACCGTCAACACCCATCAAGAACGAGCTCCTACGGTATGGGGTCCGTCGTCCCATCTACATCCTTCCTTTCGGGGTGAACCTGCTCTTGTTTGAGAGAGAGCCGGTGTGGAACCCTCGTCAGGAGCTGGGGATCCCCCGCGACAGCCCTCTGTTCCTTTACTCCGGGCGCCTCGCCAAGGAGAAGAACCTGTCGTTCCTCGTGAGAGCGTTTGGCCGCATTCACGCCCACGATCCGCGCTCCGTACTCGTCCTGGCAGGCGATGGTCCGGAACGAGGGAGGCTGGAGTCTCAAGCCAGCGAAGAGGGACTCGGATGTGCGGTGATCTTCACGGGCTTCCTCGACCACCCCAGGCTCATCGACCTGTACAAGGCGGCTGACCTCTTTCTATTCAGCTCAAAGACGGAGACGCAAGGTCTGGTGTTGGTCGAGGCGATGGCAGGCGGAGCACCTGCAGTAGCCATCGGGGAGATGGGGGTCCTCGACGTCGTAACGGATGGCGTGAACGGGATTCTTGCGCCCGAGGAAGAGGAGACCTACGCCTCGCTGGCCCTGGACCTGTTGGCGGATCGCACGAGGTACGAGTCCCTGCGCCTGGGCGCCCTGCGATCGTCGCACGAGCTCTCCAGCCAGAACTCGACGCGGCGGCTGTTGGAGATCTTCCAGGACTGCCTCTCCGGGAACCCCCAGGCCGAGGAACCCTAGTGCCCGTTCTTTGGAGTAGCGCGAGCAAATCAGGAGTACTCAGCGCCGCCATTCGCGCGGGCGGCCTTGGCCCGCTGTGTGGTCTTCGTCACAAATCGCGTTCCAGACTGCTATTGTCAGTCGCCCGCCGCGTTGGTATAATGAGGGGCCAACGATCGCCGTGAGCGGAACAAAGGAGAAGCGCGATGCGAGAGGCCGAAATCAAGGCACTGCTGGTTGACCCTTCCAACAACGCTCCGGTGATTCTTCTCAAGGACCGCAACTCGAGCAAGGCGATGCCGATCTGGATCGGCGAAGCCGAGGCGATGTCGATCGCTCTGGGGCTACAGAATGGGAGTTTCCCGCGCCCTCTGTCCCATGACCTGATGAAGGCCATCATCGACGACCTCGAAGGAAGCGTCGAGAAGATCGTGATCAGCGGACTCAAGGAAGGGACCTACTACGCCACGATCTTCCTCAAGAGCCCCGACGGCTCGATCGCCGAAGTCGACGCCCGCCCGTCCGACTCCCTAGCGCTTGCCCTGCGCGTGGGAAGCCCGATCTACGTTGCCGACGAGGTGTTCGAGGCCTCGGCCATCGAGTCGCCGTTTGCTGAAGAGGACGCCTTCCAAGAGTTCGTCGAGTGCGGCATGAGCCTTTCCCAGTTCAAGAAGCTGATCGGGTAACGTTCATCCGCGGATCGTCTCCGCCGCCTCGGGCAGCGCAAGGATCTCATCGGTCGTCAAGCCCTGATCGAGCGTGATCCGTTCCACGCGAATGCTAGACACCCTCTTGCCGTCGCTGTACGAGGCGGTCTTGCTGACAAGGTAGGTCTTCCTATCGACCCAGATTCTGCGGACGATCATGCTCGTCTGGCGATCCGTCACCTCAAGGATGAGCCCGCCTTGGATCGACCCGTCTTCGCTGCTCGTCGTCACGCTGGCAAGGCCTGGGTGGGGCTTCTGCGCAGGGCTCCCGGCGCCGATGGAGTAGGGCTCAGGCTGGTCCTGTACGGCAAAAGACCCCGCTACGGCAAGCGACGAACGGAAGGTCTCCTCGTCGAACCCTGACTCCTCGCGCAAGACCCGAAGCGACACCCGGCCCGCCTGCCAATCCCTCTCCAATTGGGCCAGGTCGAAGCTCGCCAGCCCCACCGCGGCCAATGGAACGCCAAACCAGCGTTTGATCACGATCATGTCCAGCTCGGGAAGGTAGTGTGACAGGAGGTCTCGGCTGACCGTGAACAGCTCGCCACTGGGATCATCCGGCGCGTAGCGCACGGAAAGCGCCCCATCCGATCCCGCCTTGTAGCGGACGAGGACCCGCAGGGGAGGCTCCTCGTCCTGCTCTCCCGCCACCTCAAGGACCGCCTCCAGATCACTGATCCTCGAGAAGGCGCTCTCCGCCCGTAGGATCAAGCCTGCCGGATCCAGGGGGCCATGCTCGGTCAGAAGGTAGTGGTCGATCGCGACTACGCCGACGAAAATGCCGACGAACAGGCCGAGCCCCAACAGGATCAGGCTTTGACTGTTCATCGCCAGGTCATTATAATGCCGTTGGGAAGGGCTTTCAATCGAATGCGCGAGGAACGGAGGAACAGATGACTGACATCGTGAAGGGACTCCGACGGGTGCAGGACGCCGCCGTGGAGGGCAAGTCCGTGCTTGTCCGCGTCGACTACAATGTTCCCTTGAGCGGGGGAGCCGTCGCAGACGACGCGCGGATCACCGCCTCCTTCCCAACCCTCGAGCACCTCCTCAACCACCGCGCGAAGGTCGTTCTCGTGAGCCATCTGGGCGACCCGGAGGGGCAGGTCGTCCCGGGACTCCGCCTCGACCCGATCGCAGAGCGCCTCGAGGCTCTCCTCGGCCGACCCGTCAAGAAGCTCCGGGACTGCGTGGGCGATGAGGTCAAGGATGCGGTCGCGAAGGGTGTCCCAGCGGACCTCTTCCTCCTTGAGAACGTGCGTTTCCATCCGGGGGAGTCGACAAACGACCCCCAGTTCGCGCACAAGCTATCCGAGTTAGCGGATCTGTACGTCAACGACGCCTTCGCTGCCCTTCACCGCGCTCACGCTTCAACCGAAGGGGTCACCCATTTCCTCCCTTCCTACGCGGGGCTTCTGGTGCAGAAGGAAATCGCGGCACTCTCGCGTCTGACGAACCGCCCGGAGCGGCCGTACATTGCCCTCATCGGAGGGAAGAAGGCAGAGAGCAAGCTGGGAGCCCTACGCGATCTCCTGGGCCGCGTCGACACCATCCTGATCGGCGGCGGGGTCGCCTTCACGTTCCTGCATGCCACGGGCTGCGCCGTGGGAGCTTCGGTCGTCGACGAATCGGTCGAGAAGGAGATCCGAGAGGTCATTCGCCTCGCGGGAGAGAAGAAGACCCGGATCGTCCTCCCCACGGATGTCGTGATCGCCCGCGCCGTGAGCGCGACCGCCGAGACGGCAACCGCCTCCGCCAAAGCGATCCCCGAAGGCTGGATCGGCCTGGACATCGGGCCAGAGACGGTCGAGGTCTTCAGGCAGGAGATCAACAGAGCGCGCACGATCGTCTGGACAGGCCCCATGGGCGCCTTCGAGCTTGAGCCGTTCTCGAACGGCACGCGCGCTATCGCCTCTGCGCTGGCCCGCGCGCGCGCCTTCACCGTCGTGGGCGGAGGAGAGACGGGCGAGGCCGTGGCCGCGATGGGCCAGGAGAAGGGCATCTCCTACATCTCCACAGGTGGAGGAGCCTGCCTGGCCATCTTGCGCGGCAAGACCCTCCCGGCTCTTGAGGCACTGCGGGACTCGGGCTCGTCCGGAACCTAGTCATCCTCAGGTTCGCGAGGAATCCTGCCTCTCTGGCTCTCTCTTACTCACTGGAAGCAGGCCGCTCAGGAGCCGTACCCGTTCGGGTGAGCCCGGTGCCAATCCCAGGCGGATTGGACGATCTCCTGGAGATCCTGATGCTTTGGCTGCCAGCCCAGTTCCTTTTTCGCCCGCGCCGGGCTCGCCACCAGCACGGCCGGGTCGCCCGATCTCCTGGGGGCGTTGACCGTGGGGATCGGCCGGCCCGTGACCCGCCGCGCGGTCTCGATGACCTCGAGGATGGAGTGGCCATCGCCACTACCGAGGTTATAGGCACCGCTCTCGATCCGCCCCAGCGCCTCAAGTGCCAGGATGTGCGCCTCGGCGAGATCGGCCACATGCACGAAGTCTCGGACACAGGTTCCGTCGGCCGTGTCGTAGTCCGTCCCGAAGATGTCAACATGATCGCGCCGCCCAAGCGCTGTCTCGAGCACGAGGGGGACAAGGTGGCTCTCGGGGTCGTGATCCTCGCCGAACCTGGAGGAGGCCCCGGCAGCGCTGAAGTAGCGCAGAGCGACGTACCTCAGAGGGTGAGCCTGATGATACCAGTCAAGGATTCGCTCGAACGCGCGCTTCGATTCCCCGTACGGGCTGACCGGGTCCTGCGGGTGGTCCTCGGTGATCGGAGTCGAGCGTGGCTCACCATACACGGCCGCCGACGAGGAGAAGACGATCCGGTCCACTTCGCAGGCAAGCATCGCATCGAGCAGGGCCATGCCTTTGAATACGTTCTCGCGGAAGAAGAGACTCGGATCGCTCATGGAGCGCTCGATCCCGCTCTCCGCGGCGAGGTGAACGACCGCCGTGACCTGATGGTGCCGGATGATCTCCTCGACGAGGCATCGATCGGCGATGTCGCCCGCAACGAAAGTGGCCCTCTCGCTGACCGCCGCACGGTGCCCCTGCGCCAGGTTATCGAGCACGACGACGCGAGGAACAAGCTCCGCCAGCCGCTCGCCAATGACACTCCCGATGTACCCCGCGCCTCCCGTCACTAGAACGCTCATCGCCCCTCCCTTCCCGGACAAGTCCCGTCGACGCGTAACCTGGGCCTTCTCCGTCTCCATCGCGATCTTGCGCGCTCGCCGGAAGAACGTCCAGCAGTCGGAGATGCTCCGGCTGCTCGATCCGGGCCAGTCCGTGTCGTCCGGAGCTCTGTACTCCCACAGCGGCCGCGCCCTGGCCAGGATGAACGCCGGCCCCACGGAGGCTCCGATGTTCGACAGGGTGCAAAGCGAAGGGCCCGCTTCCGGGCCCCGCCTTCAACTCCGAGGTTCGTAAGGAGGTACGACCCTCGCTTGCTCGTACTCACGAACACCTTACCCGGCGTGTGTGCAGGCCGCGTGGACGGAGTGTGAGGTTTTGGTGGGCTCGCCACCCGCAGGGATCGCCGGCATGGGCAAGCCGAACGCCGAGTGCACTCAGGCAGCCAGTGCGGAATAGAGGGATAGAAACCGGATCTCGGGAGTGACCACCGGCCGCTGAGTGGGCTCTCCTGTATCCAGTCCGGGAAGGGCGGGAAACGAAGCCCTCCGACTGGCGTCAAGAAGACGAACCGGGAGTTGCCGCACGATGGGCATCGGCGATTCGATGCCGATCTCAAGACCATTCCTGGCCGCCCGCCCGAGGACGTCGACGGCCGTGCCTATCGAGCGCGGAACTTGAGGCCCTACGGAAGGAGTCACAGGCCGGGTCGCTCTCTCCCGCGCCGGGAACCCGCCGTTCCTAGCCACCCAAGACACGCACCAGGACGAGAGCCAGGGCTATAACGACGACCCCGCCAATCACGACGGGCCACACCCACGGCGGTGTGCCCCCAACGGCAGCAGGAGGAACCGAAGGGACGGCTGCAGTTTCGGAGGGAGTTGTCGCGGATGGGACCGGCGCAGACGTCACCGCCGAAGTGGGTGGAGCGGAATTCGCCAGAGCCTGGAGTTCGTCGGTTGAGAGAACCCTGTTGTAGACCCTCAAGTCGTCGATCGCTCCGTCGAGCGGATAGAGCCAAGCTTTGCCAAAGAGAGTGGCGTCGCCTTTCTGCGCGCCGATGTACAGGTCTTCCGAGTTGGCGGCAGCGAGTGTGGCCGGCGCCAGCAGGGTGTGAGCCGTCTCAGCGCCGTCGATGTACTCCCTCGACTCACCCGCGTCGTAGGTGACCGCGACGTGGACCCAGGTCCCCTGTGAATACCGCACCCTGGAACTCAGTCGTGGTTCCGGTCCCGTGATGTAGCGAACGCCGAAGACCGTCTCGGCCTGGGTCTGAGCGGGATACAGGTAGACGTTGAGCCAGAACCCAGAGCCGGCTCCGCTCTTTGCCAGAACGCACTGAGGCGCCCCCACGACTGGGCCGCCCCCGCGGTCGGCCTCTCCCACGGCTCCATCCACCCGGAGGTGGAAGCTGAGAGTCAACTGCGTGCCAAGAGAGAGCGAATCGTCGTTGAGGACGCCCACGTAGCCCGCATGGGATATGCCTGAAAGCTTCAGCGCTTGCCCGAGCCTCCCGGCTGTGAAACTGACTACACCCCCAGGGATCCCATCGTTGCCGTTCCCTGACCGGTCGTCCAGACTGCCGTCGAACGGATACCACGCCACCAAGCCCCTAGACAAATCGAACCCCGGGGACGGCAGGGACGGGCCTGCGGCGGCTTCCGCGACGAGTGACAGGAAGTGGTTCCAATCGAACGTACACTGCCCAGCCTTTCCTCCGCACGGGTCGACGCGACCGGCCAGCGGAGGTGTACAGCTTCGCGCGGCCTCGTCGTGACCGAGGATCCGTTCCCGCGAGATAGGGATGCCGTACGAATCGGCGAGGAACGCGACGAGCCGTGCGGCTGACTGGTACATCCTCTCCGTGCACCACCCTTTCTGATCAGAACGGCCGGCCAACTCGATGCTGATGGTGTTGAAGTTGTTGACCGGGCCCCGATGCGCGCCTGCCGATTTCACCGGCCAGATGCCAAGGGTCCACGCTGTGTCCGCCTCGTGCACCATCTGGATGATCTGCCCATCCTTGTACCGCGGACCCTTCCCGTTGGCGATGACGTAGTGCGCGCTCGTGACCCGGTCGGGCGATTTCTGCAACTGAGCATCGGCGACGGCCCCTTCGGCCGAACTGCCTTCCGTTGCGAAGAGCACGATGTACTCAATCTTGAAGTCCGCTTGGTGCTGCGGAGCCTGACAGGCGGCGTTCCCCGCACCGCAATGCCGTCCGGACTGCCAGTAGCGGGCAGGAACCCAGATAGCTCCAGGAAACTCCGGACCGGTCTGTCCCCAGACCCCGAAGGAGACCGCCACCGCCAGCACAGCAAGCAGGACCGATCGCAGCCCTGAAAACCGCCTCCGGCTCATCCTATCCCTCCTTGTCTGGCGATCACGCTCGCGCCACCTCATGGGAGCGGACCCTCACGGATGCCGCTCAATTCAACTCTTTCACCAGCCAAGCCTACTCCGAATCGGCCCGACAAGACAACCCCCACTCGCCGCCCGCCATTCTCATGGGCCGCTGCTCTCGCCCCTTGAGGAGTCCACCGGCAGGCAAGTTCGTCTCTGCTCCGCGGGAGGCAAGGGAACGATGGGTCGCCCATCGCCGCATGCCGAGGGTCGTTGCGGTCCATTCCTGGTCCAGGAGGCGCGCGGAAAGGGTCGCGGCTCGTTTAGGAGGGGGCTGCTGCTGCGCCCTGTCAGCGAGCTCCACTCCGGCTGGCCGGAAGGACGGCCTGCGTCGCGCCATCCAAGGCTGGCTTTGGGATGGCCGTCGCGCCCCGTTCCTAGGAGTCCTTGGCGGCTGGGAGAGTGACCGGCTTGGCTGTGGGCGCACCATGGGGAGGGCGTTATGCCGGTAGTCATCCTGCTGGAATTGCTCAGTTGGCAGAGCATCAGCTTCCCAAGCTGAGGGTTGCGGATTCGAGTCCCGTTTCCCGCTGTGCAACGCCACTCCAGGCGCTTCCTCCCTCTCAAAGACCGCCGAACTCCCCTGCTTGAGTTGCACCACCCTACACGTCTCTGACCACTCCATTCAAGCTCTCTGCCCGGCTGGCGAGCCGCCTCCGTGTGACCGATCGTGAAGGGAGAGGAGGGGTGCAGCGACTGAAAGCTGTGCGGGAGCAAGGTCTATGGACCCTCGGTCCGATGAGCGGAAGCCAAGAGAAAGGCCCTGGGATTGATCGGCTAGGTGCCAACTGGCCGTCGCCCCTCGCTGCACCTGTGGCGTTGGTCGCCGTTGCCGGAGGTGGTTAGACTAGCTTGAGAAGTGGATCGTCCACCGGGAGCGGGCCAAGAAGGGGGCTGGAGTTGCGCGAGCGGACGGCAATCGAGCGAGGAAAGGGGGAAACGCATGGCGTACACGTGCCCACGGTGCGGCGGAACGGTCAAGAGAGGATCCAGCGGGGTCGTTCGGGTAGGGGGGGTAGTGGGGAGTCTCTTCAATGCTTCTCTGGGATCGTTTCGATGCGCCAAGTGCGGGAAGCTTGCGCGAAGCGAGTTCCCGCAAGAGGCTCAAAGGAAGATGACGAGAGGAACGCTTCTCCTGCTCATACCCGCCGTTCTCTTGCTTCTCGTGGTGTTGGCTCTTGTGTTCCGGCAATGAGAGTTCGGTTGCGGATGTAAGGAACTTCAGATCGCCCTCTTTGAGACGCCAGCGGCATGGCCGTCGCACCACTCGAGTGCGAGTCCGGGAGCCTGCTAGGAGCGACCCAGCTCATTGGCGCGTCACCGGTGAACGGTCCGCTCCGAGAGCTAGTCTACCTCTACCGCGACCGCTTGGCGGAAGGCTCTGTTCGCTTCCTTGAGCTCCTCGCTGACGATGTTCGTGCCATTCACTGTGCGGGCTCTTTCGATCCCAGAACTCACTCTGGAACCGTTTCGGTGGACACGCCAGCATCAGCTCATTCCAGTCCGTGAACTCCGGTCAGTTAGAGTGTTCCTCTCTCCCTGCCAGAGGGTCGGAGCCATATCGATTGGGTCCGCTCGCCCCCTTCTTGAACAGCAGAATGAGCACGAGATACAGGTCATAGAGTGGAATCAGCAGCAACCAGTAGTGGGTGCCCGGTCGATCAAGATCATGAAGGCGTTTCACGATTTGGAGAGCCGACAAGGCATTCCCCACAAACAGGATCGCATACCAGATAGCAGTCGCAGACTGCCCCGTGGGCAGGAGCCTGGCGAACCCTGCGCTGAACGTCGCACCATAGACAAGCACCAAGATGCAAAACTGCGACCAGAAGTACGTCGCACGATTGTACCGTCCCTGCATTGAGAAGAACGTCCCCACGGCTGGCCTCCCATTGCTGGCATGTTACCCGCTAGATCCAGCCCGACCTGATGCCATGGAAGTGCCTCCTTTCCAGGAGATGGGGGTCGACGCTGTACGGTAGGCCCATGAAGCGATGGTGACGACAGGAAGGTTGAGGGCAGATCGGCTATTCTGCACGACAAGGAGGTGGACATGGACGATTGCCTGCAGGTGATCATGAAGCGCCGGTCGATCCGCAAGTTCACCGGGGAGCCGATCCCAAAGGAGAAGATCATCACGGCACTGAAGGCCGCGATGGCGGCTCCCTCGGGGATGAACCGTCAGCCGTGGAGTTTCCTTGTGGTCACGAAGAAGGAGGCCATCGCGGAGTTGTGCCGGGCGCACTCCCACGCGGGTTTCGGGGTTGACGCCGGCGCGGTGATCCTCCCATTCGGGGTTAAGGAAGGGCAGAAGTGGTTCCAACAGGACATGGCCGCCGCGACCGAGAACCTGCTGATCGCTCTAGCCAACCTCGGCTTGGGAGCAACCTGGTGCGGCATGGACGAAGACCGACAGCACGGCATCCGCCAGCTGGTGAGTTTACCTGACGACCAGTTCGTCTTTGCCCTCATTCCGGTGGGGATACCTGCTGAGGAGAAACCGGCCCGCACGCAGTACGACGAGAATCGCGTCCATTGGAACGAGTATCGAGCGAGGCCGTAGCCAGGGACTGCCCCCCCTTGTGGACGGGCTGCCGCTTTAGTTCGTTTCACGACCTGCTCTCAGGCTGCTTCCCACGTCGCGACTTCTTGCGGTTGCCGAAAGGATGTGAGAGCTTCCTCAAGCTCCTCGTCAACGATGTGCGTGTAGATCTGCGTGGTGCCTAGGTCGGCGTTCCCGAGGGCTTTCTAAGGTCCTACTTTGGCGGCTCTCTCCCTCGGCGCGGAATGAACGGGGGCCCTGGAGCACGGATCTAGTGGAGAGCAGCCCGGCCGGGCCCCACATGCGCACGGTAGCAACCGCGCACAATAGCTTCACCCGAGCGCGGCAAGAGGCTGAGGGCAACCGGCCCTCCGAGCGGTGCGTCTCGTCCTTCCTGTGTAGGCCGAGCGCCTGACCCGGGACGTCGAAGGTCAGCTCCGAAACGACCGTCGTACATCCCCCTCTTGGGGCGTTCTTGGCCTGCTTGGGAAGATGAGGACTTGGCTGTGGACGCGCCAAGGGCAGAGCGTTATACTCCTATTTGGCCTGCGGGAATAGCTCAGTTGGTAGAGCATCAGCTTCCCAAGCTGAGGGTCGCGGGTTCGAGTCCCGTTTCCCGCTGTTGAGCGTTTGCTCTGCCTGTCTTTCCCGCGGTGGCAGCCGCGCCGGTAGTACCAGGGAGGTCCATGGACGAGACCCCTGAATCTGGGAGTATCCTGACCCTGGAGACCCTCGAACCACGGGTCAGGGCGTGCCAGCTGTGCCCTCTCGCGGAAAAACGGACCAACGCGGTCTTCGGAGAGGGCGATCCTCACAGCGCGGTCATGTTCGTGGGAGAGGGGCCGGGAGAGGTCGAAGACCAGACCGGACGGCCTTTCGTCGGGCCGGCCGGCCAGAAGCTCGATGAGGTGTTGGCGTCGATTGGAATCGCGCGGGCGCAGGTCTACATCACGAACGTCGTCAAGTGCCGCCCGCCGGAGAACCGGGTGCCCACAAGAAAGGAGATGGAGGCGTGTTTCCCCTACCTCGAGGCCCAGATCGCCTTCATCAACCCGGGACTGATCGTCACACTCGGGAATACCCCCACACAGTGGCTCCTTCCCGAAGCCCCGGGCATCACAAGCGCCCGCGGGGCGTTCCTGCCCTGGCGGGGAGGCATCCAGCTCTTCCCCATGTTCCACCCAAGCTACCTCCTACGCTATCCGTCTCGGGCCAAGGGGAGCCCGAAGTACTTGGCGTGGCTCGACATCCAGAAGGTAAAGGAGTGGCTCGATGAACATGCCCGCCCCCACGACGCCTGAGGAGAAGGCCGCCTTTGTGGAACAGGCGCTCGGGCGCGCTGAGGAGCTGCGCCGCGCGCACTCCCACAACGAGGGGATTCACCTACTCGTCGACGCACTCCAGTACGGAATCGAGAAGGTGCGCATCTACCACCGCCTGGGGAACCTGTACGTCGACGGGGGTGACCTCGGCCGGGCGGAATACGCCTACAAGCGCGTCCTAGATATCGACCCCGAGCACGTGAACGCCATGCACAATCTGGCCATCGTCTACAAGCGCCAGAAGAAGGTTTCTCTCTTTGTTAAGACCTACAAGAAAGCGCAGCGAATGGAGATCCGCGGGCTGGGTTCGAAGCCCACGCTGCAGGACGCCGCGGCGCACGCGCGCCGGCGGAGAATCCGCATCCTTGCCGGGATCCTCGGCGCGGGCGTCATTCTTCTTGTCTTCCTGCTTCTCCGACGCTAGCTCGCTCGCAGATCAAGGAAGGGACCGGTTTGACGCCCTTTGGCGAGTCGGGTATAGTGTCGCCTGTTCCTCATCTCACGAAGGAAGAGGGTTGCCTTTGACCGCAGCCAGAAAAAGAGTCTATGAGATTGCCGCCGAGCTCGGGGTGACAAGCAAGGAGCTGGTTGCCCGGCTTGCGGAGATGGGCATGCCCAATCTGAAGGCGGCCAATTCCGTGGATGAGGAGGAGTCCACCCTCATCGTCAATCTCTTCCGCGAGCAGAAAGGAGCGGTGCCGGAGTCTCCCGCGCAGACGCCAGTGACGGCCGCTCCGGTCGAGGTGCCGCGCCCGGCGAAGCCCATCAAGAAGGGAGCCCCTCGCCCGCCGATCGTCTCCGTCCTCGGGCACATCGACCACGGGAAGACGACCTTGCTGGACGCGATCCGCCACTCCCACCTCGCCTCCAAGGAGGCCGGCGGAATCACCCAGACGATCGGCGCCTACCAGGCCGACCTGCACGGCCAGAAGATCACTTTCATCGACACGCCCGGTCACAAGGCCTTCACCGGGATGCGAGCCCGCGGAGCGAAAGCGACCGACATCGCCGTCCTGGTCGTGGCGGCCGACGACGGCGTCATGGCCCAAACGGTCGAGGCGATCGATCACATCCGCGCGGCCGGGATCCCGCTGATCGTGGCCATCAACAAGATCGACAAGTCCAACGCGGACATGAACAAGGTGATGGTCGACCTCGCTAAGCAAGGACTGAATCCCGAGGCGTGGGGAGGGTCGACCATCACGGTCCCCATTTCCGCCCTGAACGGGGAGCACATCGACGAGCTTCTGGAGATGATCCTCCTCGTGGCGGAGATGGAGAACCTGCGCGCCGATCCCCAAGGACCGCTGGAAGCGATCGTCATCGAGAGCCACCTCACGAGCGGTCAGGGACCGGTAGCCACGGCGGTGGTTCGGGACGGGACCCTGCACGAGAAGGACACCATCGTCGCCGGGTCGACATGGGGGCGCATCAAGGCCCTGATCGACGAGAACGGCAAGCGCGTGCCCGAAGCCGGCCCAGGAAAGGCCGTGGAGATCCTTGGCCTCGAGGACGTCCCCCCTGTCGGAACGACGATCGAGGTAAAGAAGGACCAGAACGAAGCCAAGGCGTCCGCCGCCGCGTGCCGTGCCGCGCTGGTCGCGCCGCGACGTGTCCGGCCCCAGCTGAACGTGGAGGATCTCTTCCGCGTGGCGATCGAACTGGAGAAACTGAGCGTAGTCCTCAAGGCGTCCTCTACCGGCGCACTCGAAGCGGCCCGGCGCGAGATCGACGCCATTCACGTGGAGAGCGTGAAGCTTGAGACCGTGCACGCCGGGGTGGGCACGATCTCCGAGAGTGACGTCCTGCTCGCTTCGTCGATGGGCGGCAGCTCTCTGGTCGTCGGGTTCGGCGTCAAGGCCGATCCCAAGGCCACGAAGCTCGCCGAAGCGGAGGGCGTGATCGTCCTCACGTACGACATCATCTACGACCTGATCGACGAGCTCGGGAGGGCCCTCAAGCGTCTGGTCGCTCCGGAGTACGAGGAGGTCAAGGTCGGCGAGGCTGAGGTCCGGCAGGTGTTCAAGATCCCGCACGGCGTCGTGGCTGGATGCTACGTGACGCAGGGCAAGGTGACCCGCTCGGCCAAGGTGCACGTGATGCGCGGAGAGAAGTCCCTGTTCACGGGAGAGATCCTGTCGCTTCGCCGCTTCGAGAACGACGCCCGCGAGGTGCAGGCCGATCGTGAGTGCGGAATCCGCCTCAAGGACTTCGATGAGATCGAAACCGGTGACCGGCTCGTCTTCTTCACCATGGAAGTGGTCATTCACTGAGCCCATCATGAAGGCTGGTCTCCTCACCCTTCGCTTCCATCTCCCTCACGTCCAGTCGCTCAAAGAGAAGCGCTCGATCGTCAAGGCGATCCTTGCCGAGATCGAGCGGCGCGGCACAGCGTACGCGGCCGCCGAGGTGGAGGATCTGGACCGACTCGATCGCGCCACGATCCAGGTGGCGCACGTGTCGAACGACCCTCAGAGGACTGACGCCGCCTTGACACAGATACGGAACGCCCTTGAGCTCAGGCGAGACTTCGCCCTGGAGTCCTTCGACGCGGAGATCCTGTGAACCCCGATCACGGCCACCCCAAGCAACGCGAGGAGATCAAGCGCGAGCTGTCCGCGATCGTCGAGTTTGAGACGCGCGACCCAGGGCTCAAGGAGGCATTCCCGACGGTGATGGACGTCCAGCTCTCGCCCGACGCGCGCTACGCCAAGGTGTACGTCGCCCTGGGTGTGCAGAACGCCAACAAGGAAGCCGTGATGGCTGTATTCCGCCGGCACCGCGGCTTCTTTCGGAGTGAACTGGCCCATCGGCTCTCTCTTCGCTACACCCCGGAACTCCACTTCGTTCTCGATGAGACGGTGGAGCAATCGCTGCGCCTGGAGAAGCTGCTCGAGGAGGACGCCCGTGAACAGCGACCTTGAGATTGCGCGCAACGCGACGCTTCGCCCGATCCTTTCCGTCGCTCTCGAGCTCGGTCTCACCCCGGAGGAAGTGGAGCCCTACGGCGCGTACAAGGCCAAGGTGGCGCTTGACGCCCTCCACTCCCGCTCGGGGAAGCCTGACGGGAAATACGTTGACGTCACGGCCATCACCCCGACCCCGCTTGGCGAAGGGAAGACGACGACCACGATCGGCCTCGTACAGGGATTGGGACGACTCGGGCACAGCGCCATGGCCTGTATCCGCCAGCCCTCCCAAGGACCGACGTTCGGCATCAAGGGCGGCGCGGCCGGAGGTGGGTATTCCCAAATCGTCCCCATGGAGGAACTGAACCTCCACCTGACTGGGGACATCCACGCCATCGGGGCGGCGCACAACTTGATCGCCGCGGCGATCGACGCACGGCTCCTCCACGAGCGCAACAGCTCCAGCAAAGCCTGGGAGGCCACCGGCCTTGTGCGGCTCAACCTCGATCCCTACTCCATCACGTGGAATCGGGTCGTCGACGTGAACGACCGAGCGCTCCGCCGGATGGTGATCGGCCTGGGCCGCCGGACCGACGGATTCCCGCGCGAGGCCGGGTTCGACATCACCGTCTCCTCCGAGCTGATGGCGATCCTCGCGCTGGCGAGTGACCTCCGCGACCTCCGCCGGCGAATCGGCAGGATCGTGGTCGGCTACAGCGTTGAGGGGAGCCCTGTCACCACGGAAGACCTCGGGGTCGCCGGAGCCGCGGCCGTGCTGATGAAGGACACGGTGAAGCCCACCTTACTCCAAACCCTGGAAGGGCAGCCCGCCTTCGTCCACGCCGGCCCGTTTGGCAACATCGCGCACGGCAACTCCTCGATCATCGCGGACCGGCTCGCCCTCAAGCTCGCCGACTACGTCGTCACCGAGTCGGGGTTTGGGGCGGACCTGGGGTTCGAGAAGTTCGCCGACATCAAGTGCCGCACGAGCGGCCTCTCCCCGAACGCCGTCGTCCTCGTGGCCACGGTGCGTGCCCTGAAGATGCACGGAGGCGGACCGAAGGTCACGGCGGGAAAGCCACTTCCTCCCCTCTACGCGTCGGAGGACCTTGGGCTCTTGGAGCAAGGATGCGTAAACCTCGAGAAGCACGTGGCCATCGTCAGGAAGTTCGGCATCCCCGTGGTGGTGGCGATCAACCGGTTCCCGGAGGACTCGCCACGCGAACTGGGCCTGGCCGTCCGCGCAGCGGAGAGGGCGGGCGCCTTCGCCGCAGTTCCCAGCGACCCTTTCACGCAGGGGGGGAAGGGCACGATGGAGCTGGCCCGCGCCGTGAAAGAGGCTTGCAAGGCCGAGGCGAAGTTTCGCCCTCTCTACCCGCTCGAGTGGTCGATCACCCAGAAGATCGAGATGATCGCCCGGGAAATCTACGGGGCAAGCGGCGTGTCGTACTCCGACCGGGCGCAATCGGAGATCGCCCGCTACGAGCGCCTGGGGTTCGGCCACCTCCCGATCTGCGTCGCCAAGACACACCTCTCCCTCTCCCACGACCCGAACCTCAAGGGAGTCCCAGAAAGCTTCGTCCTGCCGGTGCGCGAGGTGCGCGCCAGCCTGGGAGCCGGCTTCATCTATCCTCTGTGCGGAGAGATGCAGACCATGCCTGGCCTTCCGTCACGGCCGGCCTTCCTGCACATCGACCTCGACGAAGACGGTAACGTCGTGGGCTTGTCGTAGCGAGCCGAGCCCCCACTGAGGCTTGCGCGATTGCGGCCTGGCTGGTCACCCATCACACACAGCGAACCCGTGCCCAGACCGCGCTCCCTGAACGCTCCCGTGCGCCCCACCGGGTGGCGTCGCTCCGGGGGAGCGGCCCGATCTACAAGGGCGATCCGCAGGTCAGAAGCTCGTCGCGGAAGTGACGGATCGCGCTCTCGATCGGGAGGATTGGAGACTGACCGAGCGGACAGAGCGACGAATCGCGCATGGCTCGAGCGAGGGAGACGAGCTGGTCCAGGTCCTCGCCGCGGCGCTCAGTGGTGAGCGCACGATGTAGGATCGCCACGAGCGCTGGCGTCCCCGCCCGGCAGGGCGTGCACTGGCCGCACGACTCGTGCTTGAAGAACTCAAGGACTTCCTCGAGGAGTCTGGGCACCGACGCGTTCTCGTCCATGACGAGCACGGACCCCGAGCCGAGCACGGCGCCAGCTTGGGCCTTCAGTGTGTCGAAGTCCATGGCAATATCGAGCTCTCTTGAGCTCACGAAGGCCCCGGCTGCCCCGCCGAGGAGAGCCCCCTTGAACCGTTTGCCGCCGCGCACGCCGCCCCCGTGCCGGTCGACCAGCTCGCGCAACGGGATCCCCATCTCCGCCTCGACCGCGCCAGGCCGCTCCACGTCCCCCAGGATGAGGAAGATCTTCGTTCCCGGCGAGGTCGGGGTCCCGAACGAGCGGAACCAGTCAGCCCCGTGCCTCACGATCGCCGGGACGTTGGCCAACGTCTCCACGTTGTTCACCACGGTCGGCCGCCCCCACAGGCCCACGACTCCCGGATAGGGGGGCTTGAGCCTCGGGAAACCTCGCTTCCCTTCCATTGACTCGATGAGGGCGGTCTCGTCTCCGCAGACGTACGCTCCAGCCCCTCGCTTGACCTCGATGTCAAAGCGGATATCGGATCCGAGGACCCTATCTCCCAGGAATCCGGCGGCCCGCGCCTGACCGATGGCACGGGTCATTCGCTCAATAGAGAGCGTGTACTCGCCACGGATGTAGACGAACCCACTCGTCGCGCCGATCGCGTACCCGGCAAGGATCATCCCCTCGATGAGTTCGTGGGGGTCGCCCTCGAGGATCAGCCGATCCTTGAACGTCCCCGGTTCGCCTTCGTCGGCGTTGCAGATGAGGTACTTCTCGTCACCCTTGGCAGTGAGGGACCACTTCTTCCCCGTCGGGAAGCCGGCACCGCCGCGGCCGCGGAGTCCCGAGCGCGTGACCAGATCGACGAGGTCCCCAGGCGCGATTCGCTCCTCAACTACCTTGCACAGCGCCTCATACGCCCCGGCCGCCCTGGCCTCATCCAGGCTCTCGGGGTCGATCGCCCCGCAGTTGGAAAGCACGATCCGTGGCTCGTCCTTGGCTTTCGTTCTAGCGCGCGGCATCTTCCCTCCTCACCCGGCTGACGACCTCGGCGGCCTTCGCTTCTGTCAGGTCCCCGTAGAGCGTTCCATCGATCATCATCGCCGGCGCGTTTCCGCACGCCCCGAGGCAGCTTGACGTCTCGAGAGTAAATGCCCCGTCCGGCGTCGTCTCTCCCACCTCGACACCGAGGCGCTTCTTCAGAGCCTCGAGGAGGGCCTCGCCTCCAAACAGGCGGCAGGGAGGGGACACGCACAGGCGAACGATGTGCCTCCCGCGGGGCACGAAGCTGTACATCGAGTAGAAGCTCGCCGCGTCCATCACCTCGGAAAGCGGCATCCTCAGGTACTCGGCCACGGCCCGCAGGACTTCCAGAGAGAGATACTGCCGCGGCTCCGCCCCCTGCAGCTCATGCAGGATGTCGAGCAGGTTGTCCCGGGTGGCCGGATACTTCTCCATCACATCCCTCACCGCTACCTCCTCGTCGCGCGCGGTCGCCATGGCCGTCTAGGTCCTTTCCAAGAGCCACCGGGCCGCCGCGTCGATCGCCCTGGGCAGGAACGACGCCGCACGGTCGCTCAGTCCCTCGCCGTACCCGAAGTCGACCCCAGGCACACAGAGCGTCCAGGCTTCGGGGACCTCTCCGAACGCCTCCCGGGAAAGCCCAACGAGGTCCCTGGGGGCAAAGCCATGACCGAGGCCCGATGGGCTGTCCTCCACTAGGCCGAGACGCACGTTGGGACCGTTGACCTCCGCGTCGATGAACAGGACCCGTCTTGCCTCACGCAGACGCAGGGCGAGCTCGGGGACGAGTTCCTGCACGGCGCAAACGGAAGCAAAGGCTGAACCTTCGAGGGCTCCGGCGACCCGCGGCCCGATCCCGTCGTCTCGCCGGAGCGGGTTCCCGATCCCAATCACCAGGTCCACGCTAGTCCCTCACCAATCTCTGGCGCACCTCTCCTTCCGGCCCGACGACCTGAACCTCGAGCGGCAGACGCCCGATGGCGTGGACCGAACAGGAGAGACAGGGGTCGAACGCGCGGATGCCGCCCTCGACCTGATTGAGGATCCCCTCGTCGAACACGCCGTTCTTGATCGTCCGTCGCGCGATCTCGAGGATCGAGCGATTCATGGCCAGATTGTTGTGTCCGGTGGAGACGATCAGGTTGGCCCAGGTGATCACGCCGTTCTCGTCCACTTTGTAGTGATGGATGAGGGTCCCACGTGGGGCCTCGTGAACCCCGACCCCTTCCAGGGCGTTGATCCCCGCCTCGGCACGCACCCGCGGCGAGAGGAGCCGCTCATCCTGGAGGACGTTCTGCATCTGCTCGAGAGAGGCCAGGATCTCGATCAGCCTCGCGTAGTGGTAGTCGAAGACTCGGCCCGTCCGGCCCGAGCCCCGGCCGCGGTACTCCTCGAGCTCGGCGTCTGACTCTGGTGTGCCGAAACGGTCGCACACGTTGAGCCGGCCCAGCGGCCCGACGCGGTACATCCCCTGGGGATAGCCCAGGGCGCGATAGAACGGGAACTTGAGGTAGCTCCACGTCTCCGATGCCTCAGCCACCACGTCCCGGTAGCGCGCCGGGTCGAGGCCGTCGACGAGGACCTTCCCGTTGGCGTCGACGACGCGCAGCACGCCCTCGACGTGCTCCCAGCGGCCATCTGAAGCGACAAGCCCCATGTACAGGCTCGGGAAGTCGCCGAGAAGGGCGCATTCCTCGGCCGTGGCGAACGTCTTCTTGAACAGGTCAAGCGTCGCCCGGACGGTGTCCAGCGCCTCAGGAATCCGTGAGGCGATCCAGTCGCGATCCGCACGGTCGAGAGGCCGATTCACCCCGCCCGGCACGGCCCAGGCCGGATGGATCCGCTTCCCGCCCAACCGCTCGATCGTCTCCTGGCCGAAGGCACGGAGCCGGATCCCCCGGCGAACCAGGTCGCCCCGCTTCTCCGCGAGGCCGAGCACGTTACGCTTCGCCGGGTCGCTCGACCACCCCAGGAGCAGATCCGGGGCCGAGAGATAGAAGAAGCTCAAGGCGTGGGACTGCACGAGCTGCCCCAGGTTCATCAGTCGCCGCAGGAGAAGCCCCGTTTCGGGGACCCGTACGGCAAGGATCGCGTCGCCGGCCTTCGCTGAGGCCAGGATGTGGCTCACGGGACAGATCCCGCAGATCCTCGCCGTGAGGACGGGCATCTCCCACACGGTGCGGCCGACGCAGAACTCCTCGAATCCGCGCAGCTCCGTGACATGAAAGCGCGCGTCGCTCACGTTCCCTTTCGCGTCGAGATGGAGGGTGATCTTCCCATGCCCCTCGACCCGCGTCACCGGCTCGATGTGGATCTCTCGTTCCATGGCGGCTCCTTCACCCGAACTTCAGGTCCTGTCCAACGAGCGCGGGTTCCCTCCCCTCGAGAAGCGCGAGGACCGCCTTGCCAATCAAGGCAGCCGGGGGAGGGCAGCCATGGAGGTAGAGGTCGACCACAATCTCCTCGTGCAGGGGCGAAACCCTTGCCAGAAGCGCGGGGACCTCTGCGCATGGTATGGCACCGTTCGACGTGCGGTCCTTCCCGTAGATGCGCTCGGCGAGCCGATCGGCCGGAATGCCATTCCGCATGCCGGGGACGTTTCCCGTCACCGCACAATCGCCCAGAGCGATCACGATGCGCGACTTCTCGCGGACCCGATGGGCCAGCTTGCGCTGCTCCTCGTTGGCCACGGCCCCCTCGACCAGGGTCACGTCGACCCCCCCGTCCGGGAAGTCCTTGAGATCCGTCAGGGGGCTGTTGCACAGCTCGATCCGACTGGCAAGGTCGACGAGCGTCTCGTCGAGGTCGAGCAGGGACATGTGACAGCCCGCGCATCCGCTGAGCCAGACCGTCGCCACCTTGACCTTAGCCACGGCCCCTCCTTTCGACGAGTTCGCTGACCAGCTCAGGTTCCTTCACCATCTCCGATCCGGCCTTCCCCTTGTGCACGATCGCGCCGGTGGGGCAGACATGGACGCACTTCCCGCACGCCGTGCAGCTTTCTGCCTTTCCCCAGTCGACCGCGAGGTCGGTGATCATGCGAGCTTCTACTCCCCGCTGTCCGATCCCCCACGTGCGCGCCCCTTCGACCTGTGCGCAAACCCTCAGACAGCGGCCGCAGAGGACGCAGCGGTTGTGATCGACGAGGAAACGAGGGTGCGTCGCGTCAAGCGCGAGCCGTGGATAGGCATAGGGGACCCGGACCGACTGCATCCCCACCTCGCAAGCCAAGTCCTGCAGCTCGCAGTGGCCGTTCGACACGCACACCGCGCAGATGTGGTTCCGCTCAGCAAACAGGAGCTCGACGACCGTCCGCCGCAGCGCCTTCACGCGCTCGGTCTTGGTCTCGACCTCCATTCCCGCCTGAGCCGACTTGACGCAGGCCGGAACAACCTCTCCCTTCACCTCGACGAGGCAGACGCGGCAGACACCCGCCTCGCACAGCCCGTCCAGGTGACAGAGGGTTGGGATGTCGATCCCGTTTTGCTGCGCGGCCTCAAGGATCGTCGCCCCGGCCGGGGCGCGCACCTCTCTCCCATCGATCCGCAGGACCATCTCGTCCACCGTGACTCCCTCCTTCTTGCGTCCCTCGGCTGACGGTTGCTCAACGAGGTCCGGCGACTGTCCCTGGCCACGCCCGCCGGGAAGCGTTCTCACGAGCCGAACTTCGGGTTCCAGTTGTTATAGTTGAGAAGCATGGGGAGGACCCGTCCGCTGAAGCGCCCGAGCCCACCCTGCGCCGCCTCCCGCTCCGAGAACCCGGCCGACCGATCCGGAAGAACGTCGGGCCCCGCAAAGAGAACCGGGACCGGCTCTGCGGTGTGGTCTCCGAAGTCGATCGGCGTCGTGTGATCCCCGGTGAACGCGAGGTGCGTCGTCTTCCAGTCGATCCCCTCGCGCAGGCGACCGAAGAGCTCCCCATCCAGCCGTTCGATGAAGGCCACCTTCGCTCGAGCATCCCGGTCGTGCGCGGCGTTGTCGGTCCCCTTGACGTGGAGGAAGACGTAGTCGAGCCGTTCGAGGGCTAGAAGCGCGGTCTTCGCCTTGGAGTGAAGGTCCGTGTCGACGCCGCCCGTCGCTCCCGGAGCGTCGAGACGCTCCATACCACAGGCGAGGCCCACCCCGCGATAGAGCGCGCCTCCGGCGATCACCGCGCCGCGGACGCCGTACATGGCCTGAATCGGCTCAAGGTGCGGCAGGCGCGAGGCTCCGCGCAGGAGAAGGATGTTCGCCTGCGGCTTTCCCTCCTTCACCCTCGTCCGGTTCACCGGATGGGTCTCGAGGACCTGTACGCACTTCCGCGTGAACTCGTTCACCGCCGTCGCCGTCCGCCGCGCCGCGGTGTCGTCCCACTGGAGCGGGTGGGCGTCGGGGACCATCGCCCCCACCTCGTGCGGATCGGTCTCGCCGACCCGCCAGGACAGGCCCTCCCCGCGCAGGATGAACGCGCCCCGATGCTGTGTGCTCGGCAGGAATTCGACCGCGATTCCCGGCTCGTCGACGAGCCGGATGCCGTTCAGCGCCCGGGCGAGGTCTACCTGTCCACCCGCAATCCGGCCCGCCCGGCGATCGAGGAGCTTGAGGGCGCCGCCCGTCCGCTCCACCGTCGCGAAGTTGGCGCGGAAGCAGACGTCGCCCGGCCCGACGGCCATCCCCATCCCCAGACACTCAAACACGCCCCGCCCGGTGTAGAACTCGTGCGGGTCGTATCCCAGAAGAGAGAGATGGGCCGTGTCGCTCCCGGGGCGGATCCCCGGACCGATCGGATCGACGAGGCCTGTTGCACCGCGGCACGCCAACTCGTCCAGGTTCGGTTTGTGCGCGGCTTCAAGGCAGGTCTTCCCGGCGACGTCCGTCGGACGCCCGCCGAGACCATCGGCGATGATCAAGATCGCTTTCACTCGCACCCCTCCGGAACCCGGTGAACGTTACCCGCAATCAGGCGGAAGTTCAAGCCGGAAGCTGACTCTCGTCAGATCGAACGCCGGCGGGCCGCTTGACCTCGCGCGCCGCTTCCTCTACCGTACGAGCGGAAACGCGCCCAGGAGACCGAAGAGCGATGGCCAGGCCTGATCTTGTGTCAGAACTCGTGTCCGCCCTACGAAGGGCGGCAATCCAGCTTCCTTCCGACGTCGTGCGCGCTCTGGGACAAGCTCAGGCCACCGAAGACACCCCACGCGCCAGAGCGGAATTGGCCACAATCCAGGCGGCTGTGGGCGCCGCCTGCGCCGACTCGGCTCCACTCTGCCAGGACACCGGAGTCCCGGCGTTCTTCGTCCAGGCAGGCGAGCGAAGCCCCCGTCTTCCCCTGCTCCGCGAGGCGATCTGTGAGGCGGTGGCGCGCGCGACGCACGAGGTCCCGCTGCGGCCAAACAGCGTCGATCCCTTTTCCGGGAGGAACCCGGGGGACAACTCCGGCCTTGGCCTTCCGCGCGTCGACTGGGAGCTTGTCGCAGGGAACGAGATCCGCATCGACGTCCTGCTCAAGGGCGGCGGGAGCGAAAACATGTCTCTCCTTTGCATGCTCACCCCCGGCGAGGGTCTGGCCGGGGTGAAACGGGCCGTTGTCGATCATGTGGTAGCCTCGGCCGGGAACCCCTGCCCGCCGACCGTGATCGGCGTTGGGATCGGTGGCGGAGCTGCGGTCTCCCTGCACCTGGCGGAGAGGGCTCTCTTGCGACGGATCGGCGAGCGCCACCCCGAAACCCAGGTTGCCCTTCTCGAGCAGGAGCTTCTCACCCTCGTGAACGGCACGGGAGTCGGTCCGATGGGCCTCGGCGGACGGACGACCGCGCTCGACGTGCACGTGGAGGTCGCGTTCCGCCACCCAGCGTCGTTCCCGGTCGGAATCCTTCTCCAGTGCTGGGCCGCCCGCCGGAGCTCTGTCCTGCTTCGGGCAGACGGAACCATCGAGGCCACATAATGGAACGAGAGATCCGCCTTCCCATGAGCGAAGAGGAGGCTAGGTCCCTCCGCGTCGGGGACGTCCTCAATCTCTCCGGCCGGCTTTTCACCGCGCGCGACGCGGCCCACCGGCTCCTGGCCGACTGCCTGGCGCGCCGAGAGACGCTTCCCTTCGAGCCGGTCCCCGATGTCGTCTACCACTGCGGACCGCTCGCCGTCCGCCACGGAGCCGGCTGGCGCATCCTCTCCGCCGGGCCGACCTCGAGCACGCGCCTGGACTCCAACGCGCCGGCGCTCATCGCCGGTCTTGGGCTTCATCTCCTCGTCGGAAAGGGCGGGATGGGCCAGTCGACGCGACAGGCCCTGCGTGAGCGCGGAGCGGCGTACGCCCACGCGACCGGCGGCGCCGGCGCCCTAGCCGCCCGAGCGATCGAGGAGGTTGAGGACGTCTTCTGGCTCGAGGAGCTTGGGATGCCCGAAGCGGTCTGGCTCCTCCGAGTCAAGCGCCTAGGCCCTCTCCTTGTCACGATGGACAGCGTCGGCGGAAACCTCTACGACGAGGTCGCACGCCAGGTCGAATCCAAGAGAAGGGCGCTTGAGACACGGACCGGGTAGACTGGCACGAGAAAGGAGACCCCATGCAAGAAGAGAGGGAACCCTCGATTGAAGAGCGCCTGACGCAGGCCGCCCTCCCTGGAAAGACCGCGCCGTCCTGGCACGCCTTCTACCGGGGCAAGGTGGAGACGACCCTGAAGTGTCCAGTCACGAGCTTCGACGACCTCGGGATCTGGTACACGCCCGGGGTCGCCACGCCGTGCCGCGAGATCCACGCCGATCCCAGCAAGGTCTTCGAGTACACGAACAAGGCAAACGCCGTCGCTGTGGTCTCCGATGGCTCGCGGGTCCTCGGCCTGGGGAACATCGGCCCGCAGGCCGCGCTCCCGGTGATGGAGGGGAAGGCCCTTCTCTTCAAGTACCTCGGCGGAGTCGGAGCGTTCCCGATCGTCCTGGGCACCCAGGACCAAGATGAGATCGTCCAGGCCGTCAGATGGATGGCGCCAGGCTTTGGCGGGATCAACCTGGAGGACATCGCAAGCCCCAAGTGCTTCTACGTCCTGGATCGCCTGCGCCAGGAGCTCGAGATTCCAGTGTGGCACGACGACCAACAGGGGACGGCCGCGGTCACGCTTGCCGCCCTCATGAACGGCCTTGCGGTCGTGGGGAAGAGACTCGAGGACTCCGTCGTCGCCCTGTTCGGCGTGGGCGCAGCCGGAGCGGCCACCCTGCGCGTCCTGGTGAAGGCCGGGCTGCCTGCAGGCCAGATCCGCGTGGTCGACCTCGTGGACGGACGCTCGGCAGTCCTCGGCCGCGGGATGGACCTCGAACGCCTCTTCCCCTACCGCGGCGAGCTGCTCTCCCAAACGAACGCGGAAGGCGTGCGGGGAGGCTTCGCCGAAGCCCTCGCCGGAGCGGACGCGCTCGTCTCCTTCACCCGCCCGGGGCCGGGCACGCTCGAACCCCGTTGGTTCTCCGCCATGCGAAAGGGCGCGGTCGCCCTCCTCATGGCAAACCCGACCCCCGAGGTCTGGCCGTGGGAGGCGAAGGAGGCTGGCGTCACGGTCGTGGGGACCGGCCGATCCGACTTCCCCAATCAGGTGAACAACTCGATCGGCTTCCCCGGGATCTTCCGCGGGACCCTCGACGTCCAGGCCAGGACGATCACCGACGAGATGACGATCGCCGCCGCGCGTGCGATCGCCCAGACCGCCGAGGCGCGCGGTCTCTCCGCGGACTCGATCGTCCCCACGATGATGGAGACCGAGGTCTTCATCAACGAGGCGGTCGCCGTGGGCCTGGAAGCCGTACGACAGGGGATCGCCCGACGTCCCCTCACGGAGGAGGAGCTCCGCCGTGAGGCTGGGAACACGATCCGCCGGGCCCAGGAGGAGACGGCGATCCTCATGCGCGCCGGGCACATCGCGCCCCCACCGAAGACTCCCAACGACGAGACGAAGAGGAAGTGACCTTTTCCGCTAGGGATGCCACGGAGAAGATGGCTGTTGCGACTGCTCGCGCTCGAGAGCGATTCAAGAGATGGCGCGAGAGAGGGTAGAAACAGAAACGCCCGGCGCTTCGCGCCAGGCGAAGAGAAATGTACGATATCCCAGAGGGATCGTCAAGGGCAGGTAAAGATCCCTTCAGAAGGCCTTTCCCGATCGCCTGCTCACAGACCCTTGCCAGACCCCTGCCCCTACCCCAAGAACTCGACGCGGCCCGTCTCGAGGGTGTAGACCGCCCCGACGATCACGAGCGCTTCTTGCTGAACGAGAGGCGCCAGAATGGGCCTTGAGTCTTGGAGCTCTGCCGCGACGCGGACCACGTTCTCCCTCACCGCGCGATCGAGGAGGTAGCCCGATTTCTCCCTTGCCGCCTCGACCGCCGGCCGAATCGCTTCCACGAGGTGGCCGAGATGCCCATGGTGCTCGCCGCCTTCGACCGCCGCCGCGACCGCGCCGCATCCGCTGTGCCCCAGGACGACGACGAGCGGCACCTTGAGGTGCAGGACCGCGTACTCGAGGCTCGCGAGGACAGCGTCGTCCACGACGTGCCCAGCCGTCCGCACGACGAAGAGGTCCCCTAGCCCCTGGTCGAACACGATCTCCGGCGGGACGCGCGAATCCGAGCAGCCCAGAACCGCCGCGAATGGCTGCTGCGCCGAGGCGATCTCGAGGCGGCGCTCTCGCGTCTCGTGGGGATGGGTCGGCCGCCCGCCTGCGTACCGCGCGTTCCCGTCGTGCAAGAACCTCATGGCGTCTGTGCTCTGTACCTGCGTCACGGTGCTCTCCTACCCCTCCATGCGCTTGTTCCCAGTGGAGCTACGCGGTGGCCGATTCCGAGAAACGCGACGAAGAAAGAATACCGCATCGCGGCACAGTCAGCCCGGTCACGTCTCCGGAGGGGATCGCGGTGTGGTTGGGACAAAGCCAGCCTCCGCGACCCACTGGTCGGCGCTGGCGAAGTCCGAGCCGCGCAACCGGGTTCCTACGGGGCTCCTTCCTCGAACGAGCGCAGGAGACGCAACGTGTCGAGCGCTAGCCCTGTCGACCCGAAGTCCGGATCGCTGCTCGTGAGCTCACTTCCGCTGGGGGTGAACGAGAATCCGTACTCCCTCTGGCAGGAGAGGACGAACGCGGTACTTCCCTCAATGTCGGCCTCCCGCTCGCGTCCGATCGTGACAAGTGACTGGAGCGCCCACGCCGTGGATATCAGGTCTGCAGCGGGACTGTCCGAGGACAACTTGTATCCGCCCCCGTCGACTCTGAGAGATCCGATGATGGTCGCCAACTCCTCGACGCTCAGCCATTCCTCGCAGAGGACCTTCTGACAGAGCACGAAATCCCACAAGACGTCCATTTGCGGGGCCAAGACGAGAAGTCGCGCCTCTTCGGAGGCCTGCTCACGGAGGAAACCCGCGACCCCTGGAGGAGGAGCAAGCCCGCACTCGGCGAGGAATGGAACGAGCCAGCGGCCCTCCGCCGCGGGGTCTCTCCCGCAGACCCGATCGAACGCAGCGTGCTTGAGCCGAGACAACTCGGCCTGGCTCATTCCGGCCCGCGCAGCCAGTTTGGCAGCTCGATAGAGGTCGGAGCAGTCCGCGTCAGGGTCCTCAAGAATGCTCGCGCTGTAGGCCCTGATCTTTCGCTGATCGTATCCAGTCCAGCCGATCTCCTGAGCGATCCCCAGACCGTCGAGAGTGGAACCCGGGTCAGGCTCCACCATCACGAATGTGACCCATCCCTCGTCGCGCCGATACGTCTCGAGGGTCTTGATGAGTCGTTCGCGGTAGGGGTAGTCCAACTCTGCTCGCGCGAAGAGTTGGACCGTCGGCCAGGTCATCACGGGATCGAGTCTGCCTGTCCAGCCTTGCCCCCAACCATACCCTCCGAAGGGCTCGAGCTCAGGTCGAATGCGACGAAGCAGGTACTCCCGTAGGCCAGAGAGACCCGGGATCTGGTCCGTAGTCAGGACGCGGACTGCCACCGCAACGTCAAGCAGGTTGTCGAGGTAGCTGGGACCCAAGAAGCCAGTCGATGTACTTGCGATCTGGTCCAGGTAGTACGCGAGGGCGGCCTTCTCCCGTTCCGTGCAGGCACCCGGCGACACGTACGCCAACAGCACCGCGAGCCCCTTGAACTGCTCTGCATCCGGGCCGCTCAGCTCTCGCCAGTTGCTCCCGGTCCTGGCGAGCAGTTCGTCAATGGCGATTGTTGTTGCCGCCGCAACCCTCTGGAGCGCCGTCTCCCCCCGCAAATCCAGGTCGGCGCCAATGGTCCGTAGGACGGCACAGCACAGCCCCGAGCTTCCGTCGTCCTCCTGCAACGAACTCTGATGGAGCGTATCGAATCGGAAGAAGCTGCTCTCAAGTTGGAGCGATAGGACGAACTGCTCGATCCGTTCGGGGTCACTCGGCTCGACGCCCAGGGCGTCAAGCGTCGTCACGGCCCAGTAGGTCTGGAAGATGAGCGGGGCATCGCTCTGCGGATCATGGTAAGCTCCTTCATCCGTCAGCAGCGAGTTGACCCACCGACCGATCCGCTCGGGCGCGTCGATAGCTACACCCAGGTGCTTGAGCGACAGAGTCGAGCCGTAGGTCGCATAGAGGCTGGAAACGCCTGCAAGGTCGCTTCCCGCATCTCCAAAGGCAGCGAGTTGCTCACTCTCCGAGTACGAGATGCGTAGCCAGAGCTCGAGATTCGCACTCCAGCCTGGCTCCCACTCCAGAGGCTGGGCACGATACGGCAGCCCAGCTCCCCAGACCGAGAGGAACAGGATCGATAGGACGAACACTTTCCCCAGTTGCCGCGCCCTTAGTCTGGACTCACCATCATGCATCTGTCATTCCGCCATGCCGATCCTGCCGCGCCCAAACTCCTCCCGCGGCTTCACGTGAGCCTGCCTTCCGCTAGGTCGTGTCCTTTCATCAAGCCGCTGAATCTAGCAGCTGCCGCGTGCGCAGGCAGTCACCCAATTCGAGATCGACGGCCCTTTGAAGAAGTGTGCCCCCAGGGAGACCTGTCGGAAGCCAGTCAAGAGCCCCTCTGCTTCGATGCCGCTGTAGGTGTCCTGAAGGCCCCACACCTCACCCGACCAATCATCGCCGTTCCACGTGACCGTGTTGCCAGAGCTGCTAAGCCCGACGCTTGGCGGATAGGAGATCGAGACGGAGAAGCCAGTGAAAGTCCAGCTGTCGGTGAGCTTGATTGCGGAGGAGTTCCACTGGGGCTGAGTTCCCAGCCACAGTGTCTGTGAGGTTCCGTACACTCCTGCCCAACGATATCCTATCTCCACGAATGAATCGAACGACGTTGAGACGAACTTGTCTCCGTAGGGAGTGATCTTGATGCCCGATACGTGCTTTGTCCCAAACACCAGGGCCATGTGCCCCGAAGCCCTGGGAAAGCCGCCGGCAGTGGGCAGTTCCACTCCGGACTTGTCTCCGCTCAAGACGGACAGCGTGTTCCCTTTGTCACTGTAGATGATCCGCACTGTTGGCGTTCCAAGAGCACCCACGGCCACCAATGCCACGACTGCGAGAAGGAGCAGCACGAACATCCCTGACTTCTTCACGCTCATCACCTCCGCCACGTATATACTCTTGTCACATCTTCTCGTCTAGCAACCAGATGACTGCTAGAGTGTCCGGTACGCGACAATGCCGGAGGATCGAGGAGATGGGCAGTGAGGACCACACCGCATAGGAGCCATCCCTCTTGGGCTCCTAGCCGACAAGGATCCCCAACTGCTCCTTGTCTTGGATCGAGATGCGGCCACCGCACCGACGGATCCACCCCCGTCTCTCCAGCCCGGACAGCTCCTTGTTCACCGCTTGCCGACTGCACCCGATCATCTCCGCCAAGCTTCGCTGGGACAGGGAAAGGTCAATCGTGGCACCTTCGCGCGTGGTGTCTCCGTGCTCGCTGGCCAGATCCCAAAGCAGATGGGCTAACCTCTCCCTGACCCCCTCACAGCCGATTTCAAGCAGCCTCACTGAGAGGCCGGCCAGACTCTCGCTTTGCCTGCGAATCACCTCAAGCAGCACCTCTGGATGGAGGCGCCCTAATTCCATGAGGGCAGGTCCCGGGAAGAGCCGGATTGTGCAGGCGGAGACGAGTTCGGCGGAGTAGTGGTGCGCACCCTGCATCGGCTCACCCAGGAGGTCGCCTGGCTGGTGGAAACCCAGGAGAAGCGTCTTGCCGCTCTTGGACCTGGCCAACAATCGCACCGCCCCGCCACAGAGGACGTATAGGCCAACCGTCGGCTCTCCCTGCCGGAACAAGGTCTCCTTTGGCCCAATGGCAAGCACTCTTCCGAGCTTCGTCGCCGTCGCTGCGCCCTCGGCATCGAGCCCAGCCAAGACACAGGAATACCGCGTTCTACAGCTTTGACAGCCCGTTGTCTTCGTTCTGGTAGCCATTGACGACTCGCGCCTCGCCCTCCTGAGTATTCACCGCCTAATGACTTAGAATAGCCTCTTTGCGCGCCCAAATCAATGCCCAGGCAAGATGGTCCTTCGTCACGGTGTAATGAGGTACGGCGCCCCTCTGCGGCTTCGTCCCACAGGCGGGCCGCGGCAAGCAGAAGGGACTCTTGACTCGGTCTTGCCTGCAACGCCGATGTGGCAGCCGGCCCTGAGAGCGGGTATAAGCACAGTCCTGCGGCATGTCGGGTGTCGTACCCGAAAGCTCTCTTGCCGAATGCCCTGGCGGCCGGTCCAGGGCGAAGGAGGTGACTGTGCGCGTTTGGGGGAGTCATGTCCAAGTAGGATGGGTCCTTTCCGTACTACTCTGTTCCTCTGCCGTGGCGTTCGGCTCTGCGCAGAGCGCGCCTGTCGTCTCGCCAACGATCGCGCGGGAGCTCCTCTCGATCTCCTTCTCGTCCGGCGGTACGCCGGTCACGGCTCTCTCTGCGGAGGGGCGATCGGCGTTCTACGTGACGGATGGCAAGACGCGGGTCGACCTAGTCGGCACTCCCATCGAGCGGCGAGACGGTGATTGGACCGAGCTTATCTACCAGACGGCCGACGGCCGCACCGCGACGGTGAAGGTGGGGCCTAGCGACGAGGGAGCGTGCCAGGTCCGCTTCTCGATCACCGGCGAAGGGCTGTTCGAGAAGCTGGGCGCGACCTTCCGCGTGGGAGCGGACGAGGGGTTCTACGGCCTGATGGAGCGCGTGGTGCAGGGGAGCCAGGGCAAGAGCTGGACCCCTGGGATGACAGAGGGGCTCGATCTCCGCGGCCAGATCGTTGACCTCTACATCCTTCCCACGGTGGCTGTCTACGCTCCGTTCTACGTTTCCTCGGCCGGTTACGGCGTGTACGTGGAGAGCGACTGGCCGGGAACCTACCGGTTCGGGGTCACGGCGACAGGCAAGGCCGTCCCGACCGAGGTGACGATCGAGTACGAGGGGCCGGAGCTCGTCCTGCGGATCATCCCCGGCCCAACGCCGCTCGAGGCCACCGCACGGTACAGCCGCGCTGTGGGGACGTCCGTCCTTCCCCCGCGCTTTGTCTTTCAACCCTTCCGCTGGCGTGACGAGGTGTGGAACCTTCCCACCTTCTACGACGGCACGCGGTGCGCCGCGCCGTACAACTCCATGGTTGTCGAGGACGTCCTGATGATGGAGGCCTTGGGGATCCCCTGTTCTGCCTACTGGATCGACCGGCCGTGGGGCCTGGGGTCGTTTGGGTACGGGGACATGGTCGTCGACCCAGAGCGCCTCCCCAACTTCGACGGCATGATCGATTGGCTGGCGTCGAAGGGGAAGAAGACCCTGCTCTTCATCGGGCCGTGGGTGATGGACGCGATGCACGCACAGGCCGACGCCAAGGGCTACGGCGTCCAGAACTCCTTCCCCTACCTGCCGCAGGGCGTGACGCTTGACTTCACGAACCCCGACGGGGTCGCCTGGTGGCAGGACGCCCTTATCGATCTGATTCGCCGTGGGATCGTCGGATTCAAGCTCGACCGCGGGGAGGAGAACACGCCCGACGGCCAGCTCTTCACGGGCAGCTACTTCGACGGAACCTCCTATCGCGAGGGACACAACCCCTACGTCGCGTGGTTCGCCAAGGCGGGGGCGGGCGCGTTCGAGCGGGCGGGGATCGAGGAATCCCTCGTCTTCCTCCGCGCCGGCTGGCGGGGCACCTCGCGCTACGGGATCGTGTGGGGCGGAGACAGCGACCCCTCCGAGTGGGGCCTGCGCTCGGCCATCATCGCGGTCCAGCGGGCGGCGGCGATCGACTTCCCGATCTGGGGCTCGGACACCGGCGGCTACAACAAGCGCCCACCGCGGGAGGTGCTCGCCCGCTGGCTCGCCTTCTCCGCGTTCACCCCGTTCATGGAGGTTGGGCCGATGGCCAACCTCGCCCCGTGGTCGTGGCTCCCGGACAACTCCAAGGACGAGCTCTCCGCGGCCGGCTACACGTTTGAGACGGTGTACGACTCCGAGCTTCTCGCAATCTGGAACCTGTACTCAAACCTCCACAACGACCTCGCCGACTACACCTACGCCCAGGCGCGCCTGGCGCATGAGGATGGGACGCCGATCGTGCGGCCGATGATCTTCCCCTACCCCGACCACCCGGAGTACAAGGACCTCTTCGAGCAGTATCTCTTCGGACCCGACCTCCTCGTCCGGCCGGTGTGGAAGACCGGGACGAGTGCGGTCGACGTCCACATTCCCGAGGGCACCTGGATCGACGCCTGGACGAGGAAGGAAGTCGAGGGCCCGACGGTGGTCACCGTTTCGACGCCGACCCACGTCCTCCCGATCTACGTGCGCAAAGGGAGCGCGGTCGACCTGGGCGACATGGCCGCCCGCTGGGCGAGAGCCCTCGCCGAGACCAAGACCCCGCCGAATCTGGCCGAGCTCGAAAGGACGGTGAAATAGCCCCTCGCGTCTATTGTCTCTTCCTCCTCACCTCTCTATGCTAAAGATACGGGCGAGGGCCCTGCTCTTTGCGCCAAGGAGGAGACGATGAACAAGAAGGCGCTGGTCGCGCTATTGGGAGGAGTCGCCCTGGGAGCGATCGGCACGACGGCCGGGGCGAGCGGCCTTCGCGTGGTGAGCCACGTCGACCTGGGACGGTATGTCGGGACCTGGTATGAGATCGCGAGCATTCCCACCTCGTTTCAGAGCTTCTGCGCCGGCGGGACGACCGCGACCTACACGGTCCTTGAAAACGGTCAGGTCGAGGTCCAGAACCAGTGCTACACCTCGACTGGAGAGAGAAGGAAAGCCGTCGGCCGCGCGTGGGTCTCCGACAAGACGACCAACGCCCGCCTCAAGGTGAGCTTCGTCTCCCTGTTTGGGCTGTGGCTCTTCTCGGCCGACTACTGGATCATCGATCTGGGGCACCGCTACGAGTACGCGGTCGTCGGCCACCCCAGCCGCAACTACGGCTGGATTCTCTCCCGCACGCCGACCCTCCCGCCTGACGTCCTCGCCGGGATCCGTGCTCGCCTTGCCGCTCAAGGGTACGACGTCTCTCGCTTCCGCATGACCGATCAAAACCGCTTCGTCGACAGGGGTGAAGGCAGGACGCCGTGACGGGGCATCGCTTGACACGCGGGGCTCTGGCGGTCTCTATCCTGGCGTGCGCACTCGAGTTCATGGCTGGGGGCGAAGATCCCGCTCCGGCGCCGGTCGACCTCTCCGGGGCGTGGGCCGAGCTCCAGGTCTGTTCCCAGATGGACGTCCTCCCCATCCTAGGCAAGGTGACGAGCACGAGCACAAGCCTTCTTTGCGCCACGATCGAGCAATCCGGAAGCTCGCTCTTGATGCGAGAGGTCACCTGCTCCACCACGATCAAGACCGGGTCGGCCCTCGGCAAGCTCGTCATCCCCGAAGCCTTTCTCGCCTCTCTTGGCGAGATGACGAGGCCGGCCTCTCTGGACGGGTCCGGACCGACGATACGGTTCGACCAGCCCTGGTACACGCAGGTCCGCGGCGCATACCTGGTTGACCCGGAGAACGATGCCCTGCCCACCAATCCCGACGACCCGCGCGTGTTCGACCAGGATGGCGACGGGAAGCCTGGCCTGACCGTGCGCGTGAGCATCCTGGGGTTCCTCTCCGGAGAGGTCTACGTCGTGCAGCGCGTCCGCTACCGGATGGTCGGAACCGTCGTCTCTCCAAACCGCGTTGAGGGCCTGATCGAGTGGTCGAACGAGCAGATCACGATCGAAGCGTCGAACCCTCTCTTCGCGGTTGACACGCAGCCGGAGCCCAACTCCGCTCCAGAAAAGAGCTACTTCGTCCTACAGCGGGTCGACCCCGGCACCGCTTGCCAGAGAATCGTCGCCCAGCGGAAGGCCCTCTTCGGGCGCTAGGCCTGACTCCCCGAGCGCATCGGGTGCGACCGGCGCAGGATGGGGTACACTCCGCCCATTTCGGGTGAGGGGGCGAGCCGTGGGCACGCAGGTGTGTTCTCAATCTGTGAAGCGGGCGGCTCTTCTCCCGGTCGTCATCGTCGCGGCTTTGGCCCTGGATCTTCCCCTACTTGCGGGCGAGGACCCTCTCCCAAGCCTGGCTGGGACGTGGGCGGAGGTTCAGGTCTACTCCGAGATCCTGCCTTTCCCGATCGTGGGACAGATCACCAACACGAACACGGCGACCCTGCGCGTGGAGATCGAGCAGTCCGCAAGCTCGCTTGTCCTTCAGGACCGCTACTGCCGGATCACGGTCAAGAGTGCGAACCTGCTCGTAAGCATGGAGATCCCAGAAGCCCTCCTCTGCCTCCTCATCAAGGGACCGGGCACGGCCGCCCTCGAGGCCTCGCCGTCCGGAGTCTCTTTCGTCCGGCCCTGGCAAACCCGAACGAGCGGGCTGCTGCTCGAGCGCCCGGACGACGAGCCGCTCCCAGAGAGCGCCGCCGACCCGCGCGTGATCGACGAGGACGGGGACGGCCACCCTGGAGTGACTGTCCGCCTGCGCGTCCTCGGCGTGATCGAGGGCGAGGTATACCTCGTCCAGCGGATGCGCTACCGCCTGGTGGGGACGGTCGTCTCTCCCGACCGCATCGAAGGGTACCTGGAGTGGAGGAGCGAGCGCGTCGTCCTCGGGGCGTCGAGCCCCCTCTTCGTCGGCGACTGGAGCGGCACTCCCGACCCCGATCCCGCGAAGAGCACGTTCGTCCTCCAGCGGATCGACCCGACTTGGGACTGTGCGGCCCTCATGGAGAACTGGGGCGCCGTGGTCGGCCGCTAAGAGGAAGGCGAAAAGCCCACTCCCTCGCCCGCGTGTGGGAAGGGCTCAAAGTAGGTCTGGGCTGCAAGGTACGGCTCCTCAAACCGAGCGATCCACTCGCGCACTTGATCCTGGCACAAGGCGAGATCGCCTTTCCCCTCGCGGTATTGGTAGAGCCCCGCCAGGAACCTCTCCTTCTCCTCGCGCGAGAGCCTCTCGGAGAAGTACCCGAGCGCGTGCTGGAGGACGTTTGAGTGCCCCCCGCGCCGCGGCGGGCGCGCGAGGGCGTGGGAAAGACGCTCCGCATACTCCTCAAGCACCTCCGCCGTCGGCCGGCCGTGCGCCGTCGCCACAAGCCGCCCCATGGCGCGCTCGTCCTCTTCGCAGTGGGCAAGAAGGAGGAGCTTGTTCTCGGAGTGGAAGAGGACGAGCTCCTTCGCCCCGCCGGACGCCCCGATCGATCGGAACCGCGCCAGGGTAAAGACTCGCGTCAGGAAGTGGCCGCGGTCCCAGGGGCGAGAGAGCCGCGCCTCGGTCGTGGCCGGAAGATGGGGGAACCGCTCGAGGACCCGCGCCGCAAAGAGGCCGCTTGATCTCTTCTCGTGCTCCAGGCTCTCCGGGCTCGCGTACACCTTGGCGTCCCTGAGCCCACACGAAGGGGAGTGCGCCTTCAGGACGAACCCGTCGACTTCGCTCACGCCATCGAGGAAGGACGAGGCGAATTCCTGCATCGTGCGGGTGAGGTTGCGTCCGGTGCTCGGCTCGACGAGACGACGTCCGTCCGCGCACTGCACGAGCCGGATGGGGGCACGCGGGACGCCCAGGCTGATCCCAATCTCCGGACAGACCGGTCTTGCCTCAACGTAAGGCTTCAGGAAGTCGACGGCCGCCCCGTCGGCCATGGTGCCGTCGTAACGGCAGGCGGCAAAGCCCAAACACTGGCTGAAAACGACGACTGGTCTTGTGCCTTTGGTCACCTGCTCTCCTCCAGGCTTCTGCTCGGGGTGCGAAGCTCCCCATCTTCCGAGGGACAGGCGATCGGAACAAGAAGAGAGGAATCCTGCAGCAGGCGGTTGACCGCTCGAACCGGGCTAGCTATGATGGTAAGGTGAGCGAGCAGTTCCAGCGATTCCGTGAGGGAACCTGATGTGGCCGTCGCACACGCGACGGTCCTTCCCTTTCCCGGGGACGAATCCAAGGTCGGCCTCGCGGAGGACGAAAGGAGCAAGAAGATGCTCGGAGAGTTTGAGTACGCTCGCGCGAAGACCGTCAAGGGCGGATGCGCCCTCCTCGCCAAGGCGGGAGGCCAGGGAGCGGTCCTCGCCGGCGGCACGGATCTCCTCGTCACTATCCGTCAAGGACGCGCCTCCCCGGTGCTTCTCGTCGATCTCAAAGGCGTGAAGGGACTTCTGCACCTCGCGGTCTCCCCGAAGGTCGGCGCCACGATCGGCGCTTCCGTTCCCATGAACGCGATCGTGGAGAACCGCGGGATCCGTTCGCACTACGGTGCCCTGGCCGAGGCGGCGTGGACCGTCGGCACCTACCAGGTCCGCCATCGCGCCACGATCGCAGGAAACCTGTGCAACGCCTCGCCGGCCGCCGACACGGCGACCCCACTGCTCGTCCTAGGCGCTGTGTTGGAGGTTGCGAGCCCGCGGGGGGAGCGGGAGCTTCCGGTGCGCGACCTCTTCGTCGACTCGAAGAAGACGTCTCTTTCCTTCGACGAGATCGTCACGGCGATCCGGATCCCGCCCGTTCCTTCTGCCACGCGGACGGCTTTCCTGAAGCAGCAGCGCGTGAGGGGACACGATCTGGCGATCCTGAACATGGCCGGCCGGTACGATCCCCAGACAGGCGACCTCCAGATCGCGATCGGCAGCTGCGCCAAGACGCCGGTCCTCGTGCCACCCCTCGGTCTGCCGGTGCCGCCGGACGCCCCGATCCCCGAGCTCGCACGACGCCTGGAGGCGCTCGCCGCGCAGGTCACGAGTCCGATCAGCGACCTTCGCGCCACGGCCGAGTACCGGCGGGCGCTCATCCCGGTCTTCCTCCGCCGCCTGCTCGAGTCGCTCCTCCTGGAGAGCGATCACCGGGAGGCCATCCGATGAGCCTCCACCCGATTCGCCTCACCGTGAACGGAAAGCCCGAGGAGGCGACCGTTCCGGCTGGAATGACGTTGCTTGAGTTTCTCCGCGAGCGACTCTTCCTCACCGGGGCCAAGGAGGGATGCGGCGCCGGGGAGTGCGGCGCGTGCACGGTCCTGCTCGATGGGAATCCCGTCACGTCCTGCCTCGTCCTCGCGGTGGAGGCGGCCGGCCGCGAGGTACGCACCGTGGAAGGAGAGGCCCAGGAGGGCGACCTGTCCGCGCTTCAGCGCGCCTTCATCGAGGAAGGCGCGATCCAGTGCGGATTCTGCACGCCGGGGATGATCCTGTCCGCGCGTGCGCTCCTCACGCGGAACCCTGACCCCACCGCCGCGGAGATCGTCGAGGCCATCGCCGGGAACCTCTGCCGCTGCACAGGATACGAGGCGATCGTCGCCGCGATCCACCGAGCGGCAAAGGAAGAGCGGAGTCGGCAATGAGCGAAGACAAGTATCGGTATGTAGGACAGTCTGTCGCGCGCGAGGACGGCCCGGAGAAGGCCACCGGCGCCGCGCGGTACACGCATGACCTCTCGTTTGCGGGAATGCTCCACGCCGCGATCCTCAAGTCCCCGCACGCCTCGGCGAAGATCGTCCGGATCGATACCACCAAAGCGCAGGCCGTGCCTGGCGTGCGTGCGGTCCTCACCGGAGGCGCGCTCACCTATCGCCTGGGGATCTATCTGCGGGATAAGCAGATCCTGGCGAACGGGATCGTCCGCTACCAGGGCGAGGCCGTCGCCGCCGTCGCCGCAGAGACGCTCGACGCCGCCAGGAAGGCCGTATCCCTGATCGAGGTCGAGTACGCGCCGCGGCCGGCCGTCCTCGATGCGCGCCAAGCGATGAAGAAGGACGCGCCCCTCGTGCACGCGGACCTGGGCTCCTACGACTTCATGAAGGGCGTCTTCGCGCCCCAGCCCGGGACGAACATCGCCCACCACCAGAAGATCCGAGCCGGGAACCTCGAGGAGGGATTCCGAGGATCGGACCTCGTGCACGAGGCCTCGTTCATGACCGCCCCGGTCCAGCATGTGCCGCTTGAAACCCACGCCGTGATCGCCCAGGCGCTTCCCGGCGGCCGGACCGAGGTGTGGACGTCGAGCCAGTCCCCGTACATGGTTCGCCACCTCCTCGCCCTCACCTTCGGCCTGCCCCACCAGGCGATCCGCGTCCACGTCCCCTACGTCGGCGGCGGGTTTGGGGGAAAGGCGGGACTGCACCTGGAGCCGCTCGCGATCGTTCTCTCCCGCGCCGCGGGCGGGAGGCCGGTCAAGGTCGTGGCGACGCGCGAGGAAGAGTTCAACACGCTCCCCTCTCGGCAGGGTCTCCATTCAACCATCAAGATTGGCGTCACTCAGGATGGCTCGATCCAGGCACTCCAGGCGACCTACGTCTGGGACGCAGGAGCCTACGCCGACTACGGCGTGAACGTCGGCCGCGCGGCCGCCTACTCCGGCGCCGGGCCGTATGCGATCCCCCACTGCGCGATCGACTCCTACGTCGTCTACACGAACAAGGTCTTCGGCACGGCCTACCGCGGGTTCGGGCACCTCGAGGTCCTGTGGGCGGTCGAGCGGGCGATCGACCAGGTCGCCCACAAGCTGGGGATGGACCCCTACGAGTTCCGGATGAAGAACCTTCTCAAAGCCGGGGACCGGACCATCACCGGCGAGACGGTCACTCCTGGTCACGGCCGGCCCGACCTGTGTCTTGAGGCCGCGGCCAAGGAGATCGGCTGGGGGACCCAAAGCGTGCCGTCGAGCGATCCGCGCAAGGTCCGCGGTAAGGGGCTCGCGTGTCTCCACAAGGCTCCGGCCATGCCCACTTACACCTCGTGCTCGGCGATCATCAAGCTCGACGAGGACGGAGGCGCGGACGTCCTCGTCTCCGGCGTCGACTACGGCCAGGGGACCTACACGACGCTCCGCCAGATCGCGGCCGAGGAACTCAAGATCCAAATCGAGCGTGTCCACGTGATAAACGACTGCGACACCGCGTTCACGCCCTACGACTGGCAGACTGTGGCCAGCCGCTTTTCGTTCATGGGCGGGAACGCCGTGATCGAGGCCGCCAAGGACTGCCTCCACCAGCTCAAAGCCACCGCGGCCTTGGCCCTGAAGGTCCGACCCGACGAGATCGACTTCCAAGACGGGTTCGCCCTCGTGGCAACGGAGCCCCTCCGCCGCGTCCCCTACAAGGACCTCGCCCTGGGCTACACCTTCCAGAACGGATCGAGCGTCGGCGGGCCGGTGATCGGCCACGGCCGCTACATCGCGACCGGGCTCACCCACCTTGACCTTGCGACCGGACAGGGGCGGCCGGCCCAGTTCTGGACCTACGGCGCGCACGCGGTTGAGATCGAGGTCGACACCGAGACGGGCGAGGTCGAGGTCCTCAAAGTCGCGACCGCCCTCGACGCGGGCAAGGTGCTGAACCCGCTCCAGTGCCGCGGCCAGGTCGTGGGCGGCGTCGTGCAGGGGCTCGGATCCGCCTTGTGGGAGGGGTTCCTGTTCAGCGAAGACGGCCGGCTCCAGAACGGCTCCTTCACCGACTACAAGATCCCCACTTCGAAAGACGTCCCGCACGAGATCGTGCCGATCTTCATCGAATCCCCACAGCCCGACGGCCCCTACGGCGCCCGCGGCTTAGCCGAGCACCCCATGATCTCGATCCCCTCCGCCGTCGGAAACGCGCTCTACAACGCCCTCAAGATCGACTTTGACTCCATTCCCATCACCGCAGAACGGATCCAGCAAGGGATCGCGGCGAGGAGCCGGGCGTGAAGTCCGTCCAGATCGAGAAGGACCGCTACGTCGACTCGGTCCTCCTCATGGCGATCTCCCGCGACCTCAAGACCCTCCCGGGCGTGAGGGACGCGGTCGTCGTCCTCGCCACCCCGGCGAACAAGGAGGCCCTTGCCCGGACCGGTTTTGTCTCGCCGGAGCTCGACCGGGCCGGGCCGAACGACCTCGCCATCGCCCTCGACGCAGAGAACGGCGCCGCGCTCGGGGTCGCGCGCGCCAAGACAAAGGAGCTCCTCTCGCGAAAGAGCGAGGCCCCGGCGCAGGAGGGCCGACCCCGGCCCGCTACCCTTGAACAAGCGATCCGGCTCTACCCGGAGTCAAACCTCGCCCTCATCTCCGTCCCGGGCGCCTACGCCGCGCGCGAGGCACGGCTCGCTCTCAAGAAGGGCCTTCACGTCTTCCTCTTCTCAGACAACGTCTCCCTCGAAGACGAGATCGCGTTGAAGGACGAGGCCGTCTCGCGAGGCCTTCTCCTCATGGGCCCGGGCTGCGGCACCGCGATCGTCGCCGGGAAGCCCTTGGGCTTCGCAAACGTCGTGCGCCGCGGAAGGATCGGGATCGTCGGCGCCTCGGGAACGGGGATCCAGGAGGTCTCCTCGCTCATCGACCGGTTCGGAGGCGGCGTGTCGCACGCCCTGGGGACCGGGGGAAGGGACCTCTCCGATTCGGTCGCGGGGAGGATGGCCCTCTTCTGTCTCGGCGTCTTGGGAGAGGACGACGGGACCGACGTCCTGGTCCTCATCTCCAAGCGCCCGGCCCCTGCGGTCGCCGAACGCGTTCTCGCCGCGCTCGAAGCGATCTCAAAGCCGTCGGTCGTCCGCTTCATCGGTGACGGCGAGAGACCCGTTCGCGGGCGAACCACGTTTGCCGAATCGCTCGCCGACGCGGCGCGACTCGCCTGCAACCAGGCCGGCGTCTCCACCATGCTCTTGGGACGGACGGAGAAGGGACTCGACCGGATCGCCTCGCAGGAAGCCGCCCTTCTCCGGAAAGAGCAGACCCTCCTCCGTGGTTACTTCTGCGGCGGGACCCTTGCCCAGGAGGCCTGGCAGATCCTGGAGAGCGCCAAAGAGAGGGTGTTCTCAAACGTCGCGGGAAGCCCCGACCTTGCGATCGAGGACGAGGACGGGATCGAGGGACACGTCCTCCTCGACCTGGGAGCAGACCGATTCACTCGCGGCAAACCTCATCCGATGATCGAGCCCTCTCTGCGCGACGAGCGGGTCGCGCGCGCGGGAGAGGATCCCCGCGTTGCCCTCGTCCTCGCCGACCTCGTCCTGGGCCACGGAGCGCATCCCGACCCAGCAAGGGGACTCGTGGACGCGGCTCTTGAGGCGAAGAGAACGTCGCGCCAGCACGGAGGCGGCCTCGCCGTCGTCGCCTCGATCACCGGCACCGAGGCCGACCCGCAGGGCTACTCGCGCCAGAAGAAGACGCTCGAAGAGGCGGGGGTGTGGGTGGCGGAGACGAACGAGGAGGCGGCGCGCCTGGCCGCGGCGATCCTCCAGGAGATCGCAAGGAGGAGAGGATGACGAGCCGGCCGTCCGCCAAACGATCTCTCGTCCGCTCGCTCCTCGAGGAGGGGCCGCGCGTCCTCTGCGTCGGTCTCGAGGGGTTCGCCCAGGCGCTGCGCGCGTCCGGGGCGGACGTCGTCTCGCTTGACTGGCGGCTACCAGCCGGCGGCGACGTCGACCTCGCCTCCCTCCTTGACGCGCTCGTGGACGAGAAGACCGGCGACTGGCGCGAACCGATCCGCTCGGCGAACGCCGAGGCCGTCCGCCGCCTTCTCTCGGCGCGGCCGGTCGTGAAGGGGATCGGGACCGCTCTCGATGTCGTGCCAGGGATGCGAAAGGACCTCCTCCTTCACGCCGGCCCCCCGGTGACCTGGGAGCGCATGTGCGGCCCGATGCAGGGAGCCGTGATCGGCGGGCTCCTCTTCGAAGGCCTCGCCAAGACCCCAAAGGAGGCCGAGCGGCTTGCCGCGTCCGGCAAGGTGGCGTTCGAGCCCTGCCACCACCACCGGGCGGTCGGCCCGATGGCCGGAGTCACGACCGCCTCGATGCCGGTCTGGATCGTGGAGAACGAGGCGTTCGGGAATCGCTCCTTCTCCACCCTGAACGAGGGCCTGGGGAAGGTCCTCCGCTACGGCGCGTACTCGGCCGAGGTCATCGAGCGGCTGCGTTGGATGCGAGACGTGCTTGCCCCGGCTTTGGGAAGGGCCGTCGAAGCGCGCGGAGGCCTGGACCTGCGAACCCTGATCGCCCAGGCCCTCCAGATGGGCGACGAAGGCCACAACCGCAACCGCGCCGGGACCTCGCTCCTCATCCGTGAGCTGGCACCATATCTCGTCGAGCTCGAACTCCCTGCCAAGGAGCTGCGACGGATCTTGGAGTTCCTGAACGGAAACGACCACTTCTTCTTGAACCTCTCCATGGCCGCGGCCAAGGCCTCGCTCGACCCGTGTGCCGGAATCCCGAATAGCTCGATGGTCACCGTGATGAGCCGGAATGGGACCGACTTTGGGATCCGGATCTCGGGCCTTGGCGACCGGTGGTTCACGGCTCCCGCCCCGAAGGTTGACGGGCTCTACCTCCCGGGCTTCTCGGAGAAGGACGCAGCCCTCGACATGGGAGACTCCGCGATCACAGAGACGGCAGGAGTCGGCGGCTTTGCCATGGCCGCGGCCCCGGCGATCGTCCAGTTCGTGGGAGGAACGGCTTCCATGGCCCTGGAAATCACGCGGCGCATGCGGGAGATCACCCTGGCCGAGAGCGAGGCCTACCGGATTCCGGCCCTCGACTTCGCGGGAACCCCGACCGGGATCGACCTCCTCAAGGTCGTCGAGACGGGCGTCCTCCCCACGATCAACACCGGGATCGCCCACAAGGACGCCGGAATTGGCATGGTCGGCGCCGGCCTTGTCTCCCCGCCGAT